>Ga0335083_10001636_pt1 | contig 30579 bp, 26 predicted proteins | sample Lox_Sample_42_FD_206716 | JGI IMG/M metagenome (GOLD analysis project Ga0335083, IMG submission 206716) | Soil microbial communities from Loxahatchee National Wildlife Refuge, Florida, United States - Lox_Sample_4.2 | ecosystem: Environmental > Terrestrial > Soil > Wetlands | place: USA...
ACACCGGCAGCGGCCGCGTCGACTCGCGCAGCATGAACAGCCCGGTCGTGTGGTCGATCTGCGCATCCACCAGCACGATGGCGCGGATGGCCGTGTCGCGCGCGGCGCGCGCCGGCTGCAGCACGGGGTTGTCCTGCAGCTGGCGCAGGATGTCGGGGGAGGCGTTGACGAGGACCCAGTCGCGCTCATCGCGGCCGCAGATGGCGATCGAGGACTGGGTACGGGCGCGCGTGCGCAGCGTGCCGTTGCGCACGCCGGAGCAGTTCCTGCAGTTGCAGTTCCACTGGGGAAAGCCGCCGCCGGCGGCCGACCCCAGGACCCGAATCTTCACGCGACTTGCTCGGGCGCAGCCCGGGCCGCGCGCCCTGGTGGAGACTTCGGCAGCCCGAGATCCTCAGGCGCCGAAGCTTGGAATGGGTGTTCTCTAGCGGTTGGCGATGTACATCGTGATTTCCATGCCGAAACGGAAATCAACGGCCTGCGGTTTTTCCCAGCGCATGGTGCTCTCCTAAGCTGAACGGGTACGCCACTCTCGACTTCCCGGCCAGTGTATCCTCAGGCCGCCGCGGTAAGGGCGGACGGGGCGAACTTTCATGATTTTCTTGAGGCCGGGTGTTCCCGAGGTGACGTGCCACCGGCGCCTCGCCCGTGCATCCTAAGTCCTTGATGAAACTGCGGACGCGCCTCAACCTGGTCCTGACCGGCCTCACCGCCGTGTTCCTCCTGGTGCTCGCCATGGACGAGCTGCGCACCACCCGCGCCTCGATCCGCGAGGAGATCGAGGCCGCCAACCGGGTCGCCGCCCACCTGCTCGGGCGACTGGCCCTGAGCTACGCCGACCAGGGCGGCACGGCCTCCGTCGAGCAGCTGCTGCGCCAGCTCGGCCACGTGCGCGCCAACAACATCACCCTCATCGGCCCCGACGGGGTGGTGCGCTACCGCTCGCCGCCCGCCTCCTACAAGGCCGGCCGCGAGGCACCTGCCTGGTTCGCGCACCTGCTGGCGCCGTCCGCGCCGCGGCAGCTGTTCGCGCTCCCCGATGGCTCGCAGCTCGCGATCGACCCGGAGTCCTCGCGCGCCATCCTCGATGCCTGGGACGAGCTCACCCACCTCGCGCTCATCGCCCTGGTGCTGCTCGCGGCGGTGAGCGCGCTCGCCTTCTACCTGGTCGAGCGCGCGCTCGCGCCCTTCCCGGTGATCGTCGCCGGGCTCGAGCGCCTCGAGCAGGGCGATCTCACCCACCGCCTGCCGCCGCTCGCCGGCGCCGAGGCGCACGCCATCGGCGCGGCCTTCAACCGCATGGCCTCCAGCGTCGAGCGCGTGGTGCAGGCCGAGCGCGAGGCGCGCGAGGCGCGCAGCCGGCTGGAGGAGCGCGGCGAGCTCGCGCGGCTCATCGAGCAGAGTCTGGAGGAGGAGCGGCGGCAGATCGCCCACGAGCTGCACGACGAGTTCGGCCAGTCGGTCACCGCGATCCGCTCGCTCGCGCTCGCGATCGGCTCGCAGGCGCAGGAGCCGCAGACCCGCGAGGCCGCCGCTCTCATCTCGAGCGAGGCCGCGCGGCTCTACGATGCCATGCACGGCCTCATCCCGCGCCTGACGCCGCTCGCCTTCGACACCCAGGGCCTGGCGGCGGCGCTGGAGACCCTCACCGCCGAGTGGCAGCGCCGCCATCCGCGCCCGCACCTGAGCCTCCTGCACGAGCTGCCCGGAGAGCCCGGCGCGAGTGTGACGCTCGCCGCCTACCGCGTGGTGCAGGAGGCGCTCGTCAACGCGGTGCGCCATGCGCAGGCCGGCGAGGTCGCGATCGAGGTGCGCCAGGTGGGCGGGCACCTCGCGGTCACGGTGCGCGATGACGGCGTGGGGCTGCCGGAGGACTGGGCACGGCCGGGACACTTCGGGCTGCGCGGTCTCGCCGCGCGCATCGAGCGTCTCGGCGGCACCTTCAGCGCGCGCCGTGCCACACCCCGCGGCACGCTGATCGCGGCCGACATCCCGCTGGCTCCCGCATGATCCGGGTGCTCCTGGTGGACGATCACGCCGTGGTGCGCACCGGCTTTCGACTGCTGCTGCAGGCGCACCCCGGCACGCGCGTGGTGGGCGAGGCCGACAGCGGCGAGAGCGCCTACCGGCGCTTCCTCGAGCTCGCCCCCGACGTCGTGGTCATGGACCTCGCCATGCCGGGCATGGGGGGACTGGAGGCGCTGCGGCGCATCCGCGCCCACCACCCGCAGGCGCGGGTGCTGACGCTCTCCGCCCACGATGACCCGCAGCACGCGCAGCGCGCGCTGAATGAGGGCGCGAGCGGCTTTCTCTCCAAGCGCAGCGCCCCCGAGGAGCTCATCGCGGCGATCACCGCCATCGCCGCCGGCGAGCGCTACCTCGATGCAGCGCTCGCGGCGCGGCTCGGGCCCACCGGCAGTGCGGGCTCACCGCTCGAGCGGCTCTCGGAGCGCGAGTTCGAGGTGTTCGTGCGCCTGGCGCGCGGGCAGACGGTGCCGAAGATCGCCGCCGACCTGAAGCTGTCGGCCTCGACCATCGGCACGCATCTTTACAACATCAAGCAGAAGCTCGGGGTCGAGAACCAGTCCGAGCTGACCCTGATCGCCATCCGGCACGGGGTGATCGAGGCGTAGGCGGCGCGGCCGCCTGCGGATGAGTCAGGGATCGAGGTTGCGGCCGACCGCCACGCGGCGGGTCATGCGCTCGAGCGAGCGCCGGGCGGCCGCCTTGGCGATGTGCTTGCACCAGAGCGGCTCGCGAGCCTCGCTCTGGCGGCGGAACTTGTCGCAGTCGCAGGTCCACAGGATCCGGTCGTCCTGGGTCCTCAGCACCCGTACCGTGCGGCTCGGGAAGGTGTAGATCCCCAGAACCTCGTTCTCGGGGACGGGACGGCGCCGGAAGCGGATGGCCATGTGCGGGAGCCTAGCGCAGCTGGTCTGTGGATCGCTTGTGGATTACCTGTGCGCAGCTGCACGCTCAGGAGATGATCTTGGCCTTGATGGCCTCGTACTCCGCGTCCGTGATCAGCTTCGCCTCGAGCAGCTCGCGCGCCTCCTTGAGCCGCCGCACCGGGTCTGCCTCGGCTGAGGCGGACCCCATGGCCGGGCCGGCGCTCACCTGGATGCCACCCGAGCGCGCCCGCAGCTCCTCGATCTCGCGCACGCGGCGCTTCTCGCGCCACGCCTGGTCCTGGGCCTGGCAGATGCGGTAGAGCGCCTGCGCCTGCTCCTTGCGCAGGCCGCGCAGCTCGGCGCGCTGTGCCCCGGAGGTGGCGAGGCTCGCCAGATCCGTCGCCTTGCCGGCGCGCAGCGACAGGTCCGCCGAGAACACCCCGACGCGCAGCATGACCTCCTCGAGGTCCTGCCAGCGGATCGTGATGACTTCGAAGCCCCCGAGCAGGCGGCGCGTGAGCACCACCAGGCGGCCGCTGGTCGCGGCCACCAGCAACCGGCGGTGGGTGAGCGCGAACAGCCGCCGCTGGATGGCGAAGGCCTCGAGCGACTCCCCGGGGATGAGCACCGCGCGCAGCTGCGCGAGCGGCGCCTCGAGATCGGGCTCCGGCGGCTGCGGTGTCGTGCCTTGGGCGTCTGCCACGCGCGCGTGCCTCCCGTTAGCCTCGGACGGTCAGTTCTTCTTGACGATCTCGGCGCGGAAGTCGCGCAGCTTCGCCTTGATGAGCCGCTCGTTCGCCGGCCCCATGCGCAGGAGCAGCTTCTGGCCCGCCGAGCGGGCCTCCAGATCCGCGTCCTGATACTCGTAGAACACCTTCGGCTGGGTGAGCTGCAGCGGACCGGCCGGCTCGGGCGTCTGCAGCAGGTGATCGATCACCTCGACCAGGCGGTCGTTGAAGTACCTGCCCGGGTAGCCGAGGTCCTCGTAGGCCTGCTGGAAGAGCGGGTAGAGGTGCTGGTAGACGAGCGCCAGGGCCCTGACGTCGGTGCGCTCGAGCACCCGCATCAGGGGCGCGTAGCGGGCGAAGTTATCGGGGCTGAGCGTGGTGATGTCGCCCTGGGTCACCGTCACGGTCTGTCCCGGGGTCGCCTTCAGCGGCCGCAGGTCGACCGCCATCTTGCGGCGCGGCAGGTTGTCGACCGTGACCACGACGTGGCGCACGATGCTCTGCGGCACGAGGAACTGCTCGACCGGCTCGCGGCCGAAGAGCCCGGCGAGAGAGTCGTGCACCAGGGGGTCCGAGTCATTGAGGGCCGGGAGAGCCGCGCCCTCGCCGGCGGCGGCGAGCGGGTGGGCGATCGGCGGCTCGGTGCTGGCCGGCGGCGGGGCCGTGGCAACCGGCAGCGGTGCGGCCGGCGGGGTCACCTCGCGCGAGGAGTACCAGTACCAGCCGGCGAAGGCGAGCGCGGCGGCGAGCAGCGCGCCGATCAGCCAGGCGACCTTGCGGCGCGCCGAGGCCTCGAGATCCTCTTCCCACATCAGTCACCTGCCCCTCGTTCCCCTGGGCGAGCCCGAGACTTTACCTCCTTTTCTGGCGGCCGGGCGCGGTCCGATGTTGTACGCAGGACCCCGGGGGCCTGAGGCCATACAGCCGCCCTCCCGATGCGGCCCTGTACGGCGCATTAAGTTCCACGCGCCCCGCTCTCCCGCCCCGCACCCGGTGTGCTTCAATCTCCTCCCATGCCCCCCTTCCATCCCGCCGTGGCGCGCTGGTTCGAGCGCAGCTTCGCCGCCCCGACGCCGGCGCAGGCCGCCGCGTGGCCCGAGATCGCCGCCGGCCGCGACGTGCTGATCGCCGCCCCGACCGGCTCGGGCAAGACCCTCGCCGCCTTCCTCGCCGTCATCGACGAGCTGGTGCGCACCGGACTTGCGGGCGGACTCGAGGATGCGACGCGGGTGGTGTACGTCTCCCCGCTCAAGGCACTCTCCAACGACATCCACAAGAACCTCGAGGCGCCGCTCGCGGGCATCGCGCAGGAGCTCGAGGCCGAGGGACTGCCGGGCATCGAGATCCGCACCTTCGTGCGCACCGGTGACACCCCGCAGCATGAGCGCGCCGCCATGCGCCGCCGAGCGCCGCACATCGTGGTCACGACCCCCGAGTCGCTCTACATCCTCATGGGTTCGGAGAGCGGCCGGCAGATGCTCTCGAGCACGCGCACGGTGATCGTGGACGAGATCCACGCCATGGCCGGCTCCAAGCGCGGCGCACACCTCGCGCTCACCCTCGAGCGGCTCGAGGCGCTCGCCGCTCGCCCGCTGACGCGCGTCGGGCTCTCGGCCACGCAGAAACCGATCGAGGACGTGGCGCGCTACCTGGTCGGCACGCGCCGCGTGCGCGCCGACGGTCGTGCCGAGTGCGTCATCATCGACGCCGGGCACGTGCGCGCGCGCGACCTGCAGCTGGAGATCCCGGCCGCGCCGCTGGAAGCGGTGATGTCCGGGGAGGTGTGGACGCAGCTCTACGATCGCCTCGCCGCGCTGATCGCGGAGCACCGCACCACGCTGGTGTTCGTCAACACCCGCCGCCAGGCCGAGCGCCTGGCGCGGCACCTCTCCGAGCGCCTGGGCGCCGAGCACGTCACCGCGCACCACGGCAGCATGGCCAAGGAGTCGCGCCTGAACGCCGAGCAGCGCCTGAAGCGCGGCGAGCTGCGCGCACTGGTCGCCACCGCATCACTCGAGCTCGGCATCGACATCGGCGAGGTGGACCTCGTCTGCCAGCTCGCTTCCCCACGCTCACTCGCCGCCTTCCTGCAGCGGGTCGGGCGCTCCGGGCACAGCGTGGGCGCCACACCCAAGGGGCGGCTGTTCCCGCTGTCGCGCGACGATCTCCTCGAGTGCACGGCGCTCATCGCCGCGGTGCGCCGCGGCGAGCTCGACCGCCTCGCGATGCCGGCGAAGCCGCTCGACGTGCTCGCGCAGCAGATCGTCGCCGAGGTCGCCGCGCGCGAGTGGGACGAGGCGGCGCTGCTTGATCTCATGCGCGGCGCCTGGGCGTACCGCGAGCTGACCGCGAGTGAGTTCGCCGAAGTGCTGCGCATGCTCGCCGAGGGCTACAGCACACGGCGCGGCCGCCACGGCGCGCTCATCTACCACGACGCCGTCAACCACAGCGTCAAGGGGCGCCGCGGCGCGCGCCTCACCGCGCTCACCTCCGGCGGCACCATCCCCGACACCGCCGACTACCAGGTGATCCTCGAGCCGCAGGCGCAGTTCGTCGGCACCGTGAACGAGGACTTCGCCATCGAGAGCCTGCAGGGGGACGTGTTCCAGCTCGGCAACGTCTCCTACCGCATCCTGCGCGTCGAGCAGGGCCGCATCCGCGTCGAGGATGCCCGCGGCGAGCCGCCCTCGATCCCGTTCTGGCTGGGCGAGGCGCCGGGGCGCAGCGATGAGCTCTCCGCCAGCGTCTCGCGCCTGCGCAGCGAGCTCGAGGAGCGCCTCGGCGAGGGCCAGGAGGCCGCGCGCGCCTGGCTCATCGAGACGAGCGGCATCGCCGCGGCCGCGGCGGCGCAGCTGGTGGACTATCTTGCGGCCGCGCGCGCCGCACTCGGGGCGCTGCCGACGCAGCGTACCGTGATCTTCGAGCGCTTTTTCGATGAGGCGGGCGGCATGCAGCTCGTCATCCACTCGCCCTTCGGCAGCCGCATCAACCGCGCCTGGGGACTGTCGCTGCGCAAGCGCTTCTGCCGCAGCTTCAACTTCGAGCTGCAGGCGGCGGCCACCGAGGACACGATCGTGCTCTCGCTCACCACCGCGCACAGCTTCGAGCTCGCCGACGTCGCGCGCTACCTGAACTCCGCCACGGTGCGGCCGCTCTTGGTGCAGGCGCTGTGCGCCGCGCCCATGTTCCCGGTGCGCTGGCGCTGGAGCGCCGCCATCGCGCTCGCGCTGCCGCGCTTCCGCGGCGGCAAGAAGGTGCCGGCGCCGCTCGCGCGCATGGCGGCCGAGGATCTGCTCACCGCGGTATTCCCCGACCAGGTGGCGTGCGCGGAGAACCTGCCGGGGGAGATCGAGATCCCGGACCACCCGCTGGTGCGCCAGGCGATCCACGACTGCCTCACCGAGGCGATGGACGTGGAGGGCTTCGAGCGGCTGCTGCGCGCGCTCGAGGGGGGCAGCATCCAGGTGCTGGCCCGCGATCTCACCGAGCCCTCGCCGCTCGCCCTCGAGGTGCTCGCCGCCCGTCCCTACGCCTTCCTCGACGATGCGCCGCTCGAGGAGCGCCGCACCCAGGCGGTGATCAGCCGCCGCTGGCTCGATCCGCAAAGCGCCGCGGACCTGGGTGCCCTGGATCCGGAGGCGATCGCGCGCGTGCGCGCCGAGGCCTGGCCCGATGCCGCGAGCGCCGATGAGCTGCACGATGCGCTCCTGTGGCTCACCTGCCTCGCGGGCGAGGAAGCCGCGCGCGAGCCCGCCTGGCCGCCGCTCCTGGCCGCTCTTGCCGCGCAGTCGCGCGTCACGCTCCTGAGCCTTGGCGCGCTGCACCTGTGGGTCACCGCCGAGCGGCTGCCGCTCTTCGCTGCACTCTACCCGCAGGCCACACTCTCCCCGCCGGTGACGGCGCCCGCCGCCTACGCCACGCCGCCCCGCGATGCCGATGCCGCGCTGATCGAGATCGTGCGCGGGCGGCTCGAGGGGGCAGGACCTGTGACCGCGGCCGCGCTCGCGGAGCTCCTGGCGCTGCCGGTGACGCGCCTCGATGCGGCGCTCGCCGCACTGCAGTCGGAGGGCTTCGCCATGCGCGGCGCCTTCACCGCCGGGGCCGCGAGCGGCAGTGAGTGGTGCGAGCGGCGGCTGCTCGCGCGCATCCACCGCTACACCGTCAAGCGGCTGCGCGCGGAGATCGAGCCGATCGAGGCGCGCGATTTCCTGCGCTTCCTGTTCGCCTGGCAGCGCGTCACCCCGGCGCTGCGCATGGAGGGACCGGACGCGGTCGGGGCGATCCTGGGTCAGCTCGAGGGCTTCGAGGCCGCCGCCAGCGCCTGGGAGACCGAGATCCTGCCGGCGCGCATCAGCGAGTACGAGCCCGCCTGGCTCGATGAGCAGTGCCTCGCCGGGCGCTTCGTGTGGACGCGGCTCGCGCCGCGGCGCGCAGATCCGCAGCGCAGCGCGGCCCCGGTGCGCGCGACGCCCGTCGTGCTGCTCGCGCGGCGCAACGTGCGCCTGTGGTCATCCCTCACCGCTGCCGCCGCCCCCGAGCACCTCTCAGCTCCCGCGCAGCGCGTCGCGCAGTACCTCGCCTCCCACGGCGCCTCCTTCTTCGATGAGCTCGCCACCGGCTGCGCGCTGCTGCCGAGCCAGGCCGAGGAGGCGCTCGCCGAGCTGGTCGCGCTCGGGGTCGTCAACTCCGACAGCTTCGCGGGGCTGCGGGCGCTCTTGGTGCCGGGCGAGAAGCGCCGCGGCGGCGCGGGCGGCCGGCGGCGCCGGCGGCTCGCCCTCTTCGGCATGGACGCCGCCGGTCGCTGGTCGCGCATCGCGCGCGCCGCGCAGCCGGCCGGCGCGGGCACGGATGCGGAAACCATCGAGCACGTGGTGCGCACGCTCCTGCGGCGCTGGGGCGTCATCTTCTGGCGGCTGCTGGCGCGCGAGGCGGACTGGCTGCCGCCGTGGCGCGATCTGCTCATGTGCTGCCGGCGGCTCGAGGCGCGCGGGGAGATCCGCGGCGGGCGCTTCGTCGCCGGCTTCAGCGGCGAGCAGTACGCGGCTGCGGAAGCGGTGTCGCTGTTGCGCGAGGCGCGCCGGCGCGAGCACTCCGGCGAGCTCGTCTCGCTCTCCGGCGCCGACCCCCTGAACCTCGTCGGGCTCTTGACCCCGGGGGCGCGGCTGCCGGCGCTCGCCGGCAACCGCGTGCTCTACCGCGACGGGGTGCCGCTCGCGCTGCTCGCCGGCGGGGACGTGACCTTCCTCGCCGAGCTGCCCGCGGCGCAGCAGTGGGAGCTGCGCGGGATCCTGCTGCGGCGGCACGTGCCGCCGGTGCTGGCCGAGCTCGCCTGATCCTTCAGCCCTTCTGGGCGTCGCGCCACTTCTGCACGGCGGCCATGCAGTTCTCGACGTGCTTGTCCGGGTCCATGGCGGTGTAGGAGTAGATGATCTCCCCGCTCGGGGCGATCACGTAGGAGGTGCGGTTGGCGAAGCCCGGGTGGCTGATCAGCACCGAGTCGTACGCCTTCATGATCTTGCCGTCGGCATCGGCGGCGACCGCGAACTTGTTGCGGCACTCCTTCACCGAGAACTCGTTCAGCGTCGCGATGTCATCGTGCGAGACGCCGATCACGGTCGCTCCGAGGGCCTTGAACTTCTCGGTCGCCTCGGCGAACTGGTGCGCCTCGACGGTGCAGCCGGAGGTGAAGGCCTTGGGGTAGAAGTACAGCACCACCGGACCCTGCTTGAGGGCATCGGTGAGTGAGAACTTGAACTCCTTGCCGGCGAGCGATGCCTCGGTGGTGAAGTCCGGGGCCTTGGTACCGTCGGGGAGCGCGGCGAACACCGGGGCAGCAAGGAGCGCCGCGGTCGCCGCCAGGATCATTGAGCGTCGCATGTTCTTCTCCGTGCGGGAGGTGCCATCGGGCGGGAGCCCTCATGATCGGTCAAGGCGGGCGCGCTTGGCCAGCCCCGCCAGGCGCTTCGCGTTCCTTGGCGTAACCGACGAGCTCGACGTAGCCGCGCCCGCTCACGGCCACCCCGCCGCGGCGGCCGGCCACCTCGACCGCCCCCTCCCAGTAGCGCGGCGGCCCCTCGAGCTCCTGGTCGGGCAACAGCGCGCGCAGCGTGAGATCGAGATCCAGCTGCGGGGCGCTGAGCTGCCAGCCCGCCGGATAGCTGCCGCCGCGCGGACTTCGCCACTGCCCGCGGACCCTGACCGCCACCGCCGCCGCGCTCAGGTGGTGCACCGCGCCTGAGGGGTCGACCCAGGTGCCGGCGCTGTGCGGATCGCGCTCCCCGCCGCGGCCGCGCAGCTGGTAGTACATGAGCGCGGAGTGATCATCGAGCTGCAGCGCGAACCAGTCCCAGCCCACCTGCCCCGCCCCGAGCCCGCCGCTGCCCCACTCGCGGTCGAACCAGGCGAGCCCGCTGACCGCCACGGTATGCCCGGCGCGGGTCAGCTCGCCGGTGACCGCAACGCGCGGCAGCGAGTAGTAATAGCTCGCAGCGCCGGGCTCGTCGGCCTTGACCGAGAGGCCGCGCTCGCCGTTGAGCACCGGCACCGCGGCGGAGACATCGAGCGTGAGTGTGAGCGCGTACCCAGGCTGCGCCGCGTGCAGCTGCCAGCGGCCGGCACCGTCGGCCACGAGCGACCAGTCATCGACCCACACCGCAAGCGGCGCTCCACGGCTGCCCGAGAGATCGAGCGCATCGCGCTCGCCGCGCTGCGCCGCCGCGAAGCGCGCGCGCGCGACATCGGTGATGGCGAAGTGCGCCACGTGCACCTGACGCGCGCGCCACGCGGAAGCTGCGGGTGTTGGCTCGGCGGGCGGGGCGAGCGCGTAGCGGAAGAAAGTGAGCTCGAAGCCGAAGCGCTCGCCTGCCGGTGCGGTGAGCTGCCCGGTGCAGTACCACCACTCCTGGCGGTATGCGGGGTGCGGCCCGTGATCGGCCGGGAAGCTGAAGTCGCGCGGCGCGAGCACCTGCTCGAAGGCGGCCTCAGGGGCGGGCGCGAGCAGCTGCGACAGGTACGCGGGGGGCGGCGCGGCGCGCACCGCCGCCGCCGCAAGGAGCACGATCGCGAGCGCGGCCGCAACGCGCATCACTCCTCCCGCAGCGTCACTGCCGGCTGCGCGACGGCCGTGCGCCAGGCGGGATAGAGCGCCGCGGCCGCGGCGGCCGCGAGCGCGAGCAGCAGCGCCTGGCCGAACTGGTGCACCGCCAGGTGCAGGTCGATCTGCCAGCCGAAGGCGCGGCGGTTGATGACATCCGTCAGCACCAGCGCGGTGAGGACGCCGGCAGGCACGGCCACGAGGAAGGCGGCGAGCCCCATGAAGAGGGTCTGCGCCAGGATCAGTGCCGCGGCGAGCGCGGGGGTCACCCCGAGCGCCCGCAGCAGCGCGAGCTCGCGCGCGCGGGCGAGCTCCCAGGCGAGCAGCGCGCTCACCAGGGCGAGCGCGGCGACGCCGGCGGCGAGGTAGTTGAGCACGCGCGTGATGACGAAGGTGCGGTCGAAGATGCGCATCGACATGGAGCGCAGCTCGGCATTGGAGCGGATGTAGAGGCTCTGGCGGTGCGCGCTGACCTGGCGCAGCCGCGCCATCACCTGCGCGGCATCGGCGCCCGGCGCAAGATACAGCCCGAGGGCACCGATCGACTCATCGCCGAACTTGCGCCGGTAGGTGTCGAGCCCCATCAGCACCTCGCCGCGCTCGTTGCCGTACTCGCGGTACACGCCCGCCACCGCGAAGGGCTCAGGTCCCTCTGCCGTGGTCAGGGTGAGCCGCGCGCCGGTCCTCAGGCCGAGGCGGAAGGCGAGCGGCTCGGAGATGAGCACTGCCCCGCGCCCGAACGCCTCCCAGGCGGAGGCGCGCTCGCCCGCGGTGAGGTTGAAGCCGGCCGTGCCGCCCGGGCCGAAGCGCAGCGCGTTGAGCTCGAGCTCACCGTCGGCGGATGCGACCGTGACGCGCCGGCCCTCGCTGTGCGCCGCCACCCCCGGCACGGCCAGAATCGAGCGCACCAGCTGCGGATCCAGGCGGCGCGCCGGCGCATCGGCCGGCCCGGGCGCGCTCACGTACACGTCGGCGCGCAGCGTCTGCGCCAGCCACTCTTCCAGCGAGGCCCGAAAGCTCGCCACCATCACCGCGACCCCCAGCATCGCGGTGAGCGCCATGCCGAGCGCGGCGAGCGCTACCCCGGTGCGACTCAGCGAGCGCTCGAGGTCCTCGAGCGCGAGACGCGCCACCGGGCTCAGCGGCGCCAGCACGCGCGCGCCGAGGCGCGCGAGCACCACGAGCGCTGCGGGGGTGAGCGCCGCGACCGCCACGAGCAGCAGGAACAGCGCCACGAAGCCCCCGAGGAGGCTCTTGCCCGAGAGCGCGATGCACAGCGCGCCACTCAGCGCGCAGGCGAGTGCCAGCCAGGCGAGCAGGCGCGCGGCGCGCGCGGCACGCTCCTCGAGCACGGTGCGCAGGAGCGCGAGGCGCGGCGCGCTCGCCGCCACTTCCAGCGCCGGCACCAGGGCGGCGATGAGCGCGGTGCCGACGCCCGCGAGCAGCGCCCTCCACAGGGTGGCCGGCGGCAGCGCCCACGAGTTGACCGCGACCACGAAGTACAGGTCGTTGATGGTGCGCGAGACGAGCGCCACGAGCTCGCGGGCGATGAGGAGCCCGAGCAGCAGGCCGAGCGCGCAGCCGGCGAGCCCGAGGAGTGCCGCCTCGCCCAGGAGCAGCGCCAGCACCGTGCCGCGGCGTACCCCGAGCGCGCGCAGCACGCCGATCACCCGCCGCCGCTGCAGCACCGCGAAGCTCACCGCGCCGTAGATGAGGAACGTGCCCACCAGCAGCGCGAGCAGGCTCATGGCGCGCAGGTTGGTGGTGAAGGCATCGCTCATCGCGAGGGTTTCCTGCGAGCGGGCACGGGTCGCGGTGAGGGTGTACTGCGGCGGCAGCCGCGCGCGCAGCGCCGCCTCCGCCGCCCTATCGGGGAGGCGCACGTCGATGCGCGTGAGGCGCCCCGTGCTGCCGAGCCACTCCTGGGCCTGCGCGATGTCGGTGACGATGAGCGTCTCGCTCCCCGGCACCTCCCCGAGCGTGCCCGCGAGGTGCGCCGCGTGCGCGATGCCGCCGACCTCGAGGCGAAGCGGCGCGCCGACCGTAAGCCGCAGCTCGCGCGCCGTGGCCGCACCGAGCAGCACCGCGCCCGAGGCATCGAACCAGCCGCGTGAGGCGGCGAGTCCTGCGGATGAGGCGGCCGCGGCTGCGCCCGTCGCACCGTGCAGCTCGCCGGCGGCGAAGGGATCGATGCCGAGGAGCTCGAGCGTGCGCCCGTTGAGCTGCACGTAGCCCTCGGTCACGGGCGCGAACTGCGCGCCGCCCCCGCCCGGCGGCTCGCGGCGCAGCCGCACGTAGAGCGCCTCATCGATCCCCCGCGGGCCGGCGCTGATCTGGTGGGTGGCCGCCCCGTTCACCTGGGCGAGCGAGAGCTCGAAGGCGCGCCGCGCGCTGCCGGTGGCGACGTCCACCGCGACGATGGTGCCGACGCCGAGCGCGAGCCCGAGCAGCGCGAGCGCGAGCTGCCAGGGATGGTGCGCGAGGTGGCGCAGGCTCGCGGCCGCGACGAGCCTCACGGCGGTCCCGGCCGTGGCAGGGCCTGCAGCCGTCCGGAGCGCAGCTCGAGCACGCGGTCGGCCTGATCGGCGAGCGCGCTGTCGTGGGTGACGATGAGGAGCGTCGCGCCCGAGTCGCGCGCCAGCGCGAGCAGCAGCGGCACGACCTCGCGCGCACTCGCCTCATCGAGGTTGCCGGTCGGCTCGTCCGCCAGCAGCACCTTCGGGGAGTGCACCAGGGCGCGCGCGATCGCGACGCGCTGCTGCTCCCCGCCCGAGAGGTGCTCGATCGCGCTCGCCGCGCGCGCGCCGAGCCCGACCGCCGCGAGCAGCGCGCGGCAGCGCGCGCGTGCGGCACGCGCGCGCACCCCGTTGAGCTCGAGCACCAGGCGCACGTTCTCCTCGGCGTTCAGAGTCGGGATGAGGTTGAAGAACTGATAGACGAAGCCGATGTGCTCGCGCCGGTAGAGGGTGCGCGCCGGCTCGGCCAGCGCGCTCACCGCGACCCCCTCGATCAGGACGCTCCCGGAGTCGGGGGCCTCGAGGGCGCAGATGAGGTTCAGGAGCGTCGACTTGCCCGAGCCGCTGCGGCCGGTGATGGCGAGCACCTCCCCGCGCGCGACCTCGGCGTCGGCGCCCGCGAGCACCGCGTGCACCCGCTCGCCCTCGGTAAAGCTTTTTGACAATTGCCGGATGCTGAGCACTTGCGCAGGACTGCACTCTTACCCTTGGGGTGATGTGTGCATTGTAGAAAGAACCGCGCTTTGGCACTGTAGCCGCCGATGTCCGCGCCCGAGCCCGCCTGGCGCCTGCTTACGACGCTCACCGACCGGCCGAGCGCGCAGTCCCTGGCCGCCGCCCTGCGCGGGGCCGGCATCGAGGTGCGCGTCAGCTCGGATGCGGGGGTGCTGGGCGAGGCGGCGCCCACGCGTCTTTATGTCGCGAGCGCCGCCTGGCAGGAGGCCGAGGGCTTCCTCGCCGCGGGCGCCACGGCGGCCGAGCCGCCCGCCCCGGCGGCCGGACGGTGAACTGGCCTCTTGGGGTCGGATCGGCGAAACTGCGCAGCCGCTGCGGCCCCGCAAAGCCCGTGCCACTGCACGGCCCGCAAGCCCCACCGAAGAGAAGGTAACCCATGAGATCACGACTGCTCGCCGCCCCGGCGCTGCTCCTGTGCGGGAGCATCGCGCTCGCGCAGCAGGGCGGCACGCCCGCGCCGGCCAACCCGACCGCAAGCCCCGGCGCGAAGGCCGCCGCACCGGCCGCCAAGGCCGCGGCGGCGCACTCCCCGAGCTACAGCCTCGGACTCTCGATGGGTACGCAGCTGAAGGCCAACGCCGTGCCGGTCGAGTCGATCAACGCCACGCAGCTCGCGCAGGGCGTGCACGATGCGCTCGCCGGCAAGGCCGAGCTCGGCGACGTCGACCGCCAGAACATCCAGAAGCTGGTGCAGGAGGCCCAGAACCGCGCCGGTGACACCAACCACAAGGCGGCGGCCGCGTTCCTGGCCGAGAACGGCAAGAAGACCGGCGTGGTGACGACCGCGAGCGGCCTGCAGTACAAGGTCAACTCCCCCGGCAGCGGCGAGTCGCCCAAGCCGACCGACGAGGTGACCGTCAATTACCGCGGCACCCTCATCGACGGCACCGAGTTCGACAGCAGCTACAAGCGCGGGCAGCCGGCCACCTTCCCGCTGAACCACGTCATCCCGGGTTGGACCGAGGGCGTGGGCCTGATGAAGCCGGGCGCCAAGTACACCCTCTACGTGCCGCCGCAGCTTGCCTACGACCTGCATTCCCCGCCGGGCATCCCGCCGGGCTCGCTGCTGATCTTCGACGTGGAGCTCCTGAGCGCGAAGCCCGAGGCCGCAGCGGGCAAGCCGCCGGCCCCCGCGCCCGCCAAGTAGCCACCCGAAGGCCTCACCACCTGCGGCGGCGCCCGGCGCCGCCGCAGGCGTTTCAGGCGTTCGCTCCCGGCCGGTAGCGCATGGGCTTCGTCACCCCGAGGCGGGTCAGCTCGCGCAGCAGCGCCTCGGCGAGCGCGGCGAGCGGCTGCGCCCCGAAGGCCGGCGCGCTCCCCCAGTCGTAGGCCCAGGGCTGCTGGGTGCGCAGCGTCTCGGGCTCGTCCGCGTAGCGCGGGATCACGTGCGCGTGCAGCGCCGGCTCCTGGTTGCCGAAGATCGCGTAGTTGATGCGCACCGCTCCGGTCACCTTCAGGAGCGCATCCCCGAGTCGCGACATGTCCGAGAGGAAGGCGATGCGCTCCTTGGCGCCCAGGGCGTTCAGGTTCGGCACCACGGGGTCGGGCAGGAGCAGCGCGTAGCCGCGCACGAACTGGCGCTCGCCGAACACCGCCCAGCCGGAAAACAGCCGGGCGATGACCTTCGGATCGCGCCCCTCGCGGGCGGCGCTCACCTGGGCGTGGATGGCGGTCTGCGGCTCGGTGGCGGCGTCGTTGTTGTTCTTCATGGCGTTCCCGGCGCGCGGAACACGAAATATACCGCACCCAGGATGCACAGCGCCGCCCACAGGTAATCGAGCTTGAGCGGCCTGCCCATGTAATAGACCGCGAACGGCACGAACACCGCGAGCGTGATCACCTCCTGCAGGATCTTCAGCTGCGGCAGCGACAGCTGGGTATAGCCGATGCGGTTGCCCGGCACCTGCAGCAGGTACTCGAACAGCGCGATCCCCCAGCTCACGAGCGCCGCGACGTACCAGGGGCGCGAGGCCAGGTTCTTCAGGTGCGCGTACCAGGCGAAGGTCATGAAGACGTTCGAGCAGATGAGCAGCAGCGTCGCCCGCAGGGTGGCGGAGGCGAACGGGGTCATGGGGCCCCCGCGAGCCGCAGCGGTCCTGCGGGGGCGGCGCTGTCGACCCCGAGCGCGGCGAGGGCGCGCACGGTGGCCGCGTAGTCCTGGTGCATGATGCCCTCCCAGCCGCGCGCGCGCGCGGCGGCGATGTTGTCCGCGCGGTCGTCGATGAACACGGTGGCGGCGGGCCTGAGCGCGAAGCGCCGCTCGGCTTGCGCGTAGATGCCCGCGTGCGGCTTCATGACGCCGGCGAGATAGGACGGCAGCACGCCGTGGCCGACGGTGTGCAGGCGGAACTCGCGCGCCAGGTGCGCCCAGTGCAGGTCGCCGATGTTCGACAGGAGGTACACCCGGTAGCGCTCGCTCAGGCGGTGCGCCAGGTCGACCATGGCTGCGTCGAGCTCGAACATGTCGACCCACTTGGCGTGCACCTCGGCCAGCGCGACCGGTGCCTTGGTGAGCGCGGCGAGGCGCTCGAGCAGCTCCTGCCCGTGCAGCCGACCGCACTCGTGCTCCTCGAGCGCGATGCGCTCGAGCACCGCCTCGAGGTGCGCATCCTCGGCGCCGCGCGCGCGCAGGAACTCGAGGAGCGGGGAGTACTTCAGCCGCACGAACACCCAGCCGATGTCGAACACGACGGCCTCGATCGGCGTGCGCGCGCTCACGACTCGCTCACCGAGCCCAGGTCCCCGGGACGGCGGTTGACCGCCACCACGGTGGCGCGCGGGAAGAAGTTGAACTCGGTCGAGCTCGCCCAGGTGTAGGCGCCCATGGCGCGCCCGATGACCAGGTCGCCGGCCTTCAGCTGCGGCAGCATCAGGTTCTCGGCGATCACGTCGATGCTGTCGCAGGTGGGGCCGGCCAGCACCGAGGGCAGTCGCTCGGGATCCTCGCGCAGCACCTCCACCGGGTAGCGGGCGTGATCGTAGAGCTGGCCGCTGTAGGAGCCGTACAGGCCGTCATCGAGGTAGTACCACCAGTGGCCCTCGCGCTGCGCGCGCCCCATGACCGAGGCCACGCCGATCGCCGCCGGGCCGACGATGTAGCGGCCGGGCTCGGCGAGCAGGCGCACGCGCTTGGGCACCTCCCCGAGTGCGGCGCGCAGCGGCGCACAGAACTGCGCGATGTCCTGCACCGGGGTGCCGTAGTCGATCGGGAAGCCGCCGCCGATGTCGAGCGTGTCGAAGGCGCCGAGCCCCTCGCGGCGCGCCGCGCGCATGAGCTGCGCGCAGATGCGCACCGCCTCGACGTGCTTCATGGCGTCCGGGGTCTGGGAGCCGGCGTGGAAGGACAGCCCGCGCACCGGCACGTTGAGCTCGGCGGCGAGGCGCGCGAGCGGCAGCGCATCCTCGGGGTCGCAGCCGAACTTGCGCGACAGGTCGACGACCGCGCTCTGCGAGCGGAACGACAGCCGCAGCAACAGCTGCGCCTCCCCGGCGTGGCGCGCGAACTTGCGGATCTCGTCCGGGTTGTCGGCGACGAAGGTGCGCACGCCGTAGTCGAGCGCGTTGAGGATGTCCTCGGCTCGCTTGATGGGGTGGGTGTGGATGCAGCGCGCCGGGTCGACCCCGAGGCGGCGCACCAGCTGCACCTCGCCGGTGGTCGCCAGGTCGAGGTAGCCGCCCTCCTCCAGGATGGTCTGCACCACCGCCGGGTGCGGCAGGGGTTTCAGCGCGTAGTGCAGGTCCACGCGCGGCAGCGCCTTCTGCAGCCGGCGGTACTGACGGCGCACGCGCTCGCAGTCGAGGATCAGGAGCGGGGAGCCGAACTCGCGCACCAGGCGGCGGATCTCCGCGGGCTGGAACGGGTCGATGAACCTGGCGCGTGCCACCCCTGCGGCGGGCTACGGCAGCACGGCCATGGTGCCGGTGCCGTCGTCGCTCTCGGCGATGCTGGTGGCGGCCTTCAGCAGCCGATCGCGCACCGCCTCCCAGCGCTCCCCGTCGGGCACATCCTGCACCAGGATCCTCTGGCAGCCGGCCTTATCGAGCGTACGCAGGTTGGTGTACAGGTCGCGCGCGTAGACCTCCGGGCGGCGCCCGGCGTTGATCCAGGTGACGTACTTGTGCGAGCGCAGCGGCAGGCGCTGCGCGAGCACCGCGACGCGGCGGCCGCCGGCGGAGGCGGCATCCGCCTGGGCGTCCACCTCCCCCGCGGGCACGATGGTCATGGGGGTGCTCGGGGCGTAATGGGTCGGCGTGCCGCCCGGTACGCGCGGGGAGTCCACGCCCGGCCCGAGCGCGAGCTCGCCCAGCACCTCGCGCAGCTGCGCGGCGGTGACGCTGCCCGGGCGCAGGAGGCGCACCTGCGTGTGCTCGAAGGCGACGATGGTCGACTCGAGCCCGAGCTGGCACTCCCCGCCATCGAGCACCACGCGCACGGCCTCGCCGAATTCCTCGCGCACGTGCTCGGCGCGCGTCGGCGAGAGCCGCCCGTAGCGGTTCGCGGAGGGCGCGGCGATGCCGCCGCCGAAGGCGGTGAGGATCTGCTGCGCCATGGGGTGCGCGGGCACGCGGATCGCGATCGTGTCCTGGCCGCCGGTGATGACCTCGTGCACGTGCGCCGCGCGCGGCATGACCATGGTGAGCGGCCCCGGCCAGAACGCCTCCGCCAGGCGGTTGGCGAGCTCGGGCACCTCGCGCACCCAGCGGTGCAGGTAGCGCGGGCTGTCCAGGTGCACGATCACCGGGTGATTGGCCGGGCGGCCCTTGACCTCGAAGATCTTGCGCACCGCGGCCGGATTCTGGGCGTTGGCGCCGAGGCCGTAGACGGTCTCGGTCGGAAAGGCGACGAGCTCGCCGTCGCGCAGCGCCTGCACGGCGGACTCGATTTCGACCTGGGTGGCTCTGACGATACGGACCATAGATAAGAAAGATTCTACCAAGCCGCCACGGCCCACTCCGCAGTGTTGTGCGAAAGCATCGCCGCGCCGCTCACGCTCGGTGGTGGCAGCCCGTACGTGTCAATTGGGTGGGTTACCCGTGGCGTGGAAGCGACGGCCGCGTTCTGTAAAGCGGCCGCACGTTATGCCTCATTCGAGTGCGTGGCGTGCCCAGACGCCCTCGGTTCGCGTGAGCTCGTAGGCCGGCCAGTAGTGCTTGTCGAGCTTGAGGGTGATGACTTCGGGGGCATTGTTCCAGGTGATGGTCTTCAGGCGCACCGAGGAGCGATCCGCGCGCCCGAGCACCACCTTGAGGAACGCATCCAGATCCGGCGTCGGCGTCCCGTCCACCTCGACGATGCGCCGCCCGGGATAGAGGCCGTAGCGCGTGGCCGGGGAGCCGTAGGCGAAGTAGGCGACGTACACCCCCTCGGGCGGGATGCCACGCTGCGCGCTCATGGCACGGTGCGGGGCCTGCAGCGTGGCGCCGGCCCACTGCACCAGGCGATCGACGTCGGTGCCGGGCAGCGCGCTGGTGGCGATCCGCAGCGTCTGCTCGCTCTGGTTGCGCCAGATGGTGACCGCGACCTGCTCCTTGTCGGCGGCGGCCTTCTCCACTTCGCGAAAGCGTGTCACCACGGTAGCGTCGATCGCGAGCAGGAGGTCCCCGGGCTGCAGCTGCTCGGCGGCATCCGAGCCGCCCACCAGGCGCACCACGGTGAGCGCCTGGCGGCGCGCCGGGGTGTGCTGCGCGAGGCGCGCCGTCCAGGCGCTGGTGAGACCGAGCTCGCGCGCCTGGGCGAGCGGCATGACGCCGAGCTCGGCCTCGAGGGAGTGCAGCACGCGCCCCGTGCGCACGCGCTCGAGCATGTCGGCGACCACGTCGATCGGCACACCGCGGGTGTCCTGGGCGAGCTCGCGCCCGTTCTCGTAGGCGAAGCTCGACCAGGTGCCGAGCACCGCGCCGGCGTCGTCCGCGAGCACGCCGTCGAACTCGAGCGGCGGGTTGACCAGCTGCAGCGTCTCGATGTTGCTGTCGCGGAAGCGCATGGTGCGCGACAGCGGCAGCTCGAGGGGATCCAGGCTTGCGACCTCGGTGGTGCGCGCGCGCAGCTGGTTGTCGGCCGACAGTCCCACCGCCCACACCTTCTCACCGGCGGCGAGCTCGCGCGGCAGCAGCCGCGCGGATTTCACCGGCGTGTCGCCGAGGAGCTTCGGATCGTAGGCGACGACGGCGAAGTTATGCAGCGGGTGCACGAACACCACGCGCCCCGGCACCTGCACGGTGCCGGCGAAGGTGACCGTGACGTCCCCGACCGCGACCGGCACGGTGTTGCGGTCGACGACCACGAGACCGCGCTGCGCGTCCACGACGAGCCCGGTGCCGTGGTAGTTGCGCTCGGTGATGCCGGAGACCGAATACGGCATGTCGAAGGTCACCATGGCGAGAGACGGGGCGAGCGCGCGCATGCGCGCATCCGGGTACTTCGGGAACTGCGTGGCGCTCACCGGCGTCGGCCTGGGCGCCGGGCCCGGCGGCAGGTCGTGGCAGTCCCAGACTCCCGCCGCGTCGTCGCGCTCGCAGTGATGCGCCGGGAACCACAGCCGGTCCATGCGCACCGCGCGCAGGTCGCTGCCGTTGGGATCGTCGATGGTCATGTAGCGCACCGCGGCGCGGTCGCCGTCGCCCAGGGTGGCGATGCCCTGCTCGAGCTGCGCCAGCGTATCGGTGCTGTGGCCGTTGAGGGTCAGCACCACCGCGCCGCGCGGGATGCCGGCGGCGGCGAACACGTAGCCGGGGTTGGCGACGTAGACCCCGCGCGTGGCGACGTTGTAGTGGCGCGCCTGCTGGTAGGAGAGGGTGTGCACGATGGCATCGCCGAACTCGGCGTACGCGGCCGGGGTGATGGCGTGCAGGTCACCGACCGGCAGCTTCGCCGAGATCGCCTTGCCGCCGCGCTCGAGTTCGATCTCGATGCTGCCGCCGACGGAGCTGTCGAGCACCTCCTCGAGCGGCTCGAACTGCGCCACGTAGCGCCCGTTGACCTTGAGGAGAATGTCGCCGCTCTGCAGCACCTTCTCGCTCGGGCTCCCGGGCAGCACCTCGGTCACCACCAGCATGCCGGTGTAGCGCGGGAACTCGCGGCGCACCGCGGCCTCGGTGGCGCCATCAAGACCCAGACGCCCGAGCTCATCGAAGGGCAGGTAGTTGAAGACCGTGTAGAGCGTGCCGCGCGGCACGCTCTTGCCGGCCTGGACCAGCTCCAGCGCGCGCCGCACGCGCCCGAGCGGCAGGTAGAAGCTCGAGGCCGCCCCGCTCGCGCCGCCGGCATTGAGCGCCACCACGCGGCCGCGGATGTCGATCACCGGCGAGCCGGAGGAGCCCCCGGAGGTGCCCGAGGCGGCCTGCAGGTAGAAGGTGTTGAAGTCGTTGTACTTGGTGATCCCGTAGTCGGGTGCGTCGCGGTCCAGGCGCGCGAGCGTGCCGGCGAGGATCGAGAGCTGCTCGCCGGCGTTGTTGCCGACCACGCGGATCTCGCGCCCGACCTGCGCCCCTTCCGGATACAGCGGCAGGGCCTTCGGCTTGATGAAGCGCAGCTTCTTCGGGTCGTAGCGGTAGATGCCGAAGTCGTGCACCGGGTCGCGGTACACCGGGAACAGCTGCACCTCCTCGCGGTTGAGGAAGGTCGCCTCCGCGGTCACCGGCCCCGGGGTCACCACGTGGCGGTTGGTGAGGATCAGCCCGCGCTCGGCGTCCACCACGAAGCCGGTCGCCTGCGCGGTGGTGTTCCACTCGGTGTCGAAGGCGCGCGTCTGGTCGACGTCGATCGACACCACCGACGGGGCGATGCGCTCGAGCGTCACCGCCCAGTCGGGGTTGCCCTCGATGGCGACCGCCGCCTGCGCGGCGTTGGCGGTGCCCGCATCTCCCGGCGGGGGGGCGCGCTCGCCGGGCACCGGCGGCTGAGGCACGAGCGGCGGAGGAATCGGCGGGCTGCCGGCGGGCGCGGTCGGCGCGGGGGCGACCGCGGCGGCGGGAGCCGCGCCACCGGCTGGCTCGGTCGCGGGCGCCGCGGCCGCGATGAGCAGCAGCAGGCAGGGCCACAGCGGGCGCAGGTATCGCATCGGTGTCCGGCGCCCTAGTGAGACAACAGCACGATCAGCCACATCACCGCGAGCAGCACGAACGACATGAACACGGCCGCCGAGCCGATGTCCTTGGCGAGCCCCGCCAGCGCGTGGCGCTCGAATCCGATGCGATCAACCGTGGCCTCGATGGCGCTGTTGAGCAGCTCGACGATGAGGATCAGGAACACGGGCGCGATCAGGGCGGCGCGCTCGAGCGCACCGTGTCCGAGCCACAGCCCGAGCGGTATGACGATGACGGCGAAGGCAAGTTCCTGCCTGAAGGCCGCCTCTTCGCGGTAGGCGCCGACCAGCCCGTTCCAGCTCGAGCCGAAGGCGCGCAGCAGCCGGGTGAGCCCGCGGGGCTTGTAACGGTCTACGGCGGCGGTGTCGGCTTCCATGTGAGATCCAGTTGTCTGGCCGCCCGGACGTCATCGAGGCGGCGCACCGGCATGGTATGCGGTGCGCTGGTCACGCGCCCGGGTTCTTGTTCGGCCTCCCTCTGGATCTGTGACATAGCCGCCACAAAGGCGTCAAGCACCTCGCGGCTCTCGGTCTCGGTAGGCTCGATCAGCAGGCATTCCGGCACCAGGAGCGGGAAGTAGGTCGTGGGGGCGTGGAAGCCGTAGTCGAGCAGCCGCTTGGCGAAGTCCATGGCCGTGACGTTGAGCTCGCGCGCCTGGCGCTTGAGCGTCACGATGAACTCGTGGCTGGCGCGGCGCTGCGGGTAGGCCGCATCGAATCCCGCCGCCATCAGCCGCTTGAGCAGGTAGTTGGCATTGAGCGTGGCGTATTCGCCGACGCGGCGCATGCCGTCGCGCCCGAGGAGGCGCATGTAGATGTAGGCGCGCAGCAGCACGCCGGTGTTGCCCATGAACGCCGACAGCCGCCCGATGCTCTGCGGCAGGTCCGCCTCGGTGAGCCAGCGGTAGCGCTCGCCCTCCTTCCCCACCAGCGGCACCGGCAGGAAGGGCAGCAGCCGCGCGCCCACCCCGACCGCTCCCGCCCCCGGGCCGCCGCCGCCATGGGGGGTGGAGAAGGTCTTGTGCAGGTTCATGTGGATGACATCGAACCCCATGTCCCCCGGGCGCACCTTGCCGAGGATCGCGTTCAGGTTCGCGCCATCGTAGTAGAGCAGCCCGCCGGCCTCGTGCACGACCCGCGCGACCGCCTCGATGCGCCGCTCGAACACCCCGAGCGTGGAGGGGTTGGTGAGCATGATGCCGGCGGTCTGCGGCCCGACCGCGGCGGCGAGCGCGGCGAGGTCGACGTCGCCTGCGGCATCGACCGGGACCTCGCGCACCACGCAGCCGCACATGGTGGCGGTGGCGGGATTGGTGCCGTGCGCGGCCTCCGGCACGATGATCTCGTTGCGCGCCTCGTCGCCGCGCGCGCGGTGGTAGGCGCGGATCATGGCGACGCCGGCGAACTCGCCGTGCGCACCGGCCATGGGCGAGAGCGCCACGCCCTGCATGCCGGTCACTTCCTTCAGCATCTCCTGCAGCTCGTAGAGGCACCCGAGCACGCCCTGGCCGTGCGACTCCGGCGCGAGCGGGTGGCGCGCGAGGAACTGCGGCAGCATCGCGTACTGGTTACAGGCCTTGGGGTTGTACTTCATCGTGCACGAGCCGAGCGGGTAGAAGTGCGTGTCGATGGAGAAGTTCAGCTGCGAGAGGCGCGTGAAGTGGCGCACGGCCTCGAGCTCCCCGACCTCCGGCAGCGCCGGCGGTGCGCGTCGGCGCAGCGCCTCGGGCAGGTCCGCGAGCGCGGCCTGCGGCTCGGCGGCGGGCCACTGATCGCTCGCGCCCCTGCCGGCGCTCGAGTACTCGAAGATCACCGGCTCGCTCACCGTGAAGCTCATGGTGCTCTCCTTCAGGCGGCGCGCGCCGCGGTCATGAGCTCGGCGAGCGTCGCGCGGTAGCGCTCGATGTCCGCGGCGGTCTTGGTCTCGGTGGCACACACCAGCAGCGCCGGCCCGAGCTCGGGGTAGTAGGGGGCGAGGTCGAGCCCGCCGGCGATGCCGCGCGCGGCGAGCGCGCGCAGCAGCGGCGCCACCGGGCGATCGAGGCTCAGCACCGCCTCGTGGAAGTGGGCGCCGGTGAACGCGGCGCGCACGCCCGGCACGCGGGTGAGCGCGGCGATGAGCTCGCGCGTGCGCGCATGGCTCGCGGCGGCGGTGCGCGTGAGTCCCTGCGGGCCCATGAGCGAGAGGTAGATGGTGGCCGCGGTCATCAGCAGCCCCTGGTTGGTGCAGATGTTGGAGGTCGCCTTGGCGCGGCGGATGTGCTGCTCGCGCGCCTGCAGCGTGAGGGTGAAGCCCGACTTGCCGGCGACATCGAGCGTGCGCCCGACGATGCGGCCCGGCATCTGCCGCACGTGCTCGAGGCGCGTGGTCATGAAGCCGAAGTACGGGCCGCCGGAGGACAGCGGCACCCCGAGCGGCTGCCCCTCCCCGACCGCGATGTCGGCGCCGCGCGTCCCCCACTCGCCCGGGGGCTTCAGGAGCGCCAGCGCGGTGGGATTCACCACGGCGATCACGAGTGCCCCCTGCGCATGCGCCCAGTCGGTGAGGGCATCCACCTCCTCGAGGCGGCCGAAGAAGTTCGGCTGCTGGATGATGAGCGCCGTCAGGTCCTGGCCGGCGAAGCGCGCCAGGGAGTCGGGCAGGATCGTGCCGGCGGCGCTGCAGTAGGGCAGCTCCTCGAAGGCGAGGCCCTGGTTGTGCGTGGTGGCGGTGGCGACGCGCCGGTAGTGCGGGTGCAGGGTGCTGGGCACGAGGATGCGCGCGGCGCGCGAGCGGCGGTTGGCGCGCACCGCCATGAGCGCGGCTTCCGCGCTCGCCGAGGCGCCGTCGTACATGGAGGCGTTGGCGACCTGCATGCCGGTGAGGCGCGTCATCATGCTCTGGAACTCGTAGATCAGCTGCAGCGTCCCCTGGCTCGCCTCGGCCTGGTAGGGGGTGTAAGCGCTGTAGAACTCCCCGCGCGTGGTGATGGCCCACACCGCCGCCGGGATGTGGTGCTCGTAGGCGCCCGCGCCGATGAAGTTCAGGAGCGTGCCGTCACTCGCCGCGCGCTCGCTCATGAGCCGCCCGACGGCCATCTCGTTGAGCGCCTCGGGGATGCCGGCGAGGGACTTGATGCGCAGCTGCGGCGGGATCTCGTCGAAGAGATCCTCGATGCTCTGCGCGCCGATGGCCGCGAGCATCGCCGCCACGTCGCTCTCCGTGTGCGGGATGAAGGCCATCAGCCGCCCTCCGCCTCGAGCAGCTCCCGGTAGGCGGCGGCGCTCAGCAGCTGCGCCGCGGCGAGCGCTCCCGGGGCGAGCTTGAGCCGCAGCAGCCAGCCGGCGCCGTAGGGATCCTTGTTGACCGACTCAGGAGCTGCGGCCAGGGCCTCGTTGGCGGCACTCACCTCGCCGGCGAGCGGCGCGTACACGTCCGAGGCAGCCTTCACCGACTCGACCACCGCGCAGGCTTCGCCGGCCTTGAGCGTGCGGCCCACCTCGGGCACCTCGACGAACACCAGGTCCCCGAGGGCGTGCTGCGCATGGTCGCTGATGCCGATCTCGACGCCGCCATCGGCGAGCGTGCGCACCCACTCGTGCGATTTGGTGTACTTAAGATCTGCCGGGATGTTGCTCATGGTGGTGTTCAACTTTCGCGTCAGGTGATGAGGGAGCGCCCGAAGCGCACGAACGGCGGCTTGACCACGCGGGCGTTGAGGAGCTTGCCGCGCACGTCCACCTGCACGGCGCTGCCGGTAGCGGCGGGCACGCGCGCGAACGCGATCGAGCGCTCGAGCGTCGGGGAGAAGGTGCCGCTGGTGATCTCCCCCTGCCCGTCCGGGACGCTGACCCGCTGGTGGCTGCGCAGCACGCCACGGTCCTCGAGCAGCAGGCCGACGAGCTTGCGCGGCGAGCCGCTGCGCTGCACCTCCTCGAGCGCCGCGCGCCCGATGAAGGCGCGCTCCGCGGGCTTGAGCGCCACGGTCCAGCCGAGCGCGGACTCGAACGGCTGGGTGCTCTCGTCCATGTCGGCGCCGTAGAGGTTCAGGCCCGCCTCGAGGCGCAGCGTGTCGCGCGCCCCCAGGCCGCAGGAGGCGACGCCGAGGGAGTTGAGGCTCCGCCAGGCGGGCACGGCATCCGCCGCCGGCATCATGATCTCGAAGCCGTCCTCACCGGTGTAGCCGGTGCGGGCCACGAACCAGCCCCCGAGCTGCGCGCCGGTGAACACCTCGAGCGCCAGCGCCCGCTCGGCCGCGGCGCCGCCGAGCAGCTGCGCCGCCTTGGCGCGCGCCTCGGGGCCCTGCACGGCAAGCATCGCGAGGTCCGTGCGCTCGTGCACCTCGATCCCGAAGGGCGCGGCGCGCGCGCGGATCCAGGCGAGATCCTTGTCGCGGGTGCCGGCGTTCACCACCAGGCGGAAGCTCCCCTCGCTCAGGAAGTAGGCGATGAGGTCATCGAGGATGCCGCCGCGCTCGTTGAGCATGCAGCTGTAGAGCGCCTTGCCCGGCTGGCGCAGCTTGGCGACGTCGTTGGCGAGCAGCTCGGAGAGCAAGGCGCGCCCGCGCGCGCCGACGAGGTCGATGACGCACATGTGCGAGACGTCGAAGACGCCGGCCGCGCGGCGCACCGCGTGGTGCTCGCCGATCTGCGAGCCGTACTGCACCGGCATGTCCCAGCCGCCGAAATCGACGATGCGGGCGTTGAGCTCCTGGTGCAGTTTGAACAGCGGGGTCTGTCTTCCCACGTCGCACTCCGAAGTGTTCAGGTCACGGGCACGCATCAGCCGGCAGGCGCCGCGGCGCGCGCGCCGCCTGGCCCCTGCCGCCCTTCTGTCCTGTGACCTGAGAGATCAGGCGCGCCGCGCCGCTCCCCTTCGGTGGGCAGCGCGCCCGAAACTCACGGGCCCGCCGCCACTCTCCAGAAGCCCCGCGGTCGCTGCCGACCGCCGTCTGCCGTTCATGTGCCTGAGCGTTTCCGGGCGGAAATTGCGCCTTCGGCGTTCCGGCCGCACGCCGGACTCTCTCCGAACAGACTGATATGGGCGCCGCGTATGATAGCAGTTCGCGCCAGTGCCGCCCAAGCGTGGCAACGGTAGAATCCGCTCCTCCTCATGTGCACCCGGCAACATTCATGAGCCTCGCACGGCGCGCCGCCGTGGCGGTCGCAGTCGGCCCGGTGCAGGTCGGCGGCGGCGCGCCGATCGTCGTGCAGTCGATGACCAATACCGACACCGCCGACGTCGGCGCCACCGCCCGGCAGGTGCAGGCGCTGGCGCGCGCCGGCTCGGAGCTGGTGCGCATCACGGTGAACAGCGCCGAGGCCGCCGCCGCGGTCGCCCCGATCCGTGAACGCCTCGATGCGCTCGGGGTGCGCGTGCCGCTGATCGGCGACTTCCACTTCAACGGCCACAAGCTGCTGCGCGAGCACCCGGGCTGCGCCGAGGCGCTCGCCAAGTACCGCATCAACCCCGGCAACGTCGGCCGCGGCAGCAAGCGCGACCCGCAGTTCGCCGAGATGATCGAGACCGCCTGCCGCTACGGCAAGCCGGTGCGCATCGGCGTCAACTGGGGGAGCCTGGATCCGGAGCTGCTGACGCGCCTCATGGACGAGAACTCGCGGCGCGCGCAGCCCAGGGATGCGCAGGAGGTCATGCGCGAGGCGGTCGTGGCGTCCGCGCTCGGCAGCGCGGCGCGCGCCGAGGAGCTCGGCCTGCCGCACGAGCGCATCATCCTCTCGGCCAAGGTCTCGGGCGTGCAGGACCTGATCGCGATCTACCGCACGCTCGCCGCCCGCTGCGACTACCCGCTGCACCTCGGGCTCACCGAGGCGGGCATGGGGTCCAAGGGCATCGTCGCCTCCACCGCCGGCATGGCGGTGCTGCTGCAGGAGGGGATCGGGGACACCATCCGCGTGTCACTGACGCCCGAGCCCAACGGCGACCGCACCCAGGAGGTGACCGTGGCGCAGGAGATCCTGCAGACCATGGGGCTGCGCGCCTTCACGCCGCTCGTCATCGCCTGCCCGGGCTGCGGGCGCACCACCAGCACCTTCTTCCAGGAGCTGGCGCAGCGCATCCAGGGCCACATCCGCGCGCGCATGCCGCAGTGGCGCCGCCAGTACGTGGGCGTCGAGGAGATGACCGTCGCGGTCATGGGCTGCGTCGTCAACGGCCCGGGCGAGAGCAAGCACGCCAACATCGGCATCAGCCTGCCCGGCACCGGCGAGCGCGCGGTGGCGCCGGTGTACGAGGACGGCGAGAAGACCGTGACGCTCAAGGGCGAGCGCATCGCGGAGGAATTTCAGGAAGTGGTGGAGAGCTACGTCGCGCGCCACTTCGCGCGCCTGGGGGAGCCATGAGCGAGCTGGCACAGCGGCACTGCAAGCCCTGCGAGGGCGGCATGCCGCCGCTCACGCGCGCGGCGGCCACGGCGCTGCTGGCGCAGGTCTCGAGCGCCTGGGTGCTCACCGACACCGCGCACGCCATCCGCCGCGAGTTCGGCTTCCGCGACTTCTACCGCACCATGAGCTTCGTGAACGCGCTGGCGCACATCGCCAACATCGAGGATCACCACCCGGACCTCGAGGTCGGCTACAACTACTGCCGCGTCACCTTCACCACCCACGCGGTGCGCGGTCTGTCGGAGAACGACTTCGTGTGCGCCGCCAAGATCGACCAGATCCCGCTCGCCTAGGGGCCGCGCGCCGCGCGCGGCAGCTCCCCTGAGGTGCCAAGTGCGCGGCCGATGAACAGCCGCCGCAGCTCCTGGCTGGCATTGACCAGCGACAGTCCGCGCTGCGCCAGGCGTGCGAGCGGGCCTGAGCCGTGCGCCAGCAGCCGGTCGAAGGCATCGATCGCGGCACTCATCACCGCCAGCTCGCTGCGCCGCCAGCGCTCGTAGGCGCGCAGCACGCCGAGCGCCCCGGGATCCTCGCGCCGTGCGCGGGCGGCGAGCGCCAGCTGCGCGAGCGCGGCGGCATCGAGGAGTCCCAGGTTCACGCCCTGGCCGGCCAGAGGGTGCACGACGTGGGCGGCGTCCCCGATGAGGGCGACGCGAGAACCGACGTAGGCGCGCGCGGCGAGCCGGCGCAGCTCGAGCGCACGCACCGGGGTGAGCAGGCGCATGTCTCCGAGCACCCGGTCGGCGGCGGCCTCGAGCTCGCGGACGAAGGCCTCGGGAGCTGCCGCCTCGAGCTGCCGGGCGCGCGGCTCATCCGCCGACCACACGATCGAGCTCGAGCCGTCGGCGAGCGGCAGCAGCGCGAGCGTGCCATCGCCCATGAAGCGCTGCCACGCGCTGTGCTCGTGGGCGCGCCCGGTGGCGACGTTGGCGATCAGCGCGCGCTCGCCATACGGGCGGGTCACGACGCCCAGTCCCGCGGCCTCGCGTACCGCGGAGTCGGCGCCGTCCGCGCCCACCACCAGGGCCGCGCGCAGGGGGCCCGCCGTGGTGTCGAGCTCGACGCCCGCCTCGTGCACTCTGAGCGCCGTGAGCGCGCCGCGGACGAGCTCGCCACCGGCCGCGCGCACGGCGCCGATGAGCCCCGCCTGCAGCAGGCGGTTCTCGAGGATGTAGCCGAGGTTCGGCTCGCCCACATCCGCCGCATCGAAGGTGAGCACGGCGGCGCTGCGCGGCGCGACGCTCTCGTGCCACACGTGCATGCGCTCGTAGGGCTCCACCCGCGGCCCGGCGAGCACGCCCGCGGCACCCGCCGCCGCGAGCGTGCGCTCGCTGGCGCGCGAGAGCGCCACCACGCGCGACTCGAGCGCGGCGCCCGCCGCGGGAGCTTCCGGGGCGCGCGGCTCGAGCAGCTGCACCGCGAGCCCGCCGCGCGCCAGGAGCGCCGCGGCGCACGCCCCGACCGGTCCGCCGCCGACGACGACGACCTCAGCCACGCGACAGCCCGAGTCCGCGCGCCAGGCGCGGCGAGGGCCCGGCGAAACCTGCGCTGACACGCGCCAGCGCGCTCTTGGCCGGCGGCGAAACATCAAACAGCAGCAGTCCGAGGTTGCGCAGCAGGGCGACCCCGGGCCGCGCATCCCCGAATAGCTTCACCAGCGAGTCGGTAAAGCGCGTCACGCCGCGGCGGTCCCGCTCGCGCCAGGCGGCAAAGCGCGCGAGTAGTTCGGGCGCTCCGGCATCCCCGCCCGCGGCGAGCACCTCGGCCAGCATCGCCGCATCGCGCAGCGCGAGGTTGAAGCCCTGGCCGGCGATCGGGTGCAGCGCCTGCGCGGCGTTGCCGATCAGCACCGTGCGTGCGGCCGTCGGCGCGGCGGCACGGGTCAGCTCGAGGGCGTAGGAGGCACGCTTGCCGGCGCGCGTGAAGCGCCCGGCGCGCCAGCCGAAGGCCGCCTGCAGCTCGGCGAGGTAGCCGGCATCATCGAGCGCGAGCAGCCGCTCGGCATCGGCCGGCGCGCGCGCCCAGATGACCGCGCGGTCGCCGCGCGCGAGCGGCAGCACGGCGATGGGTCCTGCCGGGGTGAAGCGCTCGAAGGCACGGCCGGCGTGCGGCTCATCGCTCGCGACATTCGCCACCAGCGCCACCTGCCGG
>Ga0335083_10001637_pt1 | contig 30575 bp, 33 predicted proteins | sample Lox_Sample_42_FD_206716 | JGI IMG/M metagenome (GOLD analysis project Ga0335083, IMG submission 206716) | Soil microbial communities from Loxahatchee National Wildlife Refuge, Florida, United States - Lox_Sample_4.2 | ecosystem: Environmental > Terrestrial > Soil > Wetlands | place: USA...
TCTCGGTGACCCCCGGCGGCGGAGGGGCGACGGCGGCGGCTCCGGTGCCCGCCGCGCCCGACGTTCCGCGCAACGTGCTCGCGGCGGGCGCGCTGCGCCCCTTGCGCCTCGACCCGCGCTTCGACGCCCACCGCCCGGCATGGCGGCGGCCGCTGGTGGTGGCCCTGGCCCTCGCTCCGCCGATGGCCTTCGTGCTCGTCTCGCTGGCCGGCATGCTCAGTGCGCGCCGGGCGCGGGGGGACCCGGCCGCCGAGCAGCGGCGCGGCGCCCGGGCGGCCCGGTCCGCGCTCGCCGCGGCGGCCAAGCTGGCGGGGAAGGGCACCGATGCCGTCTTCTCCGAGCAGGTGGAGCGCGCCGTGGTCGCCTTCCTCGAGGCACGCACCGGCAGCGGCCTCACCGGCCTGACGCGCGACGCCCTCCGAGAGGCGCTGCGCCGGGCCGGAGCGCCCGAGGCAGTCGAGCAGCGAGCGGCCCGGGTGCTGGACACCTGCGACGCGGTCCGCTTCGCGCCGGGTGCGGTGCGGCTCGCCCGCACGGTGCTCCTGGAGGATGCAGAGCAGGTGCTGGAGGGCTGGAAGTGAGCGCCCTCCTCCTGGCCGTGCTCCTCGCCCAGTCCGGCACCTCCCCGGCCGAGGCCCGGGCGCTCTTCCGGGAGGGGGTGGAGGCCTACGGGCGGGACGACCCGGCCGCCGCCGAGGCCTCCTTCCGCAAGCTCCTCGAGCACGGCGTGGGCGGCGCGGACGTGAACTACAACCTGGGCACGGCCTGCCTCGCCCAGGGCAAGCTCGGCGACGCGGTGCTCTATCTCGAGCGCGCCCGGAGGCAGGGAGGCGGCGCGGACGTGGACGCGAACCTGGCCATTGCCCACGGCCGGGTGGTGGACCAGGTGGTCGGTGGAGCGGGGGAGGAGGGGCTTCTGGCCCGGGTGGTGGCGGCCACCTCCTCGGACACGGCGGCGATGGCCTTCCTCGTCCCGTGGTGTGCCGGGTTCCTCCTCCTCGTCGCCGGGCGGTTCCTTCGCCTGACCCGCACGGCGGTGGCGGGCGGATGGGTGCTGGTCCTGGCGTCGGTCCCCGGTGCCGCGCTCCTGCTCGCGCATCTGGTGGTCCACGAGACGGTGCACGAGGCGGTGGTCATCGCTCGCACCCTGCCGGTGCGCGAGACGCCCGAGGCGTCGAGCAAGGTCTCCTTCGAGCTGCACGGCGGGACGGCGGTGCGCCTCCTCGCCTCGTCCGGCTCCTTCGTCCGGCTCCGCCTCCCCAACGGGCTGGAGGGGTGGGCCGAGGGGCGAGATCTGACGCCCATCGACGAGGGCGCGGCGCTCTGACGCCGCCCGGGGCCCCCCTCGTGGTAGAGGTGTGGGTTCGATGGGCGAAACCGCTCCGTTCCGGATCCTGGTGGTCGAGGACGAGCCGGTCATCCGCGAGCTGGTTCGCACCATGCTCCACGACGGACCGGTGGAGGTGGAGACGGCGGCCAACGGGGTGGAGGGGCTGAAGCGGGCCCGGACGCAGGTCTTCCACCTCATCCTCCTGGACGTGGTGCTGCCGCTGATGGACGGGGTGACCGTGTGCCGGATGCTGAAGGCCGACCCGCAGACGGCCGGCATTCCGCTCTACATGCTCACCGCCAAGGTGAAGAAGTCGGACATGGAGGCGGCGCTGGCCGCCGGGGCCAACGGGTACATCCACAAGCCTTTTCGTGCCGAGGAGCTGATGGAGCTGGTGACCCGGCTGCGGGAGAGACGGGAAGCCTGAGCCGGTGAGCCGCCTGCCTCAGGGCAGCCGGGGATGGAGGAAGCGGGCCAGGGCGAACAGGTCGTCCCAGTCCAGCCGCTCGAACTCCACGGCGACGCCCTCGGCGTGGGTGCGCATCACCCGGCCGCGGAAGAGCCGCAGGTAGTCGCCCGGCAGGGCGATGGAGAGCTCGAGCACCTCCCCCGGCTCGGCGGAGAAGCCCACCAGGTGCAGCCCGGCCATGGACAGGTCGCGGGCCTGGGCGACCCAGGCTCCGTCCGGGGCGCGGACCTCGACCGAGAAGCCGGCCGGGACGCGCGGGTGGGAGCGCTCGGGAACGGCGGGGACGTGGAATTCCGGTGCGCGCATGGCGAAGTGGAGACCCGGGCGGCCAGTGTCCGCTCGGTCCGGCGGGGGGGCAAATTTTCGCGAGCCTCCGGCTTCTCCGCCCCTTCAGGCGCCGTCGGGGGCTCTGGCACCACGGCTCGGCACCGCGCCACGGCTCGGAAGCACGTGCCAGACGAAGGCAGGCGAGTCCGGGCAGCGTCCGCGGCTACCGAAGCGGCCCCGCGCTCGCACCGCGCGGACGGCGAAGCCCCGGTGCTGAGAGCGCCGTCGAGACACGTCACCGCCGGGTCCCGTGCGCAGACCGAGGCAGGGAAACTGTCGCCCTCCGGATCGACAAAGCCCCATCGTCACGGCAACTTGACTCGCGCGAGGGGTGACAGTCTTTCTGCCTTGGTCGCTGAGGCGGCCGGATCAGAGTGCTGGGGCGTCGGAGATGACGAGCTCCACGCCCTTCAGCCCCCGAGCCTGCAGCTCACGCAGGAAGGTGGGCCAGCCGCTCCCGTCCTCCATGGTGATGATGCCGAGCCTGAGAATCTCTCTCTGCCACTCGTCGTTCATCCTCACGGCGACCAGGCCAGCCGCGTTCCAGCCGAAAGTGTCAGCCGAAAGTGTCCAGCCGAAAGTGTCTGGCACCTGCCTCTCGCACCTGCCTCTCGGCACCTGCCTCTCGGCACCTGCCTCTCGCCTGGGGGGCGTTTCGGAGGGGTTCCGGAGCCTCAGCGGTGCAAGGCCGGGTTCATCTGCGGCGGCGTGACCGGTCCGCCGATTCATGCGCCAGCTCCGTCTCCGTCCGAGCGCGGCCTCTGCGAGCCCCCGATCTTTGGGCTGGACAAGCCGGATGGCGGCCGGTGGCGGGTCAACGTTCTGCCAGACGGCGGCTACCGCGAGTGCACTGGGTCCTAGCGCTGAAGCGGCGGTCGCCCGAGGGGGCGATCCCCCCTCGCGGATGGACCCGTCCGGCCCGCGAGAGGTGCCTCGGGTGGCCCGCTCGTGACACGGCCGGCACGGCGCGTGAACTGGCCGACGCCGAGCACTCAGCGGAGGGGAAGAAATGAGCATCCCGGCCAGCATGGACACTGTGATCCTGACGCCGTCGGTTGGACGGCAGACCTCTCCCAGCTTCGGTACCGCCCTGGTGCGAACCGTGGGTGAGATCGCGCGGGGCGGCCTCGGGCTCCTCGGCGCGCTGACGCCGGGTGCGCCGCTGCTCAGCGCGGCGATGACCGGCGCCGCGACGGTGTCGGCGGCGGCCTCCGGCACGACCGGAAGCCCAAGCCCGATTCCTCCGCTGAACAGCGAGCAGGACGTGCTCAACCTCCTCAACCAGCCCGGTGAGCTCAGCACCCAGGACTACCTGCGCATCCAGGCCTTCATGCAGCGCGAGAGCCAGACCTTCACCGCGGTGTCCAACATCCTGAAGGTGCGTTCGGACACCACGCGGGCGGCGATCAACAACATCCGCTAGCGGGGCAAGGATGGCGCCGGTTCACGCAATCCCGCCGGTCGGGGCGGCGGGCGCGCCCCAGTCGCCGGCGCGGGTCTCCTTCGCCGACCTCGTCGGCGGAAACCGGAGCGCAGCGGGCGAGGTCCATCGCGCGTTGACGCCCGGTGGCTTGAGGCCAGGAAGCCCGGGGAAGGGGAGCGCGCCGGTGGTCCGTGCCCTCGACCGGCTCCGGGTGGCTCAGGCGCGGATGGACGCCGTCCTCCGGCTCGCGGCCTCCGGCCGGAGCTTCACGCCTGCCGAGCTGCTGGCCCTTCAGGCCGGAGTCGCGCAGGCCAGCCAGGTGCTCGACCTCTCAGGGCGGCTGGTGGAGCGGGCCAGCGCGGCCGTGAAGCAGGTTCTCCAGACCCAAATCTGACCGTGCTCACCCTCGCTCGACTCGTCCGGGGCTGCTCGCTGGTCGCCCTGCTCGTGTTCACCGCCTGCGGGACGCGCATCCAGCACGGGCTCGACGAGCGACAGGCGAACGAGCTCGCCGCCGTCCTCTCCGAGCGCGGCTTCGACGCACGAAAGGTGGAGGAAGAGGGGAGGCGGCCGACCTGGGCGATCGAGGTGAGCCCGGAGCAGGCCGGCGATGCGGTGCGTGTCCTCGCCGAGCTCGGGCTCCCACGCCCACGAAACGAGGGGTTTCGCGAGGTCTTCAAGCCCGGGCTGGTGCCGGATCCGATGGAGCAGCACGTGCGCTTCCTCGAGGCCGCGGCCGGAGAGCTGGCGCAGACGCTGGAGGCGGTGGATGGGGTTGCCTCGGCAAGGGTTCACCTGGTCGTTCCGGCCGCCGCCCGGGCGGGGGTGCCGCCTGTTCCGGCCAAGGCCGCGGCACACCTCCGCATCCGTCCGGGTGCCCTGGACCGGGTGCTGGCGCTGCGGCCGGCGCTGAGGGAGCTCATCGCCAGCGGCGTGGAGGGGTTGAGCCCGGAGGCAGTCACGCTGGTGGTGACCGAGGTCGTGTCCTCGGTGCCCGCGCCGCCGGTGCGGCCGGCCCCGAGCCGGAATCTGGTTCTCGTCGGACTGCTCTCCGCCCTGACCCTCACCGTCGGCGCATCGATGATTCTTCTGGTCCGTCGATTTGGCGCAGCCTCGCGGCCGCGAGGCACCACGGCGCCGCCGTCGTCCGCGCAGCTCCGGGCCCCGCCCGGACGATGAGCCACCCGTCGCACTGGCTCACTGCCCTCGTCCTCATCACTCGCTCGCTGTCACCCGGACGCGCCGGTCTCCTCCTCGACGGCCTCGCGCAGGGCCCGGGCGCCGCCGCCGCCGGCCTCCTGGAGGAGCTGGGGAGGCTCGACGCCGTGAGCCGGCGCCGGCGGGTGGCCGCGTTGCTCCCACCCGCTCCGGATCGCCCCGCGCTCCTCCGGCGCCTGGCGCGTCTCCCTCCCGAGCTCAGAGCCGTCGCCGTCGGCCGCCTCTCGCTCCAGGCTCCGGACGTGCAATCGGCGGGAAGCCGCCCGCCCATCGTCCGCTGGGGTGAACGGCTGGCCCGCGAGCTGCGAGGGGAGGGCGCGCCCCCCACCGGCGTGTCCGGCGAGTGAACAGGCCCCATCTCCGCGAAGGGACGGCGTGGGCCGAGCGTCGGAGCCCGGCGCCTGGCCCGCTTTCTGAAAGTGCGCCGGGCATGGGAGCGACCGCGGTGCAGCGGGGACACGGGCTTCGGCCGGCGCCCGCTCTGGCCGTTCGCCGTCTCGCCCGGGCGCACCTGGCGCTGGCGCGGCGGCCGGATGCGGATGCGCTCGGGCGCGTCCTCCTGGCGCGTGCGGGTGGCGGGGTCGGCGGAGCGCTCGGGCGCGCGGTGGAGGTGGCCGGACGAAGGCTGGAGGCTGCAGTGCAAGCACCGGCCTGCCTCGGGCGGAGGTCGGTCTTCGCTCTCCTCGAGCTCTCGGCGCTGGGAAGCCCGGCCGTTCTCGAGATGGAGCCCGAGCTGGTGGTGGCGCTCGCCGCGGAGCTGGCCGGGTCCGATGCGCCGGCTGCGCCGGTGACTGCCCTGGCGCCGCTCGAGCTCTCCGCGGTCGGCTACCTGCTCCTCGCTGCGCTGGCCGAGGTGCGGTCGCTGCCCGAAGCGGAGCGGATCTGGGCACCGCGGCTCCTCTCCCTCGACGCGGGCCAGGAGGCCGTCGCCCGCGCCGTGGGGCCCGTGCCGCTCGTCGCCTTCGAGGGCACGGTGTGCGCCGGGGGCATCGTCGGTCGCTACCATCTCTTCGTGCCCGGACACTCGCTCCGCGCGAGCGTCGCCCTCCTCCCCGAGGCGCCGGCGCCGGAGCTCTCCGGCGTGCTCGGCCGCGCGGAGATTCCGGCATCGGTGCTGGTCGGGCCCGCGCACCTGCCCCGGGCGACCGTGGCGTCCCTGCGCCGGAGCGACGCCGTCGTCTTCCCGGCCTGCCGGCTGGAGGAACGAGGTCCGGCAGGGCGGGCCTCTGTGCGCTCCGAGACGTTCCTGCTCGACGGCGAGCTCTCCGCCGGGGGGCTCACCGTGCGGAGCATCCGTCCGCACCAACCCGTCGAGGTCCCGACCATGTCCAACAGTCTCCAGACCGACCTTCCGGTCGATGTCGAGGTGGAGCTGGCTCGCGTCCGGCTCCCGGTGAGCCAGCTCGCCGCTCTGCGCATCGGCGCGGTCCTGCCGCTCCACGTCGGAGCCGGGGATCCGGTCATCCTCCGCGTGGGCGATCGCGCCGTCGGTCGGGCCGAGCTGGTGGACATCGAGGGTGAGCTCGGCGCTCGCGTGCTCGCCCTCTTCGACTGAACAGGCTTCCACGGCGGAGGACAAGAACGTGCTCATCCCCACATCGCTCGCTCGGCTCGGCGGGTCGCGCTGGTTGCTGCTCATGTTCCTCGTCCCCGCGGCCCTCAGTCCGTGGATCTGGGTGGGCGCCGCGCCGCTCGCCTCGGTCGGCCTGCTGGCCGGGGGACTGCTCATCGCCGCCGCCGTCCACGCCCGGGGGGCTCCGGTTCCCGAGGCGGCACGACTGCATCTCCTGGAGCGCAGGACACTCGGCACGGGCGGCGAGCTCTGGCTGGTGGAGGTGGACGGACGGATGGTGCTCGTCGCCTGCGGGCGAGGCTTCGCCGCCATCCGCCCGCTCCGGCCCGGGGAACCGGCGTGAGCAGCCTTGGCCGGCTCGCCGACGGGGCAGGATTCCCGGGACCCTTGAGCCTCCTCGTCCTGGTGGCCCTGCTCACCCTGCTCCCCTTCGCGGCGGTGGTGCTGACCAGCTTCTGCAAGGTGAGCGTGGTGCTGTCGCTGCTGCGCTCGGCGCTCGGAACCCAGGGCGCACCGCCCACGCTGGTCCTCACCGGGCTGGCGGCGGTGCTCTCGGCGGCGATCATGGCCCCCACCGCCGAGGCGATGCTGGTGCGGGGCAGAGCGGCGCTCCCGGCGGGGGCGGGTGACCCGTCGGCAACACAGCTCCTGACCGCGGCCCGGGCGATCGGCGCTCCGCTGCACGCCTTTCTCCTCCGCCACGGCAGCGCGGAGCTCCGGGCCGAGCTGGCCGCCGAGCTCGGCAAGCCCGGGCGCGGTCCGGCGGGGGAGCACCCGGGCGAGGAAGCCTGGGCGGTGGTGGTCGCCGCCTTCGTGCTCAGCGAGCTCAAGACGGCGTTCCAGATGGGGTTCCTTCTCTTCCTTCCCTTCCTGGTCCTGGACATGGTGGTGGCCAACATCCTGCTCGCGCTGGGGATGCAGACGCTGTCCCCGTCGCAGATGAGCCTCCCCTTCAAGATTCTCCTCTTCGTCGCCGTGGACGGCTGGTCCGCCGTCGCCCGGGGGCTGCTCGCCTCGTACCGGTGACGACGGGGCGGCCCGGCCGCAGGGGGCTCGAGGAGAAAGCGATGCCGACACACGTGCTGCTCACCGTCGCTCGCGAGGCGCTCCTCCTCATGGTGCTCGTCTCGGCGCCCCCGGTTCTGGCCAGCCTCCTCGCCGGCCTGGTGATGGGGCTGCTCCAGGCGGCGACGCAGCTGCACGAGCCCACGCTCTCGGTGGTCCCCAAGCTCGCCGCCGCTGCGTTGGCGCTGGCGGTGACGGGTCCCTGGATCGCTCTGCAGCTCTCCCGGTTCACCGTCGCGCTGCTCCGCACGCTGCCCGCGGTGGCCGGATGAGCGCCGCTCTTCTCGGTGAGCTCCTCGATGCCCTGGGCGTGGAGGTCGCCGCCTGGGCCCTGGCCTGCGCGCGCTTCGTCCCGGTGGTGTGGCTGTGCCCCGTCCTGGGCGGGCAGGTGACGCCGCCGCCGGTGCGGCTCGGAATCGGGATGGCCCTGGCCCTCCTCGCCCGGGAGAGGGGTGTGGTCCAGGCGGCGGGCGGCTCCGGAGCGGTGGAGCTCGTCCTGGCGCTCCTCTGCGAGGCGGGACTGGGGACGGCGCTCGGGCTCCTGGCCGCGGCGCCCGTCGAGGCGGCGCGCTTCGGAGGGCGGATGGTCGACCTCGTGCGCGGGACGTCCGCGGAGGCACTCCTCCCCGGAGCCGGGATCCGCGAGGCAGCATCGGCCGAGCTGCTCGCACGGCTCGCCCTGGTGCTGGGCTGGGGAGCCACCGGCTGGACGGTGCGCGCATTGCTACGCACCGTCACCCTCTTGCCGCTGGGAGCAGCGCGTCCGGGCCCGGCCGCAGCGTTGTCGGTGGCGGCGGGCGTGGTGGGGATCCTGGGGAGCGGGCTCGCCCTGGCGGCGCCGGTGGCCTTCCTGGCACTGGCGCTCGATGCGGTGCTCGGCTTCTCCGCACGCGGCGCCCAGGCGCCCGGACTGTTCGAGGTCGCCGCGCCGGCCCGCATCCTCGGCGGCGGAGCGCTCCTCTGGCTCGTGCTCGGCGTGGCGGCCGACCGGGTGCTCGACCTGCTCGCCCACACGCCGGATGCGTTGACCGCGCTCGCCGAGCTTCCCCCGTGAGCAGCCGTTCCCAGAAGCCCACCCCGCGCAGAGAGCAGGAGGCCCGCCGGCGGGGAGACGTGCCCCGGAGCCGTCTCTTCGGCGCGGCCGGAGCGATGCTCGGCGCCCTCCTCGGAGCCGGGATGAGCTGGCCGGGCGGCGTGGCAAGTCTTCGGCGGTGGACGCTCGAGGTGCTCGGCATGGCCCAGCCGGCCACGGCAACAGGGGCGACCTCCACTGCCGTGCTGCTCGTCGTCCGGCTGTCGGCGCCGGCCCTGGCCGGAGCCCTGGTGGGCTCGGCCGCAGCCGTGCTGCTCGTGGGCGGGTGGCACTTCGACCTGGCGCAGGTCGGCCCGCGGATGGACCGGCTCCGTCCCTTCCGGCAGTTGGCCCGTCGATTCACCCCCGGCGCGCTGCTCGAGGCCGTCCGGCCGCCGGTCCTTCTCGCCCTGCTCGGGCTCGGGGCCCTCCTCCATCTGCACGGGCTTGCTCCCCACGTGCTCCGGGCCGCCGCCCTGGGCGGCGAGGGGCTGGGAGGCCTTCTGCCCCACGGCAGCCGGCTGGTCATGCTGCTGGCGCTGGCCACCGCCGCCGTCGGGTGCGCGGACGCGCTCGTCGCCCGCGTCCGGCATCGGGGCCGGTTGCGGATGACGCGCGAGGAGGTCCTCGAGGAGCAGAGGCTGTCGGAGGGCGACCCCCGGCAGCGGGCACGGCGGCGGGCGCTGCATCGCTCGCTTCTCCTCGCCGGCCGCGCCCGGGGCATCCGGAGCGCGAGCGCGCTGGTGGTCAACCCGACGCATCTCGCCGTCGCGCTTCGCTATGCGCCGCGCGAGGCGGAGGCGCCGTTCCTGGTGGCCAAGGGAGCCGGGTTCCAGGCGCAGGAGCTCCGGCGTGAGGCCCGGCGCTGGGGAATCCCGGTGGTCCGCGACGTGGCGCTGGCGCGGAGTCTCACCGTCTTCGACGTCGGCGAGGAGATTCCGGAGGACCTCTACCAGGCCGCGGCCGCGGTGCTCCAGGTGGCGGCCTCGGCGCCCGGAGGGGCATGCTGATGGACCTGGCCGGTCGAATCGCCCGGGGCCTGGGAGGCGCCGGCGGCCTCGCTTTTCCGGCCGCGGTGCTGGCCATCCTCGGCGCGCTGGTGGTGCCGCTGCCGGCCTGGCTGCTCGACGCCGGGCTGGCGGTGAACCTGGCAGCCTCGGCATGCCTCCTGATCACTGCGCTCCAGGCCGAGGCGGCCCTCCAGATCTCCACCTTCCCGGCCCTGCTCCTCCTGACGACGCTCTTTCGCCTCGCGCTGAACGTCTCCTCCACCCGGCTCGCCCTCGCCGAGGGACATGCCGGGCGCATCATCCAGGCCTTCGGCGAGTTCGTCGTCCGGGGGGACTACCTGGTGGGAGGCGTGGTCTTCGCCGTCATCACCCTCGTCCAGTGGCTGGTGGTGGCCAAGGGCGCAGAGAGGGTGGGGGAGGTGGCGGCGCGCTTCACCCTCGACGCCATGCCCGGCAAGCAGATGGCCATCGACGCCGACCTGCGCGCCGGGGCCATCGATCAGGCGGAGGCACGCCTCCGTCGCCGTCTCCTGGAGCGGGAATCGCAGATGTTCGGGGCGATGGACGGAGCAATGAAGTTCGTCAAGGGTGACGTGCTGGCCGGCCTGGTCATCGTCCTGGTCAATCTCCTGGGCGGCACGGCGGTGGGCGTGCTCGAGCACGGGCTGGAGGTGGGCGAGGCGGCTTCGGTCTATGCGCTCATCGCCATCGGCGACGGCCTGGTGAGCCAGGTGCCCTCCCTGTGCATCGCCACCGCCGCCGGACTGGTGGTGACGCGGGTGAGCTCGGAGGGCTCGCGGCGGGGACCGGCGGGGGACATCGGCACGCAATTCCTCGGCTCGGCGCCGCCGCTGCTGGCCGGAGCTGCGCTGGTGCTCGGCCTGGCCCTGGTGCCGGGGATGCCCCGCCTCACCTTCGGCGCGCTCGCCGGAGCGCTCGTCACCGCCGGCGCCTGGAGGGCGCGGGACCGGCGGGGACCGGCCGAGGAGCCACCCGAGGCGCTGCGCACCGCGCCTCCGGGCGCCAATCTCCGGGGCGACGCCGGGCTCACGCCCTCCTGGCCCGTCCTCGGGCTCGACCTCGGGCCGGCCTGGGGCCTGCCCGGTGTGGAGGGCGTCGGCGCCGAAACCGTCCGCAGGGCGCTCGGCCCGCTGCGGCAGCGCCTCTTCGACGAGCTGGGGATGCTCCTCCCGGCAGTGCGCCTTCGGCCCTCGGCCCCCGGATTGAGCGGCGGGGAGTACGCGGTGCTGGTGGAGGAGGTGGTGGCCGGGCGGGGCCGGCTGGTGCCCGGGGCGGTCTACGCGCAGGGCGGAGCGGCCGAGCTCGCCTTCCTCGGGGCGGGGGGACTGGAGACGGTGCCGCACCCGTCGAGCGGCGAGCCCCTCTCGCGGGTGCCCACCGTCGTCCGGAGCGCGCTCGTCCCGGCCGAGGTGGCGATGCGCACCGCCGAGGGGCTGGTGGTGGACCACCTGGCCCAGGTGGTGCGGTCCCATGCCGGACGGCTCCTCGGGCTCCAGGAGGTCCAGGCCATGCTCGAGGGGCTGGAGCGGGAGGCGCCGGCGCTGGTCCGGGCGCTCCTGGACAAGGTGCCGCTCGCGCTGCTGGCCGACGTCCTCCGGCGGCTGCTCCAAGAACGGGTGAGCATCCGCAACCTCCGCGGCGTGCTCGAGGCGCTGCTCGAGCCCGGAGCAGAGGGGGACGGAGCGTTTCTGGCCGAGCGATGCCGGCAGGCGCTGGCGCGCTGGCTGGCGGCCGAGCACGCGCCGGCGGGAGCGCTCTACGCCTACCTCCTCGACCCGGCGGTGGAGGAGGCGCTGCGCGCCGGTGCAGGTGGGGAGCTCGACCCGTTGATGGTCGGGGCGCTGCTCGCCGCAGTGGGGCGGTTGGCCGAGGGCCGCCGCCTGGTGCTCCTCACCACTCCGGACGTTCGCCGGACCCTCCGCTCGCTCTGCGCCGGCGCCTATCCGGAGGTGACGGTGCTCGCCTACGGGGAGCTCGAACCCTCGCTTCGAGTCAAGCCGCTCGGGCGACTCAGCCTGGAGCCGGCGGCGTGAGGAGGAAGCCTCAGGCGGCGCTGCTCGTGCCGCCGCCCTCGCTCGGCCCCGAGCCGGGGGGACGGTTCACCCGGTCCCGGAGCTCCTTGCCGGTGCGGAAGAGCAGGCCGCGCTTCGGCTTCACCGGAATGACCTGGCCGGTCTTGGGGTTGCGCCCCTGGTAGCCGTCGTAGCTCTTGACGTGGAAGGCGCCCAGCCCGCGGATCTCGATGTTCTCCCCGCGGCAGAGCGCCTCCTTCATCGACTCGAAGATCGTCTCCACCGTGGCCTCGGCCTGCTTCTGGGTGATGCCGCGCTTGGCCACCAGGATGTTGATCAGGTCGCTCTTGAGCATGGGCGAGCTCCCCAGGGAGGGACAGCACCCGGAGGGTCCCGGACGGGGAGGCGTTCCGTGAATTCGAGACTAGCCGCGTTGGGCCCCGCGTTGCAAGCCGCCCAGGCCGACAAGCCTGTGCAACTGCTCAGGAATTTGGTGGTACCCCCGCCGGGGGCTTGGCCGGGGGTGGGCCCCCCCGCCCGCCCTGCGAGGAGCCCTCGCGATGGTCGCGCCGGCGGTCCCGCCGCCGCCCCCGTCCGCCGCCGCCCCCCCCGCCTCCACCCCCGCCCTCGCGCGGCGGAGGCTCGTGGCGCTCGGGAGGCGTGCCCAGGGCCTCCTGGTAGCGGAGCGGGCTCTTCGAGGTGGCCACCCGGTGGTCCTCTCCGCTCGCCGTGCGGGCGTAGAGGTCGAACTGCTCGCGGTGGTAGGTGCCCAGGGGGCGCACCTGGATGGACTTGTTGAACCGGTCCATGAGGTGTCGGAGCTCATCGCGTTCGTCTCCCTGGAGCACGCGGGCGACCTCGGCGTTGCAGTTCACCAGCAGGGTCGGCTCGCGGACGTTGGGCGCCTCGCGGCGGATCTCCCGGAAGATGTCGTAGACCACGGTGGTCACCGTCTTCACGAAGCCCTGGCCGGCGCAGTACCCGCAGTCCTCGTGGAGGACGCGGCCCAGCGACTCGCGCACGCGCTTGCGCGTCATCTCCACCAGGCCCAGCTCGGAGATGCGGAGCACGTTGGTCTTGGCCTTGTCGCGGCCGAGCGATTCCTGGAGCGTCTTGTACACCTTGTCCCGGTTCTGCGGCTTCTCCATGTCGATGAAGTCGCAGATGATGATTCCGCCGATGTTGCGCAGCCGCAGCTGGTAGACGATCTCCCGTGCCGCCTCGACGTTGATCTTGGTGATCGTCTCCTCGAGACTCTTCTTTCCCACGTAGCGGCCGGAGTTCACGTCGATGGCGGTGAGCGCCTCGGCCTGGTCGAAGATCAGGTAGCCGCCACTCTTGAGCCACACCTTGCGCTGGGCAGCGCGCTGCAGCTCCTGCTCGATGCCGTAGGCGTCGAAGACCGGCTCCTCGCTGTCGTGGAGCACCACCCGCGAGGCCAGGGCCGAGTCCTGGGCGGTGACGAAGGAGACGATGCGCTGGTACTCCTCGCGGTCGTCGACCACCAGCTGCTCGACGTCCTGGGCGAAGAGGTCACGGGTGGCGCGGAGGATGAGGTCCAGGTCGGGGTGGAGGAGACCCGGGCCGTTGCGGCGCTCGTTGCGGCGGACCACCTGGTTCCAGATCTCGATCAGGAACCGGATGTCGCTCTCCAGCTTGGCCTGGGGAACGTTCTCCGCCACGGTGCGGACGATGAAGCCGGTGCCCGGAGGCCGGAGGCGATCGACGATCTCCCGGAGCCGCCGCCGCTCCTTCTCGTTGGAGATGCGCCGGCTGATGCCCACGTGGTCGACGGTGGGCATGAAGACGAGATGGCGGCCGGGAATGCTGATGTGGGAGGTGAGGCGCGCTCCCTTGGTGCCGATGGGATCCTTGGACACCTGGACCACCACCTCCTGCCCCACCTTGAGCAGGTCCTCGATGCGGGCCGGCTTCCGGTTGCGGGCCCGCTCCTCCTCGCGGGCGCGCTCCTGCTGCTCGCGGTGATGGCGGCCGCGCCCGCGGCTGCGCCCGCGCTCGTCGCGGGGAGCGCGTCGCTCGCCCCGACCCGGAGCCGGGGGGGGTGAGGGAGGGAGACCGAGGCCGGCCTCGGGGGTGCCGGCCGGGGCCTCCGCCGCCGCCTCGGGCGCGAGCGGCGCGGAGGCAAGAGGCTCCGGCGCGCTCTCCGGGACGTCCGCGGTGGGCTCCGCCTCCAAGTCTTCTCCGGGCCCGGCCTCGGTGGGCGCCGGTTCGGGAAGGGTCAGGTCGTCACCTGGGCCGGCGGCCTCCAGCGGCTCGACCTCCGCCGCCAGGAGCTCGCCCGGAGGCATCGGAGGGGTGTCCGGCCCCTCGTCCTCGGGGTGGGGCGCGTCGGGGCTCGGCTCCTCACCCGGCCCGTCGCCGGAGGCGGCGGCGTCCGCGGAGAGGTCGGCCCCCTCGGGGACGTCCGGGACCTCCTCGTCGTGCTCCCCCTCGGTCAGCTCGAACTGCGCCCGGGCGAAGTCCGGGTCGTAGACCACGTCGCTGACGTAGAGGAATGCGGCCTTGTCCAGCCCGATGTCGAGGAAGGCGGCCTGCATCCCGGGCAGCACGCGGACCACGCGCCCCTTGTAGATGTTGCCGACGATTCCCTTGTCCTTCTTTCGCTCGAGATAGAACTCCGCGATGTCACCGTTCTCGACCAGCGCGACCCGCGTCTCGCGGCCCGCAGCGTTGATCACCAGGATGCTGCTCATGCGTCGACCCTGCCTGCGCATGGCGAAGGACGCGGCCCACCGGACGGGTGACGGTGAACGACGCCTGAGCCTGCGCGAGGGGAGTGCGCGTGCCGGCTGCTCCGGATGGATCCCGAGCCATCTGGGCTTCGGTGCCTGGAGAAGGTCTGGTCACGCGCCTGTCAACTCCCGAATGCACCTCCGGGCCAGGCGCCGCCGCGACGGCGGCGGCAGCCCTCCGGAGTGCGGTATGGCTCCCCGGCGGAGCCCCAGGTTGAACCTCGGCTCCGGGGAAACGACCCGTCGAAAATCTGGACGTCCGTGCCCCCCTTTGGGTCTCCGGGCCCGGAGCCCGGGCTGGAGCCCATTCCTGGGAGGCAGTCAAATCCTTTCAGGGACGAAACATGGAACAGCCCGGCCCGCCTGTAAAGGAGGGTTACGCCCGGGGAGCAGGTCGCTCCACACGGGGCCGAGAGCGCCAGCGAAGCCGGAGCCCGGTCCAGCCGGGGAGGACCTCCGCCCGCCGGTCATCCACCAGCCCGTGCTCCAGGGCTGCCTGACGGACGAAGACCTCGTCGAGCGGTGGAGCGGCGCCCGGCCGCCAGGCGATCCACAGCCGGCCGGCGAGGGCCATAGCGCGGATGAGCGCCGGCATCCGGGAGACGAGGTGCCGCGCCTCGTGGGTGAAGAAGAGAACGACGTCCAGGCCAATCTCCGCCTCGGAGAGCAGCTCCACCCCCTCGGGGAGAGGCTCGAGCGCCTGGAGGAGCCCGGGCGGGGGCTCGACCACGGCGATTCGAGCCCCGGCGCGGATGCCGAGCATGTCCGAGAGGGCGCTGCTCACACGCTCGACTCGAGCAGAAAGCGAGTGGTGCCCTGCAGCGGCCGGTCTCGCACCACCACCCCGTCCACCCGGGCCCGGTCCGGGCCGCGGCGGCAGAAGGCGACGAAGGTGTCCACGGCCTCGGCGGGCCCCTCGGCCTCCGCCTCCACCCGGCCGTCGGACCGGTTCCGCACCCAGCCGCCGAGCCCCAGCCGGAGGGCCTCCTCCATCGCGCCCTGGCGGAAGAAGACCCCCTGGACTCGACCCGAGACGAGCACCTGGACCCGGCGCGCAGACATGGGCGGACAAGGCCTTACGTCGTTTGGCCGAGCAGGTCCAGGAAGGCCTGCTCGTCGAGGACCTTCACCCCGAGCTCGGTGGCCTTCTTGAGCTTGGAGCCGGAATCGGCGCCGGCCACCACCAGGGACGTCTTCTTGGACACGCTCCCGGACACCTTCCCTCCTCGGCGCTCCACCTCCTCCTTGGCCTGCTCCCGGGTGAGCCGCTCCAGGGTGCCGGTGAGCACCACCGTCTTGCCGGAGAGGGAGCCCTCGCTCGGGGGCGGAGGCGGCTCGGGCCGGACACCGGCCTCGAGCAGGGCGTCGATGTTCTCGCGGTTCCTCGCGTCGTGGAAGAAGGCGGCGATGGCCCTGGCCATCTCCGGGCCGACGTCCTTGACCCGCATCAGCTCCTCCTCCGTCGCCCGGTAGAGAGCGCGCACGTCGCCGAAGGCCTCGGCCAGGGTCCGGGCAGTGGCCTCGCCCACGTGCCGGATGCCCAGCGCGTAGAGGAAGCGGCGGAGCGGCAGGCGGCGGCTTCGCTCCAGCGCGGCGACCAGGTTCTCGGCGCTCTTCTCGCCCATGCGCTCCAGCTCGGCCAGCTGCTCGCGGGTGAGGCGGAAGAGGTCCGCCGGCCGGCGCACGCGCCCCGACTCGACGAGCTGGGCGCACAGCTTGTCCCCCAGGCCCTCGATGTCCAGGCCCCCGCGGCTGGCGAAGTGGCGGAGCCGCGCCTGGAGCTGGGCCGGGCAGGCCAGACCGGTGCAGCGGACGATGGCCCCCTCCTCGTCCCGGACGGCCGCCGAGCCGCACACCGGACAGTGGTCGGGAAAGACGTAGGGCCGTTCGGCGCCGGTGCGCGCCGAGGTCACCACCTTGGTGATCTCCGGGATGACGTCACCCGCCCGCCGGACGAAGACCAGGTCACCGGCGCGGACGTCCTTGCGCTCCAGCTCGTCGGGGTTGTGGAGGGTGGCGCGCGACACGGTGACGCCGCCGACCTGGACCGGCTCGAGCAGGGCCACCGGGGTGATGGCGCCGGTGCGGCCGACGTTCAGCTCGATGGCCTGGACCCGGGTGCGCGCCTCCTCGGGCGGGAACTTGAAGGCCACCGCCCAGCGGGGGCTCTTGGACACCGTCCCCAGGCGCAGGCGGGAGTCCTCGGCATCCACCTTCACCACCATCCCGTCCACCTCGTAGGGAAGCTCGTGCCGCCGCTCGAGGAACCGGCGGTGGAGTGCCACCACCGCCTCCAGCCCGCGCGCCTGACGGTTCTCGGGGTTGATGGGGAGGCCGAGCCCGGCGAGCCACTCGAGCTTGGCGGCGTGGCCCTCGAAGGGGGAGCCGTCCCAGGCCCCGAGCTCGTAGATGAAGAGGGAGAGCGGGCGGGAGGCGGTGACCGCCGGGTCGAGCTGGCGCAGCGAGCCGGCGGCGGCGCTCCTGGGATTGGCGAAGGTCGGCTCCCCGTCGCGCTCGCGGCGCTCGTTGATGCGCCGGAAGTCCGCCTTGCGCAGGAAGACCTCGCCGCGGACCTCCAGGCGAGGGGGGGGCTGGCCGCCGAGCTTGAGCGGGACGCTCCTCTGGGTTCGGAGGTTGGCGGTGACGTCCTCTCCGAGGAGGCCGTCGCCGCGAGTCGACCCCTCGCTGAACAGGCCGTCCCGGTAGACCAGCTCCACCGCCAGGCCGTCGAGCTTGGGCTCGCAGTCATAGAGGACGTCCGCCGGGCCGAGCACCTTGCGCACCCGCTCGTCGAACTCGGTCAGCTCCGCCTCGTCGAAGCAGTTGGACAGGCTGAGCATCGGCAGCCGGTGCTCGACGGTGCGGAAGCGCTGGGCGGGCGCTCCCGCCACCCGCCGAGTGGGGGAATCGGCGGTGGCCAGGGCCGGGAAGGCGGCCTCCAGCTCCTGGAGCTCGCGCATCAGCGCGTCGTACTCGGCGTCGGAGATCTCCGGGTCGTCGAGGACGTAGTAGCGGTGGTCGTGGTAGGCGATCTCCTTCTTCAGACCGGCCACGCGCTCGGCGGCCCGGTTGCTGTCGACCTGGGTGGGACTCATGCGCTTCCCTCGACGATGCCTTGACACGGCGCTGGCCCGTCAATAACGTCCTTTCCACCGGGGTACGGAACGCATCGCTGCGTTCCAGGGTCCCGGCTTCCAACCCGTTCCGCCGTCCTCCGCAGCCCGCCACTCGAGCCGGTCACCCTCGTTCACGGGTCGATCCCTCTGGCGAACTCTCCGTCATGCCCAAAGCCCGCATCAGCAAAGAGAAGACCCCCGAGACCGAGGCGGCCTCCGAAGCCACCGCCGACGAGCGTCCGCGCCGTCGGCGCGCCCGCACCCCGGACGAGGAGACGCGGCGCTCCGGGCGCGACGGCCCCTCCCAGGAGGCGCCCTCCGAGGCTTCGGCGCCGCTGCGTCCGGTGCTCACCGCCATCAGCCGCCCGGTGCGCGACGACGACCTGCACGGGCCGGACGCCAGCGTCCCGCCGGCGCTGGCCGCGCTCGGCCCGCCCGCCGCCGAGGAGCGGCCGGCGGGCCCCCCGGCGATGCCGGTGCTCGGGCCGGACGGCACGCCGATGCAGGCCCTCCGCCTCAACGACCTGAAGCGGATGAAGATCACCGAGCTGGCGAAGATGGCCCACGACGCCGGCATCGAGGGCACGCAGGGCCTGAAGAAGCAGGACCTGATCTTCGCCCTCCTCTCCGGCATCACCGACAAGAAGTTCGAGGTCCACGCCGAGGGGGTGCTGGAGCTGCTCTCCGACGGGTTCGGGTTCTTGCGCAGCGCGGACAGCGACTACCAGCCCAGCCCGGACGACATCTACGTCAGCCCGAGCCAGGTGCGCCGCTTCGCCCTCCGCCCGGGCGACACCATCACCGGCCCCATTCGCCAGCCTCGCGAGGGGGAGCGCTTCTTCGCCCTGCAGAAGGTGGACCGGGTCAACTTCGTCGACCCGAGCAGCATCGAGGCCCGGGAGCGAATCCTCTTCGACAACCTCACCCCGCTCTATCCGACCCGGAAGCTGATGCTCGAGCACGACGGCTCGGAGATGACCACCCGCATCGTCGATCTCTTCGCCCCCATCGGGCTCGGCCAGCGCTGCCTCATCGTCTCCCCTCCCAAGGCGGGCAAGACGGTTCTCCTCCAGAACATCGCCCACGCGGTGGCCAAGAACCATCCGGACATCGTGCTCATCGTCCTCCTCGTCGACGAGCGCCCGGAGGAGGTCACGGACATGGAGCGCAATGTCCGCGGCGAGGTCGTCTCCTCCACCTTCGACGAGCCGGCCACCCGCCACGTCCAGGTGGCGGAGATGGTCATCGACAAGGCGAAGCGGCTGGTGGAGCAGAAGCACGACGTGTGCATCCTGCTCGACTCCATCACCCGCCTGGCGCGGGCCTACAACACCGTCGTCCCGCCCTCGGGGAAGATCCTCTCCGGCGGCGTGGACTCCAACGCCCTCCACAAGCCGAAGCGATTCTTCGGCGCGGCGCGCAACATCGAGGAGGGCGGGAGCCTGACCATCATCGGCACCGCGCTCATCGATACCGGGAGCCGGATGGACGAGGTGATCTTCGAGGAGTTCAAGGGCACCGGCAACTCGGAGATCGTCCTCGACCGAAAGCTGATGGAGAAGCGCATCTTCCCCTGCATGGACATCAACAAGTCCGGCACGCGGAAGGAGGAGCTCCTCCTGAAGCCGGAGGACCTGGTGCGGGTGACCGCGCTGCGTCAAGTGCTCCATCCGTTCACGCCCATCGACGCGATGGAGTTCGTGCTCAAGCACATGCGCCCCACCAAGTCGAACGCCGAGTTCCTCGGATCGATGAACCGCTAGCCGGCCGCATCCAGGCCGAGCGGCTGCGCCCGCTGGCGAGCGAAGTCGAAGATGGCCACCAGCACCGCCGCCACCGGGACGGCGAGCAGCGCGCCCACCAGACCGTAGCTGCGCTCCCCGGCGAGCAGGGCGAGCACCACCACGATGGGGTGGATGCGAGCCGCGCTGCCCATGATCTTGGGGTTGAGGAAGTACGCCTCCAGGGCGTGGATGCCGATGATCCAGAGGAGCATGGCCAGCCCGGTGCGCCAGTTCTGCGACAGTCCGACGGCCACGATGGGCACCGAGCTGAGGATGGTCCCGAAGATGGGGATCAGGCTGAACAGGGTGGCGATGGTGGCCAGGAGGAAGGCGAACTTCACCCCGAACAGGACCAGCCCGATGAAGGTCAGGGTGCCGTTGACCAGGCAGATGGTCAGCTGCCCGCGCACCACCCCGGCCAGGGAACGGTCGATGCGCTCCACCAGGCGGTGGACGTCCGCCGCCCACTCCGGGGGCACCAGGGTCCAGGCGTAGCGCCGGATGGCGAAGGCGTCGATGGAGAGGAAGGCGGCGAGGAAGAGCATCATGAACAAGGTGAACACCCCGGTGAAGACGCCGGTCACCACCGAGCGCGTCACCTCCACCAGGTTGCCGACGTTGTCGCGGACCACTCCCGAGAAGCGGCTGGCCGCGTTGCGGATGAGCTGCTCGAGATCGACCTGGACGCTCCACGAGGGGCGAGCCGTGGCCTCGGCCTGCGCGTCGGTTCCCTCCAGCGCGCGCTCGGAGAGGGCGACCGGGATTCCGCGCTGCGCGAACCACTCCTCGGTGTCCTCCGCCATCTGCTGGATGCGGTCCGGGGTGAGCGACTGGGCGAAGGCCACCGCGTTGCCGCTGATGCGCGCCAGCTCCCGGTAGAGCTGCGGCACGATGGCCACCACGAACAGGTACACCACGCCGAAGAACGCCGCGTAGATGAGCAGGATGGACACCCAGCGGGGGAAGGTGCGCCCGGAGATCTGCATCCGCTCCAGGCGCCGGACGAGGGGGGCGACCAGGTAGGCGATGAGCGCCGCCCCGATGAAGGGGAGGAGCGCGGCGCGGAAGGCGAAGCCGAGGACGACCAGCGCCACCCAGAGCAGGCCGAGGAGGAGCGCCCGGCGGCGCAGGCTGCGCGAGGGGAGTGGGGCAGGGGTCTCCATGGCGACCCCCGACGGGGCCTGCTGCGACTTAAAGCAGAGGCCCGAGCGGCCGTACAAATTCACGGCTGCTGCCCGTTACAGTTCCATGGGGAGCAGGAGGAGGCAGGCGCGATGGAGCTCGACCGGCTGTGGCTCGGGGGTCAGTGGGTGGAGACGGAGCGCCGGCGCGAGGTACGTGCCCCCTGGGACGGGCGGCTCCTCGGCCGGACCGCCCAGGCCTCCCCGGCGCAGGTGGATGCGGCGCTGGCCTTCGCCTCGGAGGCGCGGCCCCGCCTCCAGGCGCAGACCACCGGGGCGCGTCGCCAGGTTCTGGAGGGCATCGTGGCCGGCCTGACCGCCCGGGCGCGCGACTTCGAGGACCTCATCTGCCACCAGGCGGGAAAGCCCCGCGAGCTGGCCCGGGTCGAGGTGCGCCGGGCGACCGAGGTGTTTCGCCTGGCCGCGGCGGAGCTGGTCCGCTTCGGGGGAAGCGTGGTGCCGGTGGACCTGGATGCGGAGTCTGCCGGCCTGGAGTGCGAGGTGCGCCGCTTCCCCGCCGGGGTGGTGGTGGGCATCGTGCCCTTCAACTTCCCCCTCAACCTCGGGGCTCACAAGGTGGCTCCGGCGCTGGCGGTGGGCGCGCCGATCATCGTCAAGCCGCCGCCGCAGGCGCCCGGGCCCCAGCTGCTGCTGGCCGAGCTGGCCCGGGAGGCGGGGGCAGACCCGGCGGCGCTCCAAGTTCTTCCCTGCGAGGACGCGGTCGCCGAGCGGCTGGCCACCTCCCCCCGGGTCCGGGTCCTCTCCTTCACCGGCAGCGCCCGGGTGGGGTGGATGCTCAAGTCCAAGGCGCCGGCCCGGGTGCTGCTCGAGCTGGGGGGAAACGCCGCCGTCCTGGTGGGCGCCGACGCCGACCTGGACCGGGCCGTCGAGCGCTGCGTCTTCGGCGCCTTCGCCTACGCCGGCCAGGTGTGCATCAAGGTGCAGCGCATCTACGTCGAGCGGCCGGTGGCCCAGGCCTTCCAGGAGCGGTTCCTGGCCCGGGCGCGCCGGGTCCGGTCTGGCGACCCGTCCGAGGAGGGGACGCTGTGCGGTCCGGTCATCGACGACCGGAGCGCCGAGCGCATCACCGCTTGGGTGGACGAGGCGGTGGCACAGGGAGGGCGCGTTCTCCTCGGGCACGCGCGGAAGGGCCGGCTGCTCGAGCCCACCGTCCTGGTCGATGTCCCGTCCGCGGCGCGTGTGGCGCGCGAGGAGGTGTTCGGCCCGGTGGCGGCGCTGTGGCCGGTGGAGAGCTGGGAGGCGGGGCTGGGCGCGGTCAACGACGGGGACTATGGGCTGCAGGCGGGCGTCTTCACCCGGGACCTGGCCCGGGCCCGCGCCGCCTTTCACACGCTGGAGGTGGGCGGCGTCGTCGTCAACGACGTGCCCATCTACCGCAGCGACAACTACCCCTACGGCGGCGTGAAGGGCTCCGGGCTGGGGCGGGAGGGCGTCCGGTATGCGATGGAGGAGCTCACCGAGGAGCGGGTGCTGGTGACCCGGGTCCGCTAGCCGATGCCCCGAGCCGGTCGAGGACGGCGGCCATGTCCAGGCGCCGGACGCGCCCTTCGGTGGCTTCGCCCAGCGCGAGCAGCCGCTCCACCAGCCAGCGGCTGACGAGCAGGAGCGCCGGCCGCTCGGCATCGATGAGCCCGGCGTCGGTGTAGCGCCGGTTGCGGAAGTAGTCGTCGCTGGCCTCGGCCCTCCGGTCGATGTCCCAGCGCGCCAGGCGGATGGCCTCGGAGAAGACCTCCGGCCGGGGACGGGGGGACGCTCCGGAGAGCAGCTCGGCGAAGGCCCGTCCGGTGGCCAGGTCCAGCTCACCCACCGGCAGCGGCCAGCGGGCGAGCTCGGCGGCGAGCAGCCTCGCCGCCTCGTCGAGCAGGTGCTCGCGCAAGGGGATGGGCTTCTGCTCGAGCAGGCGGTCCCAGCGACTCATGCCAGGGCGGAGCGGACCACGGCCCCCCGGGCGGCGCCAGCGGAAGGGGGTGATAACCGGAGGCGGCGTCCCTACGTAGGAGGTGGAGCGAAAGGAGACCCCATGGTCACCGTTGGACTTCTGGTGCGGCTCGAGGCGAAGGCTGGCAAGGAGAGCGAGGTGGCGAGCTTCCTCAAGGGCGCCCTGCCCCTGGCCGAGGCGGAACCGGCGACCGCCACCTGGTTCGCCATCCGCCTCGGACCGAGCACCTTCGGCATCTTCGATGCGTTCCCGGACGACGCCGGCCGGAAGGCTCACCTCGCCGGGCGCATCGCCGCGGCGCTCATGGCCCGGGCATCCGAGCTCCTGGCCAAGCCCCCGGTCATCGAGCCGGTCGACGTGCTGGCTGCGAAGCTGGCTCCCCGCTAGCCGGCGCTTCGGCCCGCGGCCGGACTCGCCTCGCCCCGGTCTTCGGTGACCGGGGAGAGCGAGGCCGACGCGCGCCCGAGCTCGCGCCGGACCACCTCGTAGGCCGAGCGCGCCACCAGGAAGTCCCGGTGGCGCAGGTCGGCCAGCTCCACGTTGAGGAGGTCCCCTGGCCGCCTGACGTCGACCTCGCCGGAGGGGAAGGGCGTGCAGGCGTCGCGGCGCGAGTGGATCGACACCAGGCGGACCCCTGGGGGCCAGGGACCGAGGTTCAGGCGGCGCAGGAACGCCGAGCGGGGCGTCATCTGCCACACGCTCGGGGCGAACCACCCCACCGTCGCGCAGCCCAGGTAGGCGAGCGGCGTGCCGTGGTGCGGCGTCCCGAGGGTGATCAGCGTGCGTACCCGGGCATCCCCGCCGAGCCGCTCGACGTAGTAGCGGCCGATGAGCCCGCCCTTGCTGTGGCCGATGATGGACAGCGGCCCCATCGGGTAGCGCGCGTAGAGCCGCTCCACCTTGTCCCGGACGCGCTCCGCGCTCTCGTCGATGCCGCGGGTGTTGAACGCGCCGCCGAGGCCGCCGAGGTCGATGGAGAAGACGCCGTAGCCATCCCGCCGGAGGCGGCGCTCCAAGAGCCGGCAGCTCCGCCGGGTGCTGAGCAGACCGTAGAGCAGGAGCACTGGACGCGGGCAGTCGGTGAAGTCGGTGCGGCGCCGCACGTGGTTCCCCGAGCGGTCGAAGTCGAGGTAGCCGCTGAGGTACCGCGCCTGCCGCCTCCACTGCGCCAAGGTGGTGGACCACTGCCCCATGTGCCGATTCCCTCTGCAAGAATCGTCTCCACACAGGGGAGGGCGTCCCCGGCGCCGGCGCCGCCTTGACGCACACCCGGGGTGCAGCGTTCCATCCGCAGCATTCCCCTGCCCGGGGTCACCGATGACCGATCCTCGCACTCTGACCCCCCGCTGGCCGACGGCCCAGCTGCTCGTCGACGGACGCTCGGTGTCGCCGGAGGACGGTGCGGTGCTCACCCTCACCAACCCGGCCACCGGAGAGCGGCTTCCCGACGCGCCGGCAGCTGGCCCGCGGGACGTGGAGCGCGCGGTGCAGGCGGCGCGGCGAGCCTTCGACCAGGGGCCTTGGCCCCGGATGAATGCCACCGCCCGGGGGAAGAAGCTGCGCGCCCTGGCCGACGCCCTCTGGGAACGGCGGGACGAGTTCGCCCTGGTCGAGTCGCTGAACAACGGCAAGACGTTTCGCGAGGCGCTCAGCGGCGACGTGGCGCCCGGGGCGGCGACGCTGGCCTATGCCGGGGAGTGGGCGAACAAGATCCTGGGAGAGGTCGTTCCCGTCGACGGACCGTTCCAGACCCTGGTGCTGCGCGAGCCGGTGGGAGTGGTGGCGGCCATCGTGCCCTGGAACTACCCGACCAGCCTCGCCTGCTGGAAGCTCGGGCCGGCGCTGGCCGCCGGGTGCACGGTGGTGCTCAAGCCCTCCGAGCTCACCCCGTTCACGGCGATGAAGCTCGGGGAGCTGGCCCGGGAGGTGGGCTTCCCCGAGGGAGTGGTGAACGTCCTTCCCGGGTACGGCGAGCCGGCGGGCGAGGCGCTGGCCCGGCATCCGGGGGTGGACAAGGTGGCCTTCACCGGCTCGGTGCGCACCGCGCGCCGGCTCCTCCATGCCTCGGCCGACACGAACCTCAAGCGGCTCTCGCTCGAGCTCGGCGGGAAGAGCCCGCAGATCATCCTCGCCGATGCCGACCTGCCCGCGGCGGCCGATGCCTGCTTCTGGGGAATCTTCGGCAGCAAGGGGGAGGTGTGCAGCGCCGGCTCGCGGGTGGTGGTGCAGTCGTCCATCTACGACGAGTTCGTGGCTCAGCTCGCCGAGCGGGCCCGGCGGATGCGGGTGGGAGACCCGCTCGACCCCCAGACCCAGATGGGGGCGCAGATCTCCGCCCGTCAGATGGAGACCATCCTCGGGTACGTGGCCTCGGGGCGGTCGGAAGGGGCGCGGCTCGTGGCCGGGGGAGAGCGGGACCGGGAGGGCCCCAAGGTGAAGGGCAACTTCCTCCAGCCCACCGTGTTCGCCGACGTGGGCCCGGCGATGCGGATCGCCCAGGAGGAGATCTTCGGGCCGGTGCTGGCCTGCCTCCGCGTGCAGGACGAGGCCGAGGCGCTGGCGGTGGCCAACGGCACGCGCTACGGGCTCGGGGCTGCGATCTGGACCAGGGACGTGGCCCGCGCCCAGGCGCTGGCTCGCTGGCTGAGGAGCGGCGTGGTGTGGATCAACTGCTTCAACGAGTTCGACGACGCGGCGCCCTTCGGCGGGGTGAAGGAGTCCGGTTGGGGGCGCGACCTCTCCCACCACGCCCTGGACAATTATCTGGAGACGAAGGCGGTGTGGACCCGGCTCCCCGAGGTGTGAGCGCCGAGGCCCCCCGGGCTCATCGCGAGGGGAGGGCTCCGCCGTCGCGGGGAGTCACCAGCACCTCCCCCACGGTGGGGCTGGGCTCCTCGATGGGCACGAAGTCCTGCGTGTCGAGGATGACGTGGCCGGGGACGCGGAGGTCCATGGGATTGAAGGTGGGCTTGACCATCTCCACCACCTGCAGCGCCACCTGGGCCGCGTCCAGGCGCTGGTCGGAGTAGAGGACGTGCACGCGGACCCGGCCCTCGTCGGCCGGGATGCGGTAACGCAGCCCGAGCACGGGGTCGCCGGGTGGACAGGGCACCGAGGTGTTGCCCGCGGTCATCGTCAGCTGCCGGGTGACGCCCTTCTCGGACGTGGTGTAGATGAGACAGTAGCGAAGCTGGTCCGGCGCGGGGATGAACTGCACGGTGTTGCCCGTCACCCGCCGGATCTCCATCCGCGGCGCCGGCGCGGCCGGCGGTGCCTTGCTGCAGCCCCCGACGAGCACGGTGGCTCCCAGAGCCACCAGGCGAGCTCTCGACATGGTTGTCTCCCCTCAGGTGCTTCGGAGCGCCGCAGCGTCACGGGCGCTGGTAGACGACGACCTGCGGCGTCTCATCGATGTACAGGCCGGCCACCGGACGTGTGGTGCCGAAGGCCTGCCAGACGGCCACCTCCTGCTCCCGGAACTCCTGATGGTACTGCACCGCCGCGACGTCCGCGTCGAGCGGGCCGTTCGCCGGTTGGACGTCCGGGCGCAGCATCCCATTGCGCTGGTAATCCCGGAAGGAAAGCCCGTTCACCTCGTGCAGCCAGAGCCGAGCCCCGCGCGGTGCATGCTGGTTGATCCAGCCCAGCACCCCGGTGACGTTGTTGCTCCAGTACTGGCGCTGCATGCCCAGCGACGCCGCCCCGGGGATTCCGCCGGCCAGCTCGCCATAGGCGCTCGTACCGTAGGGGTGCACGTGGGCGGTGAGGGTCACCGCCGGCAGGAGGAGGACGGCGGCCAGCAGCGGCGTCACCGCCGCCTGCGGGAGGCGGCCGAGCCGCGGCGCGAGCCATGCTCCGAGGGCGTCACCGGCGAGCTGCACCTGGCGCCCGGCGAGGAGCGCCAGGAAGGGCATGGAGGGAAGCCAGTGCTTCACGCCGCCGAAGTGGGGCACGTCGGGAAGCGAGATGAGCAGGATGGAGGCCAGCGCGTTGACCCCCACCAGCACCTCCGAGGCGCTGGCCGCCCCGGGGCGTCGCCACCGGCCGGGCAGCACCGCCGCCGCGGCGCGCCCCCCCAACGAGGACAGGCCGGTGGCCATCGGGGCGAGCAGGGAAATGGGGAGGGTGAGCGCGGTGACGACGAAGACGTAGTCCAGCGGGAAGGGCGGCTCGCGCAGCAGGTGCCCGAGGTACATCCACGCGTAGTGGACGTGGGTGGCGTGGAACTCGAGGTAGGCGGCGAAGCGGTCCACCGGGTGGTACCAGAGCCAGGGCCAGACCAGGTAGAGCACCGCCGGGCCGAAGAAGACCATGGCCAGGAGCGGGGCCACGGCGCGAAACGTGCCTTCGTCCGTGGCCCGGAGCCGGACGGCCAGCGCGCACAGCGCCCCGCCGAGCAGCCCCACCACCGCCGTCGGCGGGCTGAGGAAGGCCCAGCCCCGGAGAAGGCCGGCCGGTGTGAGGAGGAGCGCGAGGACGGCGAACAGGGCTGCGGCCAGCGCCAGCGCGGCGACGAGCTGCTCGAGCAAGGAGCGCGCCGCCGGCTTGCCGGCGCTGGCCTGGAGCGCCCGGTGGACGGTGAAGGGGAGGAGGACGGCGGGGAGGAAGAGGGCGTTGTGCTTGGTGGCCACCGCCGCGCCGAAGAGGAGGCCGGTCCACAGCCACCAGCGAGGGTCGGTTTCCGCGCGCCAGAAGGCGTAGACCACCAGCAGCCACAGGGCGGCCACCGGCATGTCGAAGCAGGCCAGGTGGGCGTGGAAGAAGTGACGGGGCACGGCCAGGAAGCAGAGGGCGGCGAAGAGGCCGGCCCGCCGTCCGTAGAGCACCGAGCCCCAGGCGTGGAGCACCGCCGGGATGGAGGCGGCCAGGACAAAGGCGGGGATGCGAAAGGCCGCCGCCGGCCGCACCCAGCCCGAGGCCTGATGCAGGAGCTGCCAGGAGAGCCCGAAGAGCAGCTTCATCCCCAGCGGGTGCTCGTGGTTGAAGTCGAAGGCCTGGGTGGTGACCGGGTCGCTCACCGCGCGGCCCGGGGCCTGGAGGAGGAGCCGGAGCCAGCGCACCACCTGCTCCGCGGCGGCGAAGTAGACGCTCTCGTCACGCACGAAGCCCACCGCCGCCTCGGTGGCCCAGAGCAGCGCGAAGCCCCCCAGGAAGAGGCCGAGCGCGATGCGCCGGTCGATGCGGTCCGGGCCCCGGCTCATCCGCCCTCCTCCCGGTGCCCGAGAGCGCGAAGCCGGAGGCACGTCTCGCGCTCGCCAGCATTGTTCGACTGCACCCGGATGCGGAGGCTCTCCGGAGCCCGCTCGACGTCGGCGGCGACGAAGCCCTCGGTGCCCGGCTCGACCACCAGGGTGGCCAGGCGGGCCCCGGTGCCGGCGTCGAAGAGCTCAGCGTTCAGCGGGGTGAGGTGGGGGCCGTGCTTCCAGGCATGCTCCCAGACGATGGCCGCTTCGAAGCGCAGCGCCTCGCCGGGCGGGACGCCGTGGAAGGTGACCTCCACGCTGCCCGGGCCCCCGGGGGGAAGGACGAACAGGCAGCGGGTGGGCTGGTAGAGCACCTCGTGCAGGCTCGCCTCCACCCGGGCTCCGCCCGGGCAGCGGAAGCCCGCGCCCTCGCGGACGCAGGCGACCCGCCCCTGGTCAGGAGCGTCCACCGATGCGGAGGCGTTCCCGAGCGCCTCCGCGGCAGAGAAGCGAACCGGGCGCGCCCGCCCGTTGCGGTACAGCCCGAGCCGGTAGGGCCCGAGCCGCCGCTCGGCTCCCAGCGGTGTCCGCCCTGGCAGAAAGGCGCGCGAGAAGCTGGACTCCGGGGTGAAGGGCAGCCGCGGCTGGGACAGCACCCAGATGCGGGGATGCTCGAGGAGGGAATCGCCCTCGTCGCCGAAGTAGCCGATGATTGGTAGCCCGGGCGGGAGAAAGAGGCGGGCGCGCTCCGTCCACCACGGGTGGAGGAGCACCACGTCGCCCGGCTGCGCCTCGCGGGCGAGGACCTCGGCCACCGCCCGGTCGTCGGCGGGCCCGGGGAGCACGCGCGGAAGCCAGAGCTGGAAGCCGAGCGCGAACAGCGCCACGGCGAGGAAGCCCGCGCCCTGGATGGCGGCGAGGCGCGGGAAGGCCGGCTCAGGACTTGGCAAGGCGGATCTTCTGCTCGCTCTTCTCGCGGCAGAAGGTGTCGAACACCGCGTCGCCGGCGGCGAAGGAGGGCGTCCAGGGCGGGTACATGGCGCAGCGCGGGTCGAGGCAGTGGTGCAGGTCCCAACAGTGCCCGAGCTGGTGCATGGCGTGGCGGGCGACGAGCTTGAGCGAGGCCTCCACGTCCTTGATGCCGGCGGTGGTGACCAGCGCTCGGCGGCCGCCGTAGGCGGAGAAGCCTTGGGTGGGGGCGGTGCCGGAAAGGAGGGCGCGCTCCTGGAGCGGCCGGTTGGTGACGTAGAGCACCCGGTCGTCGGTGTACACCCGCGGCAGGGGTGCGGCGCTGGTCAGCGCCTCGGCGTCGAAGGGCGCGGTGTGCCCGGCGGGAACGGTCATCTCTCCGGCATGGTCGCAGCCCACGCCGAAGGCCTGGAAGAGCAGGCGGCAGAGCCGCTCGACGACCTTGGGGTCCTGCGGCTCGAAGGTGACGACGCGGATCACCGCTTCCTCGCCCCTTTCGCCGCCGGCTTCTTGCCCTTCGCCGCGGGGCGGGCCTTGGCCGCCGGCTTGGGCTTGGCCTTCGGACGGGGCTTGGGCTTGGCCTTGGCCGGGCCTTTGGCGGCTGCCTTCTTGCCCTTGGCCTCCGCCCGGGCCGGGGGAGCCTCCGCCTCCTCGGCCTCCTCCTCGCTCGCCTCGGCCTCTTCCTCCTCGGGCTGCGGCTCGAGCTCGGCGTCCAGCCCGAGGAGATCGTCGCCGATGGCCTCCAGCTCTCCCTCCTCGGAGGGACGGGCAAACTCCTCCACCGTCCGCTTCGGGCGCTCGCGACCGGGTGGAAAGAGCACCAGGTCGAAGGTGTCCTCGGCGTCGCACGGCGCGGCCCCGAGCGCGGCGGCCAGCTCGGCCACCAGGAGGTGCCGGGCGTTGTCGTACAGCTCGCGCTCCTTGGTGGGCAGCGGCCGGAGCTCGGAGAGCACGGCCAGGCCCTTCACCACCTCGGCCAGGCCGAGGATGCCGCCCTGGCTCATCCGCTCGACGTTGGTGCGGGCGCGCTGCTTCCAGTCCAGGGTGGCGCGGTCGCTGTCCGAGCGGAGGAAGGCCACCACCTTCTCTGCCTCGCCCCGCCCGGCGACCTTGCGCACGCCGATGCTCTGGACCTTGGACTCGGGCACCATCACCACCGCGCCGTCCTCCTCGCGGCGGAGGGTGACGAAGTTTAGCCGCTGCCCGGCGACCTCCTTCGTCTCGATGCTCACCACCCGGCAGACACCCTGATTCGGGTACACGACCCGTTCGCCCACGGCGAGCTTGAGCGGTGAGGCTTCGGACATGCCGGGGCCCGGTGTCCTACACCATCCACGGCGGCGAGGCCACGTCCGCCGCGAGGCGGAGAAGGCTCAGTCCCCGACCAGGGCCCGCACCAGCGCCTGGAGCGCGCGCGGATCGAACGGCTTGTCCATGCGGCGGCTGGCGACGCGGTCGAGGAAGGCCTCGGCGGAGGCGGTGAAGGCGCCGCCGGTGATGAACACCATCCGCTCGGCCAGCTGGGGGCTCCGGCGGGCCAGCACGTCGTGAAGCTCCATGCCCGTCATCCCGGGCATCATGAGGTCGCAGAGGATGGCGTCGAACGGGCGGGGCGAGTCGACCACCGTCAGCGCCGCCTCTCCGCTGTGCACCACCACCACGTCGTGCTCGCGCGAGAGCAGGCGGCGGGCGGAGGCTCCGATGAGGGGCTCGTCGTCGACGACGAGCACGTACCCGCGGCGGCGCGCGGGCGGCTCCTGCCCGGGGGCGAAGTCGCGAAAGGCTCTGGCGGCGTCGTCGAAGGCCATGACGAGCCCTTGGCATTGCGAAGGCGAGGCCACCGACCGGACGCCCTGATTTCGGGGACTTGGACGGCTGGGCAGGCGGTCAGCGGGCCCTGGGTGAGGCCCAACCGACCCCGTTGGGACCTGGGCCCCCGGGACGGGCTCAGGCCCCGCTGGCTCCCGGAGCGGTGGGCGCGGACAGGGTGTGGCCGGGCTCCGCCGGCTCGGCCGGGGCCACCCGGCCGCCGCGCCGCCAGCCGGGGACGCGCTCGATGACCGACCGGGCCGGCTTGACGTCCACGCCCTCGGCCAAGAGTTCGGGCTC
>Ga0335083_10001638_pt1 | contig 30565 bp, 30 predicted proteins | sample Lox_Sample_42_FD_206716 | JGI IMG/M metagenome (GOLD analysis project Ga0335083, IMG submission 206716) | Soil microbial communities from Loxahatchee National Wildlife Refuge, Florida, United States - Lox_Sample_4.2 | ecosystem: Environmental > Terrestrial > Soil > Wetlands | place: USA...
GCGCTTGCGCCGGGGGCGTCCGCGTCCCCGGCGTTCTTGTGTACCGTCGGGGCTCGGACCATCGCTGGCCTCGCGTTCAAGCCGCTGCGCTCGAAGGCTCCATCGTCGCTTGCGAGCGCGGCTTGAGGTGCGACGCGAACTGCTCGGAGGCCGCGTGCCACGAGAAGCGCTCGGCCCAGGCGCGTGCCTCCCCGCGATCGATCTTGAGCGCTTCGAGGCAGGCTTCGCGCAGGTCTTCGTTCATCGCGCCCGCGCCGCCCGTGCCGAGCACGTCGATCGGTCCCGTCACCGGGTAGGCGGCCACCGGCGTGCCGCACGCGAGCGCTTCGAGCAGCACGAGGCCGAACGTATCGGTGCGGCTCGGGAACACGAACACGTCGGCGGCGGCATAGACCTTCGCGAGTTCGGGCTGGTTTAGCACACCCAGGTAATTCGCCTGGGGATAGCGCGACTTCAGTTCGGCGAGCGCCGGGCCTTCGCCGCACACCCATTTCGAGCCGGGCAGATCGAGCTTCAGGAACGCCTCGACGTTTTTCTCCACGGCCACGCGGCCCACGTAGAGGAAGATCGGACGCGCCGTGTTGAGCACCTTCGACTCCATCGGCCGGAAGATGTCGAGGTCCACGCCGCGCGTCCACAGCACGACGTTGGTGAAGCCGAACTTCTCGAGATCGGTCTTCACGACGGGCGTGGGCGCCATCACCGCGAGCGAGGGCTTGTGGAACCAGCGCAGGAAGCGGTAGGTGGCCGATAGTGGCATGCCGAAGCGCGCCTGCACGTATTCGGGAAAGCGCGTGTGATAGGCGGTCGTGAACGGCAGAGCGTGGTCGATCGCGTAGCGGCGCGCGGCGAGTCCGAGCGGGCCTTCGGTCGCGATGTGAATCGCATCGGGGCCGAACGCGCGGACGCGCTCACGCAGGTGGCGCTTCGGAAACAGAGAGAGCTTGATTTCCGGATAGGTCGGGCACGGCATCGTGCGGAACTCGAGCGGCGTGAGCAGTTCGACCTGATGCCCGAGCGCGATGAGCTCGCGCGTCGTGTTCTTCAGCGTTCGAACCACGCCGTTGACCTGCGGCTCCCATGCATCGGTCACGATCATTACTTTCATTGGTCGTCGGCCCTTTGGTATTGCGGTTGTGGTTGCGTGCAGCTCATGTTTGCCGCTGCGCACGGGTGCTGCGGGTCGGCTTGCCGGGTACGGCGCGTTGGCGACCCCGCTGGCCTCGCGCCTGGGGCGGCGCCAGGCTGGTGCCAGGTTCACGCTCGTTCACGCTCAAGCGGCGCTCACGCGGGCCTTGCGCGCCGGGGCCTGCGCCTGGGGCGCGCGCATCACGGTCCAGTAGACGATGCGCAATTCCCCTTCGAGTGTCTCGACGAGCGCGGTGAGGCTCTCCACCCAGTCGCCGTCGTTGCAGTACAGGATGCCGTCGATGTCGCGGATCTCGGCCTTGTGGATGTGGCCGCAGACGACCCCGTCGCAGCCGCGGCGCCGCGCCTCGTCGGTCATCACGCGCTCGAACGACGAGATGAAGTTGACCGCGTTCTTCACCTGGTGCTTGAGGTACTGCGAGAGCGACCAGTACTGGAAGCCGAGCTTCGCGCGAACGCGGTTGAACCAGCGGTTGAGCAGCAGGATCAGCGTGTAGGCGGAGTCGCCGAGATAGGCGAGCCATTTGGCATGCTGGATCACGCCGTCGAAGAGGTCGCCGTGCACGACCCAAAGGCGCTTGCCAGTGAGCGTCGTGTGAAAGGCTTCCTCGCGCACGTGGATGTCGCCGAATGCGAGATTGCAAAACTGGCGCGCGGCCTCGTCGTGGTTGCCGGGAATGTAGACGACCTGGGTGCCCTTGCGCGCCTTGCGCAACACTTTCTGGACGACGTCGTTGTGCGCCTGCGGCCAGTACCAGCCTTTCCTCAGCTGCCAGCCATCGATGATGTCGCCGACGAGGTACAGATACTCCGACTCGTTATGGCGCAGAAAGTCCAGCAGATACGACGCCTGGCATCCGCCGGTTCCGAGGTGGATGTCGGAGAGCCAGATCGTGCGGTAGCGGGTCGGGTCGGGATGGTCGTCGTCGTGGGGGCCGGTGCCCGGGGCGTCGTCGAGTGGCAAGGGCGGAGCGGGAAAGGTGGCGCCGCCTGGGGCCGACGGATGGAACGTGGCGGAGTCGGTGCCTCGTCCGGTGGTCTGCCGGAACAGGGTGGTCGCTGACGTCTTTTGGGCCATGGCACACGCGGCGGGTTGTAATACGCGCATTGCGCCATGCCGCCGTGACGGCAACATGACAGTCACAAGACGGTCGTGTTACGCAGTCCTGCGTTGTGCGGTATGGAGGGCGTCTGTGCGCGCTATGCCGTCGCGCCCTGTTGCGTGATTGCGACGATGCGCGTGCCCGCGATGCGGTCGTGCAGGAACTGCCGGTCGTGGGCGAAGCGGGCGCTCGCCGCCCACATCGCGAACCAGGACGCTTCGAGCGCGAGCGTGTGGGGAATCGAGAGATTCAGAAGCGGATGCAGCGCGAGCGGTGGCAGGAACCATAGCCACGCGGCGAGGTAGCGCAGCGCCGCGCGCGCGAGGGTGGGCGGCGCGTCGTGCGGCCCGACCACGCGCAGGCGCCAGGTTTTCATCGGCAGCGTCTGGCCGCCCTTGTGCCAGAACCCGACGAAGTACGCGCCGACCACGAGGACGATCCAGGCGGTCATGAGGTTGTGATGCGTGAAGCCGTTGCGCTGTTGCAGGACGAGACTGAACGCGAGCCCCGCAGCGAAGACGATGCCGAAGAGCAGCACGCCCTCGTAGACGAGCGCGGCGAGGCGACGGCGAATCGAGACGGGAGGTGGGGTGACGGCGGCGGGCGGCAGGGCGGCGGCTTGGGCGCTTTCGGACACGATGGCGTCGGTTTGGGGGCGGGACGTCCCAAGCATAACCGCGAAAGCTCGCGCGGCGATACGGCCGGAAGGCCTGGGTTTACGAGCCCTTGAACGCCGCGGGCGCTTCGGCCGGCGAGACCGGGATCGGTGTGGCCGGCACGAAGCTGCCGGCTGCGGGAATGCCTGCCGCAAACGACGAAGCAGCCGGCGGCTCTCCCGGCGTTGCGGGTACCGGGCCCGAGCCCGTGCTGCTGGCGCCTGCCGCGCCGGAGGCCCCGGTGACGCCCGCAGGCGCATGGGGGGCGCCACGGTGGTCGCGTTCGTTGACGAGCCGCTCGATATCGCGAATCTCGCTCTTGTTGCCGCTGGGCGGCGCGCTGACGACGGTGGGACGGCGCTTGTGCTCGCTGGCGGCGAGGCGCTCCTTCTGTTCTTCGGAGAGCTGCTGATAAGCCTTCCAGGCGCGCTGCCGCGCCTGCGCCGGCAGCTCCTTGGAGACCTGGTAGTTCTCGCGCGCGACGCGGCGCTGCTCGGGCGTCATGCGCACCCATTCGGTCATGCGCTCATGCAGGCGCTTTTGCGCTTCGGGTGGCATTTTCGGGTAACGTGCCGCGATCTTCAGCCATTTGCGTTTGCGCTCGTCGCTGAAGCTGTCCCATTCGGAGGCGAACGGGGCGAGCGCGACGTGCTGCGCGTCGCTCAGACGCGCCCACGCGAGCGGATCGGTCTGCCCGGGCAGAGGCGTGAATGCGGTTGCGAGCGAATTTTCGACCGAGGGCGCTTTCGCCTGCACGGCCGCACCCGCCGCGTTTTCGTCAGCCGGCTCGGGGTGAAAGCGCGGGTAGGTCGCCACATACGACACGACTGCCGCGACCACGCATCCAATGACAACGGCCAGGCCGCGCTTGTAACTCACCCCGTCAGTCTCCCGCTCAGTTTTTCCTTAGTGCGCGCGCGACAGATACGCGTTGAACCCGTGATCGAGGTAGGCGGTGAGCGGCAGGTCGTCGCTCAGCATGGCCGCGTCGATATCGGCGAGTTCCGCAGTGCGTTGTTGATCTTCGAAGTACGCGATCGCGAAGAGGCCCGCCACGAGCGCCGCAAGCGGCCAGGCGAGCGCGAAGCGCGCCAGCGCCGAACGGCGGCGGCGAGCGGGCAGCTGCGCGCTCGCGCCGCCCATGTCGCCGACGCCAGCCGCCGCGAGCGCCGGCGCACGCACGAATACCGGCTCGGCCTTCTTGCGGGCGAGCGCAGCCTGGCGGGCGGCGGCGAGTCTGGCAGTGGTGGGGGCGGGCAGGCTGGCGGCGCTCTCGTCGAGCGCGCGACGCATCTCCCGCACGAACTCTAGTTCTTTGCTTTCGAGAGCGGAGCTCATAGCGTGATTCCTTTGGCCTTGAGCGCTTGCGCCAGCGTGTGGGTGGCCCGCGAGCAGTGCGTTTTCACGCTGCCTTCGGAGCAGCCCATCGCGGCGGCAGTCTCGGCGACATCCATATCCTCCCAGTAACGCATCAGAAACGCCTCCCGTTGACGTGCCGGTAATTTCTGGATTTCATCGTCGATCAGCTGGAGCACCTGAGCCCGCTCGATCTGCTGCTCGCTGCTCTCGGCGCCGGCCGATCCCTGTTGGGCCTCGAAGGTTTCGAGCGGATCGAACTCGTCGTCGTCGGCGTTGCCGAGCGACGAGAACAGGCTCACCCACGTATTGCGTACTTTCTGCCGACGAAAATAGTCGTGCATCGTATTTTGCAAAATACGCTGGAAGAGCAGGGGGAGTTCGGCGGCTGGACGGTCTCCGTATTTTTCGGCGAGCTTGATCATCGCGTCCTGCACGATGTCGAGCGAGGCGTCGTCGTCCCTTACGGCGTAGACCGTCTGCTTGAACGCGCGTCTTTCGACGCCCGCCAGAAAGTCGGCGAGTTCCTTGTCTGATGCCATCCGTTGCAGGGCGCCGCCACCAGCGTACGCGTAATCGTTCGAAAAATGTCGTAAAGCCCGCGGATGCTAGCAAATTTTCGCGCCGGCAGGGTAGCCGGAAGGCCGCGCACCTGCGTCACATCATCGCGATACCGCGCGTGACCGAGCGCCCTCGGCATCGCGAACGGCGATTGAGCGCAACGTTCGTGCCTGCTTTCACAATAATGACTTGACCGAAAAGCATGGAGCCGCTATCTTCGACGGTTCGCAACATAAGTGACCTGTCTCAATTCAGGTGTGGCCCATGAGGCTCATCTGTCAACTGGACGCGCCGCTTGAACCCGAGCCACAAGCCCGGCAGAGAGCACCCGATCAATTTTTTGCCGAAAATTCGAAAGGTGAATGATGAATATGCCCAGCGCGGAATTCTCCACGTCGGTTTCCCCTTCCTCGCAAGATTCTGACCCTCAAGGCAACACCCACTGCATCGGCGCAACCGTGCTGATGAAGGCGCTCGCCGACGAGCAGGTCGAATTCGTCTGGGGTTATCCCGGCGGCTCGGTGCTCTACATTTACGACGAGCTGTACAAGCAGGACAAAATCCAGCACATCCTCGTGCGCCACGAACAGGCAGCCGTGCACGCGGCCGACGCCTACTCGCGTTCGACCGGCAAGGTCGGCGTGTGTCTCGTGACCTCGGGCCCCGGCGTCACCAATGCGGTGACCGGCATCGCGACGGCCTACATGGACTCGATCCCGATGGTGGTCATCAGCGGCCAGGTGCCTACCGCCGCGATTGGTCAGGACGCCTTCCAGGAGTGCGACACGGTCGGCATCACGCGTCCCTGCGTGAAGCACAACTTCCTCGTGAAGGACGTACGCGATCTCGCTGCCACCGTCAAGAAAGCTTTTTACATTGCGCGCACCGGCCGCCCCGGCCCCGTGCTGATCGACATTCCGAAGGACGTGTCGAAGGCGCCGTGCACATATGAACCGGTCAAGAACGTAGCGCTTCGCTCGTACAACCCGGTCACCAAAGGCCATTCGGGGCAGATCCGCAAGGCGGTCTCGCTGCTTCTTTCGGCCAAGCGTCCGTATATCTATACCGGCGGCGGCATCATCCTCGCGGATGCGTCGCGTGAACTGAACCAGTTCGCCGACCTGCTCGGCTACCCGGTCACGAACACGCTGATGGGCCTTGGCGGCTATCGCGCGAGCGACCGCAAGTTCCTCGGCATGCTCGGCATGCACGGCACCTTCGAAGCCAACATGGCGATGCAGCACTGCGACGTGCTGATCGCGATCGGCGCGCGCTTCGACGACCGCGTGATCGGCGACCCGGGCCACTTCGCTTCGCGTCCGCGCAAGATCATTCACATCGACATCGACCCGTCGTCGATTTCGAAGCGCGTGAAGGTCGATATCCCCATCGTCGGCGACGTGAAGGAAGTGCTCAAGGAACTCATCGAGCAGCTTCAGCACGCCGAGCACGGTCCGGACACGGAAGCGCTCGCCGCCTGGTGGAAGGATATCGAAGGCTGGCGCGAGAAGAACTGCCTGAAGTTCGACCGCGGCACCGACATCATCAAGCCGCAGTACGTGGTGGAAAAGGCGTGGGAGCTCACGGGCGGCAACGCGTTCGTGTGCTCGGACGTCGGCCAGCACCAGATGTGGGCCGCGCAGTTCTATCGCTTCAACCAGCCGCGCCGCTGGATCAACTCGGGCGGCCTCGGCACCATGGGCTTCGGGCTGCCGGCGGCGATGGGCGTGAAGATGGCGCACCCGGACGACGACGTGCTGTGCATCACGGGCGAAGGCTCGATCCAGATGTGCATTCAGGAGCTGTCGACCTGCAAGCAGTACGACACGCCCGTGAAGATCATCTCGCTGAACAACCGCTACCTCGGCATGGTCCGCCAGTGGCAGCAGATCGAATACAGCAAGCGCTATTCGCATTCCTACATGGATGCGCTGCCTGACTTCGTGAAGCTCGCCGAAGCGTATGGACACGTCGGCATGCGGATCGAAAAGACGGCGGACGTCGAGCCGGCGCTCAAGGAAGCGCTGCGCCTGAAAGACCGCACGGTATTCCTCGATTTCCAGACCGACCCTTCCGAAAACGTCTGGCCGATGGTACAGGCCGGCAAGGGCATCACCGAGATGCTGCTCGGCTCGGAAGACCTCTAACGGTATTGCACGGCGCCGTTCCGACTTCGCGCGGCGCGCGTCCACACAACGGGCGCGCGGGTTCGCGGGGAAGGGCGGCCACCACGCTCACACTGGATACATCGCGGATTACATCATGAGACACATCATTTCCGTTTTGCTGGAAAACGAGCCGGGCGCGCTTTCGCGCGTGGTCGGCCTCTTCTCCGCACGCGGCTACAACATCGAAACCTTGACGGTGGCGCCGACCGAAGACCGTTCGCTCTCGCGCATGACCATCGTTTCCATTGGCTCGGACGACGTGATCGAACAAATCACGAAGCATCTGAACCGCCTGATCGAGGTGGTGAAAGTGGTCGACCTTACCGAGGGCGCCCACATCGAGCGCGAGCTGATGCTGATCAAGGTAAGGGCGGTCGGCAAGGAACGTGAGGAGATGAAGCGGATGGCGGATATTTTCCGCGGCCGTATCATCGACGTCACCGAAAAAACCTACACGATCGAACTGACGGGTGCGAGCGACAAGCTCGACGCGTTCATCGAGGCGCTCGACGCGACCGCGATTCTCGAAACCGTCCGTACGGGCGGCTCGGGCATCGGGCGCGGAGAGCGCATTCTGAAGGTGTGACCCCCGGCCCGTCATTTCAGGTCGTCGATTGATCACCGAACCCTGGCCGGATGCGGCGCGCAGCACACGCCCCGTGACGCATCCGGTGCAGCAAGGCTAATAGCAGTACCGAATTTCACCAGACTCTCGCCAAGGAACCAACATGAAAGTTTTCTACGACAAGGACGCCGATCTCTCCCTCATCAAGGGCAAGCAGGTCACGATCATCGGTTACGGCTCGCAAGGCCACGCCCACGCGCTGAACCTCAAGGACAGCGGCGTGAACGTGACGGTCGGCCTGCGCAAGGGTGGTGCTTCGTGGAGCAAGGCTGAGAACGCCGGCCTCGCGGTCAAGGAAGTGGCCGAAGCGGTGAAGAACGCCGACGTCGTCATGATGCTCCTGCCCGACGAGCAGATCGCCGATGTCTACGCGAAGGAAGTGCACGCGAACATCAAGAACGGCGCAGCGCTCGCGTTCGCGCACGGCTTCAACGTCCACTACGGTCAGGTGATCCCGCGTGCCGATCTGGACGTCATCATGATCGCGCCGAAGGCCCCGGGCCACACGGTTCGCGGCACGTACTCGCAAGGCGGCGGCGTTCCGCACCTGATCGCCGTGCACCAGGACAAGTCGGGCGCAGCGCGTGACATCGCCCTGTCGTACGCAGCAGCGAACGGCGGCGGCCGTGCCGGCATCATCGAAACGAACTTCCGCGAAGAAACCGAAACCGACCTGTTCGGCGAGCAGGCCGTGCTGTGCGGCGGTACCGTCGACCTGATCAAGGCTGGTTTCGAAACGCTGGTCGAAGCGGGCTACGCGCCGGAAATGGCGTACTTCGAGTGCCTGCACGAGCTGAAGCTGATCGTCGACCTGATCTACGAAGGCGGCATCGCGAACATGAACTACTCGATCTCGAACAACGCCGAGTACGGCGAGTACGTGACGGGTCCGCGCATCATCACCGAAGAAACGAAGAAGGTGATGAAGGACGTCCTGAAGGACATCCAGACCGGCGAGTACGCGAAGAGCTTCATCCTCGAGAACAAGGCCGGCGCGCCGACGCTGCAATCGCGTCGCCGTCTGGGCGCCGAGCACCAGATCGAAGTGGTCGGTGGCAAGCTGCGCGCGATGATGCCGTGGATCGCGAAGAACAAGCTCGTCGACCAGTCGAAGAACTAATCTGACGTTGTCCTGCTGATTGCGCATGCGGCTTCGCGCTGCCGCGCTTCAGTCGGGTCCGGGTCGGACCTGAGTCAGACCCGAAAAAGCCGCCCAGGTGGGATGAACCCTGGGCGGCTTTTGTTATGCTACGGTTTTCAAAATAACAGCGAAGCCACCATGAATTACCCCCATCCGATCATCGCGCGCGAAGGCTGGCCGTTCATCGCCATTGCGGCTGTCGTGGCGCTCTTGATCCATGCGGTCGCAGGCTTCGGACTCGCGTGGCCGTTCTGGCTGATCCTGATCTTCGTCGTCCAGTTCTTCCGCGACCCGCCGCGCCCGATCCCCACCCAGGCCAACGCCGTGCTGTGCCCCGCCGATGGCCGCATCGTCGCCGTGGAAACCGCGCACGACCCGTATGCGAATCGCGAAGCGCTCAAGATCAGCGTGTTCATGAACGTGTTCAATGTGCACTCGCAACGCTCGCCGGTGGACGGCGCCGTCGCCAAGGTCGAGTATTTCCCGGGCGCGTACCTGAACGCCGCCATCGAGAAGGCTTCGACCGAAAACGAGCGCAACGCCGTGGTGCTGACGATGGCCGACGGCACGACCGTGACCTCGGTGCAGATCGCGGGGCTCATCGCGCGCCGCATTCTGTGCTACGTGCGTGCGGGCGAGCCGCTTTCGCGCGGCCAGCGATACGGCTTCATCCGCTTCGGCTCGCGTGTCGACGTGTACCTGCCGGTGGGCAGCCGCCCGCGCGTGTCGATCGGCGAAAAGGTGTCCGCCTCGTCGACGATCCTCGCCGAATTGCCGACGCAATCGGCATAAAGGAGGGTTGCGATGGCCGGATTCAAACCGCGTCGACCCCGTAACCCGGCCGGCGCGCCGCTGCCGCGGCCGTTTCGCCGTAACAAGTCCGTGCAGGAGCCGGTGGGCGTCGCCGCGAACCGGCGCGCGGCGCGCCAGGAGTTCCTCAAGAAGCGCGGTATCTACCTGCTGCCCAACGCGTTCACGACCGCGGCGCTCTTTTGCGGCTTTTTCGCGGTCGTGCAGGCCATGAACGTGCGCTTCGAGGTGGCGGCCATCGCCATTTTCGTGGCGATGGTGCTCGACGGGATGGACGGCCGCGTTGCGCGCATGACGCACTCGCAAAGTGCGTTCGGCGAGCAGTTCGACAGCCTCTCGGACATGGTGTCGTTTGGCGTGGCGCCCGCGCTCGTGATGTACGAATGGGTGCTCAAGGATCTCGGGCGCTGGGGCTGGCTCGCGGCCTTCGTCTATTGTTCGGGCGCCGCGCTGCGTCTCGCGCGCTTCAACACGAACATCGGCGTGGTGGACAAGCGCTTCTTCCAGGGGCTGCCAAGCCCCGCTGCGGCCGCGCTGATCGCCGGCTTCGTCTGGCTCGCCACCGACAACCGCGTACCGGTGAAGCTCGCGTGGCTGCCGTGGGTGGCCTTCGTGCTGACGATTTACGCGGGCGTGACGATGGTATCGAACGCGCCGTTCTACAGCGGCAAGGCGCTCGACGTGCGCCACCGCGTGCCGTTCGCGGCCACGCTGCTCGTGGTGGTGGCGTTCGTGCTCGTTTCGTCCGATCCGCCGCTCATGCTGTTCGGGCTGTTCGTGCTGTATGGCCTTTCGGGCTACGTATTCTGGGCCTGGCAGGCCGCGCGCGGACGCTCGAATCCGGCGCGCTCGCTGCCGCGAGAGCGCTAGGGCGCTGGTGCTGGGATAAATGAGAAGAGGGCTGCGCGTGAGCACGGCCCTTTTTGCATGGGCCCGTATGCGAGGTGCGCCGCTGTCAGACCATTGCGCGCAGGCCGTCCTCCGCCGGCTGTCCGCGCAGGTCTCCTCCAATTGCGCTATCGGCGGATTCCGGCTATAGTCGGCGGGATGGACACCATCCAGCTCCCCCTCTTTTCTCTTCAAGCCGGCGCGCTACCAGGCACGCTAGCGCTAGCGCGCCTGCCGCGCTGATCCCGCTCGCCCTCCGTCTGCTTCGTTCATTGTCAGCGTCGCCAACGGTGGCGCGAACACCCAAAATCCGTTTTTCGACACTGAACAAGTCCCTCCTGGAGACCCGAAATGGCAGCAGACAAGCTCATCATCTTCGATACGACGTTGCGTGACGGCGAGCAGTCGCCTGGCGCGTCGATGACGAAGGAAGAGAAAATCCGCATCGCGAAGCAGCTCGAGCGCATGAAGGTCGACGTCATCGAGGCGGGCTTCGCGGCCAGCTCGAACGGCGACTTCGACGCGATCCACACGATCGCAGGCCTCGTGAAGGACAGCACGATCTGCTCGCTCGCGCGCGCGAACGACAAGGACATCCAGCGCGCTGCCGACGCGCTCCAGCCCGCCGACCACTTCCGCATCCACACGTTCATCGCCACTTCGGCGCTGCACATGGAGAAGAAGCTGCGCATGTCGCCCGAGCAGGTGCTCGAGCAGGCGAAGCTGGCCGTGCGCTTCGCGCGCAAGTTCACGAACGACGTGGAGTTCTCACCGGAAGACGGCAGCCGCTCGGACATGGACTTCCTGTGCCGTGTGCTCGAAGCGGTCATCAACGAAGGCGCGACGACGATCAACATCGCCGATACGGTTGGCTACGGCGTTCCCGAGCTGTACGGCAATCTCGTCAAGACGCTGCGCGAGCGCATCCCGAACTCGGACAAGGCCGTGTTCTCGGTGCACTGCCACAACGACCTCGGCATGGCCGTGGCGAACTCGCTGGCCGGCGTGCAGATCGGCGGCGCGCGCCAGGTGGAATGCACGATCAACGGTCTTGGCGAACGCGCGGGCAACACCTCGCTCGAAGAGATCGTGATGGCCGTGAAGACGCGCAAGGACTACTTCGGCCTCGATCTCGGCATCGACACCACGCAGATCGTGCCGGCCTCGAAGCTCGTTTCGCAGATCACGGGTTTCGTCGTGCAGCCAAACAAGGCCGTGGTGGGCGCGAACGCCTTTGCTCACGCTTCGGGCATCCACCAGGATGGCGTGCTCAAGGCGCGCGACACCTACGAGATCATGCGCGCGGAAGACGTGGGCTGGAGCGCGAACAAGATCGTGCTCGGCAAGCTCTCGGGCCGCAACGCGTTCAAGCAGCGTCTGCAGGAGCTCGGCATCCAGCTCGACAGCGAAGCCGAACTCAACAATGCGTTCGCGCGCTTCAAGGAACTCGCCGACCGCAAGTCCGAAATCTTCGACGAAGACATCATCGCGATCGTCACCGAAGAGTCGGCCGAGGCGCAGGAGAAGGAGCACTTCAAGTTCATCTCGCTCGCGCAGCACTCGGAAACGGGCGAGCGGCCGCACGCGCGCGTCGTGTTCTCCGCCGACGGCAAGGAAGTGACGGGCGAAGCGGCGGGCAACGGCCCCGTGGACGCCACGCTCAACGCGATCGAAACCGAAGTCGGCAGCGGCTCGGAGCTTTTGCTGTACTCGGTGAACGCGATCACGACCGGTACGCAGGCGCAGGGCGAAGTGACGGTGCGTCTGTCGAAGGCGGGCCGCATCGTCAACGGCGTGGGCACCGATCCCGATATCGTCGCCGCTTCGGCGAAGGCGTATATCTCGGCGCTCAACAAGCTGTACTCGGGCGACAAGCTCAATCCGCAGCGCTCGTAAGCGGTGGCGGGGCGGTTCGCTCCGCTGGTTCGCCCCGTATCTCGCCGCCTCGGCTGGCAAAGTAAAACCCCCGCGCTCGCAAGAGCGCGGGGGTTTCTTCTATCCATACAGCGAAGCGCAGCCGGCGTTGCCCGATCAGAACATGCTGCGCTGGTCCGGGTCGTGCAGCGGGTCGGGCGTCTTTTGCGTGAGCCGCAGAATGCCCTGTTCGTCGAAGTAGAAGCTGTACAGCATGTACCACACGTTGTCTTCCTGATAACGGTAGGTCCACGCTTCCTTTTTCATCAGCGGGAAGTACGCGGTCTCGACCGGGCGGCCGAAGTTCACGAGCACATCGGCGCGGGTCCACTTGCCGATCTCCGCACGATAGAACTCGTTGGGCTGCAGCACCTGGCGCACGTTCACGACCTTGCCGTTGGCGTCGATGTCGGCGGCCGTGGTGGTTTCGCCCATCGGCTGGGTTGGCCACATCAGGCGCTTGCCGCCATCGGGCAGATTGTAGATTTCGGCCGGCGGCCCGAAGCGGGCGAGGACGGCTTGTGCGTCGTCACCCGCATGGAATTGCTGCCACGGCTGCACGCAGCCGGAGAGCGCAAGGGCGAGTGCGCCCGTACCGGCGAGGAGCGCGAGGCGCGCCCGGCGCCTGCCGGAGCGCATACGCATCGCAAGCGAGGTTGAAAAGCGCATGAACATGATGTCCCCCGATGGCAGGTTCCGACGACCGCCGTGAATGTGGATCTCTTATTTTGACATGTCGCGCGGTGCGCGCGGGCCTGGCTTGTCTCGTTGAGCGAGCGCGGCCGGCCTTGCCGTGGCACCGTCTCGCGGCCTATGATCCGCGCTTTCGAATGAATAACCGGTTGGCACAGGAAAAAGGATGAGCGCATGAAGGCACGAATGAGGCTCGCGGCGGCAGTGCTCGCCATGGCAGCGGCGCTGGCGGCCGGGCTCACGGCCGCGGCCGGCGCGCAGGCGGACGACGCGCCGGCGGGCAAGCCGATCCAGCTCGCGTTGATCGAAGGCATGTCCGGCCCGTTCGCGGACGCGGGCGCGGCCGTCGAGCGCAACCTGCGTTTCGGCGTGGAGCGTGTCAATGCGCGCGGCGGCGTCGCGCTGCGCGACGGGCGGCATCCGCTCGAACTCGTCGTGCTCGACAGCAAGGGCAGCGCCGAGGCGGCGCTCGTGCAGTTGCGCGCAGCTCAGGATCGCCACATCGGCTATGTGCTGCAGGGCAACAGCTCGGCGGTGGCGGCCGCGCTGGTGACGGCGATCGACCGGCAGAACACGCGCGAGCCCGAGAACCGCGCGCTCTTCCTCAACTATTCCGCCGACGACCCCGCGCTCACCAATGCGAAGTGCAGTTTCTGGCACTTCCGCTTCGACGCACACGCGGGCATGCGCATGGATGCGCTCGCGGACGTGATCGCCGCGGACAAGTCGGTGAAGAAGGTGTATCTGCTGAACCAGGACTACAGCTTCGGCCACGACGTGAGTGCGCTTGCGCGTGAGACGCTCGCGAAGGATCGCCCCGACATCGCCATCGTCGGCGATGAATTCCACCCGATCGGCCGCGTGAAGGACTTCGCGCCGTACATCGCCAAGATCCGCGCGGCGGGCGCCGACGCCGTCGTCACGGGCAACTGGGGCAACGACCTCACGCTGCTTGTCAAGGCCGCGCGCGAGCAGGGGCTCGACACGAAGTTCTACACGTTCTACGGCAACAGCCTCGGCGCGCCGGCCGCGCTCGGCGAAGCGGGCGTGAAGCGCGTGATCGCCGTGGCCGAGTGGCACCCGAACGCGGGCGGTGCGGCTTCCGACGCTTGGTACGCGGCCTTCCGCGCCCGCTACCCGGCCGCCCAGGACGACTACCCGGTGCTGCGCATGTCGATGATGGTGGAAATGCTCGCGCAGGCCATGACGAAGGCCGGCACGGCCGATCCCGCCGCGGTCGCGACGGCGCTGGAGGGCATGCGTTTGACCAATGGCTTTCACCCGATATGGATGCGCGCCGACGATCATCAGGCGATCCAGCCCCTTTACGTGATGCAGATGGACAAGCAGGGCACACCCGGCGTGCGCTACGACAACGAGGGCTCGGGCTACGGCTTTCGCACGGTGCTGGCGCTGCCCGCGGAGCGCACCGTGCCCGCCACGGTTTGCCGCATGAAGCGGCCATGAACGCCCGCTACAACCCCGGTATAAGCCCACTACACGCCCGGTTCGCGGCAAATGCGGGCTGTGCTACAATACGCCCCTTGTCGTATTTCACGGCAAGGCAGTAGGAACCAAGCCACGGCACGGCCTTTCTTCCGTGACCGCTAGTTTGTTTTAAAGGAAAAGCAAAATGTCCGTAGCAGATATCAAGAAGTCCGAAGTCGTCGCGCAATTCGCGCGCGGCACGAATGACACGGGTTCGCCCGAAGTTCAGGTTGCGCTCCTGACGTCGCGTATCAACGAACTGACCGCGCACTTCAAGTCGCACGCCAAGGATCACCACAGCCGCCGCGGTCTGCTGCGCATGGTGAGCCGCCGCCGCAAGCTGCTCGACTACCTGAAGGGCAAGGACGCTGATCGTTACCGCGCGCTGATCGAAAAGCTGGGTCTGCGCAAGTAACCGGAAGGTCTTTCACAAAGATGCCTGTGTCAGTTCCGCTGATGCAGGCATTTTGTTTTTTGAACGGTGCGCTTCATGCGTTGGGCGCCCTTCGAAAGCACAAGGTAGTAGCAGAAGTTCAAGCAGCAGGGCCGGCCCTCGAGGCAGAGCTTTGTGTCATTCCAGCAGATCGTGCGCGGCGACGTGTCACGGGCGCGACGCAGTCGTGTCGCACCCGCGCGATTCGCTGGAATGGCATAACACTCCTCTACCTGCGCGGTGCCGTAACCTGTCTTGCCGCGTCGCCCGCGTGTGCGGACAACGCATAACAAATGAGTAAGGAGTGAGTGACCATGACCATGTTCAATAAAGTCGTGAAGGAATTCAAATGGGGCCAGCACAACGTGCGCCTCGAAACCGGTGAGATCGCCCGTCAGGCGAGCGGCGCCGTCCTTGTCGACGTCGAAGACACCGTCGTGCTCGCGACCGTCGTCGGCGCGAAGACCGCCAAGCCGGGCCAGGACTTCTTCCCGCTCACCGTCGACTACATCGAAAAGACCTACTCGGCCGGCAAGATCCCGGGTGGCTTCTTCCGTCGCGAAGGCCGTCCGTCGGAAGGCGAGACGCTGATCTCGCGCCTGATCGACCGTCCGCTGCGTCCGCTTTTCCCGGAAGGCTTCTACAACGAAGTGCAGGTCGTGATCCACGTCCTGTCGATCAACCCGGAAGTCCCGGCTGACATTCCCGCGCTCATCGGCGCGTCGGCGGCCCTGGCGGTTTCGGGCCTGCCGTTCAATGGCCCGGTGGGCGCGGCTCGCGTGGCCTACATCAACAACGAGTACGTGCTGAACCCCACTCGCTCGCAAATCAAGGAATCGCGCCTCGACCTCGTCGTGGCCGGTACCGAGCGCGCGGTGCTGATGGTGGAGTCGGAAGCCGACCAGCTGCCGGAAGACGTGATGCTCGGCGCGGTCGTGTTCGGCCACGAGCAGATGCAAACGGCTATCGACGCGATCCACGAACTCGTGCGTGAAGGCGGCAAGCCCGAGTGGGACTGGCAGCCGGCGCCGAAGGACGAAGCGCTCATCGCGCGCGTCACGGACATCGCCTACAACGACCTGCTCGCCGCGTACCAGCTGCGCGACAAGCAGCAGCGTTCGTCCAAGCTGAAGGAAGTCTACTCGGCGACCTCGGCGAAGCTCGAGGCAGAAGCGGCTGCGGCCGGCACGACGGCGGCCGACAAGGCCACGGTCGGCAATATCGTGTTCGACCTCGAAGCGAAGATCGTCCGCTCGCAGATCCTGAACGGCGAGCCGCGCATCGACGGCCGCGACACGCGCACGGTGCGCCCGATCGAGATCCGCACGGGCGTGCTGCCGCGCACCCACGGTTCGGCGCTCTTCACGCGCGGCGAAACGCAGGCGCTGGTTGTGGCGACGCTCGGCACCAAGGGCGACGAGCAGATCATCGACGCGCTCGAAGGCGAGTTCCGTGATCGCTTCATGCTCCACTACAACATGCCCCCGTTCGCGACCGGCGAAACGGGCCGCGTGGGCTCGCCCAAGCGCCGTGAAATTGGCCACGGCCGTCTCGCTAAGCGCGCGCTCGTCGCGTGCCTGCCGAGCGCCGAAGAGTTCGGCTACTCGATCCGCGTGGTCTCGGAAATCACCGAGTCGAACGGTTCGTCGTCGATGGCTTCGGTCTGCGGCGGCTGCCTCGCGCTGATGGACGCCGGCGTGCCGATGAAGGCGCACGTTGCGGGCATCGCCATGGGCCTGATCCTCGAAGGCAACAAGTTCGCCGTCCTGACCGACATCCTCGGCGACGAAGATCACCTCGGCGACATGGACTTCAAGGTCGCGGGCACGGAAGCTGGCGTGACCGCGCTGCAGATGGACATCAAGATCCAGGGCATCACGAAGGAAATCATGCAGGTCGCGCTCGCGCAGGCGAAGGAAGGCCGCATGCACATCCTCGGCAAGATGACCTCGGCGGTTTCGGGCGTGAACACGGAACTGTCGGCGTACGCTCCGCGCATGATCACCATCAAGATCAACCCGGAAAAGATCCGCGACGTGATTGGCAAGGGCGGTTCGGTGATCCGCGCGCTGACCGAAGAAACCGGCACGACCATCGACATCTCCGACGACGGTGTCGTGACCATCGCGAGCACGTCGAGCGAAGGCATGGCCGAAGCGAAGAAGCGCATCGAGAACATCACGGCAGAAGTGGAAGTGGGCCAGGTGTACGAGGGCGCGGTCCTCAAGCTGCTCGATTTCGGCGCGATCGTGAACCTGCTGCCGGGCAAGGACGGCCTGCTGCACATCTCTGAGATCGCCAACGAGCGCATCAAGGACATCAACGACTACCTGAAGGAAGGCCAGATCGTGAAGGTCAAGGTCATCCAGACGGACGAGAAGGGCCGCGTGCGCCTGTCCGCCAAGGCGCTGCTCAATGAGCAGGCGAATGGTGGTAATGCGGGCGGCGCACCGCAGGGCGAACCGCAGCAGTAAAGCGGCAAGCGCGAACGGCCGGCAGCGTGCATAACGCGCCGGCCGTTTTTTATGACAATGAGGGTGGATGGCATTGCGAATGCGCTAGTCCCGGCGCGTGCGCAACGCCATCCAGACGGGGGCTCCAAGCCCTGGGAGAAGCGAGATGAAGGCAGTCGAGATTACCGAATTCGGTGCGCCGGACGTGCTCAAGCTGGCCGAACGGCCGACCCCCGAGCCGAAGGCTGGCGAGGTGCTGATCAAGGTGAGCGCTTCGGGCGTGAACCGTCCCGACGTGTTCCAGCGCAAGGGCTCATATGCGCCGCCGCCCGGCATTACGGACCTGCCGGGCCTCGAAGTGGCGGGCGAGATCGTGGGCGGCTCGATCGACGAGAAGAACAATCCGTTCGGCCTGAAAATCGGTGATCGCGTGTGCGCGCTGATTGCGGGCGGAGGATATGCCGAGTACGCCGTCGCGCCGCTCGGCCAATGCTTGCCGGTGCCGAAGGGCCTCACCGACGTCGAGGCGGCGTCGCTGCCGGAGACCTTCTTTACGGTGTGGAGCAACGTGTTCCAGCGCGCCTACCTCGGCAAGGGCGAGGGCGGCGAGAACGAGACGCTGCTCGTGCAGGGCGGATCGAGCGGCATCGGCGTGACGGCTATCCAGATCGCGCACGCTCTCGGGTTTCGCGTGTTCGCGACCGCCGGCTCCGACGACAAGTGCCGCGCCTGCGAGCAACTTGGCGCCGACCGTGCGATCAACTATCGCACTGCGGATTTCGTCGAGGTCGTGAAGGCGCTCACGAACGATCGCGGTGTGGACGTGATTCTCGACATGGTGGCAGGCGGCTACCTGCCGCGCGAGCTTTCGGCGCTGGCTGACGGTGGACGCGTCGTGCTGATCGCTACGCTCGGCGGCTCGAAGGCCGAGTTGAACGCGCAAGAGATCCTGCGTCGCCGGCTGACGATCACGGGCTCGACCCTGCGCGCGCGCCCGATCGAGTTCAAGGCCCAGATCGCGCAGGAACTGAAAGCGAAGGTCTGGCCGCTCATCGAAGAGGGTCGCATCAAGCCGGTCATATTCCGCGTGTTCCCCGCCGCGCAGGCCGCCGAAGCGCACGCGCTAATGGAAAGCAGCGAGCACATCGGCAAAATCGTGCTCGATTGGGGCGTGGCCGCCTGACGCTCGGGCGGTGCGGGCCGGTTTAAGGCGTTCGCGCCGGCTCGTGCTTGATTTTTCGGGCTTTTTTGCAGGTATTTTTTGCGCGATCCAGGTGGGTGGTTTGACCCGCCTGGATTTCACGCAGTAAAATTACGTGTTTTGCGTCCGCTTTTAACAGCAACCGAAACAATGACGAAACAACGATCGAAGCTCGTAGTCGGTAACTGGAAGATGCATGGCCGCCTCGCGGCCAATGCGGCATTGCTCGAAGGCGTCGCGCGCGGTGCACAAGCGCTGCCGTCGGACGTGCGCGTAGGCGTGTGCGTGCCGTTCCCGTACCTCGCGCAGGCGCAGGCATTACTCGGCGGCAGCCGTGTCCTGTGGGGCGCGCAGGACGTTTCCGCGCATGAACACGGCGCGTACACCGGCGAGGTCGCAGCGGGCATGATCGCCGACTTCGAAGCGGCATTTGCGATCGTCGGTCACTCGGAGCGTCGTGCTTACCACGGCGAAACTTCCGAAGTCGTCGCGGTGAAGGCGCAGCGCGCGCTCGCAGCGGGCCTCACGCCCATCGTCTGTGTGGGCGAGACGCTCGAGGAGCGCGAATCGGGCGCGACCGAACGCGTAGTCGGCGCGCAGCTCGAAGCGGTGCTCGCCGCGCTGTCGGCGCAAGAGGCCACACGCATCGTCGTTGCGTACGAGCCGGTGTGGGCGATCGGCACGGGCAAGAGCGCGAGCTCGGAGCAGGCGCAGCAGGTGCACGCGTTCCTGCGTGCGCGCCTCGCGGCCAAGGGCGCGCAGGTCGCGGACGTGCCGCTGCTCTACGGCGGCAGCGTGAAGCCGGAAAATGCGGCGGAGCTCTTCCGTCAGGCCGATATCGATGGCGGCCTGATCGGCGGTGCGTCGTTGAAAGACGGAGATTTCCTCGCGATCTGTGCGGCCGCTGCGGCGGGTGCGAGCGTCGCGGGCTAAAGGCTTGCGCGCGGGCGAAAATAGCGTCCGTGCGGGCTGCTAATGCGTCTGCTCCAGGGGCGGGCGTTCAACCAGGACTCAGGTGAGTGTGATGCTGTATTTGAAAACGTTGATTATCGTCGTCCAGCTTCTGTCGGCGCTCGGGGTGATCGGCCTCGTGTTGCTGCAGCACGGCAAAGGAGCTGACATGGGCGCCGCGTTCGGCAGCGGCGCGTCGGGCAGCCTGTTCGGTGCAAGTGGTTCCGCGAACTTCCTGTCGCGCACCACTGCGGTGCTTGCAACGGTGTTTTTCGTCTCGACGCTTGCGTTAACTTACTTGGGGTCGTATCATGCGAAGCCTTCGGCGGGCGTGCTGGGCGGTTCCGTTCCAGCCCCGGTCGTAGCCTCGGCTCCCGTTGCTTCGGCACCGGTGGCCTCTGCTCCGGCGGCGGCTTCGCCGGCTGCAGCGGCATCGAACCCGGGCAACGATGTTCCGAAATAATTCTGAAAAACTTGTTTTTGTGCATTGAACAAAGAGCCGAAACAAGTTAGAATTTAAGTCTTGAAGCGATTCGCGGGTTGCAAAGAATTGTTGTCCCGGATTGCATGTAGTGCCGACGTGGTGAAATTGGTAGACACGCTATCTTGAGGGGGTAGTGGCGAAAGCTGTGCGAGTTCGAGTCTCGCCGTCGGCACCAATGTTATCTACAAAATGCCAGCCGCTTGCTTCAGCTTCGGCTGGCATTTTTGCTTCTTACGTCGTGTTCGTTTTCTGTTCGCAGCGCGAAGTACGTGAAGTGATTCCCGCGGAGCGATAGAAGTTCCTGCGGAACCTCGAACCAACCGATATAGAGGATAGCCTTGAACCTCGCTGCCTATTTCCCCGTCCTTCTGTTCCTCCTCGTGGGTATTGGTCTGGGCGTAGCGCTGGTTACAATTGGCAAGATCCTCGGTCCCAACCGGCCAGATAGCGAAAAGAATTCGCCGTACGAGTGCGGCTTCGAAGCGTTCGAAGACGCGCGCATGAAGTTCGACGTACGCTACTACCTGGTGGCCATCCTTTTCATCATCTTCGACCTCGAAACGGCGTTCCTGTTTCCGTGGGGTGTGGCCCTGCGCGACATCGGCTGGCCGGGGTTCCTGGCGATGATGGTGTTTCTGCTCGAATTCCTGCTGGGCTTTGCCTACATCTGGAAGAAAGGTGGTCTCGACTGGGAATAATGGGTTAATCGCCGGATAGCATGGGCGGTCTGCGGGGAGAACTGCGGGCCACCCGTCTGGAGTGGAAAGCACATGAGTATCGAAGGGGTCTTGAAGGAAGGGTTTGTCACCACGACGGCCGACAAACTGATCAACTGGACGCGCACCGGCTCCCTGTGGCCGATGACGTTCGGTCTGGCGTGTTGCGCGGTCGAGATGATGCACGCGGGCGCGGCCCGCTATGACCTCGACCGTTTTGGCGTGGTATTCCGTCCGAGTCCGCGGCAGTCCGACGTCATGATCGTCGCCGGCACGCTGTGCAACAAGATGGCGCCCGCGCTGCGCAAGGTCTACGACCAGATGGCCGAGCCGCGCTGGGTCATCTCGATGGGGTCGTGCGCCAACGGCGGCGGCTACTACCACTATTCGTATTCGGTCGTACGCGGGTGCGACCGCATCGTGCCGGTCGATGTCTACGTGCCGGGTTGCCCGCCGACCGCGGAAGCCCTGGTTTACGGGGTGATCCAGTTGCAGGCGAAGATTCGCCGCACCAGCACCATTGCCCGTCAATAAAGGCCGCGGCCTCCCCACAATATGGCAAGCAAACTCGAGACCCTGAAAGCGAACCTCGAAGCGGCCCTTGGCGCGCGCATCGTCAGCCTCACCGAGGCGCTCGGCGAGCTGACGCTGGTCGTCAAGGCGGGTGAGTACCTCGGCGTGGCCAAGGAGCTGCGCGACAATCCCTCGCTGCGATTCGAGCAACTGATCGACCTGTGCGGCGTCGATTACCAGACCTACGGCGACGGCGCCTGGGAAGGCCCGCGCTTCGCTGCGGTGTCGCAACTGCTCTCCCTCGCAAACAACTGGCGCCTGCGCCTGCGCGCGTTCGCGCCGGACGACGAAGTGCCCATCGTGCCCTCGGTCGTCGAGATCTGGAATTCGGCCAACTGGTACGAGCGCGAGGCATTCGACCTGTTCGGCATCGTCTTCGAAGGTCACCCCGACCTGCGCCGCATCCTGACCGACTATGGCTTCATCGGCCACCCGTTCCGCAAGGACTTCCCGGTTTCCGGCTACGTCGAAATGCGTTACGACCCGGAGCAGAAGCGCGTGGTTTACCAGCCGGTCACGATCGAGCCGCGCGAGATCACGCCGCGCGTGATCCGCGAGGATCACTACGGTGGTCTGAGGAAACACTAAGAGGGTCGCATGTCAGAGATCAAGAACTACACGCTCAACTTCGGCCCGCAGCACCCGGCAGCGCACGGCGTGCTGCGCCTCGTGCTCGAGCTCGACGGCGAAGTGATCCAGCGCGCCGATCCGCACATCGGCCTGCTGCATCGCGCGACGGAAAAGCTTGCCGAGAGCAAAACGTTCATCCAGTCGGTGCCATACATGGACCGTCTCGACTACGTGTCGATGATGGTCAACGAGCACGGCTATGTGCTCGCCATCGAAAAGCTGCTCGGTATCGAGCCGCCGCTGCGCGCGAAGTACATCCGCGTGCTGTTCGACGAAGTCACGCGCGTGCTGAACCACCTGATGTGGATCGGCTCGCACGCGCTCGACGTCGGCGCGATGGCCGTGTTCCTCTACGCGTTCCGTGAGCGCGAAGACCTGATGGACGTCTATGAGGCAGTGTCGGGCGCGCGCATGCACGCGGCCTACTACCGTCCGGGCGGCGTCTACCGCGATCTGCCCGACGCAATGCCGCAATACAAGGCGTCGAAGATCCACAACGAGAAGGCGCTCGCGAGAATGAACGAAGCGCGCCAGGGCTCGGTGCTGGACTTCATCGACGACTTCTTCACGCGCTTCCCGGGCTGCGTCGACGAGTACGAAACGCTCCTCACCGACAACCGCATCTGGAAGCAGCGTCTCGTCGGCATCGGCGTGGTGAGCCCCGAGCGGGCCATGCAACTCGGCCTGACCGGCGCGATGCTGCGCGGTTCGGGCATCGAGTGGGATCTGCGCAAGAAGCAGCCGTACGAAGTCTACGATCAGATGGACTTCGACATTCCGGTGGGCGTGAACGGCGACTGCTACGACCGCTATCTCGTGCGCGTCGAGGAAATGCGCCAGTCCACCCGTATTGCGAAACAGTGCATTGAGTGGCTGCGCAAGAATCCCGGCCCCGTGATGATCGACAATCACAAGGTTGCGCCGCCGTCGCGCGTGAACATGAAGTCGAACATGGAAGAGCTGATTCACCACTTCAAGCTCTTCACCGAAGGCTTCCACGTGCCCGAAGGCGAAGCGTACGCTGCCGTCGAACATCCGAAGGGTGAATTCGGCATCTACCTGGTGTCAGATGGTGCGAACAAGCCGTATCGTCTGAAGATCCGTGCGCCGGGTTACGCCCACCTGTCCGCGCTCGATGAAATGGCGCGCGGACACATGATCGCCGACGCGGTTACGATCATCGGTACGCAGGACATCGTGTTCGGCGAAATCGACCGCTAAGCAGCAAACTGCCAGCGCGGCCAGGCAGGACTGGCGCGCGGCGAGATACCGGGAACGCCACGTCTGTCGCAGCGAGCAAGAACGCTTTACGCGCGGCAGGATTTTGTCTGGCGGGAATTGCAACGGTAGGAATTGAATGAGTCGTGTCTGAAAAATGATCTCAGCTGAAGGCCTGAAAGAAATCGATCGCGCGTTGACGAAGTACCCCGCCGATCAGAAGCAGTCCGCCGTGATGGCGGCTTTGGCCGTTGCTCAGGAAGAGCATGGCTGGCTGTCGCCTGAACTCATGCAGTTCGTGGCCGACTACCTTGGCATGCCGCCCGTCGCGGTCGAGGAAGTCGCCACCTTCTACACGATGTTCGAGACGAAGCCGGTCGGCAAGCACAAGATCACGCTCTGCACGAACCTGCCGTGCCAGCTCGGCCCGGATGGCGGCTCGGAGAGCGCCGCCGAATACCTGAGGCACAAGCTCGGTATCGACTTCGGCGAAACCACGCCCGACGGCAAGTTCACCTTGAAGGAAGGTGAGTGCATGGGCGCGTGTGGCGATGCACCGGTGCTGCTCGTGAACAACCATCGCATGTGCAGCTTCATGAGCCGCGAGAAGATCGACCAGCTGCTCGAGGAGCTTTCGAAATGACTTCGTTGCACGACCGTCACATCAAGCCGCTGATTCTCGCGGGCCTCAATGGCGAGAACTGGCATCTCGAAGACTACGTCGCGCGCGGCGGCTACAAGCAGCTGCGCCGTATTCTCGAGGAGAAGATTCCGCCCGAGCAGGTGATCGCCGACGTGAAGGCGAGCGGACTGCGCGGCCGCGGCGGTGCGGGCTTCCCGACGGGCCTGAAGTGGAGCTTCATGCCGCGCCAGTTCCCGGGCCAGAAGTATCTCGTCTGCAACTCGGACGAAGGCGAGCCGGGCACGTTCAAGGATCGCGACATCCTGCGCTGGAATCCCCATGCCGTGATCGAAGGCATGGCGATCGGCGCGTACGCGATGGGTATCACCGTGGGCTACAACTACATCCACGGCGAGATCTTCGAGGTATATCGCCGCTTCGAGGCCGCGCTGGAAGAGGCGCGCCAGGCGGGCTTGCTCGGCGACAACATTCTCGGCACGGACTTCTCGTTCCAGCTGCACGCGCACCACGGTTACGGCGCGTACATCTGCGGCGAGGAAACGGCGCTGCTCGAATCGCTCGAAGGCAAGAAGGGCCAGCCGCGCTTCAAGCCGCCGTTCCCGGCGAGCTTCGGCGTGTATGGCAAGCCCACCACGATCAACAACACCGAGACGTTCGCCGCTGTGCCCTTCCTGCTCACTGTCGGCCCACAGGCCTACATGGAGCTCGGCAAGCCGAACAACGGCGGCACGAAGATCTTCTCGATCTCGGGCGACGTGGAGCGTCCGGGTAACTACGAGATCCCGCTCGGCACCCCGTTCGCGAAGCTCATGGAGCTGGCCGGCGGCGTGCGCGGCGGCAAGAAGCTCAAGGCCGTGATTCCGGGCGGCTCGTCGGCGCCGGTCATTCCAGGCGATCTGATGATGCAGACCGACATGGACTATGACTCGATCGCCAAGCAGGGCTCGATGCTCGGCTCTGGCGCGGTCATCGTCATGGACGAAACGCGCTGCATGGTGCGCTCGCTGCTGCGTCTGTCGTACTTCTATTACGAAGAGTCGTGCGGCCAGTGCACGCCGTGCCGCGAAGGCACGGGCTGGCTGTACCGCGTGGTGAACCGCATCGAGCACGGCCAGGGCCGCCAGGAAGACCTGGACCTGCTGAACTCGGTGGCGGGCAACATCATGGGCCGCACGATCTGCGCGCTCGGCGACGCGGCGGCCATGCCGGTGCGGGGCATGCTCAAGCACTACTGGGACGAATTCGAATATCACGTGCACAACAAGCGTTGTCTCGTCGGCGGACATGCCGGCTCGCACGCGGCCTCTGAAACGGTGGCCGCCTGATCGGCGGGCAGGGACGGCGCGTTGTGCGCGAACCGCGTAGCACGACGCAACGTGGAATGCCGCTGTGAACTGGAGCGGTAACAGGTTAGGGACGATTAACCATCATGGTTGAACTTGAAATAGACGGCAAGAAGGTGCAGGTGCCCGAGGGCAGCATGGTGATCCAGGCTGCGCAGCGGGTCGACACGTACATTCCGCACTTCTGCTATCACAAGAAGCTCTCCATCGCGGCCAACTGCCGGATGTGCCTCGTCGATGTCGAGAAGATGCCGAAGGCCGTGCCTGCGTGCGCGACCCCGGTGTCGCAAGGCATGGTCGTGCGCACGATGTCGGACAAGGCCGTGCAGGGTCAGCAAGCCGTGATGGAATTCCTGCTGATCAACCACCCGCTCGACTGCCCGATCTGCGATCAGGGCGGCGAATGCCAGTTGCAGGATCTGGCCGTCGGTTACGGCAAGTCGGCGTCGCGCTACAGCGAAGAAAAGCGCGTCGTGTTCCACAAGAACGTCGGCCCGCTCATCTCGATGGAAGAGATGACGCGCTGCATTCACTGCACGCGCTGCGTGCGCTTCGGCGACGAAATCGCCGGCGTGATGGAACTCGGCATGCTCGGCCGCGGGCAGCATTCGGAGATCAGCACGTTCCTCGGCAAGACGGTCGACTCGGAACTCTCAGGCAACATGATCGACCTGTGCCCGGTCGGTGCGCTCACGAGCAAGCCGTTCCGCTTCTCGGCGCGTACGTGGGAACTCTCGCGCCGCAAGTCGGTGAGCCCGCACGACGGCACGGGTGCGAACCTCGTCGTGCAGGTGAAGAACAACCGTGTGATGCGCGTGCTGCCGTTCGAGAACGAATCCATCAACGAATGCTGGATCTCGGACAAGGACCGCTTCTCGTATGAAGGCCTGAACAGCGAAGACCGTCTCACGCGCCCGATGATCAAGCATGGCGGCGAGTGGGTCGAGACTGACTGGCAGACGGTGCTCGAATACGTCGTGAAGGGCATCAAGGGCATCAGCGATGAACACGGCGAGAACATGCTCGCCGCGCTGGTCAGCCCGCACAGCACGACCGAAGAACTCTACCTCGTGAAGCAGCTCGCGGACGCGATCGGCACGCCGAACGTCGATTTCCGTCTGCGCCAGAGCGACTTCTCGGCGCCGCTGGCAGGCGCGCCGTGGCTCGGCACGAAGATTGCCGACCTCTCGTATGCCGACTCGGCATTCGTGATCGGCTCGTTCCTGCGCCGCGACCACGCGCTCTTCGCCGCGCGTCTGCGCCAGGCTGCGAAGGGCGGCGCGCAGGTGACGTTCCTGCAAGCTACGGCCGACGGGTCGCTGATCCCGAACGCGCAGCGCATCGTCGCAGCGCCTTCGGCGTGGGTCGACGAGCTGGTCTCGGTCGCCGCCGCCGTCGCCGAGGCGAAGGGCGTCGCGCTGCCCGAAGGCTTCGCGGGTGCACAGGCAACCGAAGCCACGAAGCAGGTCGCCGCATCGCTCGCGAGCGGCGAGCGCCGCTTCGTGCTCCTCGGCAACGCCGCGGTCCAGCACCCGGAATTCTCGCATCTGCACGCGGCTGCGCAGTTCATCGCCGAAACGACGGGCGCCACGCTCGGCTTCCTCACGGAAAGCGCCAACACGGTCGGCGCGCACCTCGCGGGTGCGCTGCCGGGCCGCGATGGCCTGAATGCGCGCGAAGCGTTCGAACAGCCGCGCAAGGGCTATCTGCTCTTCAACATCGAGCCGGAATTCGATACGGCGAATCCTGCTGCCGCGCGCGCCGCGCTCGCGCAGGCGGAAATGGTCGCCGTGTTCTCGCCGTACAAGACGGGCCTCGACTACGCCGACGTGCTGTTGCCCATCGCGCCGTTCACGGAAACGTCGGGCACGTTCGTCAACGCCGAAGGCACGATCCAGACGTTCAACGGCGTCGTGCGCGCGCTGGGCGACACGCGTCCGGCCTGGAAGGTCCTGCGCGTGCTCGGCACGTTGCTCGGCGCTCCTGGCTTCGAATACGACACGGCGGAAGAAGTGCGCCGCAAGGCACTCGGCGACGGCAGCATCGAAGGTCGCCTCTCGAACAAGACGGCCGCCACGCCCGCACGCGGCAGCCTCACGAAAGCGGTTGAAGGTCGCTTCGAGCGCATCGCCGACGTGCCGATCTATCACGCGGACCCGATCGTGCGCCGCGGCGAAGCGCTGCAACTCACGACGGCGGCCCGCGTGGCGAACACCATTGGCCTGCCGGCTGCATACTTCGATCAGCTTGGTCTGAAGGAAGGCGACGCGGTTCGTGTGCGCCAGGGCGAGCTCTCGGTGACCGCGCCCGCGACGCGCGATGCGAATCTTGCGCCGACGGTGGTGCGCGTGTCGGCGGCAACGCCGGCCGGTGCGCAACTCGGCAGCCTGTTCGGTGAACTGCTGGTGGAGAAGGCGTAAATGAGCTTGTTCGATACGATCAATGCAGGCGGCAGCCAGCTGCTCGGCGTGGCATGGCCCACGGTGTGGGCGCTGGTGCGAATTCTCGTCGTCGCGGTGGTGATCCTGTTGTGCGTCGCGTACCTGATCCTCTGGGAGCGCAAGCTGATCGGCTGGATGCACGTGCGTCTGGGCCCGAATCGCGTGGGGCCTGCGGGTCTCCTGCAGCCAATCGCCGACGTGCTGAAGCTGCTCCTGAAGGAAGTCATTCAGCCCGCGCAGGCGAGCCGCTGGATCTACATGGTCGCGCCGATCATGGTGGTGGTGCCGGCGTTCGCGGTCTGGGCGGTGATTCCGTTCCAGGCGGGCGCGGTGCTCGGCGACATCAACGCGGGCCTGCTGTACGTGATGGCGATCTCGTCGATTGGCGTCTACGGCGTGATTCTCGCGGGCTGGGCTTCGAACTCGAAGTACGCGTTCCTTGGCGCGATGCGCGCCGCGGCGCAGATGGTGTCGTACGAAATCGCAATGGGCTTCGCGCTCGTCGTCGTGCTGATGGTGTCGGGCAGCCTGAATCTCTCGGACATCGTGGGCGGCCAGATGCGCGGCATATTCGCGAGCTGGGGCATCACGTTCCTCTCGTGGAACTGGCTGCCGCTCCTGCCGATGTTCGTTGTCTACTTCATCTCGGGCATTGCCGAAACGAACCGCCATCCGTTCGACGTGGTGGAAGGCGAGTCGGAAATCGTCGCGGGTCACATGATCGATTACTCGGGTATGGCGTTCGCGCTGTTCTTCCTCGCCGAGTACATCAACATGATCGTGATCTCCGCGCTCGCCTCGGTGCTGTTCCTTGGCGGCTGGAGCGCGCCGTTCGCTTTCCTCGAGTTCATCCCCGGCGTGTTCTGGCTGGTGCTGAAGGTCTTCTGCCTGCTGTCGATCTTCATCTGGGCCCGCGCAACGTTTCCGCGTTACCGCTATGACCAGATCATGCGTCTCGGCTGGAAGGTGTTCATTCCGGTCTGCGTCGTGTGGCTGATCGTGGTCGGCTTCTGGTACATGTCGCCGTTGAGCATCTGGAAATAAGGGGGCGACGAAATGAACGCTATCCAAAACTTCTTCAAGACGTTCTTCCTGACCGAGTTGCTCAAGGGCCTCGCGCTGACAGGCCGTTATGCCTTCAAGCGCAAGTTCACCGTGCAGTTTCCGGAAGAAAAGACGCCGATTTCCCCGCGTTTTCGCGGTCTGCACGCGCTGCGTCGCTATGAAAATGGCGAAGAGCGCTGCATCGCGTGCAAGCTGTGCGAGGCCGTGTGCCCCGCGCTCGCCATCACGATCGAATCGGAAGTGCGCGAGGACAACACGCGCCGCACGACGCGTTACGACATCGACCTGACCAAGTGCATCTTCTGCGGCTTCTGCGAAGAGAGCTGCCCGGTCGATTCGATCGTCGAAACGCACATTCTCGAGTATCACGGCGAGAAGCGCGGCGATCTGTATTTCACGAAGGAAATGCTGCTGGCCGTCGGCGATCGCTACGAAGCGCAGATCGCAGCGAACAAGGCAGCGGATGCACCGTACCGTTGATCTCAGTTTGACGCTGCATCGGCCCGCGGTTCGGGCCGGCTGCGGGGAACGCGTGTGCTGTAAAAGTACCGCGAAGCCGCAGCCTGACCGCCGCGGCGCGACACTCACAGGTCTGGCCGCCAGTCTGCGTCGCGCAATTCGCTTCACGATGGCCTCAACGATGAACCAGTAATCATGGAATTCACGACCGTTCTGTTCTACATCTTCGCGCTGTTGCTCACGCTATCAGGGCTGAAGGTGATCACCTCGCGCAATCCTGTCTCGTCGGCGCTCTTTCTCGTGCTCGCGTTCTTCAACGCGGCCGCGATCTGGATGCTGCTCGAGGCGGAATTCCTCGCGATCCTGCTGGTTCTCGTCTACGTGGGCGCGGTGATGGTGCTGTTCCTGTTCGTCGTGATGATGCTGGACATCAACATCGACGTGCTGAGCCGCGACTTCAAGCGCTTCATCCCGGTGGCGACCATCGTGGGCGCGATCATCGTGGTCGAAACCGCGCTGATCCTGTGGCACGGCTACGGCGCGACGAGCACGCCGGTGCCCGACACCTCGGCAGCGGCTGCTTCGGCGGTATCGAACACGCACCTGATCGGCAAGATCATCTACACCGACTACATCTTCGCCTTCGAAGTCGCCGGCCTCGTGCTGCTGGTGGCGATCGTCGCGGCCATCGCGCTCACCGTGCGCGAGCCGAAGGACGCCAAACGCCAGAACGTTTCGAGGCAGATCAACGTGCGTCGCCAGGACCGCGTGCGCCTCGTGAAGATGAAACCCGTGAAGGAAGTTCCGGAAGTCGCGCAGGCAACCGATGCCGATGCCGCGGCGGCAACCCCGCCCGCAGCCGGCGCGAAGAGCTAAGCAGAGAGGAGCGAATCATGTTGACCCTGGCCCATTATCTCGTCCTCGGCGCGATCCTCTTTGCGATCTCGATCGTTGGCATTTTTCTCAATCGGCGCAACGTCATCATCATCCTGATGGCGATTGAGCTGATGCTGTTGGCGGTGAACACGAACTTCGTCGCGTTCTCGCATTACCTCGGTGACGTTCACGGACAGATTTTCGTGTTCTTCGTGCTAACTGTTGCGGCAGCGGAAGCCGCGATTGGTCTGGCTATTCTTGTGACTCTGTTCCGCAGCCTCGACACGATCAACGTCGAGGACCTCGATCAGCTCAAAGGCTAAGGCAGGCTGCTATGGCAACAACACTCAACGAAACCTTATTGCTGGCGATCCCGCTAGCGCCACTCGCCGGTTCTCTCATTGCCGGTTTGTTCGGCAAGACGGTGGGGCGCGCGGGCGCGCATACGGTCACCATTCTCGGCGTGGCGATAGCCTTCGTGCTTTCGTGCATCACGCTGCTCGACGTGATGGGCGGCGCGAGCTTCA
>Ga0335083_10001639_pt1 | contig 30558 bp, 23 predicted proteins | sample Lox_Sample_42_FD_206716 | JGI IMG/M metagenome (GOLD analysis project Ga0335083, IMG submission 206716) | Soil microbial communities from Loxahatchee National Wildlife Refuge, Florida, United States - Lox_Sample_4.2 | ecosystem: Environmental > Terrestrial > Soil > Wetlands | place: USA...
CGACCGCGGCCGGCGGCGCGGCGCCGAGCGCGCAGGCGATCTCGGGCGACGGCTGGGCCGGCGTGCAGCTCGCGCACGCGACCGTCGTGTGGCGCCCGCTCGGCGCGCGCGGCGATCGCTTCGGGTATCGCGCGCCGCCGGGCGTTCACGTCGTGCTCGACGCACCGGCCGCGACCGCCGACGTGACCGCGCATCGCGACGGCGACGCGTGCGCGGTCGACGTCGGCCCAGGCACCGACGTGCCGGCGCGGCCGATCGTCGTCGCGGTCGACGCCGACTGCCGCGTCACCGTCGATCCCGAGGCCGCGCAGACCGCGGCCGCGCTCCTACCGGGCACGCCGGTCTCGTCGGCGCATTCCGCGCGCGCCGGCTGCTGCGGCGCGCAAACAACGCCCGGCTCGTCGCCCGCGATGGCGTTCGTCGTGTTGGCTATCGTGTTGCGAAGACGGCGGTTTCTCGGGAAGAACACGGGGCGGATTGCCGTAGGATGAGGACCGAGAGGTCCGCATGTCCGATCCGGCGCCCCAGACAGCTCAGCCCACTCACGCGAACGCCGGTATCGATGCCTCGCACGACGACGCCGCGGCTGGCAACGGCGCGAGCCACGAGGCCGGTGCCAGCACGCAGTTCGCGACGACGGGACCGATCCCGCCGGTGGCCACCGGAAGCGCGGGCACGCCAGCGCCGAGCGCGTCGGAGCTCGCATTCGGCTCGGCTAGCTCGGCCCGCATGCGCGTGACCGCGAGCGGGCTCAACGTGCGAACCACGCCCGACTCGGGCTCGCGAACCAACATCATCGGCGGCCTCTATCACGGCGACGAGCTCGACTCGCTCGGCCATGTCGGCAAGTGGCTGCGCATTCGTTACCGCGAGCGCGACGCGTTCGTGCATTCCGATTTCGTCGAGCCCGTTCAGCCCGCCGCACACGCGGCTCCAGCACCGCACGCGACACCAGCGCCCGCGCCGACGCCGGCACCCGCACCTCCGGCCGTGGCGGCTCCCGTCGCGGCGGCGCCCAAGCACGCCTTGGAATCGACCGAGGTGATCCCGCCGGCCGCGCACGACACCGTGCAGCACGACAAGACGCACGACGCGCACAGCGCGAAGGCAACGAGCGACGCCAAGAAGCCCAAGCCGAAGGGCTTCGCGCAGTACGGCGGTGGAACGGTGAAGGCCGCACTCGCGCGGCTCGCGGCGTCCGGGCGGCTGAAGATCTCGCCGAATCAGATCGCGCAGCTCGACGCGGTCGCGCAGGTCGAGACCGGCGGCCAGGTCTCGGGCGTCGACACCCGCGACGACATGGGCGTGAGCATCGGCTTCCACCAGGTCGTGCTCGGCCACAAGTCGATCGAGGCCGTGATGCTCAAGGCGCCGGCCGCGTTCGCCAAGCACGGCCTGTCGCTCGACATGACGAAGACGTACAGCGTCGACAACTGGTCGCGTCCGCACCAGATCGCGGGCGTGCCCGACGCCGACGATCTCCGCGGCCGCGAGTGGGGCGATCGCTTCTTCCAGGCCTCGCTCGAGGATGACGTGATCATCGCGATCGCCGAGTTCGCGCTCAAGGAAGCCAAGGACGTCGAGACGATCACCGAAACCAAGGGCGGCACCGGCCACTTCTTCGACGACGACACCGCGCGCGCGTGGCTACTCGAGGTCCACAACAACCGCCCCGGCTACACCGGCCCGGCGGTCGCCAAGGCGGTCGGCGCCGGCGCCAATCAAGCCAAGGACCGCACCGCGTTCCTCGACATCCTGAGCCAGGCCATCATCGATGCCTACATCGAACAGGAGCCGCTCACGTTCTATCACCGCGCGCTCGCCGCCGAGAAGAAGCACGACGATCCCGAGCTGCTCGAGAAGATGAAGGCGAAGTACGAGCCGATCGGCCGCGAGAAGGCGACGCACATCGTCACGAAGATCTCGCGGCACCTCGATATCCCGAAGGTCGAGGCGCATGCAGGTGCGGCGGCACCCGCACCGGCGGCAGCGCCGACGCCCGCGCCGGCACCCGCGGCGGCACCCGTTCATCACGAGGAGCACGCCGCGGCCGCCGCACCGGCTCATCACGATGCAGCCGCGGCAACCGTGCACGTCTCGCCGCCAGCGGCGCCGTCGCCGACGCCGGTGCCGATGCCCACGGTCTCGCAGCCGGAAGACCCCCAGGCCAAGCACGATCGCGAGCTCGAATCCGAGCATCAGGCGATCCTCAAGGATTACAGCGCGGGCAAGATCGAGATCGCCCATGCGTTCGAGCGCATGATCGCGTTCGACAAGCAACACAACGACGGCGAGATCTCGGCGCTCGGGCAGAAGATCTTCTACCTGCTACCGGCCGAGCTCGCCGAACGCGCGCTCGCGCATCAGCAGCATGCGAGCACGCAACAGGAGAGCGCGAATCACGCGCGCGACGACGCGTCGCCGCATACGCCCACGCCAAAGGCGCCTCCGCCGATCCAAGCGCCCGCCAAGCCTGCACACGTCGGCGCCCACGAGTTCGAGACCGCGAATCACAACGTGATCGCATCGACCGACGCGAAGGACGAAGGCGTCGTGTTGGCCGACATCCGCAAGGATCCGCGCCGCTTCGATCCAGCCTGGCTGCTCGAGGCGCAGAGAAATCTCCAGGTTGTCGACGCGACCGGCGCCATGAACACCGAAACGCTGCGTGCCATGCGGAAGAAGGCCGACAAGCATCTCGATGCCAAGGCCATCCTCGACGACGCCAGCTTCCTGGCGAGCCTCGCCGCCGGCAATCCGTTCCACGGCACGGCCGAGACAGGAGCTCATCAGCACAAGAGCCCCAACCCGGGCTCGACCAGCAACAAGGACAAGACCGCGCAGGAGCTCGGATACGAAGACTTCGCCGATTATCGTTCGACGTGGGGCGAGGATCACGTCGTGTTCATGAGCACCAACTTCAAGACGCCCGCGCACCCTTACCTTCGCGCGCGGCTCAAGGTGGCCGAAGCGTATCTGCGCCAGCGCATCAAAGGTTCCAACGGCGAGCAGCTGACCGACGCGGCGATCGCCAAGCAACTCGGATGGAATGTCGGCGGTGACGCGGACAGCTACGGAAACGCGTCGTATCACCACCAGCCGAACAACCCCCAGACTCATCAGCACGCGATGGGCCTAGCGATCGATATCGAACCGACGAAGAACGCGTACATGTTCGAGAGTGCGTCGGGATGGATGGAATATTTCGAGAAGCTCGCCGTCTACGCTCAGAAGATGTTCGGTGGCGAGGCGCTGAATCCCGCGACGATGTTCAACGAGTGGGCGAAGCTGTCGACCGAGGAGCTGTACGCGAAGGTCGCATCTGGCTCGAATTCGTTCGGCAAGTTGCTCGCGTACTCGAAGACGCTCCACGAGAACGAGCAGGATCCAGGTTTACTCGAGCACGTCGAGAAGATGGGCTACACGGGCGCGAAGGCGAAAGAGGTCGCCCATCAGATCGCGCTCGCGGACAAGGATTTTCATCTGCAGGAAGGCCGACGCACGGCAGCTGCGCCGATGAACATGAATTTGGAGATGGTGATCGCGCTACGTGACGTAGCCGGCCTCGCATGGGGCGCCGCCGAAATCGCCGCCGGTGAGAACGGTGACATAATGCATTTCGATTGCCGCAACACCGATTTCGGACACAGCGTGTACGAAGCGGGGCGGAAGCACAAACCAAGCTCGTGAAGCACTCATGAAAAAGCTCGCCTCCGCCGGAGTGACCGTGATGATCCTGTCGACGCTCGCGTACGCCGACACGCCCGAGGAACGTGGCAAGGCGATCCTCGATGCTCAGATCGCGGCCGTCAAGAAGTGGAGCGACTCGGGCCCGATGACGGCCACGTTCGCGAAGGGTGCGTTCGTGCTGCTGCCGACCGGCGAGGAGAGCGCATCCGATGGTGGGATCGCCGCGGCGATCGCATTCTTGGATCCCCACGCGACGCTCAAAGACGCTAGCTACGATCACCTCACGGCCGCAGGGAATGCGTCCGTGTCATGGTTCACGGCAGACCTTCACTTCACGGTGACGAGCTCCGGTTCGACCGAGAAGCACACCGTGCGCACGATCGAGCTGCTGGATGGTGCCGCAGGCTGGAAGGTCGCGGTCGCCGCATTCACCAACGTGGACAAGCTCGCGCCGAACGGTTCCTGCAACATCACGCATGCGACGGATCCTGGCCCACTCGTCAACCTTCTCGTCGCGCCGGCATCGCTTGCGGCCGCGCTCGACGCGAAGGCGGTCGTGCTCGGAACCGATCCGGGCGAGCGAGGCAGCGGGCCCGATGCCAAGAAGCTTGTCGACGGCTGGAAGAAGCTCCAGCTGACGCTCGATACCGCACAGAAGGCGCGAGAGGTGCACACGCCGACATATGGTTACGGGATGACGAACGTGAAGCTCGCGCCATCGAAGGCCGGGGGACATGCGATGGCGATGAGCGCGTTCGTGCTCGCGCTCCCCGGCGCGAACGGAACGTGGTCGGTCGTTGCCGCGAGCTACGGCGCGACGTTCTAGTCTAGAATGCCGCGATGAAGCTTCGGTGGCTCGCGATCGCGGCGGTGCTGGCGTGCGGGAACAAGGATGCGCCGAGCGGCGACAAGCCGGCGCCGGCGACGACGCCGCCGGTCGCGAAACCGCAGCCGCCGACGCCACCGCCGCCGCCCCCACCGGCGCCACCGGCGAGCGCGAAGCTCGACAGCCGGCCGTTCGAGCTGCCGTGCGGCGACGGGCCGCTCGAGCAGCCACCGCCGAAGCCGGCCGCGAAGCCGGCCGCCGAACGCACGCTGAAGCGCGCCGATGCGATCGCCGAGTGCCACGATCAGGCGTCGGTGGACGCGGTGTGCGCGTGCCTCGCGAAGACGAAGAAGAGCAGCTGTCACGCGCTGCCGCAGGGAACGGCCGAAGCGGTGGTCGTCGACGTCGCGAACGCGCCGGCGGGCGACTCGGTGTCGAGCGGCAACGCGCTCGTCGTGGTCGCGAAGCACGGCGCGACGTGGTCGCCGGTGAGCGAGGTCGAGAGCGCGGCAGACGTCGACCTCACCGTGATGCCCCACGCGTACGCGCAGGCGAAGCTCGCGCGGCTCGACGTGCGCTCGACCGCCGCCGGCATGCAGATCTGGATCGAGAGCTGGAACGAACGCCAGGAGAAGAGCGTCGGCGACTTCGATCACGACGGCGAGGAGCACGGCACGCTGTGCATGGCGCCGGCCGGTGGGGCGCCGTTCTGCTACGCGACGCTTCCGCTCGGCAGCTGGTTCTACTCGTTCGACGAGCAGAAGCGCACGTGCGAGATCCAGAACCTGACGATGTTCTCGGCGACGATCGATCCGCCCACCGTGACGCTGCGGCTCGTGCAAGGCACCGACAAGGACGGCCTCGCCGGCAGCTACAAGCTCACATCACCTTGATCGGCGCGGTGCGCGCGCGCATCGTCGCCGGCTTGTCGGGCCCGTGGTGGTGCACGACGGCGACGCGCAGCGCGTACGTCACGCCGCGCTTCAAGTGCCAGCGCTCGTCGGGCGTGCGCAGGTCCTGGCCGCCGTAGCTCGCGGTCTCGCCCGGCAGATCGATCAGCGCGGCGACCGGATTGCCGAGCTCGTCGGCGACCGGCCAGCCATCGCCGTCGAGCGCGGGCGGTGCACCGACGAGCTGGAAGTAGACGAGATCGCCGTCGCCGGCCTTGCTGATCGGCTTGGCGCCGCGCGGCATGTCGCCGCTGCCGATCGCGTGGCCGAGCTGCGATGGCGGATCCTTCGCGCTCGGCGGCGGCGCCGCCGGCAGCGGCGTCACGGCATCGACCATCCAGAACCAGCCGTGCGCCTCGTCGGTCATCCATGCCCCACCGAGCGCGACGCGATCGCCCGCCTTGATCTTCGCAGCGCGCGCGCCGAGTTCGACGCGGATCGCGAGCGAGCCGTTGCCTTCGGTGTCGTCGACGAGCCACGTGTACGGCGTCGCGACGAGGCCGGCATCGACGCCGTTCGCGACGCTCGCGGGTCCGCCCGGGGACGCCGATCCGGTGGGCGCTGCCACCACTGCAGCGCCCACGGTTCCGAACACGATGCCGTGCTGGCCGCGCCGTGCGAGGTACTGCGCGCGATCGACGACGGCCTGCCACGCCGAGATCGCGCCGAGATCGGCGATGGCCTTGCCGACGTCGACGGGATCGCCCTCCGAATCCGAGCCCGGGCCGGAGGCCGATCCCGAACCCGATCCTTCGTCGGCCTGGGCATCCGAGGTCACGCCTGCATCGCGCGCTCCAAAGCCCGCCGGATGCGCGCTGCCGGGTCGTGCGCTGCCGCTGCCCGCCGGCGCAGGCTCGCCGCCGCCGTTGCCTTGACACGCGACCAGGACCACGAGCAGCGCGGCCGCGAAGCGCATCACCCCATCATTCCTAACCCGCCGCGAGCTGGCGCGCCGCGTTCAGCGCGCGCGGCAGGCCGAACGGGCTCGCGCGCAGCTGCAGGATCAGGAAATCGCCTTCGGTCGACAGCCCCGACACCTGCACGACCGGCGTCAGCGTGCCGAGCACGGCGCGCACGCGGTCGTTCTGCGCGAACTTCGGATCCTGCATCAGGTCGAGCACGATGATGTCGTCGTGCGCTTCGACGAGCACCGGCGACTTCTTCGGCATGAACTTGGCCAGGTTGCCCGGCTTCGACAGATCCAGCGCGCCGCTCTTGATGAGGCCGGCGACCGGCGTGAACGACTCGCCGAGCACCTTCATCGTCACGTCGGAGAGCCGCAGCGTGACCTTGAACGCGTGGTCGCTGACCTCGATCCGATCGACGCGGATCGACGCGCCGGCGCGCACGGTCGTGCCCATGAGATCGACGGTCGCGCCGAGGCCGATCGCCGGCGGGCGCGGCGTGATCGTGACGTCCTGCGGCGCCTTCTTCGACGGCGGGGTGTTCGAGATGAACCAGCGCAACGCGTCGAGCGGCACCGCGATCCTCATCCCGAGGGCGTGGCGCGCCATGCTCAGCATCGTCGTGGGGTTCTTGACCATGAAGCGGCTGGCGGAGCGCAGCGCGGCACGAAGCGGGAGGGCCATCCCCGGATCTATATCAGAAGATGACCACCCGCATCGGGTTTGGCAGGACCACTCCGGCGAGCGGTTTGCCGTCGACGACGGTGGAAAATGCCCGCGCGAGCGCGGCGTCGTCGCCGAGCTGGATCCGACGCACCGGGTCGCCGGCGGCGGCGTCGATCACGATCAGCTCGCGCGCGCCCGGCCCGTACGCGACGACGAACGGACTCCCGGCCGGGCCGCGCGCGTCGGCCGGCACGACCGGCGGCGCGAGCGCGAAGTCGACGCGTGCGCGCACGCCGCCGCGCGGCTCGAACAGGGCGAGCTGCCACGCCGGCGGGCCAGGCGGCGGCACCGTCCACGGCTCCGACATCGCCGGCGGATTCTCCGGGTTGTCGACCTTCGGCGCCGGTTTCGCGATCTCGAGCGGGGGCGTCGGCATCTTGTCGGGCGGAATCGGCTCGCCCGCGGTCGCGCCTGCGATCACGTCGGCGTGCGCGCGCCACGCGAGGCCGATGTCGGGTAGCGCGGTGACCGCGGCGGTGCGCGCGTCGACGAGGTAGGCGTCGCCGTCGTCGAGCTCGACGAGCACGCGCTCGCCGGCCGGCGCGAGCGCGCGCACGACGCCCGCGACCTCGAGCGACCACATCGGCAGCATCTGCGCGGCCGGCACGCGCGCGACGACGCGGCCGCGCTCGTACGTGACGACGAGCGCCGTGCCGTCGAGGTCGAGCGCCGCCGCGCGCATCGCGCCGCCGTCGTCGCTCGCGAGCGAGGCCAGCGTCGCGCCGGCGTCGGCGTCGAGCACGGTGAGGCGATCGGCGTCGAACGCGAGCACGACGCCGGGCGCCGCGGCCAGGGCGTCGACGTGCGCGGCAGGCCAGTGCCAGCGCGGTGTGCCGTCGGACGAGAGCGCACGCACGCCGCTCTCGGCCATGCACGCGACGACGCCGCGCGCCGCGGCGAGCGCGCTGCACGGCTCGCCATCGCGCTGCCACGCGAGCGTGCGGGTCGCGAGATCGAAGCGCGCGACGCTGCGATCCGTCGCGACGTACAGCGCGGTCGGCGCCGCGGGATCGAGCGCGATCGCGGTGACCGCGGTCGCGTCGCCGGCGGCGATCGCGTGGGTGTCGTCGACCGAAAGCTCGCGCGGCAGGTCGCGCAGCTCGGCCGGCACCGCGAGCCCGGCCGTGCGCGACGGCACGCGCAGCTTGCGCGGATAGCGCGCCGGAATGCGCTCGCGATGCATGGCCTGGCCGGGCGAGCCGAGCCAGCTCCCGGCGAGCACGTGATCGTCGCCGAGCGCGGCGCCGAGCTCGGCGAGCGGCAGGTATGCGCGCACGCCGTCGCGATCGAGCAGCGCCGCGGTGTGCGGCGTCGCGCGGACGAGCCGGCGCTCGCCACGCGTGGCGAGCAGCTCGCCGAGCACGGGCAGATCGACGAACGCGGGCACGCCGGCGAGGTCGCGCGGCCAGCTCGCGACGCCCGCCGCCGTCGAGATCTCGACGCGATCGCCGCCATCGCGTGCCGGCCAGTAGCCACGCACGCCGTCGACGCGCCCGCTGACCTTGCCGGTCGTGCGCGCGATCGCGACCACCGCCGTTCCCGCATCCGCCGCGGCGGTCACGAGCACGCTCGCGCCGGTGCACGCGTCGACGCCCGCGACCGTGCCGACCGGCACCGACCACGCGGCCTTGCCGTCGACGATGCGCGCGAGCTTGCCATCGGGCAGCGCGGCGAACAGCTCGCCACCGTCGCAGCTCGCGACGACGGACTCGGTCGGTACGCCGGCCGGCAGCTTCAGGTGCGCGCGCACTTCGCCGGTGCCCGCGTCGAGCACGGTGACGTCGCCGACCCCAGCCACGACCACGCGCCGTTCGGTCATCGCGAGGAATGCCGCACCGGCGGCGCGCCAGCGCGGCGTACCGTCGATGCCGAGCGCCGCGATCCCGGCCGGGCCCACACACACCGCGACGTCCGCCGTGACGCCGACGATCGGTCCGTTGCACGTCTTCACGTCGCGCCAGCGGATCCGCCCGCGATCGATCTCGACGAGCTCGACCGCTTGCTTGCCGTGCTCGAGCCCGTACACGAATGCGCGCGCATCGCCAGCTCCCGGCACCGCCCACACCGTCGGCAGCGTCAGCGCATCGTGCAGATCGCCGACGAGCCCGACGCCCTGCGCGAGCTGCGGCGCCTGACTGCGCCCGAACCGGCCGCGCAGCTCGCCGAGCGGCCACGCGCCCGGCGCAGGCGCCACGACATACGCCGGCGGCGTCGGATCGATCGCCGGCTCGCGCGCCTCGCACGCAGCACATGCGACGAGCGCGAGCAAATAGCCGCGATCACGCAACGCGAACCACCACCGCCGTCGCATCGTCGCGCGTTCGCGCGGCCAGCTCGGCCACCTCGCTCGCGAGACCGACGTCGTCGAGCTCGACCAGCCGACGAATCACGTGGTCGCCCGCGCGCCACGCACCGTCGGTGCACAGCACGAATCGGTCTCCCGGCTCGATCGCGACGTGCGGAAGCTCCAGCTCGGGCTCGGGCCCGAAGCCGAGCAGCGCGGACACGACCGAATCGTGCGGCGGCGGCAGGCAGTGATCGGGGGCCAGCAGGCGCAGCTCGCCGCCGCGCAGCAGGTACGCGCGCCCCGAGCCGATCTGCGCGACGCACGCCGACACCGCGTCGAGCACGAGCGCGGTGAGCGACAGCCCGATGTGCACCAGCACGTACGGATTGGTCGGCGCCTGCGCCCGCGCCGCGCGATCGGCTGCGCGCACCGCCGCGAGCACACCCGCGCCGGTTGCGAGCGTCGCTGCGAACGCGTCGAGCGCCGGCTCGATCCCGACCGGCGTGTGATAGCCGCCGTAGCGCGGCCCCGCCGCGTCGGCGACCGCGAACCAGCCGAGCTCGGGCTCGGCTCCCCAGCGATCGTCGCGCGCGCCGTTCATCGCCGCCCAACCGCCGGGCACGCTCGCCGCGACGTACGACAGCTGCAACGCTACACGCGCTCGATGACGGTCGCGATGCCCATGCCGCCGCCGATGCACAGCGTGATCAGCGCGGTCGACTTGTTCGCGCGCTCGAGCTCGTCGAGCGCGGTGCCGAGCAGGATCGCGCCGGTCGCACCGAGCGGATGGCCGAGCGCGATCGCGCCGCCGTTGACGTTGATGCGATCGTGATCGATCCCGAGCTCGCGCGCGGTCTGCAGCGGCACGACCGCGAACGCCTCGTTGATCTCCCACAGATCGACGTCCTTGACCTGCATGCCGGCCCGCTTGAGCGCCTTCTTCGACGCCGGCGCCGGCGCGGTCAGCATGATCACGGGCTCGGCGCCCGCGGTCGCCATCGCGCGGATCTTCGCGCGCGGCTTGAGGCCGGCGCGCTTGCCCCACTCGGCCGAGCCCATCAGCACGACCGCCGCGCCGTCGACGATGCCCGACGAGTTGCCGCCGGTGTGCACGTGATCGATCGACTTGGTGTCGGGGTAGCGGTTCAGCGCGAGCTGGTCGAGCGTCTCGCCGTTGGGCCCCATCGCCATCGCGCCCATCTCGGCGAACGCCGGCTTCAAGCCGGCGAGGCCGTCGAGCGTGGTGTCGGCGCGCGGGTGCTCGTCGCGCGCGAGCGCGACCGCGCCGTCGTCGCCCTTGACGCCGAACATCGCGCCGTCGAAGCGCTTGCCCTCGATCGCACGCGCCGCCTTCTGCTGCGACGCGAGCGCGAACTTGTCGACATCGGCGCGCGTGAACTTCTCGCGCGTCGCGATCAGATCGGCCGAGATGCCCTGCGGCACCAGGTACAGGCGCTTGCGCAGCTTCTCGTTCAGGCCGTCGAGCATCGCCGCGTCCGAGCCCATCGGCACGCGCGACATCGACTCGACGCCGCCGCCGACGCCGCCGTCGATGAAGCCGGCGCCGATCTTCGCCGCGATCGAGTTCACGGCCTCGAGCCCGGAGCCGCAGAAGCGGTTGATCGTGAAGCCGGTGACGTCCTCCGGCCACTGCGCCGCGATCAGCGCGAGCCGCGCGATGCACGCGCCCTGCTCCTTGACCTGCGTGACGCAGCCGACCGAGAGATCGTCGACCAGCGACTTGTCGAGCTTCTTGCGCTCGGCCATGTGGTTCAGCGTCTGCGCGAGCAGCTCCTGCGGGTGGATGTTCGCGAGCCCGCCCTTGCCGGCCTTGCCGCGGCCGCGCGGCGTGCGCACGGCGTCGAAGATGAAGACGTCAGCCATCGGAAACCTCCAAGTGGATGGCGAAGGATACACGACGCGCCATTCGCTGGCATGCTGGGGCGGATGCGTCGCTGTCTCGTGTTTCTCGCCGCTTGCTGCGCGCCCCCACCGGCGGTCCAACCGCCGGCGGCGGCCGCGATCGATCTGAAGTATTCGATCGTCACCGTCGGACGGCCGTCGGGATCGGCCGAGATCCGCCGCGACGCCGACGGCACGTGGCACTCGCACTACGCGTTCGTCGATCGCGGCCGCGGCCCCGACATCACCGCGACCACGACCTTCGACGCGAACGGCGCGCTGCGCTCGTTGCACGCGACCGGCCACGAGTACTTCGGCCAGGCGGTCGACGAGAACCTCGAGCCCGACCGCGGCACGCTCGCCTGGCACGAGCACACCGAGCACGGTCGCGCGCCGGAAGGCACCGGCTATTACGCGTCGACTCACCAGGAGCTCGCGAGCACCGCGGCGCTCGTGCGCGCGTGCCTGCACGCACCGGGGCGCCGCGTGAAGCTGTTGCCCGCGGGCGAAGCGTGGATCGACGACGAGCGCACGGTGACGCTCGACATCGCGGGCGAGAAACGCGCGCTGCGCGAGGTCGCGCTCGCGGGCTTCGGCTTCGCGCCGCAGACGGTGGGGCTCGACGAGCACGAGCAGCTGTTCGCGATCCCGTCGGCCTGGATCGCGATGGTGCGCGCCGGCGCCGAGGCCCAGGTGTCGGCGATGATCGACGCCGATCGCGCGATGTTCGCGGCGCGCGCCGAGCGACTCGCGCACACGCTCGCGCATCATCCGCCGGCCGCCGGCCTCGCGATCCAGCACGCCGCGGTCTTCGACCCCGAGCGCCGCGTGCTCGTGCCCGACCGCACCGTGCTCGTCGTCGGCGACAAGATCACGGCGGTCGGCGATGCCTCGACCGCCATCCCGCCGGGCGCGCAGATGATCGACGCGCACGGCCGCACGCTGCTGCCCGGCCTGTGGGACATGCACGTGCACCTCGGCGACGGCGACGGCGTGCTCGATCTCGCCGCCGGCGTCACGACCGTGCGCGATCTCGGCAACGACATCGCAGATCTCACCGCGCGGGTGAAGCGCTTCGACGAGGGCCGCGAGCTCGGTCCGCACGTGCTGCGCGCCGGCTTGATCGACGGGCCGGGCAAGCTCGCGGCGCCGACCGGCGTGCTCGCGGCGACCGCCGACGAAGCGCGCGCCGCGGTCGCGCGCTACGCCGACCTCGGCTACGTGCAGATCAAGATGTACAGCTCGCTCGATCCCGCGCTCGTGCCGGTGATCGCGCGGGCGGCGCACGATCGCGGGCTGCGCGTGAGCGGTCACATCCCGAACGGCATGCGCGCGTCGCAGGCGGTCGAAGCCGGCTACGACGAGATCCAGCACGTCAACTTCCTGTTCCTGCAGTTTCTCGCCGGCGATCACGACGACACGCGCGGGCCGCTGCGCTTCACGCTCGTCGCGAAAGGCGCGGCCGGACTCGATCTCGACGGCCGTGACGTCCAGGCCTTCCTCGATCTCTTGCTCGCGCATCACACCGTGCTCGACCCGACGCTGTCGACGTTCGAAGGCATGTTCGTGTCGGATCCCGGTGATGTCGATCCGACGATCGCCCCGTACCTCGGACGCCTGCCGGCGCAGGTCGAGCGCGGCGCGCGCGGCGGCGGTCTCGACGCCGCGGCCGGCGAGCGCGCGACCTATCGCGCGTCGTTCGGCAAGCTGCTCGACCTGGTCGCGCGCGCGTGGAAGCGCGGGATTCCGATCGTCGCCGGCACCGACGGCCTCGCCGGGCTGCAACTGGACCGCGAGCTCGAGCTCTACGTCCGGGCAGGCATGCCCGCGCCAGACGTGCTCGCGCTCGCCACACTCGGCGCTGCGCGCGTGATGCATGTCGACGCCGACAGCGGATCGATCGCGGCCGGCAAGCGCGGCGATCTCGTGCTCGTCGATGGCGATCCCACCCGCGACATCTCGACGCTCCGCAACGTCGACGTCGTCGTGTGCCGCGGCATCGTCTACGACCCGCGCGAGCTGCTGCAGGCCGTCGGCATGCGGGGGCGTTAGCTCACAGCGCGCAGCCGACGCTCGTCGCCTCGGCCTGCAGCTGAGCGAGCGACGCGTCGCACACGTCGGCCATGCGGTGCTGCGCGTCGGCGGGCAGGCCGGTGGTCGGCAGGTCCCAGAAGTCGGCCATCGAGTTGCCGAGATCGACGCGCGTGTCGAGCGGCATCTGCTCGCACGCGAGCACGTCCGCGACCGCGGCGACGAACCGATCGCACGCGCCGATGCCGACGGTGAGCCCCTGCAGGCGCAGCCGCGCGACCGCGATCGCAGCGCGACCGCCGCCGCCGCCGATCACGTCGAGCAGCGCACGCCGCGGTCGGTCGGCGAGCATGCCGGCGCAGCGCGCGAGGTCGTCGTCTCCCGTCATCTTCGCGAAGCACGCGGCCGCGGCTTCCGGCCACGCGTCGTCGATGCAGCGCTCGTTCATCGCGCGCACGATCGACGATTCGGGCCCGCGCACCGCGCGCGTCGCGCGCTCGAGCCCGACCGCGGCCTCGCGGCACGCGCGCGCGGCGTCCGCGACCGCGGTGCTCGTCGGTGCGGGCGGCGCCGGTGGCGCCGGTGGCGGCGCGCTGCTGCCGCACGCGGCGACCAGGACTGCGACGAGCCTGCGCACGCGGCAAGCGTATCACCGCAGGCAGAAAGTGCCCGTGCACGTGCACGCACCCGGTTGATGATGATGAGGGTTTGGTCCGAGTACGTGCACGCGCACGGGCGAAAACTAGTCACATGTGCAATTCCCTTCGGCGCCGGGGTACCGAGACCGGCAGCTTCGACATCCAGCGGCTCCATCAGCAAGCCGCGGGCCGAGCCAGCGTCACGACATCGCGCGCGGTTAGCGCGCACCGTTGATGTCGGTGCGCACCAAGTGCAACCAACTTCGTGCATCACTGTCGCAGGTCATTTCGGCACGACGAGCCGCAGCGCGCGCGGCACGACCTCGACGACGTAGCGGTCGCCGGCCGGCAGCTCCTCGCCGTCGATCTGCGCCGCGGGCAAGAGGCCGCCCTCGGCGCGCACGGTGAGATCGAAGCGCGTGCCGGCGATCGGCGGCGCGTGCTCGAGCCCGACCAGCTCGAGATCGTCGTGCGTGAGCGGGTTGCGCCGCAGGTTCGCCAGCAGCTTCGTCGTGAAGTCGCGGCGCCCGGTCACCGGCACGAGCTCGAAGCGACCGTCGTCGGATTCGGAGTGCTCGTCGAAGATCCATTCGCCGCCGAAGATCCTCGTGTTCTTGATGATCACGTCGATCAGGCTCGGCAGGCGGTGCACCGTGCCGTCGATCACCGCGTCGAGCTCGAACTTGATGTCGACGACGTAGCTCTCGAGGAAGCGCTGCACGACCGCGCCGAGGTAGACGAGCTGGTCGCGATAGATCATGCCGAGCCCCGGGATCCCGCCGACGCGCTCCTTGTCGCGGTTGCGGGTCGCGAGGCTCGCCGCGCCGAGGCCGATCGAGAACGAGTCGAAGAACAGGTCGCGGTGGACTTCCTTGAGCCCGCGCTCGATCACGATGCGGCCGACGTCGCAGCCGACGGTCGCGCCCGCCGCGACGACCGCGACGTTGCGCTCGAGCGCTCCCGGCCCGGCGTCGAGCCCGAACGACTTGCCCTGGTCGTTCGCGGTGCCGGTCGGGAGCATGCCCATCGTCACCTCCGATGCATGGTGCGAGGCGAGGATCCCCTTCGCGACCTCGGCGAACGTGCCGTCGCCGCCCATGTAGATGACGAGGCGCGCCCCGCCGTCGTCGATCGCCTCGCGCACGCGGTCGACGGTCGCGCCCTCCGGCTCGGTCGCGACGAACCGGTGCACCACGCCGGCGTCGTCGAGCAACGCCCGCGCGTGGCGAATCCAATCGGCGGCCTTGCCGGAATGCGCGGTCGGATTGGCGACGAGCGCGGCTGTCATCGTGCTGTGACTCTATATTGTTGTAAGGTTCGCGTCGTGTCAGACGAGCACGACCTGCTTCGCCAGACCGTTCGCCAGCTCGTGCAGACGCGCGTCGAGCCGCAGGCGATGGCGCACGACGAATCGGGGACGTTCAACGTCGAGCTGTTGCGCGAGCTCGGCAAGCTCGGGCTCATCGCCATCACGGTGCCGGAGGCCGACGGCGGCGCCGGCCTCGACGCGACCGCGGCGTGCATCGTCCACGAGGAGCTCGCGTATGCCGATCCGGGCTTCGCGCTCGGCTACCTCGCGCACGCGCTGTTGTTCGTCAACAACTTCTACTACGCGTCGAATCCGGCGCAGCGCGCGCGGCTGCTGGCGAAGACGCTCACCGGCGAGCACGTCGGCGCGATGGCGATGACGGAGCCCGCGGTCGGCACCGACGTGCTCGGCATGCAGACGGTGGCCCGCCGCGACGCGAGCGGCTACGTGCTCGACGGCCGCAAGACGTTCATCACGAACGGGTCCGAGGCGAATGTCGTGCTCGTGTACGCCAAGCTCGACGATCGAATCACCACGTTCGTGGTCGAGCGCGGCTTCGCGGGCTTCTCGTCGGCGCCGAAGATCCCGAAGATGGGCATGCGCGCATCGACGATGTGCGAGCTCGTGTTCGACGGCGTGCGCGTGCCGGCCGAGAACTTGCTGGGGAGCGAAGGCGGCGGCATCACGAACATGATGCGCAACCTCGAGATCGAACGGCTCGGGCTGTCGGCGATCAGCCTCGGCATCGCGCGGCGCTGCCTCGACGTGATGGTGCGCTACGCGACCGAGCGCCACACGTTCGGCAAGCCGCTCGCCGAGCACGGCCAGATCCAGCGCTACATCGGCGACAGCTACGCGAAGGTCGAGGCGATCCGCGCGCTCGTGTATCAGGTCGCGGCCACGGTCGGCCCGACGCGCCGCAACCGGCTTGGCACCGACGCCGCCAAGCTGTTCGCGGCGACGGCCGCGAAGGAGGTCGCGGACGCAGCCGTGCAGGTGCTCGGCGGCTACGGCTATTGCAGCGAGTATCGCGTCGAGCAGTTCCTGCGCGACGCGAAGCTCATCGAGATCGGCGGCGGCACGCTCGAGGCGCACCAGAAGAACATCACGCGCGATCTGACGCGCGCGACCTGATGCTCACTGGGTCTCGCCGTGCAGGTAGGCGTAGATATCGGCGAAGTCTGCCGAGCTCAGCTTCGCATTGTCCGCGCTGTTCATGACAAACCAGTCCGGCATCGGCTCGCGCAGCGTCACGCCGCCGTTGTCGGTGTCGGCTCGCGCGGCGAACGCGAGCAGCGCTGCATTCCAGCCCGGATCGGCACCCAGGTTGTCGGGATCGGCCGCGTTGAGAGCCGGCGCTGGATACGAGTACGCCATCGCATCGAGGGTGTAGCTGCCATCCGGGTTCGTCGGCGTGCCATCGCCGGTCGCGCCGTGGCAGCTCGCGCAGTTCGAACCGTACAGCGCCTTGCCGTTGACGGCGTCGCCGGCGGCCAGCGCCGCGACCGTGATCGTCGCCTCGAGCTGCATCGACGGCGCGGTCGTTACGGTCGCCGATACGGTGACGTCGCCGCCCGCGCTGCCGGCATCGAGCACGTACAAGACGCCCGTGAAGGCGTCGCCGAGATCGGAGCGCCCGGGGTTCGCGAGGAACATCGCGATCGGCTGCGCGCCGGGTTCCGGGAGCGGGCTGTTCGCGGTCGAGTCGGGCGCGAGCGACGTGACGGTTGCGGGCGCGGTCCACGACACGTCGTCAGCTCCAACCGGACGCGTCGTCCCGTCCGACAACGTCTCGACGACCACGAGAGCGGGATCGCATCGCCCGCGACGGCGCTGTCAGTCCCGGAGATGGCGTAACCGGTGATCTTCGCGCCGTCGGTGCCACAACCGACCAGACACACGACGGGCAGGACGAGTCGAGCTGGGCGCATCGTTCCAATAAAAAAGAAACTGGAGACGAGCGCAAGTGCCCGGATGCACCATCCACACGCGAATCTGCATGGCCGGTGGTGGTCTCGAAACCGACACCGGATCTGACCGAGACGAGTCAGGGATTTGGAGGCGTGGTCGGCGGCGGCGCGCTAGGCGGAGCCGCGCCCATGCCGGCGTGCGGTCCCATGCCGCCCATGCCGCCCATGCCGCCGCCCATGCCGGCGCTCATCACGCCGATCTCGTCGGCGAGCAGCTTCTGCGCCTGGTCCTGCGGCAGCTTCGTGCGGCAGGCCTTCATCGCCATCATGCCGTTCGCCGTCTGGTAGCAGGTGATCACGTCGGCGGACCACTTGTCGTCGGTGCAGTGCTTCACGAGCACGCCCTCGAGCTGCTTGGCTCTGTCGGCGAGCGCGGCCTGCTGCTCGGGCGGCGCCTTTGCAGTGAGCGCGGTCGCCGCGGCGTGCGCGGCGTCGGTGCACGACGGCCCGGCCGTCGCGGACGCATCGTCCTTCTTGCCGCCGCACGCAACAGCGAGTGCGAGCGCGAGCATCGCGATGATCTTCATGGCTCGTGCATACCCCGAAAACGAGAAGGCCCGCGTTGCCGCGGGCCTTCATTAAGCTAGTCGTATCGGGAAAACGAGAAGCTTACTTCTTCTCCGCCGAGCCTTCGGCCGAGCCCGCAGCCGGAGCCGCCGAGCCCGAACCTTCCGCCGAGCCAGCCGCAGGCGCCGCCGAGCCGCCGGCAGCCGGAGCCGCCGAACCCTCAGCCGAGCCACCAGCCGCACCACCACCCATCGCGCCGCCCGCACCCATCGCCTTGGTCATGCAGTCGGTCATCTGCTTGGTGATGTCCGCCATCTTCTTGGCGTCTTCCTCGTTCGGCTTCATGTCCTTGTCGGCGCCCTTGGCGTTCTCCTGGCCCCACTTCATCATCTCGTCCGACACCTTCTGGGCGCAGCCGGTGTCCTTGCAGGCGCACATCTTGGTCTTGAAGTCCTCCATCTTCGAGATGGCCTCGCCCATGCCGCCCTTCTTCTTGCAACCAAACGCCGCAATCGACATCGCAGCCACGAACAGGATCGTCATCTTCTTCATCGGTGTTCTCTCCGTGATCGGTTGATCGGTTGACCACGAAAGTGAACGATCCGGACCCGGTCTTCAATCGACAGAAAACGGACTTTTGTCCGTGATCTCAGCAATGTCGACGATTGTAATCAGATTGTCGCGGCTCGAAACGAAGGCGGTCAAACCTCGTCGACGAGATACTTCTCGTAGGCAGAAAAATCGTACTCCCGTCCGAGAAAGCTACGCACGAGATCGGCAGCGTCTCGACTCCCGCCGGGCACGAGCACGCGGTCGCGATACGCGAACGTCACGTCCTTCGCCATCAAGCCGCGCGTGGAAAACGGCGTCAGGAGATCTTTCGCGATCACCAGCGACCATTGGTACGTGTAGTACATCGCCGAGTAGCCGACGAGGTGGCCGAACGCGGCGTGGAACTTCGTGCCGTCGACGTAGCCGAACGGCGTGTACTTCGCCTGCAGGCGCTTGACCTCGGCGAGCTGATCGAGCCGGTCGGGATCGGTGCGGTGAAACACGAGCGAGATCGCCGCGTAGAAGATCTGCTGCACGGTCGCCGTGCCGAGACCGAACTTGTCGGCGCGCCGCATCTTGTCGACGAGCTCCTTCGGGATCACCTCGCCGGTCGCGTGGTGGCGCGCGAACCGCGACAACGTCTCGTAGCTCCACGCCCACTCCTCGAACATCTGCGATGGCGCCTCGACGAAGTCCCACTCGGTCGCGACGCCGCTCTGCGTGATCCACGCCTGGTGACCGCCGAGCACGTGATGCATGAGGTGCCCGAACTCGTGGAACATCGTGACGACGTCGTCGTGCTCCATCAGCGCGACGCCGCCGGCCTTCGGATCGGGGAAGTTGCACACGAGCACGCCCTCGGGCAGCTGGACGCCGCGCACGCCGTCCTTGAGCGGGAACTGCGCCGCGTGCTTGTACTTGCCGTCGCGCGGGTGCATGTCGAGGTAGATGCGGCCGAGCTTGTCGCCGCGGCGCACGACGTCGTAGACGAGCACGCTGTCGTGCCACGGCTCGACCGACTCGACCGGCGCGTACTGGAGGTCGAAGATCTCCGCCGTGATCTCGAGCAGGCCGGCGAGCACCCGTTCGTACGGGAAGTACTCGCGCACGACGCTCGCGTCGACCTCGTAGCGCTCGCGCTTGACGCGGTTCTCGAGCCACACCTTCTGCCAGTCGTGCACCTCGTTCGCGCCCGGATCCACCGCACGCAGCACGCGCAGGAGCTCGGCGTAGTCGCGCGCCGCGCGCGGCTCGGCGAGCTTCCACACCTTCTCGATGAACTCGGCGGCGCGATCGCCCGAGCCGATCATCTTGTCGGCGGTGATGTAGTCGGCCCAGTCGCGGAACCCGAGCAGCGCGGCCTTCTCGGCGCGCAGCTTCAGGATGTCGCGCAGCACGGCTTCGTTGTGCGCGTCGCCGCGGCTGCGGAACTTGACGTAGAGCTCGCGGCGGAGCTCGTCGTCGTCCGCGTACGTCATGAACGGGTTGTAGTCGGGGTAATCGGTGGTGATGCGCACGACGCCGGCGGCGTCGGGCGCGTGCGCGGCGACGAAATCGGCCGGCAGCCCGGCGAGCCGCGCGGGGTCGCGGATCTCGATGACGCGCACGTCCTCGGAGATGTTCTTCGAGAATTGCTGGCCGAGCTTGGTCAGCTCCTCGTCGATCGCGTGCAGCCGCTCGCGCACCTCGGCCGGGCGATCGACGCCGGCGCGGCGGTAATCGCGCAGCGTGTGGGCATGAAAGCGCCGGGTCTCGGCATCCGCGACCGTCACGTCGACCGCGGCGAGCGCGTCGTAGAGCTCGCGATCGAGCGCGAGCTCGGAGTAGAACCTCGACACCTCCTGCTCGCATTCGCGCGCGGCGTCGCGGATCGCTTCGTCGGGATGGACCTCCGACATCAGGCCGGCGTACGCGTTCGAGCCGCTCGCCTCGCGCAGCAGCTCGTGATAGCGCGCGAGCGTGGTCTCGCGCGTGCGCGGCCCGGGCGCGACGACCTGCGGGCGCAGCAGGCGCGCACGCTCGAGCCCCGCGAGGCAATCCTCGGCGAACCTCACCGCGGCGGCCTTCTTCTTCACCACTTCCGACCTTATCATCGTTCGCGTGATGCCACCGGCGCTTGCCGACGCGCTGCCGCTCGTGCCCACCGGCCCGCGCTGGCTCGAGGTCGCGCTCGCCGATCTCGACAGCGTCCACGCCGATCATCTGCACTGCGAGCGCAAGGCTGCGCAGTCGGCGCTGTCGCTCGTGCGCAGCTACCCCGAGCACACCGATCTCGTCGAGGCGATGGCCCGGCTCGCGCACGACGAGACCCGTCACGTCGTGCAGGTCGCCGGCCTCCTGCGCAAGCGCGAGCAGCCGGCCGCATATGATTTCGGCGACGACTACGCCGCGGCGCTGCGCGCATCCATTCGCCCGCGCGAGCCCGAGCGCTTGCTCGATCGCCTGCTCGTGTTCGCGATCATCGAGGCGCGCAGCGCCGAGCGGCTGAGCCTGCTCGCCGGCGCGCTACCGGATCCAGACGCCGCTCGGCTGTACGCGAGCCTCGCCGAGGCCGAGCAGCGCCATCGCGACACGTTTCTCGCGCTCGCGCGCGATGCGTCGCCCGCCGCGTGGCGCACGCGAGCTAACGAGCTCGCGGCGCACGAGGCGGAGATCCTGGCCCACCGCGCGGTTCTCGCGCGGATCCACTAGCCAGGCTTACTGGTGCCAGCGCGCGGCGAGCGCGAACGTGTAGAGGCTGCCGACGTTGCTGAGATCGGGGAACCCGATCTCGGCACCGACGTCCATCTTCGGGTTCATCGCGTAGAAGCCACCGAGGTAGAGCGGCGTGACATCCGAGAAGATGAACTCGGAGCTGTTGCCGCCGGCCGGAGCGTTGGCGAGCACGAACTCGGCGAGCACGGTGTCGACGTAGGCGTAGATCTGCGGCGAAACCTGGTAGCCCGCGCCGACCGGGATCGACAGCGTCGTCTCCTGGCTGTTGTTGAGCCCGATCGCGATCTGCTGGCCGAGGATGCCCATCGGGATCGGCTGGCCGGTGAAGATGTTGATCTGCGGCGTGATCTTGTAGCGAACGCTCGCGCCGAGCGTGAGCCCGAGGTTCGTCGTCGAGTTCGTTCCGCCCGAGTTGACGATGTCGAGCGCGCCGGTCGCGGCGACGCTGAGCGGGCCCTTGCTGAGCAGCGAGTAGTCGCCGTAGAGCGCGATCGGACCTTCGCCGTTGTTCGGGAACGTGTCGCTCGTGCTCATGCCGGCGATCGAGAAGGACTCGTAGGTTTCCAGCGTGTAGTCGACGCCGACCGTGAGCTGGTCGTTCACGCCATACGCGACGCCGCCGTGGAGCGCGATGAGCGAGGCACTGGCGGACGCCGTCGTCGTGCCCTCGGTCTCGGTCTGAGAGAAGCCTTCGTAATCGAAGTCGGCGTATGCCCCGACCTTGCCGGTCTGCATCGTGAGCGGCCGATCGATCATCGGGCCCGACACGTCACCAGCGGGAGCGGCGGCGGCGGTGGCGCTGCCGCCGGAAGCGGCCGGCGGTGGTGGCGGCGGCGGGGCATCTTGGGCGAGCGCGGGCGTCGCCGCGAACAGCACTCCCAAGACGAGGAACTTGGCTCGATTCATCACGGTCTCCTTGGAATGGACGGCACGATCGTCGCGCGAGCGTCATCCATCCGGCAAGTTTTTGCCAGTTCGGGAGCCCCTAATCGCTACTGGCGCTTGGTGAAAGCGTCATCCTCGGCGTCATGCTTTTTCGGAGGACTCGTCGGGGTCGCCGCCGGCCTCGGGCGCACCGGGATCGTCCGCACGGTCTTCACGGGCGGATGCTTCGTGGGCGAAACGACCGGCGCCGGCGTCGGCGACGCGACGGGCGGCGGAATCGGCGGCTCGGTCACCGCATCCTGCTGCGGCTGCGCCGGCGCGGGCGTGGGCGTAGGCGTGGGCGCGACCACCGGCGGCTCCGCCGGCGCGACCGGCGGCGGCGCGGCGCGGACGCCGGGATCGCTCGCCGGCTCGCTCGAGCTCGTGCTGCCGCCGCCGTGGAACGCGAGGATCGCGGTGACCGTGCCCACCACGAGCACGCCGAACACGCCGGCCGCGATCGGCACGACCTTGCGCGGCACGCGCAGGTTGAAGTTGAACGAGGTCGCCAGCCGGGGCGAGACCTCGCTTCTCGCCTCGACCTCGCCGTTGGATCGATTGACGCTCGTCGGCGTGCGCTGCGCGGGCTCGCCCGAGACCGGCGTGATCGGCCCGGTGCGCCGGCTGCGCTTGGCCTGGCTCGTCGGCGTCTTCTCGGGCACGGCCGCGGCCATTTGGCCGCTGGTCGGCGTGATGCGCATCGGCGGGCTCGGCGCCGGCGTCATGTCGTCCGGCGCACGCGCGATATCGATCGAGCGCGTGCTGCGCCGGCCGAGCAGGCGCGCGCACTGCTCGACGGCGGCGCGCGCGAGCACGATGTCGCTCGCGAACGGCATCAGGTCGAACGCGAGCTCGGCGACCGATTGATAGCGGCGCTCGACCGGCTTCTCGAGGCACTTGAGCACGATCGCGCGCACGCCTTCCGGAATGCCGGGCGCGACCATCTCCTCGGGCGGATCCATGCCGACCTTCAGGCACAGCTCCGAGTACACCTCGCTGCAAAACGGCCGCTTGCCTTCGAGCAGCTCGTACAGGACGACACCCATCGACCAGATGTCGCTGCGCGCGTCGGCGATGCGAGCCGCGCGCATCTGCTCCGGCGCCATGTACGCGGGCGTGCCGATCACCGCGTCGGCGTCGGTCAGCTCGCTCGTGCCCTGCGGCGCGGTCGCGATGCCGAAGTCGAGCACCTTCAAGTGCGGGGCTTCGTTCTCGGGCTGCGAGATGAAGAAGTTCGATGCCTTGATGTCGCGGTGGATGATGCCGATCGAGTGCGCCTCCGCGATCGCCTCGCATGCCTGCAGCAACAGGTCGGCGGCGACCGCCGGATCCTGCGCGCCGTGGTGCTTGATGATCGCGTTGAGATCGGCGCCGTTCAGGTACTCCATCACGATGTACGGCACGCCCTCGAACTCGCCGTCGAGCCGGCCGACGTCGATCACGCGCGCCACGTGCTCGCCCTTGAGCTTCACCGCCGCCTTGGCCTCGCGCAGGAAGCGCTGCACGATGTCCTGGCGGCTCAGCATCTCGGGGAGCAGCACCTTGATCGCGTACTTCTCGTCGAGGTCGAGGTGACTGGCCTTGACGACCGCGCCCATGCCGCCCTCGCCGATCAGCGAGTCCACACGGTACTTCCCCAACAGCACCGTGCCTGGTTGTGGAAACCGCGGCATGCCCCGATCAGTTTAGCTGAACACGAGCCAGCTAACGCTGCGACCTGCACCTACATCAGCTGGCAGTCGGCATCGCACATCCCGTCGTTGCCGTTTCCGCTCCCGTCGTCGCACTGCTCGGTGCCGCCTTCGTCGCTCCACACGTAGCCGTCGCCGCAGTACGCGTTCTGGCAGCTCGCCGGGCACGCGCCGTTCGGATCCGGCGTCGGCCCTTCGTCGCACTGCTCGGTGCCGCCTTCGTCGCTCCACACGTAGAAGTCGCCGCAGTACGCGCTCTGGCAGTTCGCCGGGCACGCGCCGTTCGGATCCGGCGTCGACCCTTCGTCGCACTGCTCGCCCGCCGCCATGTTCGTGTAGTCGTCGCCGCACATCGAGAGCTGACACGTGCCGGCGTTGCACGCGGCGGTGTCGTCGCTGCCGACATCGCACTGCTCGCCGGCAGCCGTGTTCAGGTACATGTCGCCGCACTGCGAGTGCAGGCACGTGCCGGCGTTGCACATCGACGTGTCGGTCGCGCCGACGTCGCACTGCTCGCCCGCGACGTGGTTCGTGTAGTGGTCGCCGCACTTCGACGTCTTGCACGTACCGGAGTTGCACGCCGCGGTGTCGGTCTTGCCGACGTCGCACTGCTCGCCGGCCGCCGTGTTGAGGTAGTTGTCGCCGCACGCCGACGTCTTGCACGTGCCGGAGTTGCACGTCGCGGTGTTCGTCGCGCCGACGTCGCATTGCTCGCCGGCGAGCTTGTTCAAGATCATGTCGCCGCACTTCTGATCCTTGCAGTCGACCTCGCACGTCGCGGTCTGCACGCCGCACGAGTCGCACTGCTCGCCCTTGTCGGCGTCGACGACGCAGTTGCCGCACATCTCGTTCGACTGGCAGTTCGCACTGCAGCCGTCGCCGCCGACCGTGTTGCCGTCGTCGCAGGTCTCGCCCTTGCACGTGTCGACGACGCCGTTGCCGCAGGTCTCGTCGCTCTTGCAATCGGCGCTGCAGCCATCGCACGAGATGTTGTTGCCGTCGTCGCACTGCTCGCCGCAATCGACGATGCCGTTGCCGCACGTCTCGTCGCTCTTGCAGTCGGCGCTGCAGCCGTCGCACGACACGGTGTTGCCGTCGTCGCAGACCTCGCCTGGATCGATCACGCCGTTGCCGCACAGCGGCCCGGCATCGTCGGCTCGCGCCGGCGCGGTCGGTACCTTGCACGCGCTCGCTACGGCGAGCGCGAGCCAGCATGCGACGATCGCGCACGGCCGGGCCATCTCGACCATGGTACCGCGAGGGCCGTCAGCAACTCAACGCTACATAGATGAGCGTCATCGGAATGATCTGGAGCATCGGCATCGGCGTGCACGTCTTGCCGGTGCGGGCGCTCGACAGCGTCACCGTGCCGGCCGCGGGCACGACGAGCGATGTCCCGCTCGGCCCCGTCGCGGTCGCGGTCGGGTCGAGCGCGCCGAACGCCGTGCTTCCGGTGAAGTACGCGACCCACGGCGCGGTCGGCGGCCCGGGCAGGTCGGCGCCGTTCAAGCGGTCCTTGTCGGTCGCGACCGGCGCCCCGGCGGAGTCGACGTGCGCGACGAGGTAGCCGGCGGTGGTGTCGGGCGGGGTCGCGCTCGACAGCTGAGTGCCCCACGCCGTGACGCTTGCCATATCCACGCCGTAGGCGACGACGGTGTCGGTGCCGGGCATCGTCGGACGGCCGAGCACGAGCGACGCCGACGTCTCGAAGCCACTCGCGGCGAACACGACCGCGACGTTGGCTTGCGTGGCGTCGAGATCGGGCACGACGAAGCGCCCGCAATCGTCGATCGATCCCGTGACGCGGCCGGTGGTCGTGCTCGCGAAGAAGCTGATCTCGTCCTGGCCGTACACCGTGAACGCGCACGGACCCAGGCTCGAGCCCGCGCACGCCATGCCGGTCGGTGCCGCGCCGCGCAGCGGCAGGCCTCCGTTCGCGCCGACCTCGAGCAGCTGGCCGCACACCGAGCGCCCGGTCGTCGACGTGCACGCCGGCGCACCATCGCACGCGCTCGGCGCATCGGTCATCGCGTCCTTGAAGTCGAGCTTCGTCGAGTCGAGGCCGAGCAGGTTCGCGCAGCCGGATGCGGCGAGCGCCGCGAGCGCCGCGACGCGCGCGGGGTCCAGCTTCACCAGCCACCTCCGAACGCGACACCGATCGCGTTCGGCGCGACGAGCGGCGACGCGGTGACCGGCGTCGGGTGATCGCGCTGGTCGGTGAGCAGCAAGTACGCGCCGACGCCGGCAAGCACGAGCCCGCCCGCGGCCACGAACGTCATCGCGTTCGCGCGGCTGCGATCGTCGTTGGTCGCGGTGTACGCGGCGTGGGTCTCGCACACGTCGCCGGGGCAGTTCGCGATCTGCTTCGCGTAATCGGAGCGCGCGAGCAGCGCGACGGTGCCGGAGACCGCGATCGCGATGCCGCCGCCCGAGACCAGGCCGATGCCGGCCCAGAACCGCTGCGGGTCGCGCTCCTTGACCGGCGGCGCGACGATCTTCGACGACGGCTGCTGCTTGACGACGATCTGTGGCAGGTCGACGGTCACCCGCTTGTGCTCGCCGATCTCGATGTCGAACCGCGTCGTCTTCGGATCTTGACCGGGCACGCGCGCCTCGATCGCGTGCGGGCCGGGCTCGACCTCGATCTCGCCGGCAAAGCCGCCGCGATCGATCTCCTTGCCATCGAGCAAGAAGATCGCGGCCGAGTCCGCGCCCGGCGGCAGATCGAACCCGACGTGCGGCACCTTCGGTGCGAGCTCGGCGAGCTTCTTCTGCGCGGTCTTGACGCGTGGATCCTTCTTCTCGGTCGCGATCCGCTCGGCCTCTCGGTACGCGTGATACGCGGCGGCGACGTGGCCCCACTCCTCGTAGCACAGCGCGATGTTGAGCTCGGTGCCGAGCGCGGGGTCTGCGGCCTGGCTCTCCTCGAACGCGGTGCACGCGAGCTGGTACTCCTTGTTCTGGAGATAGCGGCGGCCGTCGTCGAACAACTTGTCGGCGCGCACCTTCTGCTCCTTCGGAGTGTCGGCGAACGCAGAAGACGCTAGGCCGGCGAGCAGAACGGCCGCCACAGTCCGCATCTAGAAAATCATATCATTGCTGCTTCACGAGCACGCGCCCCATGTGGGGCGGCACGGTCACGTCGACGGTGCCGCCGGCGGCGACCGTGAACGTCTGGCCGTCACTGCCGGGCATCGCGTCCGCCAGGACGGTGCCGACCGGGAACGTCGTCACCAGGCACGCGCCGCCTTCGCTCGCCGGTGCGCACGTCTCGCTCGTCTGCGTGCTCGTGTTGAGCACGACGAGCGCGAGCTCCTCGGTCGGCGAGTTGCGCTCGAACGCGAAGATGCCGGCGTCGCGGCGCGGACCCGCGACCTCGGTCGACCACACCGGTGACACCGTGCCGTGACGCAGCGCCGGGTGCTTCTTGCGCATCGCGATCATCGACTGCACGAGCTTGAACGTGTCGTTCGTGGTGTCGAACGGCGGATAGCCGAGCGCCTGGTTGCCGAGGAACAGATCCTCGCGGTTCGCCGGATCGACGCCGCCGAAGAACTGCTGCTCGGTGCCGTAGTAGTTACACGGGATGCCGTCCCACGTGTAGATGAACGCGAGCGCCGAGCGCAGGAACGTGGTGTCGCCGTTCTTGTCGAACATGAAGCGCGCGACATCGTGATTGTCGAGGAAGTTGACGAGCAGCTGCTGCGGCGCCATGCCGACGCCGCCGTCGGCCGAATCCGCCATCGCCGTCGGGCCGAAGTCGGGACCCTGCCAGTAGCCGTTCGCCTGGCACCACGCGTCGGTCGGATTGCGACCGGTGCGCGAGTTGTACAGGCACTCGATGTGCTTGGTCGGCACCATGACGTTCGCGACGTCGTCGAACACGGTCAGGATGTTCTCGTAGTACTGCGAGAAGTAGAACATCGAGTCGAAGCGGCCGAACGTGCCGTCGGCGTCCTGGCCGCCGAACGTGTAGTTGCCGATCAGCGGATCGTCGCCGTCGAAGCCTTCGCCGAAGATGAAGAAGTTCTGCTTGCCCACGGCCTTCGCCTCGGAGCGCATCGCGTCGGTGAACAGGCCCCAGAAGCCGCGCGTGTTGCGATCGACCTCCGGGCGATCGATGTGCTTGACGGTGTCGATGCGGAAGCCGTCGAAGTCGGCGACATCGATCCAGTACTGGAACGTCTTGATGAGCGCCTGCTGGACGTCGGGATTCTCGGTGTTGAGATCCTTGAGGCCGCCGGGAAAGTCGCCGGTGGTCTCCTGCTCGCGCACGAAGTCCTCCGAATAGTCTTGCTGGTGCCACCACACGTAGACGCGGCCCTTGCGGTGGTACCAGCTCGGATCGTCGAACCACGGCTTGTCGGACGGCCAGCCGAACCAGTCGGGTGGCCGCGGCGGCACCGTGCGGTTTTGATCGGGCCAGTCAGGGAAGCGGATCGTCGCCGGCCCGTAGAAACCGTCCGACGTCCAGCCCTGCACGCCGCGATCGTCGTAATCGGGATCCCACTCGAGGATCTGCTCGAGCTGCGTGCCGCCCTCCTTGCAATAAGTCAGCTCGTCGGGTGTGCACTCCTCCGGATGCGGCGTGCAGATCTGCAAGCAGCTGTGCGAGTAGCCGCCACCCGAGATCGTGTCGTCGGGCTGGCCGTTGTCGTTGATGTCGTAATAGAACAGCTGGCCCATGTGGTTCGTGACCACGTCGAGGATCACGAGGAAGCCCTTCTGGTGGGCGGCGTCGACGAGCTGGCGCAGCTTGTCGAGATCGCCGAAATGGTCGTTCGGCCGCATGATGTCCTGCTGCCAGTAGCCGTGATAGCCGTCGAAGCCGGCATCGTCCTCGACGTTCTTCACGACCGGCGAGATCCACAGCGCGGTGACCCCGAGCGCCTGCAGGTAATCGAGGTGATCGATGATTCCCTGCCAGTCGCCGCCGTGAAAGCGGCCCGGGATCGACGGCTCGATGTTGATGTCGTTGTTCGGATCGCCGTCGGCAAACCGGTCGACCATGATCTGGTAGATGACCTGGTCGCGCCAGTCGAGGTTCGCGTTTGCCTGGTGCGGCAGGTCCGCCGGGTGCGGGTCGTCGGTCGCGCCGCCGCACGCGGCGAATACGAGGCATATTGCGGCGATAGAACGCGAAGACATGGGCGGCATGGGCAGCACGATTCGTGCCCTAGCCGGTCGCGGCGGATCAACATGTTATTGATCACAGCTCGACGAGGCGCGTTGCGATCGGCAACGCGGCGTTGCATGTGCAGCCTTCGGACAGCGGCGTTCCGCCCGTCGGTACGTTAGGATGCTAGCCGTGGCAAGCCGCGACACGCTGCGCACCATCCTCGATGCCGCGCCCGAAAAAAGGCTCGACGATCTCAGCACGGCGCGGGTGATCGGCAAGGCGGCCTCGCAGGTTCACGCCGCGCAGCAGAAGGGCAGCGGCAAGGCGATCGGCCCGATCACGCCGACGGCGATCGTGTTCTCGTTCAAGGGCGAGGTCCAGCTCGAGCTGCCCGCGACCGGCAGCACGGCCGGCTACACCGCGCCCGAAGTGCTGGCCGGCAACCCCGGCGATCGCCGCAGCGACGTGTTCTCGCTCGGCACGGTGATGTGGGAGGCGCTGACCGGCCAGCGCCTGTTCGACGCGATGAACGACGCCGCCGTGAAGGCCGCGGTCTCCGAGCGCGAGATCAAACCGCCCAGCGAGCTCAACTCGAGCATTCCCGCCGAGCTCTCGGCGATCTGCATGAGGGCGCTCGCCCGCAACGCCGCCGATCGCTATCAGAGCGCGAAGGTCATGGGCGTCGAGGTCGAAGAGTTCCTCGAGGCCCAAGGCTACGCCGACAACGACGACAAGATCTCGGCGTTCCTCATCGAGGCGCGCAAGAAGGTGCGCGCGACGCTGCCGCCGCCGAGCATCGTGAACAAGGACAAGCCCGCGGCGGTGAATCCGCAGGCGCAGACCGAGCCGGCGACGATCGTTCCCGACGCTGCCGCCCCCGCACCCGCTGCCGCTGCCGCACCCGCCGCCGCTGCCGCACCCGCTGCCGCTGCCGCACCCGCTGCCGCACCCGCACCCGCTGCCGCTGCCGCCCCCGCTGCCGCTGCCGCACCCGCCGCCGCTGCCGCACCCGCTGCCGCTGCCGCTGCCGCCGCCGACGAGGTCGCTCCATCGAAAACCCCTTCGCTCCCTCCGATCGAGCACGTCGCCGCGTTCGCGCCGCCGGTCGCCTCGCCCGCGCAGACGCTGCCGCTGCCGCCGGTCACACCCTCCGACAACGGTGCGCGCTCGATGATCTCGATCGCCGTTCCGCCGCCGCCGATGCCTGCGCCCGCGCCACCGCCGGTGCCTCCACCTTCGCCCGTCGCCGCGAGCGAGCCCGTTCCCGAGCCCGTCGCGAGCACCGGCTCGTCGCCACATCCCGCGTCGATCGTCTCGCTGCCGTCGCCCGGTCGCGAGTCGCGGACCGACGTGCTTTCGAGCTGGGCATGGAAGACCGACTCGCACGCCGCGCTCACCGAGGACGACGATCTCTACGAAGCGCCGCCGAGCCGCAAGCCGATCGTCTACATGATCGGCGGCGGTCTCGCGCTCGCGCTCGTCGTCACGATCATCGCGGTCGGCTTCGGCGGCTCGTCGAAGGACAAGGACAAGCCGAAGCCCGTGCCCGCCGCGGCGATGCAAGAGGCCACGCCGCCGCCGGCGCCGCCGCCTGCACCCGCGCCGACGCCGCCGCCCGCGCCCGCGCCACCGCCGACGACCGTCGCGGCCGCCGATCCGCCACCGCCGGCCGCTGACCCGGGCTCTGGATCCGCCGCCGCTGCTGCGCCGGCTCCGCCCCCCGCACCAGCTCCGGCGCCCGCTCCGCAGCCGCCGCCGACCGCTACGCCGACGCCACCGCCGGCTCCGCCGGTCGTCGCGGTGAAGCCGCCCGATC
>Ga0335083_10001640_pt1 | contig 30550 bp, 26 predicted proteins | sample Lox_Sample_42_FD_206716 | JGI IMG/M metagenome (GOLD analysis project Ga0335083, IMG submission 206716) | Soil microbial communities from Loxahatchee National Wildlife Refuge, Florida, United States - Lox_Sample_4.2 | ecosystem: Environmental > Terrestrial > Soil > Wetlands | place: USA...
AGCGGGCTGATGGTCTTCATCACCTCGATCGGGTTCTTCATCACGCCGACGTTTCTAGGGGGCAACGGCGAGATGATGATCACGCAGGTCATCATCGAGCAGATCCAGACGCTCCCCAACTGGGGATTCGCCGGGGCGGTATCGATCCTATTGCTGCTGACGACGCTGGGATTCGTCGCGGCATATGACGCGATTTTCGGAATGTCGAACCTGACACCGACGGCTGCCGAAGCGCGGCCGAGCTCCGGCTTTCTTGCGGAGGCGGCAGCGCGGATCGGCAAGCGCCTCACCCATACGATGGCGCACCTCGCCGGCGGCTCGAGCCGGCTTGCCCGCCGCATCGGAATTGTGCGTAGAAATCCGATGGCGCAGGGTAAGTCCGGACGGATCCGGCTCTTCGTGACGGTGCTGGTTGTAGCGTTCATCGCGTTCCCACCGATATTCATCGTGCCGATCTCGTTTAGCCGAAGCGAGTTCATGGATTGGCCGCCGAAGGGATTCACGCTCGATTGGTATGCGTCCTACTTCGTCTCGGGCCAGTGGGTCAGCGGTACGGTGCGCTCGCTGATCGTGGGCGTGCTGACCGGACTCCTGGCTACCGTGATCGCGGCGCCGGCGGCATTTGCATTCACCCGCCGCGAGATTCCCGGGCGCTCGATCTGGTACGCGCTGGCGCTCTCGCCCTTGATCGTGCCGCGCATCATCATTGCCCTGGGTTTGTTTCACCTCTACGCGGAGCTCGGATTGATCGGTACCTCGCTGGGCCTGGTGCTCGGACACACTGTCCTTGCTATCCCCTACGTCATGCTGACGATGATCGCGGTCCTGCGGCTCTACGATCGGCGTCTCGACCAGGCGGCCGCGACCTTAGGTGCCAATAAGTGGAACACTTTCTGGCGCGTGACGTTTCCTTTGATCCGGCCGGGAATCCTGTCCGGCTTTTTGTTCGCCTTCCTCGTCTCTTTCGACGAGCTCACGATCGCGATCTTCGTGACCGGTGGACTCACGGTGACGCTGCCGAAACTCATGTGGGACGCTGCGCTGCTGAACGTCAACCCCGGCCTCGCTGCGGTCTCCACGATCATGCTCGTCTTCGTCACGTGCCTTATCGTGGGCGCGGAGATCCTGCGCCGGCGATCGATCCGCAAGTGAAACAAGAGGGTCCGTCGATGCCTTCAGCAAAATCCGTACGCTCCGCCGGCCGCCGCCCCATCTCTACCACCAGGGACCGGCGTCGCGGATTTGATCGCCAGGACCTGCTCAATGCCGCGGCGGAGCTCTTCGCGCGCAGGGGATATCGCGAGACGAGTCTCGAGGACATCGCCGCGAAGCTCACGATCAAGAAGACGACGCTCTATCACTACATCCGCGCCAAGGAGGATCTGCTCTTCGAGATTCACGGCCAAATGCTCGACTTGCTCGAGCGTCGTCTGGCCCCGATCGTCGCCGCGCCGGTCCAGCCCGACGAGCGGCTGCGGCGAATGATCCACGCCTACATCGGCATCATCACTGCCAATCTCGACATCTGTGCGGTCTACTACATGACGGCGGCCATGGTCATGCGGACCGACGCGACGCTGACGCCGCAGAAGCTCACCTCGGCATTGCGGCGCGGCCGCGCGCTCGAGAAATTGTTCGAAGGGGTGATCGTCGAGGGCCAGGGCCGCGGCATGTTCCGTCGCCTGACGCCGCGGCTGATGGTGCTTGCGGTGCTGGGGATGTGTGAGTTTGTCGCTTACTGGAACCGATTCGTGCATTTCCCGCGCGATCAGATCGCAGCGGAATTCTCGCTGATCATCGAAGCGGGACTGGTCGATGACCACCGCAAGCTGCGCGGCGCCTGGCCGAGGCCGGAGACCGTGCCGGAAGCCCTGAGCGCGGCCTTTGCCGAGCTCGCGACGGTCCGTCACGGCGTCGAGCAGGTCGGCGCGAGCCTGATTCGCGCGCAGCAGCAATTGGAGCAAGGCCTCGCCGAGCCAGCCGCGCGCGGAAGGCGGCGTAAGCCCCTCCCCACTTGAGGACGCAGCGCGCCTGCGGCATTCCCGCACGCAGGTGGCCGTGGATGCACCAGGCAGAGGGATCGGGCGCGTTGGGCCGGTTCATCGTCTCCTTGTCGTCGGCATCGAGCAGTAGCAGCTCGCCCGCCTTGATCCGTGAGAAATGCCGACGCCTCGGCTTCATCAGGAACTTCTTGCCGTCGGCAGAGACCGCGAAGCTGAAGTGATTCGCGACACCTTCGTGCCAGCCGAGAAGAGCTGCCATTCGAAAGACCGCGGCGAGATCGATGCGGAGCCGCCTCTCCTCCGCGGCAGCGCTCGACGTCTTCAACTGTGTGACATTTGCCATGGATCGATCCTCGTTCTGCTACGAGATGGTGCGGCTGCGGCCTGGCGAAAATCAGGTACCGCCTTGGAGGCGAAGGGAATTGCCGACGCCAGATGAAGTGTTCCGCAATATCGGGGATCGCCGGGCCCGGCTTCTATCTAGTCGGGAACCTTCCGATCTTCGCTCGCGCTTGCCGATCGCGCGTTGCGCAGTCTTCGCAATCGAGGTTAGCCTGAAATCGACGCGAAGGCGCTTGGATAGCCGTAAGCGGCGTGACTGTGGGGATCGCGATGCGCGAGAGCCGGACAACGCTCGATGACCTGTTGCGTCCACGATCGATCGCCATTGTCGGCGCCTCGACCCGAGAAGGCTCGTTCGGGCTGCGATTGCTGAATTCCCTCACCGGCGGGCGCTACGAGGGCGTAATTCATCCCGTCAATCCCCGCTACGACGAGATCGGGGAACGGCGCTGCTACCCAAGCCTCAAGGATCTTCCGGGGCCGGCGGATTGCGTCGCGTTCGCCGTGTCGGACGATCTCATCGAGGCGGCGCTCACGGAGGCGGCGGACGCCGGCATCCGCGCCGCCGTGATATTCAGCCGCGGATACGAGCCGAGAAAGGGCCCCGGCCCATCGCGGGTGGAGCGGCTCGCCGCGATTGCCCGCGAGGCCGGCATGGCCATCTGCGGCAACAATTGCATGGGCTTCTTCAATTCGATCGACCGCGTAAAAATGTCCGGCAATCCACCGCCCCTCCCGGAAGTGAAGGGCAACGTCGGCCTCGTGTCACACAGCGGCTCGACATGGTCGGGGCTCATCGGAAATCAGCGCGACCTCGTCTTCAACTATGCGGTCTCCGCGGGGCAGGAAATTGCCACGACGATGGCGGAGTACATCGAGTTTCTCCTACTGCAGCCGGAGACGCGCGCGATCGGCTGCCTCTTGGAGACCGTGCGCGCACCGGATCGGTTCATTGCCGCCATCGAGAAGGCAGATCGCCTTGGGATTCCCGTCGTGGCGCTCAAGCTCGGCCGCAGTGAGCGAGGCCGGCATTTCGCTCTCGCGCATAGCGGCGCGCTCGCGGGATCGGACGCGGCCTATAGCGCGATCTTCGAGCGTCACAACGTGATCCGCGTCCACACGCCGGACGAGTTCATAGATACGTTGGAACTGTTGAAATCCCCGCGCCGACCTGGAAGCGGCGGCATCGGCATCGTCACGGATTCCGGCGGCGAACGCGAACTCATCGTCGATCTCGCAACCGATGTCGGCGCGGACCTGGCCGAGTTCAAGCCGGCCACGCAGGAGCGGCTCCTGGGTATCCTCGATCCCGGCATGGAGCCGCAAAACCCCGTCGACGCCTATGGCGACGGCCGCATGCTCATGGAGGATTGCCTCCGCGCAATCGCCGAAGATCCCGGCGTCGCCGTCGTCGCGCTCGCCACCAATCTCGTGCATGGTCGGCCTTATGCACGAACCTCTTCGACGGCGATCGAGCACGCCTATTTCGCGACCGAGAAACCCGCGCTGGTCTTTGGCAATCTCCACAGCTCCGTGAGTAGGGAAGAAGCCGCAAGGCTGCGCGCGCTGGGCGTCCCCGTTCTGATGGGAAGCGAGACGTCGCTCAAGGCGATCCGCAACCTGATGGCATGGCAACGCCGGCGCACAAGGACGCACGCGGAGCCGCCGCCGCTACCGTTGCCTTCCGCTCTAGAAGCCGCGCGCGCACTCGTGAAAGCACCTGGCATCGGTCAGATGCTGGCGCTACCGGCGGCATTCCGGCTGCTCGAGCTTTTCGGGGTTCCGATAGCGAAAAGCGCCTTTGTTGCAAGCGCCGACGAAGCGATCGCGGCGGCCGAGCGAATGGGCTTCCCGGTCGTGTTGAAGACTGCGGCGCCGGAGATCCTGCACAAGACCGAAGTGGGCGGCGTCGCGATCGGCCTCCGCGATCGTGGCGCGGTCGCGGAGGCTTACGGCCGCATTGCGCGCTCTCGCGGCCTTGAGGTGCAGGTGCAGGCGCAGGCTGGGCCTGGCGTAGAAGTGTTGCTGGGAATGACCAACGATCCCCAATTTGGGCCGATGGTGACTGTCGGCGTCGGCGGCATTCTGACTGAGCTCATCGCCGATGCGGTAACCTTCCAGCCCCCGATCGCCGAGGGAGCGGCGCGCGATTATCTCGCGCGCCTCAGGGGGATGAAGCTGCTGGAGGGCTATCGCGGCGGGCCGAAAGCGGATCTCGATGCGCTCGCAGCGGCTATCGCTCGGTTCAGTCTGCTCTGTTCGACGGTCGGCCCGCTGTTCTCCGCGATCGACGTCAATCCCGTGATTGCTGGACCCTCCCAAGCGCTCGCCGTCGACGCACTCTTCATTCCCTTCCACGGCCCCTAACCGATCAGGAAACATCAAGTGGCACAGACCTACGAGACCATCGAGACCGCAATCGACGGCCGCATCGCCGTCCTCTCGTTGAATCGACCCCAGGTACTCAATGCGATCAATCGCAAACTGATGGCCGATGTTACCGCGGCGATGGCGGGATTCATCGCCGATCCTCAGGTCCTCGCGATCGTCCTGCACGGACGCGGCCGTGCCTTCTCCGCCGGATTCGACATGAAGGAATCGGCGCAGCGCACCGTTGGGGGCATCGAGGAGTGGCGCCAAATACTCGGCGCCGACTTCGATTTCCTGATCCAGTTCTGGGACTGTCCGAAACCCACGATTGCCGCAGTACACGGCTTCGCACTTGCCGGCGGCTTCGAGATGGCGCTCTCCTGCGACCTCACGATCGCGGCCGAAGGGACCCGATTCGGCGAGCCGGAGCCGCGTTTCGGTTCCGGCATTATCGCGCTGCTATTGCCGTGGATGACGACGCCGAAGCTGGCGAAAGAGATGCTGCTGACCGGCAGCGACCAGATCGATGCCCGGCGGGCGCTCGCCATGGGCATCGTCAATCATGTCGTGCCGGCAGGTAGCGAGCTCGAGAAAGCGATGCAGGTCGCGCGAGACATTGCCGCGGCGGCGCCGGCGTCGGTCCAGCTCACCAAACGTGCGATCAATCGCAGCTACGAATTTGCGGGAATGCGCCAAGCGCTTCTCGCGGGCGTCGACACGGATGTCTTGATCGAGAGTGCCGGCGGGCCCGAGCGCGCCGAATTCAATCGCCTTCGCCGCGAGAAAGGATTGAAAGCCGCGCTCGCGTGGCGCGACGCGAAGTTCAGCGGGAGCTGAGGCAGGCTGGAACGCCTAGGTCTTGGCAAAGGCATCGTCAATCTGCTTCGGGCTCAGCCGCCGCTGGAAGCAGCAGTAACGAGGCGGCATAGCGGGAGAGTGTCCATGACAGGCAGGAGCCATCGTCATTTGTCAGCGAACATGTCGCGCCGCCGGCTTCTCCGGAGCGGCGGGCTGCTCGGCGCCGGCGTCCTCGCGGCACCGACGCTTCTTCGAGGACGGGATGCGGAGGCCGCGGACTCGCTGGTCTATGTCTCCTATGGCGGCGCGACGGAGGATGCCGAAGTCACCTCTTTCCTCAAGCCCTTTGAGGCCGACACCGGCATGAAGGTAATCGCCGCGACCGGACCCGACATCGCAAAGCTCAAGGTTCAGGCGATGACCGGCAATACCGAATGGGACGTCGTCGATTTCATCGGGTCGCAGGCAATCGCGGCGGACCGCGCGGGCGTCCTCGAAAAGATCGACTACACCGTTGTCGACGACACCGACATGTTCGTGCCGAAGGAGGAGGCGAGCTTTCCGTTTTATGTCTATGGCGGCGGCATCGCATACGATCCCGCGCGCCATCCCGACGGCAAGCACCCGACGGATTGGGTGCAGTTCTGGGACGTAAACGCGTTTCCCGGCCGACGGGGACTGCGCTCGCGCCCGGATGAGAATCTGGAATTGGCGCTCATGGCCGATGGCGTGCCTGCAAAGAAGCTTTATCCGCTCGACGTCGACCGCGCTTTTCGCTCCCTCGATCGCATCAAGCCCTACGTCGCGAAATGGATCCAGGAGACCCCGCAGACGATTGCGCTGGTCCAGAGCAACGAGATCGACTTCGTCTTCACCTATAGCGGGCGGGTGCAGGCGGCCCGCAAGCAGGGCGTCTCGATTGCTTACGTCTATGACGCCAACATCGTAACGCCCGCCTATACCTGTGTCGCCAAGGGCACCCGCAACAAGGCTGCCGCGATGAGGCTCGCGAGTTATTTCGCGATGCCCGATCGGCAGGCGCAATTCTGCAACATTCTCGGCTACAGCCCGATCAAGCGCTCCGCTATGAAGCTGCTGACGCCCGATACGCTGACGCAGCAGCCGAAGCTGGACGACCCCAAGACCGCGGTGACCGACATCAAATGGTGGGCCGACAATTTCGTCGAAGTGAACAAGCGCTTCAAGGAGTGGCTGCTCACCTGAAGGGCTCGCGGCCTACGCGGTGGCGGTCGTGCCGCCGTCGCCGGAGGGAAGGAGGCGCATGTCGAGGGCGCGCCATGCGAGCTGAACTCGCGTCCCCTTTTCGAGGATGCGCAATCCCGGCCGGTTGAATTCCACGGAGATGAAAACGCGACCGCCGGGGCACGCTACGTAGTGCCGAATGACGCCGCCGAGGTTTACGGAGTCGTTGACCGTGCCCTCGACGGTGTTCTCTAGCTTCCGCGACGCATCGGCGGCCCCTGCGATCGTCACGTTCTCCGGCCGCACCATGAGGCTGACGGTCTCACCCTTCCGCGCCACCGGCGCCAGCTCGGAGGGGAGCGGTTGCGAAAGGAAGCCGAGCCCGTCGCGCGTGCGAACGCGGACCGGTGGTCCCTGGTCCTCGATCGATCCCACGATCATATTCGAATGGCCGAGGAAATTCGCGACGAAGGTCGAAAGCGGCCGATGATAGAGCTCGTCCGGGGTTCCCATCTGTGCGACGCGCCCCCCGGTGAGCAGCACGATCCGGTCGGACATGACGAGTGCCTCCTCCTGATCGTGGGTCACGTAGAGCATGGTGATCCCGAGCTCCTGGTGGAGGCGCTTTATTTCGAGCTGCATGTCCTCGCGTAGCTTCTTGTCGAGGGCGCCGAGCGGCTCATCCATGAGGATGATCGCGGGGTTGTAGACGATGCAGCGAGCGAGAGAGATGCGCTGCTGCTGGCCGCCCGAGAGCGCTCGCGGCTTGCGGCCGGCGACATCGGGAAGCTGCACCATCTTCAGCACATCCGTTACCTTGCGCCGGATCTCCGCAGCCGGGAGCCGGCGCACTCGGAGCGGGAAGGCGATGTTGTCGAACACGGTCATGTGCGGCATCAGCGCATAATTCTGAAAGACCATGCCGAGGCCGCGCTTGCTCGGCGGAAGTGCGGTGGCGTCCTTGCCGTCGATAAAGATGCGCCCCGCGCTCGGTACGATCATGCCCGCGATGAGATTGAGGAGCGTGGTCTTGCCGGAGCCGCTTGGGCCCAAGAGAGTGACGAATTCGCCCCGAGCGATCGTGAGGTCGATCTCCGCCAAAGCAGTGACGCTGCCGTAGTTCTTGGTGCAACGATCCAAGCGCACCATGTCGACCGTCATCGCACCCTCATTCCGAGCATATTCTCCGGGGATTCGCGTCTCTGTGCTGGAGGATCGTTTCTTCGCTCGAGGCCCTTGGTGGAAGCTCAGAAGCGTTCGCGGCGCGGGCGAGGATTGTCAAGAGCGACGCCGTCGATGCTCTGCAGCCAGGAAGAATCTCTCAGATCATGGTTGCGCAGGCACGGAATTGGCAAGAACATCGGACCTCCAATTGGGGAGTCTTCTTCATTCCCTTCCTCGCCCCCGCACTTGCCTTCATGATTGCGGCATTTCTGACGCCGCTGCTTTTCGTCGCCTATACCAGCGTGGTCGGAGATCAGGGCCCGTCGCTGGCTTACTTCGGCGAGATTCTGACGCGCCCCCTTTACCGTCGCGTCGCAGAGAACAGCCTCGAGATCAGCGTCATGGCGACGGCGTGCACGCTCCTCGTAGCGTATCCGATCGCCTATCACCTCGCGCGGCGCACCCCGCGTCAGCGCGCGCTCCTCGTCATTCTGGTGCTCCTGCCCTTCTGGACGAGCATCCTCGTCAAGAGCTTCGCATTCACCGTGCTGCTGGGACACGCGGGCATCGTCAACCATGTCATCGAGGCGATCGGGCTCCCGGCGCTCCCGCTGCTCTTCAATCGCACCGGCGTCATGATTGGCCTCACGCACTTCCTCGTGCCGTTCATGGTGTTCGCGATCTTGCCGAGCCTTCTGTCGCAGCCCCCGGAATTGCGCCGCGCGGCAGAATTGATGGGTGCGGGAAGCATCCGAATTTTCTGGAGCGTCACATTGCCGTTGAGTCTGCCGGGGGTGGCTGCCGGTGCGATGATTTGCTTCATCCTGGCGCTGGGCACTTTCGTCACGCCCGCGCTGCTCGGCGGGCGAAGCGACCTCATGATCGCCAATCTCATCGACTTTCATATCCACGAGACGCTCAACTGGAGCCTCGGCTCGGCGCTCGCAATCATGCTGGCGCTCATCACGGCGATCTGCACCCTAGTGATCAGTCGCATCCGCGGCGGCAATCTCTTTGGCACAGGCTGAGTGAGGAACGCCATGGAAGAGCGGCGTCACCGCACCCTGCCGTCCTTCCTCGCGAGCATTGCCGCTTGGCTCGCCTACGCCTTCCTCGTACTGCCGAGCCTGATCGTCGTTCCCATGTCGTTCGGTGACAAGGACGAGTTCCAATTTCCACCGCAGTCGCTCTCGCTCTATCTCTATAAGCGGTACTTCTTCGAATCCACTTGGATGCAGGTCACGCTGCAGAGCCTGTTGGTGGGGTTCTGCACGATGGTCGCGGCGCTCATTCTCGGCGTCGGCGCCGCTTACGGCCTCGACCGCTACGAATTTCGCGGCAAGCGCGCGATCACGCTCTTCCTGTTGAGCCCGATCTTCGTACCGGCGATCGTCATTGCACTCGGCCTTTATCTCTATCTCAGCCGATTTCATCTCGTCGGCACGACACCCGGCCTCATCATCAGTCACACGATCATCACGGTCCCCTTCGTCCTCATCAGCGCCTCGGCGGGTCTGCGCCATATCGACCGCGACCTCGAGACGGCGGCGATGGTGATGGGAGCGGGACGGTTGCTGATCCTGCGGAAGGTCACTCTTCCGCTGCTGCGCCCGGCGCTCGTGGCAGGTGGGCTCTTCGCCTTCCTCATTTCATTCGACGAGGTCGTCATCGCCTATTTCATCGCAAACGTCGAGACTGAGACGCTGCCGGTGAAGATGTACAGCAGCATCCACTGGGAAATCTCGCCGGTTCTTGCGGCGGTTTCCACCTTGATGACGCTGTTGTCGCTAGGCGTGTGCCTCGCGGTGGCGTTCCTGCAACGCAGCGAGCAGCGCTGAGCCTTGCGCTCTCTTGTTTGGCGCGCCCTTGAGGACGGCGAGGTATTCCGGAATGACGAGTGTGAGCGTCCGCGGGGATTCGTCGCTCCATTTCATAATCGCGGGCAGACCTCATTCGCTCTAAAGGCGACGCCGTCCATTGCGCGCTTACACCCGCCTGGCCTGGGGACGCCCCGCTCGCCGTGTCCGGCCAAGCCAAACGAATGTCCCGCTAGTCCAAGAGTTTTCGTCGGCAAAAATCTATCTCTCGGCAAACAGTCGGCTGGGCGCTCGCAAGTTTACCCCCTCATTTGCAGGGCGAAGTCGCCCAGTCGGTTGCAAGAAACCAATTGGAGTTCCTTCGATGATCCCCTTGTTCTCTGCACTGCACACCCTTGCCGCGCAACGCGGAGAAGGGTTGCGCCCAGAGCTGGTTCGCCTGTTGGAGTGCAATAGGTCCGCTGCCGAGGTTAGCCAGCGCGAAAGCAACGAAGCAAAAGAAATGAACGAGAGGGCGCCTCAGCGCACGCGCACCGCAGCTTAGGTAGGCTCAGGCCTTTCGCGCGATATCGTGGTTTTGAGGACTTTGCGGGAAAGCCGAGGTCCGAAATGTCCAGCTACGAAGGTGGTTGCCTCTGCGGTGATGTCCGCTTCAAGACAACCTCTCCGCCCTTTCGCGTCACGATTTGTCATTGCCGATTCTGTCAGCGCGCGACCGGTTCCGCTTATCTCGTCGAGCCAGTCTTCTCGAAGGCGGACATTGTCCTGACAGAGGGCGTGCCATCGTCGTACGATCACCGCTCTGAAGGGAGCGGCAAGATCGTCCACGTGCATTTCTGTGGGCGATGCGGCACGAAGCTCTACCTCACCTTTGAGCGGTTTCCTGACGTGATTGGCGTGTACGGTGGAACGTTCGATGATCCCAATTGGTTTGAGCGTTCAGGCGACACGACCAAGCATATTTTCCTAGATGCCGCGCAGCGTGGCACTGTGATTCCTGCGCATGTAAACACATTCAGGCAACACGCAACCACGAGCTCGGGCGAGCCCATCGAACCAACGGTTTTCGATCGGCCTTACGTCGTAGACACCCTTGAGGGAATGATGGCTGCGAGGCCGCGACTTAAATCGGCCCCAATCACGTTCGCGTAATTTCCCGGTGATGGCCCACGCCGCAACGCGGGCCCATCGATCTATCCTGAGTCATCGGTAAGATTGGTGGGTGCAGCAGGACTCGAACCTGCGACCCGCTGATTAAGAGTCAGCTGCTCTACCAACTGAGCTATGCACCCCACGCGGGAGGGCGGCTTATATCAGGGTGGGTGGGTGTTGTCGAGATCGGCGATTCAAGCGGAGCGGCCCTCTCCGGAGATTTAGCCGTCGCTCATGTCGCCGTAGCGCCCGATGCGGATGTCGCGGTGGACGGAGACGCTCATGAGAAGGCCGAAACCGAACATGACCGTGAGCATCGCGGTCCCGCCATAAGAGATGAGCGGCAGCGGCACGCCCACCACGGGGATCAAACCCATCACCATCGCGGTGTTGATGAAGACGTAAAGGAAGAGATTGACGACGATGCCGAGGGCGAGCATGCGGCCGAAATGGCTGCGGCTGCGGAAGGCGATGGCATAGCCGTAGATCATCACGAGCATGTAGAGCGCGAGGAGACTCAAGCCGCCGACGAGGCCCCACTCCTCCGCGAGCATCGTGAAGACGAAATCCGTCTGTTTCTCCGGCAGAAAGTTGAGGTGGCTTTGCGTGCCCTGCAGGAAGCCCTTGCCGACGGTTCCGCCGGAGCCGATGGCGATCTTGGACTGTAGGCTGTGATAGCCCGCGCCGAGCGGGTCGGTCTCGGGCTCGAGGAAGGTATAGATGCGGTTCTTCTGATAGCTCTTGAGGAAGCGCCAGACGACGGGGATCGCCGATAGACCCGCCGTGACCACCGCCGCGAACATCCAGAGCCGGACGCCCGCGAGGAAAAACACCATGCCGCCGCCGAGCACCAGCATCATGGCGGTGCCGAGATCGGGCTGCTTCATCACGAGCCCCGCGGGCACCACCACCAGCAGCACCGGCACCGCGAGCGCCAGTGGCCTCCCGATGTCCTCGATGCTGAGCCCGTGGAAATAGCGGGCGAGCGCCAGCACCAGCGCCACTTTCATGAGCTCCGAAGGCTGGAGCTGGATAACCCCGAGATCGATCCAGCGCTGGGCGCCCATGCCGATCGCACCGCGGAGATCGACCGCGACCAGCAGCACGAAGGAGACCGCGTAGATCGCATAGGCAGCGCGGAACCAGATGCGGATATCCACCAGAGCCACCGTCACCATCATCACGAAGGCGACCGCGAAGCGGAGCATCTGCTTGCTGGCCCAGGGATCCCAGTTGCCGTTGGCGGCGGAATAGAGGGTCGCGAAGCCGACGCCCGCGAGCGTGCTCACGATGAGGACGAGACCCCAATTGAGGCTCCAGACTTTCTCCGCGAGCGTGAGCTCGGGCTGGCGGCTGGAGGCGTAGAAGGAGACGGCCATGGGGCTCAGCTCCGCGTCGCGCCGCGCTCGCCCGCGAGCCGGCTCGGCGGGATGCGGCGCGCGGGATCGCGCGTCTGCGCTTCAATGAGCACGTCGCGGCAGATCGGCGCCGCCACCGCCGAGCCGCCGCCGCCCTCGGCGCCGCCATGCTCGACGACGACGGCGCAGACATAGCGTGGCGCGCTCACCGGCGCGAAAGAGACGAAGAGCGCGTGATCGCGCTCCTTCCACGGCACTTCCTTGGGCTTGGGCAGGCCGCGGTCGCGCTCGGCCTGTGTGATGTGGCGGACTTGCGAGGTCCCGGATTTGCCACCCATCGCCATCACGGGGTCCTTGATGCGCGCGCCGAAGGCGGTGCCGCCCTGCTCGTTCACGACGGCGTTCATGCCATCGAGCACCAACGCCATGTCGCGCGCGGAAACGCCGATGGGCGAGAAGCTCGGACGGACGGGATTGCTGTCCTCCGTCATGACGCCGGCCTCGCGCGTCAAGCGCGGCACGATCGCGCGCGAAGTCACGAGCCGGCTCGTCATGGTCGCGAGCTGAAGCGGGGTCGTGGTGATGTAGCTCTGGCCGATGCCGCAGCTTATGGTCTCACCCTGCTGCCAGGGGATGCCGTAGGTCGCGAGCTTCCAGTCGCGCGTGGGAATGAGGCCGGTGCGCTCACCGGGAACGTCGATCCCGAGCGTACCGCCGAAGCCGAAGCGCTTTGCCATCGCGGCGATGCGGTCGATGCCGATCCGCCGCGCCATCTCGAAGAAATAGACGTCGCAGGAATTCTTGATGCCGCCGCGCATGTCGAGCGTGCCGTGGCCGCCCTTGCGCCAGCAATGGAAGACGGCGTCGCCGAGCTGGAAATGACCGGGGCAAGTTACGTGCGTCTCCGGCACCGCGAGGCCGGATTCGAGCGCCGCCAGCGCCACCATCGGCTTGAAGGTCGAGCCCGGCGCATAGGCGCCGCTGATCGCCTTGTTGCTGAGGGGATTGTAGGGATTCTCGATGAGGTCGCGCCACATCGCGCTGGTGAGGCCCGCCGCGAAGGCCGCGGGGTCGTAGGCCGGCACCGAGACCATCGCCAGCACTTCGCCCGTGGGCGCATCCATCAGGACGCAGGCGACACTACCTTCCGCGATGCAACGCTGCGCCGCGTATTCCTGGAGCGCCGCGTCGATGGTGAGCGCCACTTCCTGGCCGGGCGTGCCCTCCTCCCGCGAGAGCTCGCGCACCACGCGCCCGAAGGCGTTGACCTCGACCTCGCTCGTCCCCGCGGTGCCGCGGAGGTCCTGGTCGTGCTCCTTCTCCGCGCCGTTCTTGCCGATACGGAAATCCGGCAATTCCAGGAGCGGATCGCCGGTGAGCTCGCTCTCCGAGACCGCAGCAACGTAGCCCACGAGATGCGAGGCCATCTCACCGAGGGGGTAGTCGCGCGTCAGACCTTGCTCGATCGAGACGCCCGGCAGCTCCGGCGCATTCACCTCGACGAGCGCCATCTCGTCCCAGCTCAGGTTCTCGCGCACCACCACGGGAACGAAGCTGTGCTTGCGCCGGATCTCGCGCATGACGCGCCGGCGGTCGCTGTCGCTCAAGGAGATGAGCTCGGCGACGGCGTCGAGCGTCGAATCGATGTCGCCCGCCTGCTCCGCCACCAGCACGACGCGATAGTTCTGGCGGTTCGATGCGAGCATTACCCCGAAGCGGTCGACGATCAAGCCGCGCGGAGGCGCGAGGAGCCGCAGGTTGATGCGGTTCTCGTCCGCGAGCATCGTGTATTTGTCGGCCTGCAGCACCTGCAGGTAATAAAGCCGCGCCGCAAGCGCACCCACGAGCCCGATCTTGGCGCCGCCAATGAGCGCCGCGCGCCGGGTCAGGAGCTTGCCCCGCTTGTTGTCGCGCTCCATCTCAGGCCCGCATCAGCAGATTGCGCTGGACCCGCGCGAGCAGGTAGCTCACGACCGGGTAGAGCGCCACGGTGAGGACGGCCTGGAAGAGGAAGGGCCGCGGATCGATCGCCATGGTGTTGAGCGCCGAGGCGATCGCCCATTCGAGCGCCTCTGCCGCGGCCACCAGTGCCACGAACCCCGCCCAGACCACCGCGAAGCTGCGCCCGACGAAGACCTTGCGCTGGCTCAAGATCACCGCACGGGAGATGAGGAAGACGAGGGAGGAAAGCCCCAGCGGCGCGCCATTGAGTAGATCGAGGCAGAGCCCCGCGAGAAACACCGCCAGGAACGGCATCAAGTCCGGCCGATAGATCGACCAGTGGAAGACCGCCATCAGCACGAAGCCCGGCGCCACCTCCGCGAAGCCCGGCAGATGCAACGGCACGACCGACGCGACGACGCAGAGCAGTGCCGACAGCATCGGCAATGTCCGATTGACGATCCCCTGATCACGCTGAAAGAGGACGAATTTCATCGCGCGGCCTGCGCGTCAGGGGCGAAGCGAGTCACCATCGGAAGCCTGAGCCCGGTCACGACCGTCACCCTACTGCCCCTCCGCTTCAACCTGACCACGCCGGCTCTGGCGGGGGCTCCGGGGCGGGGGGATCGAACTCTGGGGGAGGACGCCATTGAGGCCGAAGTCGACGATGCGGAGATATTCGAGGCGGGAGAGGCTCGCGTAGGGCTCGACGCGGACGACGCCGCCCTCGACCGAGGCGACGACGCCCACCGGCAAGCCCGGCGGGAAGATCCCGCCGCTCCCGGAGGTCACGACGCGATCGCCCACCTTCACTCCGGTTTTCGCAGGCAAGTAAAGAAGCCGCGGCCGGCTGGTGTTGTCGCCCGCGAGGACCGCGCGCTCGCGCGAGAGGTCGAGTACAACGGGGATGCGGGAATTCAGGTCGGTGACCAGGAGAACGCGCGAGGCGCGCTCGCCCACCTCGGTCACGCGGCCGACGATGCCCTCGCCGGTGATCGCGGCCTGGCCGCGCTCGACACCCTCGTGAGCGCCGACATCGACGAGGACGTTGCGCAGGAAGGCGCCGCCGGAATTAGCGATGACGCGTCCCGTGAGGAAGCCGCGCACGCCCTCGGGATTGAAATTGAGGAGAGCGCGGAGTTCCGCGTTCTCGGTTTGGAGCCGGCGTGCCACTTCCTGCCATTGCAGCAGCCGCGCGTTTTCCTCGCGCAGGCGTCCGTTTTCGGCGTAGACGCCGAAATGATCCTCCACCCCCTGCACGCCCGTCGCGACGGTCCCGAGCGGGCGCGACAGCGCCTCCAGCAGCGGCGCCATCGCGTCGCTGACGCTCGTGCGCGCGCGCTCGATCACGAGGATATCGGCCTTGCCGAGCACGATGAGCGCAACGGAAAGGAAGATCAGAAAGGGGAACGCGACGCGCTGCGCGGCCGCCCGAACGGGCACCGTCAAGCGCGATACCGATCCCGACCGCTCCCGCACGTTCTGCTCCCGTCGTTACTCCCCCTCCCGCCCCTGGCGGAAGGATCAGTACATGCTGATGAGTACGTTCCGCAGCGTCTTCATCTCCTCGAGCGCGCGTCCCGTGCCGAGCGCCACGCAAGAGAGAGGATCGTCGGCGATCGAGACCGGCAGCCCCGTCGCGTGCCGCAGCACGTAATCGAGATTGGTGAGGAGAGCACCGCCTCCCGTGAGCACGATCCCCTTGTCGACGATGTCGGCCGCGAGCTCCGGCGCGGTGTGCTCGAGCGCAACTTTCACCGCCTCGACGATGGCGCCCACCGGCTCCGCCAAGCTCTCGGCGATCTGCCGCTCGCTGATGATGATCTCCTTGGGCACGCCATTCATGAGATCGCGGCCCTTGATTTCCATGGTGCGGCCCTCGCCGTCGGCGGGCATGCAGGCGGAGCCGATCTCCTTCTTGATCCGTTCGGCGCTGCTCTCGCCGACGAGGAGGTTATGGTTGCGGCGGATATAGGCGATGATCGCCTCGTCCATCTTGTCGCCGCCCACGCGCACCGAGCGCGAATAGACGATGCCGCCCAAAGAGAGGACGGCCACCTCCGTGGTGCCGCCGCCAATGTCGACGACCATGGAGCCCGTGGGCTCCGTCACCGGCAGACCCGCGCCGATCGCGGCCGCCATCGGCTCCTCGATGAGGAAAACCCGGCGGGCACCGGCGCTCTCGGCCGATTCCTGAATCGCGCGCCGCTCGACCGCGGTCGAGCCCGACGGCACGCAGACGATGATCTGCGGGCTCGCGAAGCTCCGGCGGTTGTGCACCTTGCGGATGAAGTGCTTGATCATCTCCTCCGCCACCTCGAAGTCCGCGATGACGCCATCGCGCAAGGGACGGATCGCCTGGATGTTGCCGGGCGTGCGGCCCAACATCATCTTCGCCTCGTCGCCGACGGCGAGCACTTGCTTCTTGCCCTTGACGCTGGCGATTGCGACGACGGAAGGCTCGTTCAGCACGATGCCGCGGCCCTTCACATAGACCAGCGTGTTCGCGGTGCCGAGGTCGATCGCCATATCGGCGGAGAGCATTCCCAACAACTTCCCGATCATCTTTCCTACGCTCGTCCTATCTTAGCGTCTCTGGTTGTTCCCCGACCCCCCGTCTCCCCGCCATGACGAAAGGGCGGCCCGGGAGCCGCCCTCCGCCACTCTACTACGCCGACATTGCTGCGGGCGCCGTTTTTTCCCGCTTGGTGAGGAGTTTGTTTAGCGCGTGGATGTAGGCGCGCGCGGAAGCCACGAGCGTGTCTGGATCGGCGCCCTGCCCGTTCACGCTCTTGCCGTTCTCCTCGAGCCGCACGGTCACCTCCGCCTGGGCGTCGGTTCCTGCCGTCACCGCATGCACCTGGTAGAGCTGCAGTTTCGCCGTGTGCGGCACCATCGCCTTGATCGCGTTGAAGGTCGCATCGACCGGCCCGTTGCCGGTGGTCTTTGCGTGCTTGGTCGCGCCGTCGATCTCGAGCTCGAGCTCGGCGGTCTGCGGGCCTTTCGAGCCCGCGATCACCTGGAGCGAGACGAACTTGATGTGGTCGTTGCCGCGGATGACCGCGTCGTCCACCAGCGCCACGAGATCCTCGTCATAGACATCTTTCTTGCGGTCGGCGAGGTCCTTGAAGCGGCGGAAGGCGTCGTTGACGGCGTTGTCGCCCAATTCGAAGCCCAGCTCCTTGAGCTTCATCTTGAAGGCGTGGCGTCCCGAATGCTTGCCCATCACGAGCTTGGAGCGGTTGAGGCCCACGGATTCGGGGGTCATGATCTCGTAGGTGCCAGCGTGCTTGAGCATGCCGTCCTGGTGGATGCCGCTCTCATGCGCAAAGGCGTTGGCACCCACGATCGCCTTGTTGGGCTGCACCGCGAAGCCGGTGATCGTGGAGACGAGGTGCGAGGCCCTGGTGATGAACTCGGTCTTGACGCCGGTCTCGTAGGGGATGAAGTCGTGGCGCGTCTTGAGCGCCATGACGATCTCCTCCATCGAGGCATTGCCCGCCCGCTCACCCAAGCCGTTGACCGTGCACTCGACCTGCCGCGCGCCCGCCGCGATCGCCGCGAGCGAGTTCGCAACCGCCAGCCCGAGGTCGTTGTGGCAGTGGACGGAGACCACAGCCTTGTCGATGTTGGGGACACGCTCGAAGACCATCCGGATCAATCCCGCGAATTCCTCGGGGATTGCGTAACCGACGGTGTCGGGGATGTTGATCGTGCGGGCACCCGCCTTGATCGCGCTCTCGATGGTGCGACAGAGGAAATCGCGGTCGGTGCGCGAGCCGTCCTCGCAGGACCATTCGACGTCGTCGCAGAGGTTGCGGGCGTGGCTCACGCTGTCGATCACGGCCTGATGCACCTGCTCCGGCTCCATCTGAAGCTTGAATTTCATGTGGAGCGGGGAGGTAGAGATGAAGGTGTGGATGCGGGGACGCTCGGCGTGCTGCAGGGCCTCCCAGGCGCGGTCGATGTCCATGCGCCCGGCGCGGGAGAGGCCGCAGACGCTGGCGCGCTTGACGAGCTTTGCGATTTCTCGGACGGCCTCGAAATCCCCGTTGGAGGCGATCGGGAAGCCCGCCTCGATCACGTCGATCCCCATCTCCTCCAGGAGGAGGGCAATCTTGATCTTCTCCTCGAGATTCATCGAGGCGCCCGGCGACTGCTCGCCGTCGCGGAGCGTGGTGTCGAAGACGACGACGTGGCTCTTACTGCCGACTTTGCCGGCCGTCTGGACGGATTCCGTGCGTTTGATGCTGATATCGGCGCTCATCTGAGCGGCTCCTTTAGTGAAGGGTGCAACGAAGCGGAGTTATCGCCTTTACCCCTGAACGCCGATCGCCGGACGCGATGAGCCGGCATTCAGGGGCCGCTAAGTCGCAGCGCCCCGTCACTGAGGAGAAGGAGGAAAGCGGCAGCCGGAAGGACCGCGCGCGCAGGGGAAGACGAGCGCCGGGGCGCCGCCTGCCGAACCTGCCATGCGATAGTCCCAGCCATCCGATACCGACCATCCTGCCTCGACCGGAGTCGCGAGCCGGCCGGTTACACCCTGAACCTCTTATGCCTAACAAAGCGTTAAAAGCAGCTAAGCCGGAGATTCACCAATACTTTTAACCGTATTCGGGGCAGCCTCGCAAGTATTCTCTGAGCGACTTTGAGGCATTTTGCGCCGCGTGGGACCGGCGACCCCGCCTCATTTGGACTGCAACGCCGCCACGTAGCTGCGGAGTACCGCGCCGATCAGCGTCTGGTAGCTCGGTTCGCGCTTGAAGAACCGGACGATATCGGCGTCGAGGCGGATCGTGATCGACGTCTTGCGCTCAGGCATCACGAGCCGAGCGCGCTTCATCCGTCGCCCGCGTCCCCACCAGCGCCCTCATATGGCTTTGCGCTGGGAGGGCGAGGGCGACTGTTTAGTTCTTGCTTCTGTCGACGAGGCGGTTCTGCGCGATCCAGGGCATCATCGCGCGGAGCTTTTCGCCGACCTTCTCGATGTCGTGCTCGGCGGCGCGGCGGCGCATGGCCTTGAAGCTCGCTTGGCCCGCGGCGTTCTCGAGCACCCATTCCTTCGCGAACTGGCCGCTCTGGATCTCCGAGAGCACCTTCTTCATCTCCTTCTTCACCGCATCCGTGATGATGCGGGGACCGCGGCTGTAGTCGCCGTACTCCGCGGTGTTGGAGATCGAGTAGCGCATCGTCGCGATGCCGCCCTCGTACATGAGGTCGACGATGAGCTTCACCTCGTGGAGGCACTCGAAATAGGCCATCTCCGGCGCATAGCCCGCCTCGACCAGCGTCTCGTAGCCCGCCATGATTAGCGAGGTGAGGCCGCCGCAGAGCACGGTCTGCTCACCGAAGAGATCGGTCTCGCATTCCTCCTTGAAGGTCGTCTCGATGACGCCCGCGCGCCCGCCGCCGATCGCGGAGGCATAGGAGAGCGCGATTTCCAGCGCATTCCCCGAGGGGTTCTGCTCGACCGCGACGAGGCAGGGAACGCCGCCGCCGCGCTGATACTCCGAGCGCACGGTGTGCCCGGGCCCCTTGGGCGCGATCATGAAGACGTCCATGTCCGAGCGCGGCTCCACCAGCTTGAAGTGGATGTTGAAACCGTGCGCGAAGGCGAGCGCGGTGTCCGGCCGCATGTTCGGCATGAGGTCGTTCTTGTAAAGCGAGGCCTGCAGCTCGTCGGGCGTCAGCACCATCACGACATCCGCCCATTTGGCGCCGTCCGCCGGCGTCATCACCTCGAAGTTCATGGCCTTCGCCTTCTTGGCGGAGGCAGAGCCGGGGCGGAGACCCACCCGCACCTCCTTGACGCCGCTGTCGCGGAGATTGAGCGCATGGGCGTGGCCCTGGCTACCGAATCCCACCACCAGCACCTTCTTGCCCTTGATGAGATTGACGTCAGCGTCGCGATCGTAATAGACGCGCATGTTGGTTCCCCTAGTGACGAACGGTGAAGCGATCAGCTAAAGCCGACTCGCGCCGCGGGAGATCGCGACCACGCCGGTGCGCGAGACATCCACGAGGCCCAAGGGCTCCATGAGCTTGATGAAGGCGTCGAGCTTCTCGGTCGAGCCCGTCATCTCGAAGACGAAGCTCTCGATGGTGGCATCGACGACGCGCGCGCGGAAGATGTCCGCAAGCCGCAGCGATTCGATCCGCCGGTCTCCAGTGCCGGCCATCTTGATGAGCGCAAGCTCGCGCTCGACCGAGGCACCCTCCAAGGTCAGGTCCCGAACGGCGTGCACCGGCACGAGCCGCGAGAGCTGCGCCTTGATCTGCTCGATGATCATGGGTGTGCCGGACGTTACGACGGTGATGCGCGAGAGCCTGTTCTTCGGATCGACTTCCGCCACGGTCAAGCTCTCGATGTTGTAGCCGCGGCCGGAGAACAAGCCGATCACGCGGGCGAGGACGCCGGGCTCGTTGTCCACGAGCACGGCGATGGTGTGTTTCTCGATATCGCTCTTGGCTGTCACGTTCTGCTCCTTCGCGGGCGCCTTGCGCCGTGGCGCGCGCCTCGCGGACTTGCTGGACGAGGATCGGATTCGCGGAATCGTTTGGCTCCCTCAGACGAGGACCATTCCCTCTTCCGATACCGATCCGCCCGTCTGCCTGTCCTCGGGCCCGAGCAGCATCTCGTTGTGGGCCGCTCCCGACGGGATCATCGGGAAGCAGTTTTCCGCCTGATCGACGGCGACGTCGACGATCGTGGGCTTGTCGCTTGCAAGCATCGCCTTGATGACGTCGTCGACTTCGCTTGGCTTCGTCGCGCGCAAGCCCACGCCGCCGAAGGCCTCCGCGAGCTTCACGAAATCGGGGAGCGAGGCCGTGTAGCTTTCGGAGTAGCGCCCGCCATGCAGCAGCTCCTGCCACTGCCGCACCATCCCCATGTACTGGTTGTTGAGGATGAAGACCTTGACCGGCAGGCGATACTGCATCGCCGTCGACATCTCCTGAATGTTCATGAGGATCGAGGCTTCGCCGGCGATGTCGATGACGGTGGCCTCGGGATGTGCGAGCTGCACGCCGATCGCCGCGGGAAGCCCGTAGCCCATGGTGCCGAGCCCGCCCGAGGTCATCCAGTGCTTGGGGTCCTCGAACTTGAAAAACTGCGCCGCCCACATCTGATGCTGGCCCACCTCGGTGGTGATGTAGACATCGCGATCGCGCGTCAGCGCATAGAGTCGCTGCAGCGCGTATTGCGGCTTGATCACCTTGTCGCTCTGCGTATATCGGAGGCAATCGCGCTTGCGCCATTGGTCGATCTGATGCCACCACTGCTGGAGCGCCCTGGCGTCCGGCTTGAGGTGCTTCGCTTTCCAAACCTTGATCATCTCCGCGAGCACTTCGGCGGCATCGCCGATGAGCGCGACATCGGCACGGACGTTCTTGTTGATCGAGCTCGGGTCGATGTCGATGTGGATCTTCTTAGAGCCCGGCGAGAACGCATTGAGCCGCCCCGTAACGCGGTCGTCGAAGCGGGCGCCCACATTGATCATGACGTCGCAGTCATGCATCGCAAGGTTTGCCTCGTAGGTCCCGTGCATGCCGAGCATGCCCAGGAACCGCTTGTCCGAGGCGGGGTAGGCGCCGAGCCCCATCAGCGTGAGCGTCGTCGGGAACCCCGAGAGCTGCACGAACTCCCGGAAGAGCGCGACCGCGCGCTCGCCGGAATTGATGATGCCGCCGCCGCCGTAGATGATCGGCCGCTTGGCGCTCGCGATGAGCGCCATGGCCTCCGCGACCTTCGCGCGGTCGGGCATGGTTTGCGGACGGTAGGTCCGATGCTGCACGGAGCCCGGCTCGGTGTAGGTGCCGGTCGCGAAGAGGATGTCCTTCGGCAGATCCACCACGACCGGACCCGGCCGCCCCGTGCGCGCGACATAGAAGGCCTCGTGAACAATGCGCGCGAGGTCGTTCGCATCCTTCACGAGGTAGTTGTGCTTCGTGCAGGGGCGCGTGATCCCAGTCGTGTCCGCCTCCTGAAAGGCATCGTTGCCGATCAGGTGCGTCGGCACCTGCCCCGTGAGGCACACGATCGGCACGGAGTCCATCAGCGCGTCGGTCAGCCCCGTCACCGCGTTGGTGGCGCCGGGACCGCTGGTGACGAGGACCACACCGACTTTGCCCGTCGAGCGCGCGTAGCCCTCCGCCGCGTGCACGGCCCCCTGCTCGTGCCGCACGAGGATGTGGCGCAATTGGTTCTGCTTGAAGAGCGCGTCGTAGATCGGCAATACCGCGCCGCCGGGATAGCCGAAAACGACATCAACGCCCTGGTCCACCAGGGCCTTGATGACCATTTCCGCACCAGGCATCGCCGCTGCCGACATGACACCTCTCCTTGGGTTGACGGGAACGAAATACCGCGCGGGACGCGGCGTTGACCTAGACCCCGATGGGGCCGAGGTGTCGCCGCATGCCTCCCGTCCCGCGCAAGGGGGCCTAACTAGCCAGAGGAAACCGGGCTGGTCAATACAAACTGACGAATAAATGAAAATATTTCCGGTAATAAACTTTCCGAATATTGCGCGGCGAGCCGAAGGACAGGGAAGTCGGGGGTGGATGGGAGCTGGTGCCGGAACCAGGTGATCTGCCGCTTGGCGTAGTTGCGCGACGCCTGCTGAGCGAGTGCCATCGCGGCCTCAAGGGAGATTTCGCCCCGGATTACCCGAATGAGTTCCGGCACCCCGACGGCCTTCATGGCCGGCAGTTCCGGCGCAAGGCCTCGAGCCAGCAATGCCCGCACCTCCTCGGGCGCGCCTCGCTCGATCATGGCGAGGAAGCGCCGATCGATGGCGTCGTAGAGCACCTCCCGCGGCGGCAACAGCAGCAGGGCCGCAGCCCGTCGCTGCGTCCCCGCACCGTCGCCCCGTTGCCAATCCCTGAGCGTGCGGCCTGTCGCCGTCACGACCTCATAGGCGCGGATGAGGCGCTGGGAGTCCGAGGGATGGAGCCTCGTGCTAGCCTCGGGGTCCCTCCGCGCGAGCTCAGCATGAAACAGCACCCCGCCGATCGATTTGTGGAGCGCCCGCGCTGCTGCGCGCACGGCCGCGGGAATTTCCGGCACCGGCGCGAGGCCCTTGAGGAGTGCGCGGAAGTAGAGCCCAGTTCCGCCGACGAGCAGCGGCAGCCGTCCTTCCGCCTGAGCCGCCGCTATCTCCGCCTCTGCCATGGCGCACCAGCGCGCCGCCGAGCAAACCTCGCCAGCATCGAGAACGCCATAGAGCCGATGGGGCGCGCGCGCGAGTTCCGCCGCGCTTGGCCGCGCCGTCAGTATCGCAAGATCGCGATAGACCTGCATGCTATCGGCATTGATGAGGGTGCCGCGGAACTCCTCGGCGATCGCGAGCCCGAGCGCGGATTTACCCGACGCGGTCGGGCCGGCGATCAGGACGATGGGGCGAGGCGCTCGCACCCGCGCGGCTCAGGCCTCGATCCGCGCGCGATCGACGATCGTCTGCGTGTCGAGGCCTGCCGGCATGGTGCCGAAGGCGCGCCCCCAATCGCCGTCGAGCCGCGTCGCGCAGAACGCGTCCGCGACCGCGGCGGAGGAATGGCGCAGCAGAAGACTCGCCTGCAGGGCGAATGCCATCATCTCCACGACGCGCCGCGCGACCGGCTCGAGGCTCGCGGGGTCGGCGAGACGCCGCATGAGATCCTCCGCGAAGGCGTCGAGCCGGGCATTCGAACCGCGCGCCAATGCGATCTCTTCGCGGAAGGCCTCGAGGGTCTCGGGCTCGCGCTGCATTGAGCGCAGCACGTCGAGGCAAATCACGTTGCCGGTGCCCTCCCAAATGCCGTTGAGCGGGGCCTCACGATAGAGTCTCTCCATGAGGTGATCCCCGATGAAGCCGTTCCCGCCATGGCATTCGAGCGCCTCGACGACGAATTGCGGCGCACGCTTGCAGGCCCAGTATTTCGCGACGGGCGTGCAGATGCGGGACATCAGCGCCTCCCTCCGATCCGTCTCGGAACGATCCAAGGCGTGAGCGAGCCGGAAGACCATCCACGTCAGCGCCTCGCTTTCGACGGCGAGGTCCGCGACGACGTTCCGCATGATCGGGAGATCGATGAGGCCGCGCTGAAAGGCGCGGCGGTTTGCGGTGTGATGGATCGCCTGCGAGAGCGCCTGGCGCATCAATCCTGCCGAGCCGATCGCGAAATCGAGGCGCGTCGCATGCGCCATCTCGATGATGGTGGCGATCCCGCGGCCCTCGTCGCCGAGCATGACGGCCTGCAGGTCGTAGAATTCGACCTCGCTGCTGGCGTTCGACTTGTTGCCGCACTTGTCCTTGAGGCGCTGCAGCTTCAGGCGGTTGCGGCTCCCGTCGGGGAGCCAGCCAGTGGCGAGAAAACAGGACAAACCCTTCTCGGTTTGCGCCAATGTGAGGAAGAGGTCGCTCATCGGCACCGAGAAGAACCATTTGTGGCCCGTGATGAGGTAGAGCGCGCCCGAGCCGCGGCGCGCCGTCGCAGGGCGCGCGGTCGTGATCGTCGCGCGGAGATCGGAGCCGCCCTGCTTCTCGGTCATCGCCATGCCGACGGTGATTCCCGACTTCGCCTTGGCGTGCATCGCTCGGGGATCGTAGGCGGCTCGATTAATGAGCGGAGCCCATTCGTCATGGAGCGCGCGGTCGTGGCGCAGCGCGGGAATGGAAGCGAATGTCATCCCCATCGGGCAGCAGATGCCGTTCTCGCCTTGGTTCCAGAGATAGCCGAGCGCGGCACGCGCGACATGCGCACCCGGCCGGTCGTGTGTCCAGGCGAAGGAGTGCGTCTCGCAGCCATAGATGAGCGACATGAGCTCGTGATAGGCGGGATGAAACTCCACGATATCGACGCGGTTGCCGAAACGGTCATGCGTGCGCAGTTCCGGCAGATGCCGGTTGGCTTGGCGCGCGAGCATCTGGACCTTCTCGCTGCCAACGATGACGCCTGTCTGCCGCAGCCTATCCTCCGCCCACTCCCCACCGAAGGTTCGGACCGCCTCGACAAGCGGCCGATCACGGGAATAGGCGTCATAGTCCTGGAGCGCACCCGACTGGTTCAGGACTTCGTGCGTCACGAAGCCCGACCCGCGATCGTCGGAGACGAAAGTGCCACCGCTCATCTGCGCCTCCCCCTGGCCAACACCGCGCATTCTAGCCTCCTCCTGCGGGAAGACGTGAGAGAGAGTCTCCTGCCTTTCCCTTCGCGCCGTTCCGCCCTACCGTTGGCGTAACAAATACGGAGGAGATGCCGATGCGCGCGATGCAGATCATCGAATGGGGAAAGCCGCTGGAAGCGCGGGAATATCCGGATCCCGAGCCCAAGGGCGAGGAAGTGCTGCTCAGGGTCGAGGCCGCGGGGGTCTGTCATAGCGACGTTCACATCTGGGATGGCTACTTCGACCTCGGCGGCGGCAACAAGACGACGATGGAATCCCGCGGCGTCCGTCCGCCCTTCACCATGGGGCATGAGATCGCGGGCGTCGTCGCCGCACTCGGTCCCAATGCGAGCGGCGTGCAAGTCGGCGACAAGCGCGTGGCCTATCCCTGGATCGGCTGCGGCGAATGTGCGGTTTGCAGGCGCGGCGACGAACTCCTCTGCCTGGCGCCGCGTACCTTGGGCACGCGCCGCGCCGGCGGCTATGGGACGCACGTGATCGTCCCCCATGCGCGCTATCTTGTGGAGCACACGGGCGTCCCGCAAGCCCTTGCGGCCACCTATACATGCTCGGGGATCACCGCCTTCTCCGCCCTCAAGAAGACGCGCGAGCGCCTCGGCGCCGCGGATCACCTCGTCATCATCGGTGCTGGCGGCGTCGGCGGCAGCGCCGTCCACATCGCGCCCGCGGCGGTCGCGGGAAAGGTCGTCGTCGCGGACATCGACGGCCAGAAGCGCGCGCATGCCCGCCAAATGGGCGCCGTCGCCACGATAGACAACTCCGCGCCCGACGCCGTGAAGCAGGTGATGGAAGCGACCGGCGGCGGCGCCGCCGCGGCGATCGATTTCGTGGGCTCGCCCAAAACCATGGAATTCGGCGTCAACGTGCTGCGCAAGGGCGGCAAGCTCGTGATGGTCGGGCTCTATGGCGGATCCGCAGCGCTCTCGCCCGTGCTGTTTCCGTTCAAGATGATGACCGTCGAGGGCTCCTATGTCGGGACGCTCGACGATCTGAGGGAGCTGATGGCGCTGGTACAGGCAGGCAAGGTACCGCCCATTCCCGTGGAGACGCGGCCAGCGGATCACGCGAGCGAAGCGCTCAGCGACCTCAAATCCGGCGGCAAAGTCAGGGGACGCGTGGTGCTCCTGCACTAGCGTCATCATCTGCCTTTCCCGAGAAGAGCAGCAGATTGCCGTCGGGATCGGCGACGATGAAGGTGCGCGCGCCCCAGGGCTCTAGCCGGAGCGCTTGATGGAAGGCGACGCCGCGAAGGCGGAACTCCTCGTAGAGCGCTGCGATCTCATCGACCGAGATCGCAGCCGAGAGCAAATCCTCGCGAGCGCTGCGCGCGCGGTCGACAACGGGAATATCGACGTGGCGGAGATTGAGCGCCGCACCATCGCGCACCACTTGGCCATAGAATGGGGGTTTGCCGTATCGGAACCGAACGGCAAAGCCGAGCTTCTCCGTGAAGAAGGCGCAGGCAGCGTCGAAATCGGTGACGAAGAGCTGCGGCTCGGCGGCCGAGAGGCAGGCGCGTGAGGGCTGCGTCATGCCGGCAGATCATAGCCCGCGCTTGCCTTCCCGTCCTCCTTCGCCGATAACCGCGGCATGGCCGAGTGCGTCCTGACCTTCGTGGCGGGGCCTGGATTCGAGGGGGCCTGGGAGGGTGTGCGGAGCGTCGCGGTCGAGGCGCTCTGGCGACTCGGCGCCGATCTGGAATCGATGGAGTGGCTTGCGCCGGAGCGCGCGGTCGATCTTCCCTTCGGAAATCTCGATCCCGAGCAGGCGGAGACCGCGGTGCGGGCTGCGCTCCGCGAGCAGAGCGGCGACCTTCCGCTCGACATCGTGGCGCAGCGACGGGCTGGGCGGCGCAAGCGACTCCTGCTCGCCGACATGGAATCGACGGTGATCGCCAACGAGATGCTCGACGAGCTCGCGGAGATTTTAGAGCTCGGCCCGAAAATCGCGGAGGTGACGGCGCGCAGCATGAACGGTGAGACCGACTTCGCCCCTGCGCTCCGCGAGCGCGTCGCTCTCCTGCGCGGCAAGCCTGCGGCGGCTCTCGACGAGGCGACGCGGCGGATTCGCGTTACCTCGGGCGCGCGGGAGCTCATCGCGACCATGCGCGGTAACGGCGCCTTTACGGCACTGGTCTCCGGCGGGTTTCGCAGCTTCACCGGCCGCGTCCGGGCGGAGCTAGGTTTCGATATCGACATCGCAAATGAACTCGTGATCGAGGGTGGCGAGATCGCCGGCAGCGTGCGCGAGCCCGTTCTGGGCCCTGAGGCGAAGCTCGCAGCATTGCGCATGCTCGCCGCCGACCGCGGCCTGCCGCTCGCGGACACGCTCGCCGTCGGTGACGGCGCGAACGACATCGGCATGTTAGAGGCAGCCGGTCTCGGCATCGCCTTTCACGCGAAGCCCGTGGTGCGGCAGCGCGCGCGGCATCGCATCGACCACGCCGATCTGACCGCGTTGCTTTATTTGCAGGGGTATCGGGAGGAGGAGATCAAGCGGTAGCGATCCTTCCCCTCCCATCGCGAAGCAATGGGAGGGGAAGGGTTTCGTATCGGGGCGCTTAGCTCTTGCCGTCGATGCGAAGGGCCTTCCAGCCAAGCTCGCCCTGGCGGTCGATCAGCATCAGCACGGATTTGCGGCCGGCCTTCTTCGCTTCCTCGACCTTGTCGGCGACCTGTGCGGGGCTCTTAACCTCCTCCTGCGCGACCTCGACGATGACGTCGCCTGCCTTGACCAATTTCTCGGCGGCGGGGCTGTTGTTCTGGACGTCCACCACCACCACCCCCGCGGCGTCGTCGGCGAGCGAGAACTTGGTGCGGAGGTCGGGTGTAATGGTCGAGAGCGAGAGCCCCAGCGCCTTCACGGTCACGGGCGGATCGGCTGGGCCGCCAGGGGCCGAGGCCTGTTGCGGCTCGTTCTCATCGAGGAGGCCGACCTTGACGTCGACTGTCTCCTCCTTGCGCTTGCGCCAGACCGTGACCTTCACGGTCTTGTCGATCGGCGTCTCCGCGACGATGCGCGGGAGCTGACGTACGTCCGTAATCTCCTTGCCGTCGAAGCTCAGCACGACGTCGCCGGGCTGGATGCCGCCCTTCTGCGCGGGGCCGCCGTCGTTGACGCTCGCGATCAAGGCGCCGCGGGGCTTGTCGAGGCCGAGGCTCTCGGCGATCTCGTCGGTCACGCTCTGGATGCGCACGCCGAGCCAGCCGCGGCGGGGGCGGCCGAACTCCTTGATCTGCTCGATCACCGGACGCGCCATGTTCGCGGGAATGGCAAAGCCGATGCCGATCGAGCCGCCCGTCGGCGAGTAGATCGCGGTGTTAACGCCGATGACCTCGCCGTCCATGTTGAACATCGGGCCGCCGGAGTTGCCGCGGTTGATTGAGGCGTCGGTCTGCAGGAAGTCGTCGTATTGCCCCGCGCTGATGTCGCGGCCGCGGGCGGAAAGGATGCCCGCCGTCACAGTGCCGCCGAGGCCGAAGGGGTTGCCGATCGCGAGCACCCAATCGCCGACCCGGGTCTTGTCGCTGTCGCCGAATTTGACGAAGGCGAGCGGCTTAGTGGGCTTTACGCGGAGGAGCGCCAGATCGACCTTGGTGTCGCGGCCGACGACCTCAGCCTTTAGGTTGGTGTTGTCCTGGAGCGTCACCGTGATCTCGTCGGCGTCCGCGATCACGTGGTTGTTGGTGACCACGAGGCCGGAGGGATCGACGATGAAGCCCGAGCCTAGGGATTGCGCACGCCGCGGCGGCTGGTCGCCGCCGCCGCCGCGATTGCGGTTCATGAAGTCTTTGAAGAGATCCTCGAGCGGCGAGCCCGGCGGGAATTGCGGCATCTCCTGCGGGGGTGCGCCCTTGTTTCCCTTGATCGTCTGGGTCGTCGAGATATTGACCACGGCAGGCAGGAGCTTCGCCGCGAGATCGGCGAAGCTGTCGGGTCGATGCGGGGCCTGGGCATAGCCCGCGGGTACCGATACCGCACCGACGAGCACTGCCACGACCACGCGTCCAAGCCACATGCCGGCACGGCAGGTCGCACTGCTCGCCGCGGAGGCATTCTCCTCCAGAGCCTTGAGAGGAGGGGTCGATCCGCGCCCGTTGCGGGCCTCTGGCGGCGCAGTCAGGCCACGAAAGGCGGATCTCAGCCCGGCAATCACGGTGGTCAAGTAGGCTCTCCCGGAGGAAGGGGAAATTAGTAAACACATCATAGTTGGGGAGCGTTCCCGCCGCAAACCAGTCCCGGAGGTCAGGACCGACGAATGAGCCAAACCGCCGCAACCCCAACACACGCGGCGATCAACCCTCCGATCCGGAGCGCGCCCGAGGGAATGGCGGGAAGTTCCTCCGCCAACCGCTTCGTCGTCTCCGGAAAGAGGGCGAGCAGGATGCCTTCGATAACGAAGACGAGGGCGAGCGCGGTTCCAAAATCGCGCATCCCCGCCCGAGGCCCGGCGCCGCCCGCCTATTGCTTCGGCTTGTTGTCGCCGCCGGCACCGGCGGGTTCTCCGCCGGTCTCCGAATTGAAGTAGCGGAAGAACTCGCTGTCCGGGGTCAGTACCAAGGTGGTGTCGCTATTGGCAAGCGCGCCCCGATAGGCCTCCAGGGAACGATAGAAGGCGTAAAACGCGGGGTCTCGACCGAATGCCTCGGCAGAAATCCGAATGCTATTGGCATCGCCCTCGCCGCGGAGTATCTGCGACTGCTTTTGCGCGTCGGCGAGGATCTCGATCCTTTGCCGATCGGCGTTCGCGCGGATCTTCTGCGCCTCTCGCGCGCCCTCGGCGCGGAATTGCGCGGCCTCGCGCTGGCGCTCCGTCTTCATTCGCTCGAAGATCGCCTGGCTATTCTCGGACGGCAGGTCCGCGCGCCTGATGCGGACGTCGATCACGTCGATACCGAAGGCCCTTGCCTGGCCGTTGACGTCATCTCGCACCTGCCGCATCACCTCAGCGCGCTTGTCCGCGACGACCGAGGCGAGCTGCACGTTACCGATGACGCGGCGGAGCGCGCTGTTCACGATCGAGGCAAGCCGGGTATTGGCAACCGCCTCCGTCCCGACAGATTGGTAGAACTGCAGGGGATCGACGATCCGATAGCGCGCGTAGCTGTCGACCACAAGACGCTTCTGGTCAGCGGCGTTCACCTCCTCGGCCGAGGGCTCGAGGTAGAGGATGCGCTTGTCATAGAAGACGACGTTCTGGATGAGCGGCAGCTTGAAATGCAGGCCCGGCTCATT
>Ga0335083_10001642_pt1 | contig 30546 bp, 40 predicted proteins | sample Lox_Sample_42_FD_206716 | JGI IMG/M metagenome (GOLD analysis project Ga0335083, IMG submission 206716) | Soil microbial communities from Loxahatchee National Wildlife Refuge, Florida, United States - Lox_Sample_4.2 | ecosystem: Environmental > Terrestrial > Soil > Wetlands | place: USA...
ACCTGCCGGACAGGGAGAGGCAGGCTCCGATGCGCAGGCGGCCGTTCATGGCGTCTCACCTCATGTCGACCTCGTAGCAGAATCCGTGCCGGTCACCGGCGGCTACCGAGTCCTGAACTTCGACCGGCTGTCCTTCGTTGTCGTAGACGGTCCGCAGGATGCGAAAGACGGGGACACCCGGCGGCAGGCTCAGTTGCCGCACTTCGTCCGGCGTAGGCATCCTGCCCGATATCTCGTCAACCGAACGCGCAATGTGCCGGCGGATAGGGCCAGCGGAGTCCTCGATGAGGGCATGCGCGCCACCGCGGATTCGGTGCGGGCGCTCGAGCGCCGTCCCGGCAGCCACGGACACCGGGAAGTAACCATCGTGGAGAGCGACCGGGATGTCATCCAGCCAGAAGGTGAGCCGCCGTACCACCACGTCCGCGCCCTCGTCGATCTCCAGCCGCGTCGCCACCTCTGGCGGTGCCGGCACCTTGACTACCTCACGGATGTCCTGCCGCGGGCGCTGTCCCTGTTCGAGCGCTTGAGCGTTGAAACCGGGAAGGCCGAGGCCGCGGTGCTTCCGGTAGTTCGATCCGGTGACGGTTATCCCGACGTGACCCTTCGGCCGCACGACGGCCCGGCGCCCCTGGCCAGTGGTGATAAGCCCTTCGCTGCGGAGGATGGCGAGCGCGCTGCGCGCTGTCTTCCTGGACGTGTCGTACTCCGCCGCTAGCTCGTTCTCCGATGGCATCTCGTCGCCCGGCGCAAGGCGTCCGCTGTGGATGCTTTCTCGCAGGTCGTCGGCTATGCGCCGGGACGGGAATCCCTCGGCTTCTGGCATGCGCTTGATACTACAAGTTATAAATCATGGGTACTCATGTATCTTGACTTGGGTACTCAAGCGCGCCTAGCCTCGTAACAAGAGCCGGAATTTCCGGCGATTCCCCAGAGGGATGGCGAGCATGACGGTTACCGCTACTGCGGCGACTCGGCCAGCGAAACGTCAGATTCCCGGCCCGGTTCGCGGAGACTGCCTGGTCCCGCTCCCCGAGGCCGCGAGACGCCTCGGCCGATCTCCCGACACCCTGCGCCTGTGGCACGACGACGGGCACATGCCCGCAGTTGTCACCCCAGGCGGCCAGTGGTCCACGTACGAGAGCTTCATCGACGCGGTACTCGCGTCAGCCCGGCCGAAACAGCCCGGCTCGATCGAGGAGATTGCGCGCGGCTGGTTCGAGGCGCATGCACCGGAAGCGGTGGCGTGATGACGCACTCCCCCACCTCAGCAAACGAAGCGGCCCTCGGCGCTGGAACCGCCGGGGCCGCTAGAAGCCATGCCCAACCGCCAGGAAGGACAACGACTGATGGCCAATCTAACACCTGGCCACCCGGAGACCCAAGGATCTGGTCCGGCCAAGCCGCAGACCCTCGAGGCCGTGAAGACGGCAGCCGCCTTGTGGATCCTCGATCTCGGCGTCACCGCGGCGGAGGCGCGCCGCTGGGCGACAGCCGATCCGGAGCACCCGGCGGCCTCCTGCCTGGATCTGATCGAGCTGATGGAGAACTTGGCAGGTGCGGCATGACAAGCACCGCTGCTCCGCAGGTTCCGGCAATCACCTGCACCCGCGCTTTCGCGGGCCTTCCCGAGTCCGCTAGCGCAGCCCGGTCGTGGGTGGCGGGCTTCTTCCCCGTCCCCACAGCCGCGGCCGACGCCGCGCTGCTGACGTCCGAGCTCGTGACCAACGCGATCGTGCACTCAGCTTCCCGTCTTCCCGGCGGCCAGGTCACCGTGAGCGTCAGGGCCATGGACGACCTTGTCCGCGTTGACGTGACCGACCAGGGGGCGGTGCCGCCTGACCTGACCGCGCCTCGCGGCCCGGGTCTTGGCCTGGTGCTGGTCGCCGCGCTGGCCGACGTGTTCGGCGCTGACGGCCCCGACCGGTGGTTCGCGCTGCGGACGGGTGGCGCGTCGTGAAGGCCGCGCTGATCGCCCTGGTGGTCAGGGTGGCCGCTCCCGCGCATGTCAGGTTCGTCCTACTCGGTTACCCGGTCTCGGTGAGCGCCTTGTGGCTGGTGGCCGCCGCCGAGCTGCTCGCCGCGGCCGGGACCGCCTGGCTTGCCGTCCGGCTTATCCGCCGGTTCCAGTCGTCACCGTACCCGCGGGCCGCCTGTTGGACGTCATGAGCCTGTCCGTCCGCGGTCGCCGCGTCATCGCATGCGCTTGCATCGCGGGGGCGCTGGCGTGCCTGATCCTGGCCGCGCCGTCGGCCGCCGTCACGGTTCCGGCGGTCTTGTCGATCGCCGGGGCGCTGCTGTACCTGCACAGCTCCACGGGCGCGGTCGCGCACATGAGCAACGCCGATCGCCAGGCCTGGCAGTCTGCCCGGACCCTGGGCGACCTCGGCGAGCTGACCGCCCGCTGGCTCGAGGGGTCGGTCGCGTCGGTCCCCGGCTACTGTTGCCGGCCCGCCGAGGAGACCGAGCACCTGGTGCCGGTGCTGGCGAAGCTGAACCGGACCGGGTTCGTCACCACCGGCAGCCAGCCCGGCGAGGTCTTCGGCGTCGATGATCTCGGCAGGCATCGTGCCGCCGTCGAGGGATTCGCCAGCTGGGCTGTGGCCGAGGCGATCGAGACGGCGGCCGTCCACGCTGACCTGATCGCCGTCGTCCACGATCCGGTCACCCTGCCTCGCTGGCGCTATTACCGCGGGGAAGCCGTGATCGTGACGAAGATCGGCGACCGCGACTTCACCGGGTTCGGGGTCCAGCTTCCCCGCCGCCACATCCGCGACGCGCACCTGGGTTACGGGATCTGCCATCCCGACGCCGTGGATGCCCTGTGCGAGGCGTGGCAGGTCACGGTTATCGACCCGCAGTGGGGCCGCCCGGATGTGTTGTGGCAGGTGCTGGCGGAGGCCGTGAGCCCGGCGGGAGGTACCCGGTGACCACGCACGCCATCACGATCGAGATCGACGACGAGAGGCTCGCCAGCTACACCGACGAGTTCCTAGCCGTGTGCTGGCACCTCGCCCAGCACAATCCGGCTGGGCACGGCGACTACCTGGCCGACGAGCTGGCCGAGCGGATCGGCCGGGAGATCATCCGCCGCTGGCCCAAGGGCGTCCAGCCTGAACTGTGGCACCACCAGGGGCGCCACCACTTCAGCAAGGAGTTGGGCCGGTTCGCGAAGTAAGAGCCGGCCGGCCCGGCCGGCCTCCACGACACCCGGGCGTTCCACTCCGGACGCTGGGTGCCGAAGACCACCGATGACGACCCGGAAGGGACGGTGCAGCCATGACCGGCCCGCTCACCTACCAGCAGGCCATGGATCTGGGCCTACGCGACCAGATCGGCCGGTACGAGGAGCTGACCGACCGGAACCTGATGGCCCGTTCGATCGCGGCCTTGCAGGCCCGCGGCGACTACGACGCGGACAAGCACCCCGACCCGGTTGACTACCCTGCGCTGACCGTGGCCGAGCACGTGGAGATGCTCGCGCTCGGCGAGGCTATCGCGTTCTACTACCGGCACCCGGCGGGCGTCGACCAGGCCGTCCGGGCCGGGGCGACGTGGGAGCAGATCGCAGCCGCCAGGAACACCACGGCCGAAGCCGCCCGGGCCGCCTACCGCAAGTGGGCGGAGGGCCAGCACACGTACGCGGGCATGAGCGACGCCGACTACGCCGCGGCGCTCGAGGCGGCCGGCGGCACCGGAGGCGGCCAGTGATGTACGCCGACCACGACCACCGCGGCCAGTACGCCGAGGACCGGCACGACCATGACCTCGACTACGCGGAGAAGCACCACCGGAACTACGACGACGAGAGCACGGCCCGGGGCCTGCGCGAGGACCTCGGCCGCGCCGAGGGGCGGATACGCGAGCTGGAGAACGTGATCGGCTCGCTGCGCCACCAGCTCGACGGCGCGCTCGAGCGAATCCGCGCCCTGGAGACCGACACGCCGCAGGCGCGGCAACTCCAGCTTGAGGCCGACCAGGCCGCGGCCGACCTCGTCGGCTCCGGCTATGACCCCCGGGAGGACTGGTGAAGATCCGCCTGCACGGCACCGAGGAGGAGTGCCGAGAGATGGCCGAGCTGCTCGAGTCCGTGATGCTGGTCCAGTCGGTCAGCGACCCGTACCCCGACCGCGGGCGCAGCGTGCTCGTCCGGGTGTACGTAGAGGCCGTCCCGCGAGGCGGGCGGTGAGCAGCATGACCGCGCTCATCACTGTCTATACCGGCGACGGCTGCATCGGCCGGTGTGACGCGAAGTGCTACCACGCGTGGGGTCCGGAGTGTCATTGCATCTGCCAGGGCGCCAATCATGGCGTGGGCAGGCAGGAGGCGATCGAGAACACGCGCGAGCTCGGCGAGTCCTGGCTCGAGCAGGCGCAGGCCGGCGGGCGCGGTATCGGGCACGTCGAGATCCTGGCCGACGCGCTGCACCAGCCGTTGTTCAGCCTCGGGGGTGCACGGTGACCGGGGACCGCGGCGTGCGCCGGTGGCCGCTGCTGCTGATCGCATCCCCGGCGGCAGTCGCGATCTGGTCCGGGTGGGTCGGTCTCGGCGGCATGTGCGGGTTCGGGATTGTCCATCCGCTGCCCGGTATCGCGGACTCGGTCACGATCAACACGGCGATCACGCTGCCGGTCGGGGTGGAGGCCTACGGCGCGTACGCACTGGGCGCGTGGCTGGCGCCGGGCACCCCGCAGCGGGCACGGCTGTTCGCTCGCGGCTCGGCGTTCGGCGCCCTGGGGCTCGGCATGGGCGGCCAGGTGATCTACCACCTGCTGGCCGCTGCGGGCGCGCTGCGGGCGCCGTGGCCGGTGGTGGTGCTGGTGTCGTGCATCCCGGTGGTGACTCTCGGGTTCGGCGCGGCGCTGAGTCACCTGCTGCGTACGGATCCTGAGCCCGTACAGGTCGTCGGCACCGTGCCCGTACGGGTCCCGGACCGTACGGAGCAAGGCCCTGATGGGGAAGCCCGTACGGCCGACGCGGACGGGCACGCGCCCGTGACCCGCGAGGAGATCGTCGCCGCGCTGGCGGAGGAGATCCGCGACGCGATCGAGGCCGGGGAGCGCTGGACCCCGGATTACCAGGCGCTGATGGAGCGTACGGGGTTCCGCCGGTCCTGGTGCGAGAAGGCCGTACGGGATGCCCGTACGGCGGCAGCGTTTCCCGGCGCCCGTACGGATGCGGGGGAGGCGGGCACGGCCCGTACGGAGCGGCTCCGCACGGAGGACCGTACGGGCCAGCTGGCCCGCGCCAACGGCAGCGGCCCGTGAACCCGGACCGCGACAACTGAACAGCAAGCTCCCCGCCACCGGGCGGATGGCCTAGGAAACCGGGCCCGGCAGCGGGGTTCCCACCGAAGTGGAGGTGACCATCATCATGGCCGAGCAGCCATTTGAAGGCCAGGGCGAGGAGGAATGGGCCGGGCCTATCGGCGGCGATGACGTGCCCGAGGGCGAGGTCGTCCCGTTCCCCCGGCAGCCCGGCACGGAAGCCGAACCCAGCCGCAAGCCGGGCGGCCCCGGTGAGCTCCGCCCCATCATCCCCGAGCACCTGCGCACCGTGGCCGGCGTCAGGAAAGCCACAGGATGGCACGCCGGGCGGTGGTGGCACATCATCCTGTATCACCTGTTCCGCGTGCCCAAGCGGCTCGTGGTCACCCTGGTCTGGGCCGCGCTTGGCGTCCTGCAGCTGGAATACGTACAGGTCCACTGGTGGTGGGTGATCGAGCAGTCGAGCCTGCGGTCCGAAGCGGTGCGGACCAAGGATTCCCGCACCTGGGAGTCGCTGCACAAGCACGCCCGGAAGGTGCGGCTCACCCGCGGCCTGGTGCTGCTGGCCGAGCACGTGGCCATCTTCGTGGCCGCTGGCTGCCTGACGGCGTTCTTCCCGCTCGGGTGGATCCCGGCCGGCTGCGTGGTGATCCCGCTGCTGGCCTGGTTCGGCAACCCGACCAGCACGCCGGTGGTGGACTCGGCGACCACGCCGGTGGCGTACGAGGCGCTGTCGATGGAGATCGTCATCCGCGCCCTGCTGGCCCTGTCGATCGCCAACATCAACCGCGCCTGGAAGGACAACCCGAAGACGGCATTTCAGCAGGTCGACCCGATCACCCGCGACGGGCAAGGGTGGCTCGCCAAGCTCGACCTGCCCTACGGCGTGACGGCCGGGGAGGTCTCGGAGAAGCGCGAGGAACTCGCCTCGGGCCTGCGCCGCCCGCTGGGCACCGTGTGGCCCGAGACCGACCACAAGCGCCACCCCGGGGCGCTCGCCTTGTTCGTGGCCGACCAGGACATGACCACGGCCGAGCAGCCGCCGTGGCCGCTGGCCAAGCGCGGGCAGGCCGACGTGTTCGCTCCGGTCGTGTTCGGCACTGACCCGCGCGGCCGGTTGGTCACGCTGACGCTGATGTTTGCGTCGGTCATCATCGGGTCGATCCCGCGCATGGGCAAGACGTTCCTGCTCCGGCTGCTGCTGCTCATCTGCGCGCTGGACATCCGCGTCGAGATCCACGCCTACGACTTCAAGGGCACCGGCGACCTCAAGCCCATCGCCCAGGTAGCGCACCGGTACCGGGCCGGCGACGAGCCGGAAGACATCGACTACCTGCTCGCCGACATGCGCGCCCTGCGCACCGAGATGCGCCGCCGCACCAAGGTGATCCGCGAGCTGGACGAGAAGCGGTGTCCGGAGAACAAGGTCACGCCGGACCTGGCCGTCGACCGGCGCCTGGGCCTGCACCCCATCGCGATCGCGTGGGATGAGTGCCAGATTCCGTTCGAGAATCCCGACCACGGCAAGGAACTCATCGCCATCGCGACCGACCTGGTCAAGCGCGGGCCCGCGCTCGGGATCATGCTGATGCTCGCCACCCAGCGGCCCGACGCGAACTCGATTCCCACTCCCATCAGCGCGAACGCCGTGCTGCGAATGTGCCTGAAGGTGATGGGGCAAGTGGAGAACGACATGGTGCTCGGCACCTCGATGTACAAGAACGGCTACCGGGCCACCATGTTCTCCCGCGAGGACAAGGGCGTGTTCCTGTTCGCCGGCGAGGGGCTCAACCCGGTCATCATGCGCGGCTACGGGTTCGACATGGGGCCGTCCAAGGTCATCTGCGCGCGCGCCCGGATGATGCGCGAGGCCGCGGGCCTGCTGACCGGGTACGCGCTCGGCGAGGACGACGGTGACGAGGTGCGCTCGTTCGCGAACGACGTGCTGCTCGTGTTCCGTGACGACCCGCGGCTGTACACCGAGACGATCGCCGACCGTCTCCGCGAGTCGCTTTCGGCGTTCTACGCCGACATCACCGTCGAGGCCGTGCGGTCCCAGTTGGCCGCGGTCGGCGTCGTGTCCAAGAAGGTCCGCGAGCCCGGCGGCGTGCCGCGCGCTGGGTTCGAGCGGGCCGCCGTCATTGCCGCCGTGAGCAACCCCGGTGAGTGAGCGGCGGGCCGCGGGCGTTCCGGCCGGCCCCGGATGTGTTCCGGCGCCGGAACGGGAGCCTGACCAGCGATTGCCCGATTTGCCGGAACACCGCGGAACACCGGCCGCGACGGCTGTGACCTGCGATGTTCCGGCAGGCAGGCCCTCCGGCTCAAGTCGGCCGGTTCAGGCCTGTCATGGGGTGTCGTCGGCGAGGGACAGTGATGCGGAACGGAACACGGCTCAGGCTCACGTGCGGACGGTGCGGGCAGCCCCGCGAGCTGGTCGGGCACGTCTGCGTAGCCCGCTCGGGCCGAGCTGCCCGCCGCTCAGCTACGCCGAAGCTCAAGCTCGACTTCGGCAAGTGCGAGACCTGCAACAAGCCGGTTGGCAACCCGGTCACCCACGTCTGCGCGCCCCGGTCGGACTTCAAGCGCCGCCGCCGCGCCGCCCAGAAGCGGGAGAAGGACCAGGCCCGCGCCAAGCGGCAGGCCGACAAGCACGAGTACCAGAACTGCAAGGACGACGACTGCAAGCGGTCGGCCTGCGTGGCGTACAAGACCGGATGGCGCGAGGGATACCAGACCGGGTTCAACGAGGGATACGACGCCGGATACGGAGCGGGCCAGCGAGCCGGGTACAGCGAAGGGTTCGACGCCGGCCTCAGGTCATGCCCAGGACCGCACGGAGGTGGCTGACATGGTGACGCTGATGGAGCACGTGCTCACCGGACTCGCCCTGCTCGCCGCCTGGTCGGCGTACGTGTACTTCAAGCCCCGCAAGCAGTGCCGCAAATGCAGCGGATGGGGCAGCAAGCAGCACCGGGCCCGCAAGGCCTGCGGACGGTGCCAGGGCACGGGCCGCACCATGCGCCTATCGGCCGTGCTGGTCCACCACGCCGCCGGCATCGCCAGGGCACAGGTACGGAAAGCCATCGACAAGCGGAGGGAGGCCAGGACATGAGCTGCCCCGGGCTGCACTGCCCCGGGTGCTCGGGCGGTCAGTCGCTCGGCATCGCCGCCGGGGTCGTGGTCGGCCTGGTGGTGGCCGCCGAGACGGTGCGGTGGGTGGCTGAGCGCATCTGGTGGATCGGATCGACTATGGCCGTGTGCTTCGTCCTGGCTGTCGCCGCGTCCATGTGGCTTGAGCGGCGGGCCGACCGCCGCGGCGCCGCATGGGGAGCGGCCCGGGGCATCTACTCGCGCGCCGACATGCTGATGCCGTACCCGGCGCGCGCCGCCGCGGTGTCCGCCGGGCCGGAGCAGCCGACCGTCGCCGCGCCGAGCACCACCATCAACATCTTCGGCGTGCCGTCACCCGAGCAGCCCGCGGTCATCCGCCAGGCGCTCCCGGCGCAGGCGGCGGCGCAAGAAGCGCTCCGCCTGGCTACCCGGAACCCCGGGATCGACGAGAGCGGCGGCGGAACTCTAACGTGACCGGCCACGCGCCGGGCCGGATGCGATCAAACGGAAGGCGCGAGATGGCAACCATACCCAAGGAGGGGACTGAAATGAGCATCACCGACATCAGCACCACTGACATCGAGGCCATCACGGCCCGTTGACGGGCACGACCCGGCCCTGAGCGCGAGGCCGTACTGGCAGGACCAGTCGTGCCCGCCCTGGTGCATGATGACTGTCCCGCACGAGGACCACGACATGCCTGATAACCGCTATCACATGAGCGCCTTCCACCAGATCGACTCACGCTCGAGAAGGCCATCACCGTCCGGGCCGGCGATGGCGAACTGCTTTCGTCCAGCCCGGCCTTCCTGACAGCGGGACTGCACCAGCACTACCGCTGGCGCGACCCCCAGCTCACTATCACCCTCAACGGCGCGGTGGATATCAACCTGACGCTCACCGAGGCCGATCAACTGGCACAGAACATGGCTGCACGAGCCAGCGGCGACTCAGCGCGGAACGAGCAGTGCCCGCCCTGGTGCACCGCTGGTCCCCACGCAGACCCGTGCATAACGGACCGCAATCATATGGGCGAGTACGCGATGGTGACCCTGACCCTCCAGGACGCGGACGTCTCTTACCCGCCCAAGCCCTGGCCGGCTGGAGAGTATCCCGAGCCCGTGGTGTCGCCCCAGGACGTCGGGGTCAGCCTGTGGCAGGGATGGCGCGAGCGCGAGGCTCACGTCAGTATCGTCTACCGCGACGAATACACAGATCTAACCCTCTACGAGGCCCGGGAACTGGCAGAGGCCCTGGCCGACCTCGTCCTCCAGGCCGCCGGCGCCGCGAACTAAGTCTCAAGAGCAGGAAGAGCTGACCTGGGCAGCCAGTAGGCGCCGCGCCGCCCGACACCCCGCTTCGGGCGGCGCGGTCATGCCGTACCGCTCCGGTCAGCCGATGTGCGGTCGGGTCCCTCCCCACCACAGACGCTGTCCGGTCACGGCCTGATGTCGATTCGTGCCCTCCGTGCACCGCATAGGCGGGCTCCGCGTCTCCTGTGACGGGAGAGCGCGGCGGCCACGGCCGCGCTGGGGAGGGAAAGCCCATGAGCTACCAGCAGCCGCCGGAGGACCCGCAGGAGACCCGGCCGTTCATACCGTACGACCAGGGCCAGCCGTCCTACGGGCCGCCGCAGGGCCAGCATCCGGGTTACCGGCAGCCGCCGCCGGCTTACAACGGCCAGGGCGCAGTCCAGCCCGCGCCGCAGCACCAGCCCGCTCCTGCGGGCCAGGCCGCGTACCCTCCGCAGGCCGTCGCTGGCAGCCGGAGTGCCCGGCACCACGCCGCGGGGAAGCAGTACGGGCTCAACAGTGCCGAAGGCTTCTGGTACGTGCTCGGGTGCATCGCCTGGGGCGCGGCGTACTTCCAGAAGCTGCCCGGCAAGAAGGCCGCGTGCGAGGTCTTCAGCGAACTGCAGCTCGACGGGCAGGGTTCCGGCAGGGGCTACGCCCTCAACGGCATCGAGACCTTCTGGTACATCCTGATGTGCCTGTGGTTCGGCGCCGGCTACTTCGCCAAGGTGTCGGCCAAGAAGGCGCTGTGGGAACTCGTCGGCATGGTCCAGTCCGCTCCCGGCGAGTACGCGGGCGCGATCGGACGCGCCCTGGCCAGCGGCCGGCCCGTGATGCCGTACCGGCAGAAATACTGACCGGCCACAAGGCCGGCATGACCGAGGCCCGGGCAGCGCTTCCGGGGCATCCAGGCGCAGCTCGGACGACGGCTGGGTAAGGTCGACTGGTGAACGCGCGTATTTGTTCGGCGCGTATTCGGGGATGCGTTTCATGGGGCGGTTACTGGGTGTGGTTGCCACCCGCCCATTACCCCGGGACTTTAGACCGGCTCAGACGTTGCCTCACAGCGTCCGCATCCTTCGGCGGCGAATCCGGTGCCGATCGGTGGGGTTCAGCTGGTCGCACCGAGCGCGCGCCGTACCGGCCCATACTCGGTGAGGGCCGAGGTGAAGGTGTCAGCCCAGCGGGACTCGTGGCCTGGGCAGCTCAGGCGGTAGTAAACGATCCTGCGGGTCCGCTTGCTTGTGTTGGGGCCGATGTTGTGGCCCAGCAGGAAATGCGCGAGCAGGAGATCACCGCGATTGGCCAGAACCTGGACGGGTTCGCCGTACTGCGGCGGCGCCGCCAGGAAACAGCCATGGCCGCTGGTCGCAAGCAACGCTGCCGGGCCCTGCTCGCGGAACACTCGCTCGTGCACCAGGTGCGATCCCGGCCATACCCACAGGTTTCCGGAGTCAGGCGCCGATTCGTCAACGAGGTAGACGCCGGCGAGCATGGTGAAGGAATCGGGCCTGGCCTGCTCGGGGCGATGCCCGTCGATGTGCGGCGCGCCCGGCCGGTCCGCGGACGGCGGGATATTGAGCGCGACCTGGATGTGATGGTGGCCGTGGTCCAGCGTCCGCGGCGAGACCAGGGCCTCGGCCAGCCGGATGGCCGGGGAATCCCGCAGGGCCGCGTCGCATGCTGGCAGCCGCCCGGGAGGCCGGGAATAGGAGGGAGCGCTGCCGGCGTCGGCCGGTGGCGGGTTCTGGGCCACCAGAGCATTGATCTCAGCGTCGACCGGTGCCAGCAGGCGCTCCGGAACCACGCCGGGCAGAACCAGGTAGCCCTCGTCGCCGAAGTCCCGCAACTGCTCCTCGCTGAGCACCCTAGCGACGCTACGGCAGCCGTGCCGCCTTCCGCGCCCGAGTTTCCGCACTGGCAGGCCCGCCTCGATCAGCTCCGTCCGCTGCTTGCCGTCGTAGTCGAACCCATCCTGGGCGTGCCGGTACCGGAAAGCCGACCGCGCCACTCCGTCTGCTCGCCATATGGGACGTCGGTGGCAACCATTTGAGGTGTACGCCCCTGCAGGGCGGACACCAGCTGATCGGTGTCAAACACGTCAGCAACGTAAGCGCCGCTCATCAGATCCCCGCCCTTGTCGGCAAGCGACAAACCCTACCGGTACGCTGTCAGATTCGACTGTGTCGTATTCGTTCCGGCCCGGCGGCCCGTCCTGCAGCGGTTGTTACGCGACCTTCGCCATGAGCTCTACCGCCACCTATCGTGAGCACGGCCATGGCGATGCTTGGCCGCCCGCCGGCGACGGGATCATGAGCACCAACTTGATAAGAACCGCTGCCGTGACTCCGCGCCTGATCGGCTATCGTCACGGAGAGTGACAACCGCGCCGGGATGTCATGGGCAGGCAGAGCACGGAACGATGCCGAGTATGCATGGCTTCATGTCGGTTCCTTGGCGGTGGCCTGCGCGCGCATAACGGCTGCTTCTGTGCGCCGGGTCCCTTGCCCGCAGGCCTTTGGGAATCCGGCGCAGTTCCAGCATGCCCATCACCGCATCCCCGCTTACTGGTTTGCTGGGTGCGGGTCGAGTTGCGGGTTGCGGAGTTCGATCTGGCCGCGGCCGTTCAAGAAGACGCCGAAGATGATGCTGATGGCATCGGCCGGGACCTGGGCGGTGACCTCGTGGCGGGTCCAGTCGCGGGTTCCGGTGACGGGGGCGAAGTTGTTCTCGGGATCGTGCCAGGGATCTGGCGGGGACGGCCGCCGTCCTTGGCGGGGGATGCGGAGCACCAGTCCGGCTCGGTCGGCGACGCTGGTAGTGCGCAGGTCGCCGCGGAAGGTGACGGCGCGGCCGCGGTAGTCGTCGGGTTCGATCTCCTGGCTGAGGTAGGCGAATCCGGCGGGTTCGGGCACGGCCGCGGCCAGGATCACCCGCCGGTCGTCGGTGGTGCAGGAATAGTCCTGGTCATGAGACCCGGTCACCTGGCGCAGGAAGGTGCCATCGAGCTGCCATCGGTGCAGGCCGTCAGTGAACGCCAGGTTGCGCGGCTCGAACCGCCTGTGCTCGGACGGCCCAGGGGGAGCCTGCTGGCGGCCGCGGAACGGGCCGAGCGGGTCGGGGCCGGTGACAGGCTGGGCGAGCCGGTCCATCACCGGGTCCTCGACGGCCAGCGGCGCGCCGGTGATGACCGCCAGGGCCAGGCCGTCGGCCAGGCGGGTGGTGACCTGCCGGGTCCCGCCGGGCCCGGCGATGTCTGCCCGCGTGGCGGTCACCGCAGGGCCCAGGTCGGTGACGGTCACCGCGGTCACGGTGATCCCGGCCGCGCGCAGCAGCCGGCCGGTCATCTCCCCCGCGTCGTCTTCGGGGTGTTCCCCGCCGCGGTCTTCCGGGCGGGCGAGCAGGCGCCACAACGCGCCGGCGTTTGCGGGCAGCCGGACCGGCAGCGCCCGGTGCCCGGCGTCGTCGGCGAGCACCACGAGACCGTGTGGTTGGCGTTGTGGCCAGGGGTCGGCGTGCGCGATGCGGACGGCGGTCATGGGGGTGCTCCGGGAGGTGGCGGGGATGAGGTCGGGGCGGTGCGCGGTGATGTACTCGCGCAGCCGGCGGCGGGCCTTGTGCAGGCTGGCCTTGGCGGCGCCGGGAGTGACGCCGGCCTGCCCGGCGGGCTGGTCGGCGTAGTAGAAGCGGGTGACGGCGTGGCGCTGCCCGGGGGGCAGGCCGGCGACCGCGCGGCTGAGCACGTCGGTGCGGTCCAGGTCCTCGGCCGATGGCAGGGTGCCGGCCGAGGCCGGGTGCAGGTTTTCGGGCCAGTCGCCGAGCAGGGTCAGCGGGGCGCGGCGCCGCTGGGCGCGGCAGACGTTGGCCACAATGCCGCCCAGCCAGCCGGCGAACCGGTCGGGGTCGCGCAGCCGGTCCAGTGCGATGAACGCCTGCAGGAAGGCGTCTTGCACGGCGTCGTCGGCGTCGTCTGGCTGCGTGCACAGCCGGGCCGCGCGGGCGCGGGCCATCGGCAGGTGCCGTTCGACCAGCAGCCGGAACGCTGCCGGGTCGCCGTCGCGGGCCAGCCGGACCAGGTCGCCGTCACCGATGTCCATGCTCTGTGTTACTCCCGGGTTTCCGGCCGGGCCGGGGACAGTTCCGCGTCGCGCAGTTCGATGCGGCCGCGGCCGGTCAGGGAGATGCCGAACCGGATGACTCCGGCGTCGCCGGGGACGGCCATCGTGACCTCATGCCAGGTCCAGTCGCTGCTGCCGGGGCCGGTCAGGCTGCCGCCGCGGTCGCGCAGCTGGCCACCGGGAGGGTCGACGGGCCGGCCCGCGGCCAGATGCAGCCCGGCCTGGCCGGCCACGCCGGTGGTGCGCAACTGCCCGCGGAAGGTGACCGGGGCGCCGCGGTAGTCGTCGGCGTAGATCTCCTGGAACAGGACGGCAAACCCAGAGGGCTCTGGGACCGCGGACGCCAGGATCGCGGACCGGTCGGCGGCGGTGCCGGAATAGTCCTGCCAGTGCGGCCGGCCGGCATCAAGGAAGCTGCCAGCCAGCTCCCACCGGTCCAAGCCGTCGGCGAACGCCATGTTCCACGGCCCGAAACCCTGCCGCTGCCCGGGATCGCCCGGCGGCCGGACGGCCGAGGGCAGCAGGAACGGCGCATGCACGTCCTCGCCCTGGACCGGGACCGCGAGCCGATCCATCACCGCATCGGCCACCCGGACCGGCGCCCCGGCCGCGACCGCCAGTTTCAGGCCGTACCCGGCGCTCACCTGGACATGCCGGGTCCCGGCGGCCGTGACCAGCTCGACCCGCGCCGCGGCGGTATCCGAGCGCAGCTCCGGTACATCCTCGCCGGCCGGCTCGATGTCCACGGCGGTCACCGCCACCCCGGCCGCGTGCAGCACGCGGGCCGCTGTTGTCTCCTCCAGGACACCGTCCATCACGGCGTCCCTGGCAGGCGGGTCCAGCAGCATCCACAGCAACTTGAACTCCAAACCCGGCAGCCACAGCGGCACCGCCCGGTGACCGGTGTCGTCGGCGAGCACGATGAGCAGCTGGCCGTTCACGCCGCCGCCGCGCGGCGGCCGTCCGGTCCGAGGATCAGCAAGCACGATGCGGACAATCGTCACGACGGTCCTCCAGGAGCAGCAAGACAGCGACTGGGGCCCACACTTGTTAGTGTCCGACGACCACGCCACGGGTTACCCGCCGTCGGCAGATCGGGGGAACAGGCAGTGTCGGAGCCCATCCACACGACGGGACGGCCCGGATAGGCGAAGCCGAGCCCGGCACTCACCTGCCCGTAACCCGCATGTGAGCGAGCGCCGGGTTCCGCGCAGGCAGCTGAGGGCTGGCTGCAGATCACCCTGATCTGCACGCCGCGAACCGTCGCAGCCAGGCAGCATGACGAGGCCAGATCGGCGGCTACTTGCGCGCCGCATGTCGGCCTCGCCGCCACCGTCCGTGACAGTAGCCCGAGTGCCGCCACTGCCGGACGGAGCCGCCACGATGAGCATCCCGGCGCCAGGGTAAGCATGGCGGAGACGCTCATTGGCGGGCACGTCCTTACGGTCTGTCGTTCCGGGTTGAAAAGCGATGTATTCCAGGCGCACGGCGCTATTTACGTTACTGGGCGTGGTGACGCGGCGGGAGGCGCCTCGGGGTCGATGCCGAGTGCGCTGAAGCGCGCGGCCAGGTCCTCGACCCACTGCGATGGCGTGCGGTGGTCGTTCAGCGGGATGCCGGCTTCGCTGTGCCACAGCGCGTCATAGAGGGCCTGGCGCAGATGCCAGGCCATGATCCGGCCGGCCGACAGCTGCCGTCCGGTGACCTGCTGGTAGTGGCGCATCACCGCGGTCAGCAGCTCCAGGCCGGGACCCAGCCCGGGACCGGGATAGGTGCGCAGCTCGTACTCGGGTTCGGCGGCTCCGACGGTTGCGAAGTCCACCACCAGCCGGAGTTCGTCGTGGTCCCACACCTGGTTGTCGCCGTGCAGGTCGCCGTGCACGAGCACGGCCGGACCCGGCGAGGCGAGCACGGCGTCGGCCCAGTCGCACCAACGCAGGACGGTCCGGCGCTGATCCGGCCGGATCCACGTCCCGAACCGGTCGCGCAGGGTCTGTGTCGTGGCGGGCGGCAGCACCGGGCCGGCGAGCGGGCCGACGGCGGCCTCGGCGCGCTGGCGGATGGCCGGGTGGTGCAGGGCGGCCATGAACCGCACGAGCTGCCTGGCCGCGCGGTCCGGGTCGATCGAGCCGGCGACCTCGAACAAGGATGCCCCCGGCACGCGCCTGGTGATCAGGAGCAACGGGTCGGTGCTGGCGGCGATGACCTCGGGCAGGAACGGGACCGCGGGTTGGCGCGCGAGCGCGGCCAGGACGCCGACCTCATGCGCCAGTTGGAGCGCGGCAGGACGCGACCAGGCGAATTTCACGAAGAAGCGCTCACCGACGGGCACGCTGCCCGAGTGCCACTGCGGGTCCTGTTTGCCGGCCGGGCCGGGAACCGTGACCGGGTACCCGCTCAGGTCGGGCGCCACGACCCGCAGCGCGTCGCGAAGCGCCGCAGCAGAGCACTCGGCGAGCCATCTCATCGCCTGCACCTTATGTCGTCCGGCTGCTCATGGCAGCTAGCCTGCCGTCCGCGCGGACGCGCTCGATACGATGCGCTGCGGGTGGTGAGGTAGATGACGCTGTATCTTGACCTGCCGGGTTCCGGGGGCAAGCTGGACCGGCTCCTCGGCGAGTTCGGGGCGGTGGCCCTTCCGGGGCCGCCGGGCGGCCTGGATGAGGTGCCGGCGGATAAGGACCTGATCTGCGTGGTTGATATGGGCGATTACGAGGCGCCCGGATGCATCATCACGGAGATAGAGCTGGCGACCTGAGCTGACCCTGCTGATACCCGCCCGAGGACCTGGCTGCTCATGGACCGCGGGATGGCCGACAGGCTGTGCCCGGGGGCGGCTGAGGACCGGGAATCCTGGCAGTCCGGCGTGGAGCGTGACGCCGAGGCCGCCGCGCATACCGACAACCTCGTCCCGGTGGCGCGGGCGAGCCGCAGCGGATTGCGGCGCGACGTCGGGCTCTTGCGGCAGTACGCGGCGGTCCTGCGCGGCGAGCTGACCGGCACCCGGGCGGATGAGCTCCTGACTGACTTGGGTTCGCGGCGGGTGGCCGCAGCTGACCTGGACGCTATCGCCAAGGACCTGGAGTCGTGGGCTGAGCGTGACTGGGTCGCCGTCATCGACATCGGACCGGAGCGTGAGCACCTAGCCGGGCCGCTTCCGCCCTTCCCGGGCCCGACCGACCGATAGCCTGGGCGAGGATACGATCTCGCCCATGAGCCAGGAACGCCCGCTGAGCATCCCACCCGGCCTGGTCGTGAGGCTATCGCGAGCCAAGGTGCTCCCTGGGGCCTCAGCCCAGGCAGACCAGTGGATGGCCATGCTCAACGATCGCCTGGATGAATGCGTGGCCACCCTCGACCGTGAGCGGATGGCCATCGAGATCGTCTTCCGGCTGCGAGAGAACGGCGAGGACTGCCTGTTCTGGGTCAGCGTCCACGGAGCCGACGGCACCAGCTTCGACCCTGACAGCGCGATCGACCGCGACCACCTCGAGCAAGCCAGGCGCACCGAGGAACCGGGCTGGACCGAAGCCGAGCCGCAGCTCCTGCTCCTGCCGGGCCCGGTGCGGGATGCTGTCCTGACCTGGGCACTGCCCGGCCGGTGAGGCCCGGCACACGGTGTGATCAGGGCTCGCGGTCGCCGCCGGCGTACTGGCTCCACGGTCCGCCTGCCTTGACGTGCTGGCGGGTAGTGGTGGTGTGGTGGAAACCGAGCGCGCCGGCGATGACGGGAGCGGGAACCTGCAGGACGAGCTGGCGCAGCGCGGAGATCCGTGCAGTGCGCAGCGGCAGCCCGTGCTCGCGGAGCTGGGCGGCCATGGGACGGTAGGCGGCGGGCTGGCCGGCGTGCCGGCCGGGGAACAGCCAGTCGCTGCCGTGGTTGGCGGGGACGTGGTCATGGCGGGTGGCGGCGAGCTGGTGCAGCAGTGCGCCGAACGGCGCCGGCACGGGGCTGGGCGGGTCGCCGAGCCGCAGCCAGGTCTGCCCGTCGTCGTCGCGGGACAGGTCAGCGGCGCCCAGCCGGAGGATGCGGCTGAGCGGCTGGGCGTAGAGCAGCATCAGGCAGGCGGCGGCGCGGGGCCGGACCGGGATGGCCTCATCGGTGGCGAAGCGGCGCAGCAGGTCGAGCCGGCGCTGCTGGGTGATGACCTGCCCGGTGCAGGGCTGCTGGCGGGGGATGTCCAGGTGACCGGGAATGTGGCCGTGCCCGGCAGCCCAGACCAGGAACGCGCGCACGCCCTCACGCTGGTCGGAGGCGTGGCTGGCGTAGTAGGCGTCAATGTGGGCCTGGGTCAGGGCGGACGGCCGGACGCCGAGGTCGTCGGTCCAGGTCAGGAAAGCCTGGGCCTGGATGAACCGGCTGCGGGCGTACTGGGCGGCGGTGGTTCGCAGCGGCCCGCCGGCGGCCCGGGCGCGCATCCCGGCAAGCTGGTGCCACAGCCCGAACTGGCGCAGCAGCCGCAGGTGCGGGTGCACGGCCAGGGCCTCCAGCCGGCGGTCCAGCCACGCGCCGAACTCGCGCAGCTGCTTGTCGACAGCGGGCAGGACGCCGCAGCTGACCAGCAGATCCCGCAGGTAGAAGACGGCCCGCGGGCGGGGCCAGCCGTCCAGCGCCTCGTGAGTGAGGGCCAGCTTGCCAGCTGCCAGGCAGGTGAGCAGGTCGCGGATGTGCGGCTGGTCCAGCCATTCCAGCACGGCGGCCGGGCTGGGCGCGGCGGCCAGCGCCTCGGCCAGCGGTTTCAGCGGCGCCGCGATGGCGCCGGTCCCGTCATCCAGCAGCCGGGCGGCCGTCCAGGTCACCGCGCACGGGTCGCAGAGCCGCCTCAGTGACCGCCTGGTAGCTGGGGCCATGCCGCTTTCGGTGCCGCACCGCAGGCACGAGAAGTCACGGGTGATCTCGGCGCAGTCCCGGCAGATCCGCACCCCGTCGCGCAGGTCGGGCAGCACCCTGCTGCCGGCGCCGCAGCCGGGGCAGGTCCCGGCCGCGGCCAGCGCCGCGGTCAGGCACCGGTAGCACAGGTGCCCCTCGGGGAACGAAGCGGCGGGGTATCCGTGGTGCCCGCACCGGGCGCAGGTCCGCTTCTTCGTCGGCTGGGTCACGGCCTGGGACGCAGCTTGGCGCGGGTCGGGCGCAGCGCGTTCAGGTCCCTCACGCCGTCCTGGCCGCCGCCGCCGACCACGCGGCGGCGGGCTGGCGCGCCCGCGCTCTGCTGGTGGGACGGCACCCAGTGGACGCCGCACACGCAACCGATGCGCGGGATGAGCCAGGGCTCCCAGCCTGCGTATCCTCCCGCTGCTGCCTACGCTGCGGATAGGTACGGCGCAGTCCAGCAGGAACGCGTCGGGCGGCACAGGCTGCAAACCGCGCCGCAGGATGACACGTCGGCCACTTCGGCGCAGCCGGAACCTGAGCGGGTTCAATCCCAGCTGCGAGCACCGCAGGACCGGCAGCCGACATCTCAGCAGCCTTACGCACCCGCGGCAGAGCAGCCGAAACAACCGCCGCAGAACACCGGGAACGCCGCTCCGCGCTGGATCACCGGCGTCCTCGCCGCGATCGGCGTTATTGCGATCGTCTCATTCGCGCTCAGCCACACCTCCTCGGGAGGCGGTTCCGGCAGTAATACCGCTGCGACGGGATCAGCGCCTGCCAGCCAGGCCGCGTCGGCGCCGTCCTGCCAGGCCCAGGCCGTCTCTTGGAAGAACAACGGCGGCGCATCCGACGCTGACGCGATAGAAGGCGACCTGTCCGGCATCCAGAAAGCCGCGACCTCCTTCCAGACCGCAGCCAACTCAGGTGGTGACCTGTCCGGTGCCGAATCGGCGCTCCAGTCGGCGTCGGCGTCTCTCCAGTCCGACGCTCAGTCAGCCGAGGCGGACCTGCCGCCAGCCTGCATTCCCGGCGTGCGGCGGCCCTACGCGCAGGGTCTTGCGGACTATTCCAAGGCCGCCGGAGATTACCAGAACTCGGTCTCGGAGCTGAGCAGCGGAAGCGACGACGTGGCCGTAGGCGACGTCGAGGCCGGGACGAAGGCGATGAATGCAGGGAACGGGAAGATCAACACGGCAGTCACGGCGCTGAAGGCATTCGAGAACGGATAGCGCTACACGGCAGGCCGCGAATCTGCGCCCGGAAGGCGGGGGCGACCCGGAGGCCATCCCGACATGGATCGAGGAGGGTCGGCGGCGCCGGGCAGCGAGGAGGACGCCCCCGTCCGGAGGAGCGCGCGGCAGCTAGGCCCGGCCCGAGGCCGCCGGGATATTTCGTCTCGCGACACAGCCCGGTCGCGACCCGGTGTCAGGTTCGCACCCCTGGTCCACCGCCGCCTCCCCTCCGCGTCTTCAGTGACGGGAGGGACGCGCCGGAGGGGCGCGCTCAAGGGGAGGGATACGCCATGAGGGCTGGTTCGTTAATCACCATCGCCGCCATCGCTGCCACTGCCGGGTGCGCCAGCCAGGGGGACACGTCCACCGCGGGAACGCCACCACAGAACGCACCCGCTCCCGCAACGGCAGCAGCGGCCATGCACAAGGCGGTACCCCGGAAGCCTGGGCAACGGTCAGCCGACGCCATCAGCGCCTGCTATGCCCAGGCGGCCGCGTCCGGTGACATCTACGTCCGTGATGTTGATCCGGGCATCGCGGCTCAGGCCGAGGAGCTCGGCGGCGGGTGGAGCTGGAATTACCGGACGGGCACCTGCCAGACCTCAGTGCAGTGGGCGATCTCTGCCGCGCCGCAGGCGCCGGGGCACTGCACCCAGGTCGGTGACGTCTCTGACAACTCCGGCTACGACGCGGACGCCACCCCGGCTAAGCCGCTCGAAAACGTGGCTGCGGAGAGCGGGCCCGCATGCTGAGGCGGGAATCCGGAACCGCGCCGAGGGGAGGGGCCTTATCGTGCACGATTACTCCAGCAGCGCGCCGAAGCCGTCGTCAGGACCGCCGCCGGGCTGGTACCACGACCCGGACGGGATCCCGGTCCTGCGGTGGTGGGACGGTTTCCGATGGGGGCCTCAAACCCAACCGCTGCCTGCCGGGCCAGAGGGGACGGGACGACACCGCGCGCCAGCCGGCCCGGACCTGGTAACCCCGGCCGCTCTCGCCCAGGACCCGGCAACGGCGGCTGCGAGACGAGCGTCGGCAGGGTGGGCATGGACTGTCGCCACCGCCCCGGTCACCGGCGCGCTCGTCGCCATCATTGTCTCGAGTAACAGTGCCAGCGACAGCGCTGCCGTCACCGCCGGATGGGTCGCCACGGACATCGTCGCCATCATCGCCGCCCAGCTGGACGCCCGGGTACTCGCCGCCCGCGGCGAACTCGGCGGGACCGGGATCGGGTGGCTCAGCCTGCTCGGCGGCTGGCCCTACCTGCTCGCCAGGGCAGTCAGGCGCACCCCGCGCGGCGCCGCGGACTGGTGGGTTTTCGTCACCGCGGTAGTGCTGTGGCTGGTCGCGGTCCTGTTCACCGTGCCGCTCGGCGGCGGAAACGGGACCTCGTCGGGGACGTGCACCACGGCGTCGTGCATCGTCCCTGACGCCGAGAGCCTGAAGGGGGACGTGGCCAAGGACAACTCCGTGATTACCGGCGTCACCTGCACTCCTTCCACGGTCAGGCAGGTCGTCAGCGGCACCTGGACCGTGCACTGCACCGCCACGTACTCCGACGGGTCGAAGTGGGCCGGGATAGCCAGCATCCTGACCGGCAAGGGCGACGTGGACTGGGAGCCCACGAGCATGGTCAGCGCCGGGAGCTGAGGTGGCCCGGCACCCCGCAGGAACTGCGGCGCAACTGCAGCCGTACTAGGTTCCGCATATGGGCCCTGAGGTAACCGCGGCGATCATCGCGGCCGGCGTTGGCGTCCCTACCGTGGCCGCTACGGTAGCCGTGCAGATTTCCGGCCGCCGCGCAACCAGCCGGGACACCCAGAAGGCGCTCGAAGAGCAGCATAAGCAGCTCGACAGGACGCTCGCGGAGCAGCGTACCCGGACCCTGAACGAACGGTTCGCCACGGCGGCCGGGCAGCTGGGCAGCGATAAGCCGGCCGTCCGGCTAGCCGGGGTATATGCGATGGCGGGCCTGCCGGATGACTGGGAGGACAACCGCCAGACCTGCGTTGACGTGCTGTGTGCCTATCTGCGTATGCCATACGAGGCCGATCCGGGCAACGAGGCTCCCCGGCCCGAGCAGCTTGCCTTCCGGGCCATCCGCGAAGTGCGCCACACTGTCATCCGGGTCATCACCGCGCATATCCAAGGTGGCGCGGCGGTGTCATGGAAGGGCCTGGATTTCGATTTCACGGGCGTTGTCTTTGACGGCGGAAGCTTTAATGACGCCGAGTTCTCCGGCGGCACAGTCAGCTTCGCTGGCGCCGTGTTCTCTCGCAGCACGGTCTACTTCGACGGCGCCGAGTTTTCTGGCGGCACGGTCTATTTCACCAACGCGTGGTTCGACGGCGGCGGGGCCAGCTTCACTCGCGCCAGATTCTCCGGAGGCCGGGTCCTCTTCGAGGCTCGCTTCTCCGGCGGCACGGTCGACTTCAGCGCCGCCGGGTTCTGCGGCGGCACGGTCGACTTCAGCGGCGCCGGGTTCGACAGCGGTGTAGTCGACTTCAGCGACGCCGGGTTCGAGGGCGGCACAGTCAGCTTTACCAGCGCCTGGTTCGACGGCGGCGTGGTCGATTTCACCCGTGCCAGGTTCTCCGGCAGCCACGTGTACTTCGGCAACCTGAAGCTGCTCAATGGTGCCAGGTTCTCCGGCGGTACGCTCGACTTCAGCAGTCCCGGTGACTGGTCGGTCCCGCCCGCATTCCCCTGGGCAGACACGCCGCCCCCGGCGTGAGACTCCCCAAATGAAGATCAATCCCGGCGTAGGACTGCTTGCTCCGATGGCTGGAAAGCGGAACTACGCCTTCTCTGCGGGGAGTATAGGCGGGGAGTTCATTTCCTCCCCGCTTGTGACCCGGTTGGCGAGCCGGTGCTGTAGCTCGATGTGCCGGAACTGGTAGACCGCTCCTACCTGGCGGAGGACTCCTCGCCTGTGGGCATCTTCGAGGAAGCCCATAATCGACCATGGCAGCAGACCCGAAGTTGCCAGCACCCCTCGGGCAAATATGTACGAAGGCCACAACGTTTTGAACGCACTTAGGCCGAATCCTACGCAGACCCCGAATCCGACCGCAGGCGCGAGCCGGATCGCAGTCAGGCTCGCGGATCCGGCCGGGAGCGGATGGACGACTGCCGAGAAAAGCCCGATCGCGAGCCCGCCTATGAGCACGAACAGCAGGGCCACCTGTCGATCACGCGCAAGAACTGTCCGGGGACTCGTTACTCCTGTGAGATCGCTCGGCGCTCCGACGACCCCAAGCGCGAGTGTTATCGTGAGCCCAAACCCGAACCCAGCTACGATGCTGGCCGCTAGGCCGGTTGAAACCTTACCCGGAGGGCTGCCTAGGAGCCAGAGCCATCGCTCGTTGAGAAGCCCGAGCCCAACGATGACGGCGGCCTCGAGGCCGGCCACGAGCCCGAGTGTGAGTCCTATTGGTCTTATTCGCGCACCAAGCGCCGGTGTTCGCTTACTGTTGCGCCTAGCCGCAATCCTCAGCACAAAACCTTGCGATGACTCGGAAGACCCTTCGTAGCTCAGTTGCCACCAGGCGAAGTTGGGCTCGCCGATGGCATGTTCAAGGTAGATGGCAAGAGCAGTTAGCCATGTTTCGGCTTGTCGCAGTTTCCAGCGTCCAGCGGTGGCCTGCCGGTAGGCGGCGGGAATGAACGCGTCGAACAGCCGGGATTCCACCGCCTCTCGCTCGGATAGGTCGGGATTGCACAGTTCCTCTGGATTGGGCACGGACGCTGCCAACTCGCCAGGCCGAGGGTTGTAGATGGCACGGGCCAGACTGACCATCAGCGGTGTGCTCAGTGCCTGACCGACCGGGGCTTCAGTGCCGAGCATGGCCAGGACAGGATCCCAGCGCGCCATCGCGACCGGTCCGCCCGCGTCATCGCATAGGTAATGGCGAACCGCATCAGCTTCTAGCGGGCACAATTGAACAGCCGCTGCTGCCCGGAGGGTTATCTCAACGCCGCCTTCTGGCCTAACGGCGTCTCGGTACTCCTTGCTCCGGCAGGTCAACACAAATTGCTGGCCCGGCCGCAGTGTGTCGTTGATGCGGGTAATTGCCGGGCCGCGGGCTTCTGCTGGGATTTCATCAAGCCCGTCCAGGATCGGCAAGATCAACCCGTCAGCGAGGAGCGCTGCCACCAGGGTGGGTTCTTCCCTTCCGGCAGGTGGGGGACCATCAAGGGCGGGGTGATCTATCCGAAGTTGAGTGCTCAGCCAGTCCTGGAGGTCCTGAGCGGCAGGGTTCCAGGATGCTAGCGAGACCAGGATCGGGATGGGGCCGCCCTCATTCCGGCGGGCGAGCATGTCGAGCACGAGTCGGACCATCAGCATTGTCTTGCCCGCTCCTGGCTCGCCGAGCACGACTAGCCGTCCGGTTGGCACCTTGGTTAGCACTTCCGCCAACTCGCTGCCCTTCCCGGCCAGGTCATCCGGACAAGCCGCCCAGGTACCTGGCGGCGGGGACGGAGGCCGTCCGGCGCCAAGGCTTGCCAGCGCTACCAGTGAGTTCCAGGAGTCGGTCAGGAATGCGTCCGCTGCAGTCCAGGAGACCGGCAGCGGGTAGGGATCATTGAGGCGCCGGACGGCGGCTTCGTCGCTCCACTGAGTGCCCACGGCGATGGCCAGATGATCGGCAATCTGAGTCATGCTCAGGCCGTTTGCCAGGGCACCGGATCGCTTAGGCCCCCGGTAGGTCACCCACATAACCCACAGCGAGGCTAGGCCAAAGCTCACTGCCACCAAGATGGCCAGGGTGCCGTCGTCTAGGCGGAAACCCCGAGTCAGGACCAGAGCTGCCGCCCACGGCAGCAGAAGCAGCCCAATAACGATAGCGCCGTCTCGCCGCCTTGGATGGCGGCCGCTATCTAGAAAATGCCGCCTATCCGGACGTTGCGCGCGGTTCACCATTGCAGATTGCCATACCTGACGCCACCTACGGCTACCGATCAGGTCACACCATGGCTGCAAGGCGAAGGAGGGCGGCACCCGTTAGCCGCCGTTCATGATCCGCATCATGACCCCATCCGACGATGCCCTGAACGCCTCGTCCCTGGCGGCCTTCCGGCGCTCCGCGTCGCTGAGTACGACACCCTCCAGGACAGGCTCAGGCGCAGGCTCCGCCGCGGCATCCGGCCCCGGGGCCGCGGTAATCGCAGGCGGCGGGACCTCACCGGAAGCTTCCAGGGCTTTCCGCCGAGCCCACGCGATCCACTGCTCGGCCGACCCGCCGCCCACGTTGATCAGCAGGTACCGGGCGCAGTCCGGAGATGGTCCTCGGCGTCGGTGTCGGCATCCTCGGGATCTCCCTTCGTGGCGTGCGGCAAGTCCGATAGCGTCCGGTAGAAGTCCTTCAGCGTCGAGAACATGTGCATCCGCGGGCAGGTCTCCCAGCCCAGCGACCGGTGGTGCAGGCAAGCCGGGGCCTCCTCGAGGAAGCTGCGGACCCGCTGCCAGCCAGTCACCCGGGCGCCCTTGTTCGCCGGGGTCAGGTGCACGCCGTTGTCCCGGTACACCGCGGCGATCGGCTTCGCGTCCCCCCAGGTCGCCCACATGGCGTCGTCGGCGTACCGGACCGAGATCCGCTCGTCCGGCCCCTCAGCTGTCGGGATGCGGCGGGCCTGCTCGGCCTCGCCGACCTGCGCGCCGTAAGCCTCCCGGTACCACCAGCAGCGGCCGTCCTCATCGATCGCGGACCACAGCGTCCCCCACGGGTTGGAGAACCCCCAGTCGGTGGCGGTGTACCTCCGCCACGAATCGGGCAGCGGGAACGGCTCCACGACGTGACGTTCCCGGGTCAGCTCGGGGAACATCTGGCCTGCGAAAACATCCCAGTCACCACGCAGAAACGCTGCCTGCAACTGCTCGGGCAGAGCCCGCAGGTCCGCCGCGTACTCGGGGTTGACGTGCGGGTTGTCATCCAGCCTGGACGGGATGAACCGCACCGACCGGCCCCGCTCATCAGCGTAGGTCCGCTCCCCGTAGTTGGTCTTGGTGATGTAACGGGCTTTCACCGCCCCATGCCCGGCCCCGCCGGGGTTCGCTGAGCTGCGGATCCCGAGCACCGGGATCTCAGACCGCCCTGATCGGAGCCTGGACTCCAGGAAGGCCACCACGTCAGCAGGGGTCAGCGTCCGCTCATCGAAGATGAGCAGCTGGTACTGCCCGCCCTGCCGCCGCGTCGCGTCCTTCAGTGTCTCCGCGTACCGGAACATGACCGGCGACCCGTTCGGGAACCGCAGCTCGTACTCGTTGCCGTTCCACGACGCGCCGAGGGCCTGCGCGTAGCCGAACGTCGTGGCCAGCTCAGTCAGCAGCGACTCCTTCAGCTCCGGATAGGTGCGGCGGAACGCCCCGACCCGGATGCCGGGATAGCGGACGCATTCGCGGATGGCGTGGCCGACCAGGGCCACCGACTTGCCTCCGCCGCTCGAGCCGCCGAACAGGACGTCCCACTCGGTCGCGTCGTGGAACACCTGCTGTTTCGGCGTCGGGACATAGCCGAGCCGGGCGAACACGTCATCGCCGTGCGCCTCCCACTCGGCGGCCGCCAGGCCGAAGACCGCCGCCGTCACCCGGCGCCGTCCTGCGGACCGGCCAGCGGGATGCCGGTGATGCGGGCCAGCTCGGCAAGCGGGTCGCCGGACGCGAGTTCGTTGCCCTCCTCGAAAGGCGGTCGCTGACCGGCGAACTCAGGCGTCCAGCCATCCGTGCCATCCGGTTCCGCGGTCACCGCGACACCTCCTCAAGCGCCCGCAGGCCGATGCGCTGCAAGATGCCGGTGACGATCTCGTCCCCGTCCGGCTCGGCATGCACCAGCGCCCGCGCGAACCCGATCGCCATGTGAGCCAGGGCTTCCAGTACGGGCCCTGGCGGATAGCCCCGGAGGATCTCAGCCCGGTCGACCTCCGTGCCGGTATGAATAGCCGTAACCAGCGCGAGCGCAGGCCGAGCCGCATCCCACGCCTGCGCCGGCGTCAGCCGCCGCGGTGCCGGGCGGCGCCCGGGCCGGGGCAGGGGCCGCGGGGCACAGCCTGGCCGCCTGGCCACCGTCACCTACCCGTCCGGCGCCCAGACTGCAGACCGGGCAGCGGGACGATATCCGCCAGGCGCGCCGCACCGACCCTCCGCCGCCGCGCGTCGTAGGCATTTGCGTAAGAGCCGCCTGCGCCCTCAGGTATCCGGGCCGTGACCTGCGACTTCCGGACCGCCCCGACCACACCCCCCGTCCAGTCACGAAAGGGCACCCACTCCGGCCCCATGGCCTTGATCACCTGCTCCGGCGTCGCAGGCGCCGCAGCAGGCTGCTGCCGCGGCCTGGCAGGCGCCGGGGCCGGTGCCGCCGCGGGGCCAGCCTTCCGCGCCTGCGCCTCCGGCTGGTCAATCAGCATCACGTCCGGGCTCGACGGTTTCACCGCGATCGCCGGCAACCCGGTCTCGTCGTAATACACCTTGGGCAGCTCGTCGGCCTTCGCCTTCCGGACAGGCGCACTCTGCCCGCGCGCCACCGGCTGCTGTCCCGGCGCCGCCTTCCGCACCGGATAGTCCGCTTCGGCCAGCCGCCGCTGCCCCGGCATCTTCGCCTGCGAACGCAGGAACGGATCGAGCCGGCTGTCGTTCGCCTGTGCGGCCAGCGTCCGCGCCTCGGTGATCCGCTCGTTCAGCTGCGCCGCAGACGCAGACTTCCTCACATCCTCCGGGATCAGCGCCAGCAGGAGCCGCGCCCGGTGGTTCGGGTCGGGCCGCTGGCCATTTGGAGCCGGCATATCAAGCCGCCTTCCGCTCGTTCTCTTTCCGGCGCCGCCGCTCCTGGTGCGCAGCCACGCTGTCGGCGTAGACCCGCGGAGGCCCCTGGCTGGCCAGCACCTCGAGAATCCCGTGCCTGACCAGCCGCCTGACGTAGGACTCGCTGACCTCCATGCGTGCCGCTGCCTCCTTCACCGTGAGCGTCGCCGGCTGATCCGACTGTGCCGCATCCGGCCTGGGCGGCGGGTTCCGCGGTTCCGCCGCGGAACCATTCACCGCCCGGTTGACCGCGATCGCCAGCTGCAGGAACTCATACGGGGCGATCCCGTCGCGGCGCCGGAACATCCCGACCGCATCGCGCATCTGCCGGTCAAGCGGCCACAGCTCCGGCCCGGAAGTCACTACCGAAGGGCCGTCGTGAACCTCCACGCTGCCCGCAGTTCCTCAGCCCTGGATCACAGTCGGCCGCTGCGGCTCCAGCGCGGCGCGGCGCTCGTCCTCGAGCCGCTCCAGGTTGCCCTGCAACGCCCCCTGGAACTCTGCCCACAAGGCGTCAGCCTTCGCCTCAGGCCTGTCCGGGTAGGCGCGGTTCAGGAGTTCCCTGGCTGCAGCCGCATGCTCCTCCGCGGCACTCAGCGCGGCGTACAGCTCGCCGCGATCCTCGGCCGTGCCGATCCGCATCCAGACGGGCCTGCGCCTGGTCCCGCTGCTTCCTGAGCGCGGCTATCGCCTCGTCAAGGCTGCCGCGCCGGGCGCGTAGCGCCGTGATCAGGTCAATGTCGGCATCCTCACGGGCGCTGGTGAGCTGGCCGTCGACTTCCTTCCGGTGCCCGCCGAGGCGAGTGAGCTTGCCGTCCAGGTCCTCGACGTGGCTCGCGGTCTGCCTGGCCTCAACGGCGAGGTCCCTGGCCCGGCGGCGGCTTCGCCGCTGAGGGCCTGGCGCCGATCTGCCTCAGTCACGTATCCGGCGGTCACGTCGAGTTCGCGCGCCTCGCGTTCGGCAGCATTGGCCTCCGCGCCGAGGGCCATCGCCGCATCCCTCGCCCTGGCCATGATGCCTTCTGCCTGCCGCTCGGCTTCCTCAAGGTCGGCCTTGGCCTCCTCGCGGAGCGTCGCTGCCCGCTCCTGGGCTGAGGCGGCTGCGTGGTGCATCTGGGCGGCCTGGGCAGCGAGGTCGGTGCCGGGCTCGTCGCAAGATGCATCCTGCGTCGGCTCGGTCTCGGTGCTCTCCTCTGCCTGCTCGCCGACGTGTTCGGACTCGTGCTCGCCGGCCCGGCCGAAGATGCGGTTTCCGATCATGCTTTCCTCCACGCGTTCGATACTGCTGAGGCGTTCAAAAACGACCGATTATGAGACGGTGCTCAGACAGGCCTGGTAGCCGTCGTTTCCCGTCGGCCTCGCCCGCGTCAGCACCGACGCCCAGGACGCCCAGCTCCAGCAGGACGCGCTGACCGCTGCCGGGTGCGCCCGGGTCTACGTCGAGAAGGCCAGCACCCGCAAGGCCACCGCAGACCGCCCCGGCCTGGCGGCCGCGCTCGACTACCTGCGCGCCGGAGACACGCTCGTCGTCTGGAAGCTCGACCGCCTCGGCCGGTCCGTCAAAGACGTGCTGATCATCTGCGACGACCTCCACGCCCGCGGGGTCGGCGTCCGGATCCTCACCGGCAAGCTGTCCGGCACCTACTCGCCGACCGGCGAGGGCAAGTTCTTTTTCACGATGATGGCCGCGTTCGCCGAGCTCGAGCGGGACATCATCCACGAGCGGACCATGGCCGGCCTGGCCGCAGCCCGCGCGCAGGGCCGTAACGGCGGACGGCCCACCGTGATGGACGCTGACAAGCTCGCTGCCGCCAAGGCGCGCCGGGATCGCGGCGAGAGCCCGACCGAGATCGCCAAGGCGCTCGGCATCAGCCGGGCATCGGTATACCGGCACCTGGCCGTCGCCGAGTAGCGTGCTCACCGCTGCGCCTCCAGGGCCAGCGGCGCGGGCCGACGTTCCCCGGTGGCCACCATGCGAATGTGCCGGGCGACCGCCTGCCGCACCGCCTCCTCGGTGACCGCCAGGCCGATCTCAGCGGCCACGCCGCGGATCACATGGTTGATCTGCCGCGCCTGAGCCTCGCCGACCCTGGCGAGCCGCTCCTCGATGTTCAGCCGCGCCATGTCGGCCAGGATCTTGCCCGCCCGGTCCAGCGCCCGCTCGTAGACCACCATCCGCCCGTCGACCTGCTCAGCCTGGCTCTCGTACCGGATCCGCTTCAGCTCAGCCACCACCGGCTCGAGCACCTCCACCAGGCGCACCGCCCGCCCGGCGACGCGCTGCAGCTCGGTCAGCGGGTCAGTCACCGGCTCGAAGTCGGTGATCCCGGCCAGCAGGCCCTCAGCCTTCCGCTCGGCCACGTTCAGGGCCGCAGTGGCCTTCATCTGCGGAGCACGGCCGCCGTGGGCCGCACAAACCTTTCCGCCGTTGATGGCGTAGGCCTGGCACTTCTCGCCGTCCGTTCGATGACCTGAGCACTTCAGCGCCTGGCGCGGGCGACCCATCGTGGTGCCACCTCCAGTGCCATGGTGACAGGTTATGTAGCACATAGCACGTCGACGGGTCACATGAGGCACGGCGCATTTTCTCACCTCCGACGTGGCGGCGTGGAATGCGCCCTATGCTTCCGGCCGTGATCCTGATTCCCGTGGCTGGCGGGCCGTCTTGGACGGACATCGTGGCGGCATTCGGGACGGTCGGCGCGGTGGTGGTCGCCGTCGGTATTGCTTTGTGGACTGAGTGGCGGTCTGGTCGGCGGCTGAAGGCTGAACGTGAGCGCAGTGACCGGCTGCTTGCCGAGGAACGGGCGCTTAGCCGGGCGCAGATCGATGAGGAGCGTCGTGTTACAAGCGAG
>Ga0335083_10001643_pt1 | contig 30527 bp, 23 predicted proteins | sample Lox_Sample_42_FD_206716 | JGI IMG/M metagenome (GOLD analysis project Ga0335083, IMG submission 206716) | Soil microbial communities from Loxahatchee National Wildlife Refuge, Florida, United States - Lox_Sample_4.2 | ecosystem: Environmental > Terrestrial > Soil > Wetlands | place: USA...
TGATGAGCGCGATCACGAGCAAGCCGGCGAGCTGGATCCGCTCGCGCACTTTCGGCGTCAGCTTCTTGCGGCGCGCGCCTTCGACGACGAACACGAGCAGGTGGCCGCCGTCGAGCATCGGGATCGGCAACAGGTTGATGAGCCCGAGGTTGATGCTGACGAGCGCCATCATGCGCAGGAAGCTGTCCCAGCCCTGATTTCCCGACACCGACGCCGCGCGATACATCTCGAGCGGCCCGCCGAGCGCGTCCGACGGCGTGTCGCCGCCGAGGATCTGGAAGAAGCCGGTGACCATCGTCGCGATCGTCGCGCCGGTGTGCTCGATCGCCTTGCCGAGCGCGTAGCCGAATCGGCCCTGCACGGGCGTGACCGCGCCGGTGCCGCGATCGATGTCGTCGTGTGCGCCGAACACGAGCCGCGTCACGGTGTGGCCGTACTCGTCGAGCTGCTTGCGCCAGACCTGCGTGAGCTGGGCGGTCAGCGTATCGGTCTTGCCGCCGGCCGCGGCGCGCTTCCACGTCAGATCGAACGTCTTCTGCGGCTGCGCCTGCAGGCGCTGGTCGAGATCGAGCCAGTGCACGACCGGCTTGCCGTCGAGCGCGACGACGAGATCTCCCGGCTTGAGGCCGGCGCCGTCGGCGGGCGAGCCCGGATCGACGCGCGCGACGAACATCTCGGCGTGCTCGAGGCCGGTGTAGCTCGTGCGGTCGAGCTTGGCGTCGACCTGCGAGTCGGGCACGAGATCGGCGAAGCGCGGCTCGAGCAGCTCGATCTGCGGCACGCCGGGCAGCTCGTTGCCGCGGAAGTACACGATGCTCGCGCGCTTCGCGAGCTTGCCCAGGTGATGCGACAGGTCGGTCCAGTTGTCGACCTCGTGGCCGTCGATGCTGATCACGAGATCGTGCGTGCGCAGCCCGGCGCGCGCCGCCGGCGATTGCGCGTCGATCACGCCGACGAGGGGCACGAACGGCGCGTACTTCACGCCGACCAGCCCCTGCACCGCGACCTTGCCGTCGCGATCCTTCGACCACACGGCCGCTTCGATCGGCGTGACGTAGCGCTCGAAGACCTTGCCGCCGCGCGACACGCGCAGATGCAGCTCCTTGCCGGGCGAGCGCTGCACGTTCTCCTCGATGTCTTCCCAGTAGCGCACGGCGCGGCCGTCGATCTCGAGCACGCGATCGCCCGGCTCGAGCCCGGCACGCGCGGCCGCGCTGTCCTCGAGCACGTCGCCGATCACCGCGGCCGGGAGCGTCGAGTGGCCGGCGAAGAACGCGAAGTAGACGAGGATCGGCAGCAACAGATTCGCGGTCGGGCCCGCGAACACGATCACGAGCCGCTGCCACAGCGGCCGGCTCGCGAAGCTGCGCCCCTTCTCGGCGGCGTCGGTCGGCGCGGGCTCGACGCCCAGGATGCGGACGTAACCGCCGAGCGGGAACACCGCGATCTGGTACTCGGTCTCGCGCAGCTTCACGCGCACGAGCGGCCGCCCGTAGCCGAGCGAGAACCGCAGCACCTTCACGTGCAAGATCTTCGCGGCCGCGAAGTGGCCGAGCTCGTGGATCACCACGAGCACTCCGACGAGCAAGAGGAAGTACAGGACCGACATCCCGCGCCGCCCGCTATACCAGCTCTGCTATCCTGTTCCCAGGTGGCACTGAAGTCTGCGCAAGAGGCGTCGGTCACGCTCGAGAACGTCGAGGAGACGCTCGACACGATCGACAAGAACCTCGAGCGCGTGAAGACGTTGTACGAGCAGTACTTTCTGGGCATCCAGAAGCAGCCGCCGGCGTTCTTGCACACCGACATCGAGCGCAAGCTGCGCGACCTCACCCAGCTGCAGGTCCGCAACACGGGCCTGCGCTACCGGCTCGCGACGCTGCAGCAAAAGTTCGGCGCCTACAACTCGTACTGGAAGCGCACGCTGCGCCAGATCGAGAACGGCACGTACATCCGCAATCTGTCGAAGATCGGGCGCGAGGCCGCGCGCAGCGGCGCCGACATTCCCGAGGAGATCCTCGCCGCGATGCCCAAGCGCATGCGGGAGCAAGTGCTGCGCGATCGCGAGCAAGCGCTGGCGATCGCGCGGCGGCGCAAGCTCGAGGGCGACGGGCAGGTTCCCGACGACGAGTTGCTCACGCTCGCGCCGGTGGCGGCACCGAGCGTGCCGCCACCGCCCGACGAGCTCGCCGCGGTGATCAAGGAGCCGACCGCGCTGCGCCGCGAGCTCAAGACGCGCACCGGTGCGTACGTCTTGGACGAGGCCGACGCCGACGTCGACCTCGATTCGTTCTTCGAGGGCGCGTTCGAGGATGAAGAAGCGACGAAGCAGAAGCCGGTCGAGCCCGCGCCGGCGCCGGCACCGGCCGCCGCGGCGAAGCCGGCGCCTGCTCCAGCGCCCGCGAAACCGATCGCCCCGTCACAGGTCACGCGTCCCAATCCGATCGTTCCCGGCGCGGCCGCGGCGCGCGGGCCGGTGTCCGTCGAGCAAGCCGCGACACCGGGTACCACCGGCTACCTGCCGAAGATCCCGGTCCCGGTCACGGTGCCGAAGGTGATCCCGCCGATCCCGAAACCGGCGACCGGTCCGATCCCGCAGCCCGCGGCCGCGAAGCCCGCGATTCCGGCTCCGGCGCCGGTGAAGCCAGCGCCGGCGGCACCGGCTCCGCGCCCGCCGCCCGGCATGAGCGACGCCGACGTCAACGCGCTGTACGCGAAGTACGTGCAGGCCAAGCAGGCGGTCGGCGAGACCGTCGGCCCGGACGGCCGCCACAAGCTGCTCAAGACGATCAACGCCCAGGCGCCGAAGATCATGGAGCAGTACAAGGCCAAGGGCGTCGACTTCTCGGTCGTCGTGAAGGACAACCAGGTCATCATCCGCGCGAAGCCAAAAACCTAGATGGGATTTTCGGCGCACTTTCGCTGCATCGCCGGCTGCGCCGGCGAGTACCCGCTCGATCGCGTGATCTATCGCTGCCCGCGCTGCGGCAACCTGCTCGAGATCGCGCACGATCTCGAGGCGCTGCGCGTTCGCTCCGCCGAGCAATGGAAGCGGCTGTTCGGCGAGCGCTGGCACGCGATCGAGGAGCCGTACAACTCGGGCGTCTGGGGCAAGCACGAGTGGGTCGCGCCGAACGTGCGCGTGCAGCACGTCGTGTCGATGGCGGAGGGCGGCACCCATCTCATGCGCGTGCCGCGGCTCGCGCGCGAGCTCGGCCTCGGCGACGTGCGCGTCAAGCAGTGCGGCACGTCGCACTCGGGCTCGTTCAAGGACCTCGGCATGACCGTGCTGGTGTCGACGGTCGCGCAGATGATCGCGAGCGGGCAGCAGATCCGCGCGATCGCGTGCGCGTCGACCGGCGACACGTCGGCGGCGCTCGCCGCGTACGCCGCGGCGGCCGGGATTCGCAGCGTCGTGATCCTGCCGCGCGGCAAGATCTCGACCGCGCAGCTCGTGCAGCCGCTCGCGATGGGCTCGCTCGTGCTGGCGATCGACACCGACTTCGACGGCTGCATGCGGCTCGTGCAGGAGCTCGCCGAGCGCGAGGGCGTGTATCTCGCGAACTCGATGAACTCGCTCCGGCTCGAGGGCCAGAAGACGGTCGCGATCGAGATCGCGCAGCAGCTCGGCTGGCAAGTGCCGGACTGGATCGTGATTCCGGGCGGCAACCTCGGCAACGTGTCGGCGCTCGGCGCCGGGTTCGAGATGATGCTCGCGCTCGGGCTCGTCGATCGCCGCCCGCGGATCTGCGTCGCGCAGGCCGCGCACGCCGCGCCGCTGTACGCGAGCTATCGCGCCGGTTGGGCCGAGCTCGAGCCGGTGCGCGCGAAGCCGACGCTCGCGAGCGCGATCCAGATCGGCAACCCGGTCAGCTTCGCGAAGGCGGTGCGCGCGCTGCGCGCGTGCGACGGCGTGGTCGAGATCGCGAACGAGGCCGAGCTCGCCGATGCGTCGGCGCGCGCCGACCGCGGCGGCCTGTTCACGTGCCCGCACACCGGCGTCGCGCTCGCCGCGCTCGCGAAGCTCGCCGGGCGCGGCGAGATCACGCGCGATCACCGCGTGGTCGTGATCTCGACCGCGAGCGGGCTCAAGTTCGCCGACTTCAAGGTCGGCTACCACGAGGGGCGCCTCGCCGAGGTGCCGGCGCCGAAGCATCGCAACGTGCCGATCGAGCTGCCGGAATCCTATGACGCGGTGCGCGACGCGCTGCTCGGGAACCTTTCGGCGCCTCGCGGGTGATACCCGTCTGACGTGCCTGCCGCAGCCGCCGCCCGCGCCGACGAGCCGTTCGACGAGCTCGCGCTCAAGCGCGCGCAGCGCGGCGACGAGCGCGCGTGGCGGCAGCTGATCGAGCGCTTCCAGGTGCCGGTCCACGCGCTGATCTTCCGCATGCTCGCCGGGCGCGCGAGGCATCGCGCCGAGGACCTGACGCAGGAGACGTTCGTGCGCGTGCTCGGTGCGCTGCCGCGCTTCGATCCGAGCGGGCCGGCGAAGCTGTCGACGTGGATCCTGACGATCGCGGCGCGGCTGGCGTGGAACGAGCTGCGCCGCGTCGAGCCCGCACCGCTCGAGCACGAGCCGCTCGCGGTCGAGCGCACCGATGCGTCGGCCGAGCGCCGCCGGCTCGGCGCGGCGATCGCGGCCGCCATCGCGGCGCTGCCCGACGCGCAGCGCGCGGTGCTCGTGCTGCGCGAGTACCACGACCTCGATTACGCCGAGATCGCCGACGTGCTCGAGCTCGATGTCGGCACCGTGAAGTCGCGGCTGTCACGCGCGCGATCCGCGCTGCGCGAGCATCTGTTGCCGCTGGTTGGAGGGCGCGATGACTGAACGAAACGACGAGCTGAACGAGCTCGATCTGACCGCGTGGGAGATTCCGGCGCCGCCGCCCGACCTCGCCGACGCGGTGATCGCGCGCATGCGCGCGCCGGCGACGGCGTCCGCGGTCGAGCCGGTGACGCGCGCGTCGCGCCGGTGGTGGCTCGGCGCGGCGCTCGCGGCGGTCGCCGCGGCGGCGATCGTCGGCGTCGTGATCACGCGCGGCGGCGCGCACGGTGCGCCCGACTTCGGCGCGGTCGCTGCCGAGCGCGCCCGCACGCTCGAGCTCGGCGCGGCCTCGGCCGAGCTCGACGCCGGCGCGATCGTGGCGTGGCGGCGCGAAGGCGACGAGCTCGTGATCGTGCAGCCGAGTGGCGCCGCGAGCTGGCACGTCGGCGACACGGACAAGGTACGAATCGATGCCGCGGAGGCATCGATCGATGCGACAGGCGCGAGCCTGCGCGTGGAGGTCCACATGAATTTCGCGGATGCACGGTTGATCGGAGCGAGTGCGCTCACGGCCGCGGCGGTGGCGTTTGCCACCGTCGTCGTGTACGAGGGCCGCGTCCAGGTGTCGTCGGGCGGCCAGACGGTGACCGTCCAGCCCGGCGCGACGGTGGAGCTCAAGCGTAACGAGCCGCCGGCGGAGCCGCTGGTCGGCGCGAACGAGGCGCGCGTGCGTCAGATCGAAGCGGAGCTCGCGGATGTCGAGAAGAAGCTCGCCGACGCCGAGCGGCGCGAGTCGGAAAAGGCGACCCGGCCGGGCGCGACCATGGTCGAACCGCCGGCGCCGACGCATTTCTCGTTGCCCACGCGTTCCCCGGCGAAGTGCCAGCCGGTCGGCAAGTACAATCCGTTCGACAGGTCGTGCGACGGCCAGCCGTGCCCGGTGTGCGGCGAGATGCCGACCGAGCTCGACCGCGACGAGATCACCGCGGCGATGCAGCTCGCGAAGCCAGATGTCGATCGCTGCGGCGTCGATCATCCGGCGAGCGGCGTGGTCAAGGTCCACGTCAAGGTCGGCGGCGACGGCCAGGTGACGAGCGTCGACGTGACGGCCACGCCCGACGCTATGCTCGGCACGTGCGTCGCGAACGTGATGCAGCAGACGACGTTCGCGCAGACCAAGAAGGGCGGCGCGTTCCAGTATCCGTTCGTGTTCAGTGCGCCGGCGTCTTCGGATTCGTGTGACGAGGTCAGCTGCGTGCTGAATAACTATGCGGGTGCGTGCTGCGCGAAGCTCAAGAAGACCGCCGCGCCCGCCTGCGATGCCGAAGCGCTCAAGCAGAAGGGTCTCGAGCACGAAGCCGAAGGAGAGCATGCCGTCGCACTCAGGGAGTTCGAAGCCGCGCTCAAGTGCAAACCCGACGTGCGTGTGATCCAGTACGCATTCATGGCCGCGTGCAACACGGGCAACAAGGGCAAGGCCAGGCAGTACTACCGGAAGATGTCGCCGGATACGCAGAACCTGTTCGTGCAGATGTGCATCCGGCGCGGCATCACGAAGGACGACCTCGACGGCGGGTCGTAATTCCTCGCCGCCGGCGCGAGCGCCCGTGATATGTCCGCCCCGATGAGGGGTCACCTCGCTGTAACCATCGCGCTCGCCGCCGCATGCGGCAACGGCGGCCACGCAACGCCCGACGCCGGGGTCACCACCGACCAGTGCACGTACACGCCGATCTCGCCGACAGCGAACGCCGGCAGCACCGTGACGCCCGGTCAGCTCCAGGCCGGCGCCGCCGAGAACGTCGTCGACGTCCCGGTCGGCACGGCGCTCGGCGGCTACACCGCGCGCGCGGGCTTCCTCGGCTCGGCCGGCGTCGTCGACACCCGCAAGATCGACATCTCGGGCACGTTCAACCCGTCGATCGGCATCGAGGCCGCGCCGCGCGTGAAGGCGGTCGCGCTGTCGGCGGGCGGCGAGACCGTCGTCATCGTCAAGAGCGACATGATCTTCGTCTACGAAGGCATGCTGTTCGACCTCGAGCAGCGGCTCGGCCCGGCGTTCGCGGGCAAGGTCGTGCTCGCGTCGTCGCACAGCCACTCGGCGTGGGCGCAGTACACCGGCCACGGCCCGCTCAAGCTCGGCGCCGGCGTGTTTCGCCAGACCGTCTACAACCGCATGCTCGACGCGTTCGAGGCGACCGCGAAGCAGGCGCTCGCCGCGATGAAGCCGGCGAAGATCGGCTTCTTCTACGACGGCAACTTCGATCCGACGGGCTACATCCACCACGATCGCCGGAGCGAGAACGACATGCTGCCGGGCGGCATGACCAACGACAACCACTTCTTCATGATCCGGCTCGACGGCGAGGACGGCACGCCGATCGCGGCGATCCCGATCTTCGGCGAGCACGGCACGCTCAACAGCGAGGACAACCCGCTCGCATCGACCGACGCGCCGGGTGCGCTCGAGCGCGTGATGGAAGAGCAGTTCGCAAGCCCGATGATCGTGATGCACCTGCAGAGCGCCGGCGGCGACAACTCGCCGACCGGCCACGGCGGTCTCGATTGCACCTATCTGCCGGGCAAGACCAGCGATCCGTGCCTGCCGTGGACGACCGAGGAGGGCCACGGCCGCGGCGCGGTCACGACGATGATGGCCGACTACGCGGCCGCCGGTCAGAACATGATCGACACGCTGCCGATCTCGATGCTCACGCAGTCGATCGAGACCGGGCCGTTCCCGCAGACGTTCTCGCTGCGCGGCGGCACGCTCGTGTACGCGCCGTTCGATCTCGACAAGACGCCCGACGGCGTGATCTACGAGGCCGACGGCGCGACGCTGGTGTCGCCGATCGACGAGTTCGACGCGCCGGTCGGCGCCGGCCTGTGCGAGAGCCAGGAGCCGATGTTCCCGGCCGCCGAGATTCCCGGCACCGAAGGCCTCCTCCCGTACGGCTCGTGCCTCCGCCTCGACGTCGCAGGCTCGATCCTCGGCCCGCTGTTTCACGTCGACTTCGGCGTCGACGACACGCACCCGGTATGCGAGACGACACGCACGACGATCTCCGCGCTCCGCCTCGGCGACTACATCATCGGCACGATGCCGGGCGAGCTCACCGTGATCCTCGCGAACTACATGCGCGCGCACTCGCCGAACGACGACGCGCACACGATCCTGGTCGGCTACTCGCAGGGCCACGTCGGCTACATGCTCGAGCCCGAGGACTGGATGATGGGCGGCTACGAGCCCAGCGTCACGTTCTGGGGCCCGCTCGAGGCCGAGTACATCGCGAACCAGACGCTCGCGCTGATGCCGCAGGCGCAGATGGCGACCCGGCAGGACGGCTCGACCGCGAGCGCGACCCGCGTCGCAGTCGAGACCGCGACCGACAACCTCGCGGTCGACGATCCCGCGCCGATGGCGGGCACGATCCCCGCGACGGTGCCGCCCGACACGTGGGCGCGCACCGGCACGCCGACGCAGGCGCAGCCGCCCGTGACGATCCCGCGCGTGTCGGGCATCGCGACGTTCACCTGGATCGGCGACGACCCGGTCACGAAGACGCCGCACGTCACGCTGATGGTGGAATCGCCCGCGGGCAGCGGCACGTACGTGCCGGCGGTGCGGAACAGCGGGCGCATCGTCGACGACGCCGAGGTGCTCGTCGCGTACACGCCCGAGCCGCTGCAGCGCGGCAGCGGCCCGCAGACCCACGTGTGGGTCGCCGAGTGGCAGGCGGTGCCGTGGCTCGGCGAGCCGAACCTCGATTCGCTCGACGATCGCGGCGGCGTGCCGCTCGGCAACTACCGCTTCCACGTCGACGGCAACAACTGGTCGCTCGACTCGAACCCGTTCCAGGTGGTGCCAGGTGGCCTCGGCGCGACCGCGACGCGCGGGAGCGGAACCATCGCGGTCGCGCCGACATGGTTCGCGCCGAAAGGCTGGCGGCTGCTCGACATGAACCTCAACTCGAACCAGCCGGTGCCGGTGCGCGATCAGGCGATCACGGTCACGTTGCTCGGCACCGGCGGCACCACGCTGTCGACCTCGACGCCGACCAGCGACGACAACGGCAACGTCACCGTGACCGACGACCCGAGCGCAGTGATGGCGAAGGTGACGGATCGCTTCGGCAATACGATCACCGTGACGATCCAATAAGCCACGGCAACTCGACCAGCCACTTCCAAGTAACTGGACTTCGGTCGCGCGCTTCGCGGCTTCAATGACATGCATGCTCGGAACGGTCGTTGCTAATTGCTACACGCCATGTGGCTCGACTCGGACGCGATCCAGGCCGCGATCGAAACGATCGCCGAGCGCAGCGGGCGCGTGCCCGCCATCCGGCTTCGCACCGAGCCAGGGACGATGGAGCCGCGCATGCCGGCCTCCGACGGCGTTCCGGTCATGATCGCGGATCGCACCGGGGCCCATACACATAAAAAGGCCGGTCTCGACGAACTGTGACCGTTCGTGGGACCATGGGAGCGTGCGGGAACGGCTCGCCCTGGTCATCGTCGCGGGTTGCTACGATCCGACGATCCATGCCGGCATTCCGTGCGGCACGAACGAAGCGTGCCCGACCGGTTTGATGTGCATCCAGGGCGTGTGCAACCAACCGGGCGGCTCGGGATCCGATGCCGCGGCCGACAGCGCGCTGCTCGCGGACACGCTGCCCACCGGGATGCACGTCGTGCCGTCCAACGGCGTCGACTGGACCCTCGCCGGCCAGGTGAGCGAGCCGATCACGCTCGCGAGCGCGACCCAGTTCGATACCGACAGCGGCGCGATCACCGGCGGGCTCACGCGCATGCCGGGCACCGGTGTGATGGCCGGTGTCGGCTACTACCAGATCTCCTCGGGGTCGGCCGAGCTCGGCGTGTTCGTGTTCGAGGACCTCGACGTGACGTCGGGGGCCGTCGTCACGTTCACGGGCGGGCGGTCGGCGGTGTTCTATGCCGGCGCGGGGATCGCGATCGACGGCACGATCGATCTGTCCGGCGGCTGTTCGGGACACTCGGATATCACCTGCGCTGGTCCCGGCGGCGGCTCCGGCGCGACCGCGAGCGCGGGCGCCGGCGGCTGCGCGGGCAACAACGGCGCGTCGGCGACGAGCGGAGATGACGATTCCGGCGGTGGCGGCGCAGGCGGCACCGCGGTCGGTGGCGGGGGCGGCGTGGCTGGCTCGACGGTGGGCGGTACGGGCGGCCCGGGCTGCATTCCGGCCGAGCTCGTGCCGCTCGTCGGCGGCGGCGGCGGTGGTGCGGGCGGTCCGGGGTCGTCCCCGATCTTTCCCGAGGGTGGTGGTGGCGGTGGCGCGCTGCAGCTGACGTCGCAGACGCAGATCGACGTCTCCGGCGTGATCACGTCCGGCGGTGCGGGTGGCCGCGGCGGTCAGGCCGGCGCCAACGGCATGAACTCGAGCGCCGGCGCGGGCGGCGGTGCAGGCGGCGGCGTGATGCTGGAGGCGCCCGTCATCACGTTGGCGACGACCGCGATCATCGCGGCGAACGGCGGCGGCGGCGGCGGTGGCGGCAATTCGAGCAACGTCGGCGGCGATGGCAAATCAGGCGCCGCGAGCTCGGCCGCCGCGATGGGCGGTGCCGGCGTTGCCTCGCCAGGGCCGGGCAATGGTGGCAACGGCGGCGCGCTCGGCGTCGCCGCCACCGGCGGCGGCAACGGCACGAACGCAGGCGGCGGCGGTGGTGCGGCCGGCGCGATCTGCGTTCGCTCGAGCACGATCTCCACCGCCGGCACGCTCAGCCCGGCCGCGACGCCGGCGCCGATCGTGATCGCGCCCAATTAGGGCGACGTGAACCCGCCCGGCACGGCCGTGAAGCCGATGCCGAGCGAGAGCGCCATCTGGCCTTCGAGCATGACGTCGGGCGTGAACAGCACCTGGATCAGGCTGTTCATCGAGACTTCCTGCAGCTCGAGCATGCAGTCGCGAGCGTCGCCCGAATAGTCGCCGTCGAACAGACCGAGCAGCGTCGCGCCCGTCGAGCCGCTCGTGCAGCCGCACGTGGGCGGGTTCGTCGGGTCGTTGCAGTCGGCCGCGATCTGCGTGTTGCCGGCCGACACGATGCCCGGATAGACCTTGGTCGTGATCTCGCTCTGGGGGATGCCGCCGCCGATGATCCCCTGCGGGATCGCGCTGACGTTCGCCGTCACCTGAGCGCGCGCGCCGATCAGATCGATCGTCAACGGCGAGCCACCGATCACGATGACCTCGAGCGGGATGTGGCCCGGGCCGCCGGTGTACGTACCGGAGGCGAATGCGCCGACGAGCGGCGTGTCCTGCGGCATCGCCGCGACGTCGAACGTGCCCGTGCCCTGCAGGTGATGCCGGCAGGTCGTGTCGCCGGGACCGTTGCACGGTGGCGGCTGCGGGTTCTCGCCGACGTACACCGTGAAGCCGGCATCGGTCGCATCGGTCAGCGCGGTCGCCTGGACATCGGCGAGCATCAAGATCGTGCCGTTGTTGACGGCCGTATCGGCGGTGGACTGGATCGGGAGGCCCATCCCGGCGAACGTGGCGATCACCATGCCGAGCTGGTTGTCGACCATGCCGTCGTTGTTGAGGTCGAGGCCGTAGTCGCGGGCCTGCTGGTTGGTGGTCGGGATCAGCTCGCGGTCGATCACGTAGTGGTAGTGACCGCCGGCCGCCATCGCCGAGGCGTCGACCGCCACATCCGGCGGCGCATCGATCGGTTTGGGCGAGTCGGTCGTAGCATCTGCGGGCTTGCTGCCCGACGAGCCGCAGGCTGCGGCGAGCACGAGCGCGAGGAGGCTGATTCGCTGCATGGATGCGAGCCGTAACACGCTGACTCGACACGCGTACACTGTGAATTCCCGGCAACGATCGGTTGTCACAAGCGGCCGGATTGTCGACGAGTTGCGGGAATCTGGGCGTGGTCCTCGGCTTGCACTTAGGGGCGGCGTGCGTTCACTCGTCCTCGCGCTCGCGATGCTCGCCGCCGGTGGCTGGGGCGTCGTGCACCTGTGTGCGGGCGAGGCGGATGCGGCACCGCCCGCAGCAGCGCCCGCCACGAGAGGGCCGAGCGTGATCGCGAGCATCGCGTTCGACGTGCGCGGCATCGCGACGGCCGAGCTTCGCGACTTGCTCGCGAGTCGGCCGGGCGATCGGCTCGATGCCCAGGCGCTCGATCGCGACCGCGACGCGCTGCACGGCGCGCTCGTCGCACGCGGCTACCTCGCCGCGCAGGTCGCCGCGCCTGCGGTGACGCTCGATGCGGCAGGCGCTGCGTTCGTGACCTTCGCGATCGCGCAGGGGCCGCTGTATCGCGTGCGATCGGTCGCCGTGCACGGTGCGTCGGCGATCGAGGTAGGGCCGATCACGCTCGCCGCCGGCGATGTCGCGCAGGCCGATCGCATCGCGGCGGCGCGGATCGCGCTCGCCGACCGCCTGCGGCGCGGTGGCGTGACCGCGAACGTCAAGACCGACGACGCGAACGCCGCCGTGGACATCGAGCTGACCGTCGCACCGTCGCGAAGCGCGCGGCGATAGCAGAGAGCTGATAGCCTAGTCGCGTGGGGTCGGTCGACCAGACCATGCCGGCGCTGTTCGCCCCGCAACCAGGTGGAGGCGAGATCGTTCCGATCGCGCAGCTCGGCGCTGGCAGCGACGGCGCCGCGGTGCTCGGGCGCAAGGGCGAGCAGCTGGTCGAGCTGATCCACCCGAGCTTTTCGCCTGGCACGCCGCGCTGGGCCGCGCTCGAGCAACGGCTGCGGGCGATCGCCGCGGTCGAGCACCCGGCCGTGCGCGGTGTGCTCGCCATCGACGTCGCGCCGCCGCTGGTCGTGCTCGAAGGCGATAGCTCGCCGCCGCTCGCCGAGCTCGTCGACCAGGACACCGCCGACCTGCCGCGCGTGATGCGCATCCTCGGCGAGCTCGCGCGCGCGATCGCGGCCGCGCATCACGTCGGCATCGTGCACGGCCGCTTGCATCCGTGGACGGTGCACGTCGGCGGCAACGATCGCCCGCGCATCGAGCTGACCGGGCTCGCGACGCGCGCCGAGCATCACGAGTGGGTCGCGCGCTGCCAGCCGCCCGAGCCCGCGGGCACGGCCGATGACGTGTTCGCGATCGGGCGCATGCTCGAGATCTTCGCGACCGCGCACGGCCGCGAGCCGACCGAAGGCGTGCGCGCGATCGTCGCGGCGGCGACCGATCCCGATCCCGACGCGCGCCCGGCCGCGCACGAGCTGGTTCGCCGGTTGCTGGGCGCGGGCACGATCGTCGCGCGCGCGACGTTGCGCGAGATGGAAGCGACGGCGGTCTCCGCACGGCCCGCGCTCGGCATGCGGCTCGGCCGCTACGAGCTCGTCAAGCAGCTCGGCGCCGGCGCGATGGGCGAGGTGTGGCAAGCGCGCGACACGACCGGCGGCGCCGAGGTCGCGATCAAGCTGCTTCGCCCGGAGGTCGCCGCTGACAACGAGCTGGTGCGTCGCTTCCGCAAGGAAGGCCGCGTGCTCGCGAAGGTCGGCAGCCCGTACATCGCGAACTACGTCGATCTCAACGAGGACAAGGGCTACCTCTACCTCGTGCTCGAGCTCGTCGCCGGCGGCAGCGTCGCGGCGGCGCTGAAACGACAGGGCAAGCTGCCCGAGCGGCTCGCGCTCGGCATCGTCGCCGATACGTGCCGCGCGCTCGCCGAGCCGCACCGGCTCGGCATCGTCCATCGCGACATCAAGCCCGACAACTTGATGTTCGTGCGGGCCGGCATCGAGCTCGAGCTCGCGCCGGTCGGCCAGCTCGTCAAGCTCGGCGACTTCGGGATCGCGCGGCTCGTCGAGAAGAATCCGGGCGAGCCCGGCGCGACGCGCGAAGGCGCGGTGCTCGGCACGCCCGAGTTCATGGCGCCCGAGCAATGCCAGGGCGCGCAGGTCACGGCCGCGACCGACGTCTACGCGCTCGGCTGCTGCTTGTTCGCGCTGATCGCGGGCCGGCCGCCGTTCCAGGCCCAGGACGACAACGCGATGGCGGTGATCCTCGCGCACCTGCGCGAGACCCCACCGCGGCTCGAGGCGATGGTTCCGGACACCACGCCGGCGGTCGCCGAGCTGGTCGCGAAGTGCCTGACGAAGGATCCAAAGCAGCGCCCGCAAGACGCCACCGAGGTGCTGGCCGCGATCGAGCGGCTGTGCGATGGCGCGGCCGCGCTGATCAGCGCACATCCGGCGCCGCCGATCGTGCGCGAGAGCCTCGTCCAGGTCTACACGTTCGAGTGGGACCTCGCGTCGCCGCCCGAGGCGCTGTGGCCGTTCGTGTCGAACACCGAGAAGATGAACCGCGCGGCCGGGCTCGCGCCGGTGCGCTTCGAGGTCGAGAACGTCGGCCCCGCGAGCAGCATGCCGCGCATCCCCGGCAACGCGACCACGACCGGCATGCAGCGCGTCGCGGGCCTGCAGCTCAGGTGGCGCGAGCACCCGTACGAATGGATCGAAGGCAGCCGGCACACCGTGCTGCGCGTGTTCGAGAAGGGCGTGCTGCGCTGGTACGTCGCCGAGGTCGTGCTCGAGCGCGCTGCCGGCGGTGGCACGAAGCTGCGCAACATCGTGCGGCTCGAGCCGCGCGGGATGCTCGCGCGCGTGCTGTCGAGGTGGGAGATCGGCGTGAAGTACAAGCGCCGGCTCGATCGCGTGTACCGGCGGCTCGATCGCGTGCTCGCGGGCGGCGCGCGGCCCGAGATCGATCCGATCGATCCCGAGGTCGAGCTGCCGCCGGCCGCGCGCGCGAAGATCGCGGAGGCCGGCGAGCGGCTGCACGCCACCCCGGGCATCGACGAGCGCGCGGCGGAAGCGGTGACGACGTACCTCCTGCACGCGAGCGATCAGGACGTCGCGCGCATCCGCCCGCTCGAGCTCGCGAACAAGTTCCAGCTCCCCGAGGACGCGATGATCGACGCGTGCCTGTACGCGACGCGGCTCGGCATGCTGTCGATGGTGTGGGACGTGATCTGCCCGTCGTGCCGGATCCCGTCGTCGGTCGTCGATTCGCTCGCGAAGATCGAGGAGCACGGCACGTGCAAGGCGTGCAACATCGGTTACGACATCGACTTCTCGCGCGCGATCGAGCTCGTGTTTCGCGCGTCGCCCGAGGTGCGCGAGGTCGAGACGCGGACGTTCTGCATCGGCGGGCCCGCGCACTTCCCGCACGTCGCGGCGCAGGTCCGCATGCAGCCGAACGAGCGGTTCGCGCTGCCGCTGGAGCTCGCGACCGGGTACTACATCGTGCGAAGCGCGCAGATCCCGCGTCAGCACGAGCTGCGGGTGACGGCGTCGGGCGGCGTGCGGCGCGCCGAGCTCGTGCTCGGCGAAGCAGCCCCGGTAGCTGTCATGACGGCTGGCAGTCAGCTCCTGGTGATGGTCAACCCGAGCGAGCGCGAGGTCGTCGTCCGCATCGAGCGCGCGGGCGATCGCGCGTTCGCGTTGACCGCGGCGCGCGTGATGGCGTGCGCCTCGTTTCGCGAGCTGTTTCCGGATCAGGCGCTCGCGCCGGGTCGGCTGATGGCGGTCACGCAGGCGACGATCGTCGTCGCTCAGCTCGACGGTGCGGCGCAGCTGTTCGCCGAGCTCGGCGACGCGCGGGCATTTCCGGTCGCGGCGCAGTTCTACGACGCGGTCGGCGCGCTCGCAAAGGAATACGGCGGCTCGCTGCTCAAGACGTTCGGCGGCTGGGCGGTCGCGGCGTTCGAGCGGCCGCGCCCCGCGGTCGAGGCCGCGCTCGCGATCCAGCGCACCATCGACGCCCACCCGGTCACCGCCGGCCTCGCGTGCCGCATCGCGGTGCACCGCGGGCCGATGATGGCGCTCACCCAGGGCGGCCGGCTCGATTACTTCGGCCAGAACGTCGAGCTCGTGCTCGCGCTCGCCGGCGCGTGCCCGCCCGGCGTCGTCGCGATGACGCAGATGGTATGCGAGGACGTCGCGGTCGCCGAGCGGCTGCAGACCACGCCGGATCAGCTCGGTCTGTTCGCGCTGACCGGCGGCGGCTGGGTGTTGCAAGTGCGCGCGCCGCGCGTCGAGCGCCGGGCGCTGCCGGCCGCTACCTAGGTACGAGCTGGCGCAGGTGCCACGCCTGCACCTCCATCGTGCGCAGCGCCTGCTCGTGGGCGCTCGCGAGCCGATTGGACAGATATCCGGACAGCGCGACGAGCGCGACCGCGTAGGTGGCGAGCACGATCTCCGACTGCGGCAAGTGGAGCGACATGAGAGGAGACTCGAGCACGAGCGCACCGTGCTCGACCGACATCGTGCGCGACCACCAGCCCATCACCTCCGCGATCCAGGGCACCATGATGCCGAACAGCAGGATCACCGCGTTCGCACCGCGCTTGATGCGGGGATCGATCAGGAACGAGATCACGCTGACGCTCGCGATCGCGGGCGCGATCAGCACCGGCGAAAACTCGCGTGCCATGACACCGATCATCACGGCGTTGATCACCGTCGCGAGGTACAGCTCGCCGACACCGAGACGCTTCTTCTGGTACGCGATGCGGAACGCGTTCGCGGCGTCGATCGCGACCGAGCCGACGAACAGCGCGAGCATCCACCAGCTGCGCACGCCGACCCACATGATCAAAGGGACGAACGCAAAGAAGGTAATCATGATCAGGGCGAGCGCGCGAGACTTCTCGCGCGCGGTCCGCTCGTGGTTCGCTTCGAGGCGGTCCTCGACCTCGCGCGGTACGACGCGCGGCGGCTCGAGCACGAGCCGGCCGACGAGCGCGGCGGCCTCGCCGTGGGTCGGATCGAGCGCGATCGCGCGGCCGGCCTCGCGCATCGCGGTCGCGCGCTGGTCGATGCCGTCGCCGGCTGCGAGCGCGGCATGGGCGGCCGCGACGTGCGACGCCGCCAGGCTCTTGCGCAGCGCGAGATCGCGATCGCCATCGAGGTAGCGCTCGACGCGCTCGGCCAGCTCGCGCGCGGTCGGCCGGTTGTCGTGCGGTCCGGAAGCCGACTCCGCGATCGCCGCGAGCTCGGGCGGCGCGTCGGCATCGTCGCCGACGATCACGCGCAAGATGCGGCCGAGCGCGTACACGTCGGCGAGGCGATCGGCCGGCGCCCCGTCCATCACCTCGGGCGCGATGTAGCCGGGCGTGCCGATGACCGAGCCGATCGCGGTCGAGTCCGAGACCAGATCGGGATCGCTGGGGCGCGCGGTCGGCACCACGCCTGGCTCGTCGTCGGGTTCGCCCAGCACGCGCGCGATGCCCCAGTCGAGCACGTAGACCTCGCCGTAGTCGCCGAGCATGATGTTGTCGGGCTTGAGATCGCGATGGACGATGCCGCGGCTGTGCGCGAGCTCGACGGCGAGGCACACGTCGGCGAACGCGCGCAGCAGCTTCTGACGCGTGAACCGTTTGCCGGCTGCCGTGAGCGTGACACCCGCGAGCCGCTTCATCACGAAGAACGGCTGGCCGTCCTCGTCGGTCGACAGCTCGTGCACCGGCGCGATCGCGGGATGCTCGAGCCGGCCCTGGATCTTCGCCTCGCGCATGAATCGCGCGACGGAGTCGGGCGTGGCCGCGACGCGCATGCGCTTGATCGCGACCTCGCGCCCGATCTGGCGGTCGGTCGCGAGCAGCACCTCGCCCATGCCGCCGGCACCGAGCTTCGATCCGAGCACGTAACGGTCCGGCAACCGGACGCTTTTGTTCTCGGCCGGCGGCTCGGTCTCCGCCCGTGTCGGCGTCGCAGCGACCACCTGCCCCGGGGTGAGCGTGGGTCCCGTCCCGATCGGATCGTCCTGGCTCATGGCTCGATCGTAACTGCAATAGAGTCCGTCGGGCGCGCGTTGCAGCTTGCATGGCTCGCCACACCGCTGTCATCGCCGGATTCGCCGCCGCGTGCGCCGTCGTCCTGTCGATCGGCTCGCACTCGGTCGACGCGTCGATCGAGCACGATGGCAGGCACGTGCGGCCGCTGCAACAGTCCGCGGTGTTCGCCGGCGCGGAGGTCAAGGTCGACGTCGACCGCAACCTCGTGCTCACCGGCGACAGCGTCGTCGTCACGATGCGGGCGTTCGCCGACGTGCCGACGCCGGTCGATGCCGAGCTCGAGGTCTACTACTCGAACGACGAGTGGGGCGGCCGCGTGTCGAGCCCGCCGAAGGCGATCGACAAGGAGCACATCACGCTCGCGGCCGCGCCGGGCGGCGGCAAGCCGGTGCAGACGCGCATCAAGCTCGACGGCGCCGGCAAGCTCGACACCTATCGGATCTTCGTTCACGAGCGCGGAGGCGAGCTCGACATCTGGGCCAAGGACAGCGCGGAAGTGGCGGCGGTCGACGTGCTCGGGTGGAGCGGCAACGACTTCGAGCTTTCGATCGACGCCCCGAAGAAGATTGTCGCGGGCAAGCCGTTCGCGGTGACCGTGCGCGCGACGAACACGACCGGCAAGCGCATCAAGCACGCGCCGTACATTCACCTCGGCACCGCGGTCGGCCTGTACGGGATCACCGATCGCGAGGAGTTCGCGATCCAGGAGGATGACTCCGACGATCACGCCGAGCGCTACGAGAAGGGCTTCGCTCCTGGCGAGGACGCGGTCGAGCGGTTCATCGTCACGCCGCTGGGCGACACCGAGCTCACCGACGTCACGTTCGTCGCGAGCGCGTACGTGTGGCCCGACGACGGCGCCGCGCCGCTCGCCGGTGGCGCGATGGAGGCCAAGACGGTGAGATTCGTACCGCCCGCGAAGAAACTCGCGGTGCGGTGATGCGACGATCGCCGTGAGCTGCGAGCGATTCTGAAGTCACGCGAGCCTCTCGTTGCGGCGGGCGGCGACGGTGGGAGCCTCGATCATGAGACCCATCTCGCGAGAAACGATCATCGATCGCAAACAGCCGCTGCTCCGCTGGAGCGCCGTGTTCGCCGGCACCGCGATCAGCATCGCGCTGTGGGTGCTGCTGCAGATGCTCGGCATGGGCGTCGGCTTCGCCGCGATCAACCTCGACGACGCCGGCTCGCTGCGCGACCTCGGCATCGGCACGACCGCATGGACCTGCATCGCGCCGATGATCGCGATGTTCATCGGCGGCCTGATCGCGGGCCGCCTCGCCGGCACGCACGAGCGCGGCATCGGCGCGGTCCACGGCTTCGTCGTGTGGGCGCTGACCTCGATGCTCGGCATCGGCGCGATGCTCGGCCTGGTCTCGGCGCTCGCCGAAGGCGCGATGCACGGCGCGATGACGATGAACGGTCAGCCCGGGCAGCCACCGACGTCGGCCGAGCTCGGCCAGGCCGCGAGCGCGACCGGGCAGATCTTGCTCGGCGCCGGCGTGTCGATGCTCGTCAGCCTCGCGACCGCCGTGCTCGGCGGCCTCGCCGGCGTGACGCGCCGCGAGCGCCGGCGCGAAGGCGATCGCACGGTCGTCACGACCGTCGAGCCACCGCCGCCGCCGCCGACCGTCATCGTCGCGGCGCCGCCCGCGCCATAGCGCTCGCCAAGCGCTCGCTGGCGCTCGCTATTCGCAGATGTCGTTCGCGATGCTGCAGAGGCCGCTGGTGCAATCAGCGTTCCCGGAGCACATCTTGCCGCTCGCGCACGGCGGGCAGTTCCAGCCGCAGTCGACGTCGGTCTCGAAGCCGTCGAGCTTGCCGTCGGTGCAGCTCGGCGCGACCGGGCACGCCTGGCAGCTGCCGCCGCAATCGACGTCGGTCTCGTCGCCGTCGCGCACGCGGTCGAAGCAGGTGTCGGTGGGAGGCGGCGCGCACGTTCCCGACGCGCACGGCACGAGGTGCACGGCAAAGCCGAACGAGACCATGTGCTGGCCGAACAGCATCACGTCCGCCTCGAGCAGCGAGTCGAGGATGGCCGACTGCGCGACCTCATCGGGCGTGATCTGGCCGTCGCGGTTAGCATCGATCGAGTGCGCGAGGTACGGGTAGTTGGGGGGATCGCTCGCGATCATCTGGATGATCGCGGGCGTGATCGCCGGGAACACGTTGGCCTCGATGACGCCGCCGCGCACGAGCGCGTTGTAGCCGCCGCTGCCGTCGGGCGCGAGGTCGAGCTCCATCGCGTCGAGCTCGACCGTCACCGGATCGGCGTCGGCGAACACCGGCAGGACGAGCGTCGCCTCGCCGGGGACGCGCGTCGTACGCGTGCGGTTGGACGTGAAGGCGCCATGGGCGATGAAGCCGCCCATCGTCGTCGCGCTGTCGCCGTCGGCGCCGAGGTACGTCGCGCCGGCCTTGTCGGCGGTGTCGAGATCGGGCGCCTGCAGCGTGATCGACGACGCGATCACGCCCGCGCCGATCATGTCGTCGCCGTGGGTCGTGCCATCGCCCTCGCCGACGAGCGTGGCGATGACCGAGCCGAGCTGGTTGTCGGGATACATGTCGCCGTCGAGATCGTCGGCGTCGGCCTCGGCCTCGACGCTATTCGTCGGCAGCATGATGTGATCGATCGCGAACCGCGTCGTCGGCCCGGTGAACGGGCCGACGATGTCGTGGTTCGACTCGCCGACGCACGCCGCGAGCGCGACGCTAATCGCGACGAACAGGCAGCATCGCGGTCGGCCGCGCGCGCTCGTCTTCACGCTGAACAAAACGGCGCTGACCGGTTTCACGCCACCAAGCTACCCAGCGTTCGGCCGCCTGCTCGCGTTCCTTTCGCGGCAAATCGTGGTGATAACCGAAATATTCGCCCGTCAGGCGGCGCAGATCGTCGATCGCGCGCTCGCGGATCGCGTCCTCTTTGTGCGAGAGGCCGTCGATCAGCCACTCGATACGGTGGCGCTTGCGCGCGCTGTCGTACCACTTGCGCCACTTGCGCTCGCTCGTGCCGAAGTCCTGTGCGGTCAGCGCGACGAGCGCCTTGCGAACGTTGTCGGTGCCGCGATCGCTGCGCTCGAGCGCGCCGACCAGGTCGCCGATCGCCTCGACATCGCCGAGCTCGACGATCGCGGCGCATGCCGCGGCGACGACCTCGGGATCGGTCGAGTGCACGGCGCGGCGCGCGCGCGCGAGCGCCTGCGTGCGATCGGCCGCCGGGTAGCCGGCGAGCGCCTCGATCGCCGCGGCGCGCACGCCGAAATCCTGATCGAACACGCGCTCGACGAGCGCGAACACCGCGTTGCGCGGCCGCAGCTCGACGGCGCAGATCGTCGCGTAGAAGCGGACGTCGCGCTGCGGCGCGCTCATCTTGTCGACGAGCAGCTCGGCGGCGGCCGCGCCGAGCGCGACGACGAGCTCGAGCAGGCCGCCGTATTGCGCCGCGCGCAGCGTGCGGCCGGTGACCGCGAACCGCTCGACGCGCAACTTGCCGGGGAAGCGCTTGACGAGCACGCCGAGCGTCTCGCTCGCGCGCTCGACCGCGTCGGCGATCGCGTCGTCGGCCTGGCCCTCCTTCGAGGCCTCGATCTCGTCGATCACTTCCTCGATCGTGCGCGGTGGCTCGGTCGTGATCGACAGCTCGGCGTCGTCCTCGAACGACGGCAGGCTCGGGCGTTCGGCCGGTGCCGGCGCGCGCCACTCGGCCTCGGGCTTCACGATCTTCTTGGTGTCGATGCCATCGCCGTCGATCACGATCTTCGGCGTGCGCTCGTCGGGGGCGGCCGGCGCGCGATAGCCGGCTGCCTTGTGCTTCACGATCAAGCGGCCGAGCGCGTCGGCCGCGCCGGCGGCGAGCGGCAAGAGCTCGGTGACGTCGACGAGCTTGAGGTCGCTGTGCACGCGGTGCGCGACGACCAGCGCGACGACGCGGCCGCGCAGCACGATCGGCATCACGAGCGCGCTCGGCGGCAGCGTACCGCCGAGCCGCAAGATCATCGTGTCGACCGACGGATCGCCCGACGTCAGCGCGCCGATGTGCGGCTGCTGGTTGTGCACGACCGCGCGAAACGGCGACATCGCATCGAGCGGGATCAAGACGCGCGCGATGCCCGCGGTATCGATGCCCGGCTCGGCGAGCGCGACGCGCCCGACCGCGGCGCCACCCTGCACGGTGAGCAACCCGGCGTAGCGGGCGCGCGAGCGAGTCGCGCGCAGCAGCGTGAGGAACACCGTGTCGCGATCCTCGGCGTTCGCGAGCAGCTCGCGCGCCGGCACGATCGCGAGCGGGCTGTCGCGGCCGGCGGTGACGATCGGCGCCGAGTCGCGCTTGGGCACGCGCGCCGACGCCATCTTCGCGCGCGCGCTGTCGGTGAGCGCGCGCGGGATGCCGGTCGACGGCGTCTCGGTGCCGGCGAGCGAACGCCGCGGGTTGACCGTCATCGTCGCGGCGTGCGGCGTGTGGCCGAGCAGCGTGCCGTGCTTCGCGCGCACTTCGCCCGAGCCGAGCGCGGGGTCGACGAACGTGACCTTGATCGTCGGCTCGTCGGTCGTGACCGGCGCGACGACCGGCGTGAGCGGCGCGACCGGCCCGACGGGCAAGATGGGCGGCGCGGGCCGGAGTTGCGCGGCGACGAGCGGCGCGGTCGCCTCGATGCCGCCGAGCTGTGGCGCCTGCTTCGCGGGCAAGCGCGGGATCGCGGGCACGAGCGGCAGCGTGCGCGATGGCTCGGGCGCGATGATCTCGGCCGGCCCGTCGACGATCACGCTGCGCGCGCGACCGACCGGCGCCGGCGTCGCGTCGGCCGAGACCTGCGCGGCGAGCGTCTCGTAGCGCGCGGGCACGTCGAGCCCGTACGCGCGCGCGTACACGAGGTGCCAGCGGTACTCCGGCGCGATCAGCGGCTGGAGCGGGCGATCGAGCAGGTCCGCGAGATCCTCGAGCTCCTCGATCTCGATCGGCGAGCAGACGAGCACGCGCAGCGCTTCGCCGTCGAGCGACAGCGGCACCGCGCGAAACTGCTCGGCGATCTCCGGCGCGATCAACTTGATCGGCTCGGGGCCGATCATCGCGCCGTCGTCCTTCGACGCCGGCGGCAAGCCCGAGGCGAGCGCGAGGTACTGCACGAGCCGCTCCTCGGGCACGAGGTTCATCTCGAGCAGGATCGTGTCGAGGCTGCCGCCGTAGATGACCTGGCGCTGGAACGCCTTCTCCATGCGCTTGACGCCGACGAGGCCGTCGCGGACCAGCAGGGAGCTCAGGCGCGAAGGCATGACGCCTCAGGCGGCCCGCTCTGGATTCTTGGCGCGGATCACGTAGGTGCCAGCGATCCAGTCTTGCAGGCCGCGCTTCTCGCTGTCGAAGCCGATCCAGAGAAAGCCGAGGAACAGCGTCGCGGCCGACGCGAGGTAGCCGAGGCAGCGCACGGCGCAGCGCCCGGGCGACGGCGGGTCGCCGTAGACGTCGATCACTTTCATCTTCAAGAGGCGCATGCCGAGCGTACGCCCGAGCACGATGTGGAACACGAGCAAGTAGAACAGTCCGATCGCCGCGAACAGGACGAGCCCCATCACGAGCGCCGGATCGGTCGCGAGCACGAGGTCGAGCCAGAGGTCGACGTCGGTGACGTGGAGGTTGCTCGGCGGCAGGTGCACGCCGGCGATCTTGCTCGCGAGCCACGTCACGAGCAGCGCCGCCGGGATCACGACCGCGAGATCGACGGCCGCCGCGACCGCGCGCTTCCAGAAGCCGACCACGTGCACGCTCGGCGGCTCGCGCCGCGGTGCGCGCGGCTCGGGCACCGCCGGCTCGCGTTCCGACATCGCCAATTTATACCCCGCTAGCCGCCGCGCCGTGAAGTTTCGGCCGCTTCCGCGAAAATCCCGCGCGCCATCAGCGAGCGCTCGCGGCGGGCCCGCTCCTCGTACAGCTCGGCGCGTGCGCGCTGGGCGTCGCGGTCGCCGGGAGCCGCGCGGGCGGCCAGCTCGACCAGCTCGCAGGCGAGGGCCAGGTCGCCGGCGGCGGCCACCGCGCGGGCCCGGGTCGCGAGCGCCGTCGCGCCGCCGGCCAGCGCGGCCAGCTCGGTGGCGAGCGCGGCCTCGCGGGGCGGCTTGAGGTGCGCCGGATTGCCGTCCCACCACCCGCCGTACAGCCGGTACAGGTTGCGGACGACGAACTCGGGCTCGTCGTAGATCGGCGACAGGTACGGCCTGGCGAGCAGCTCGTCGCGGACGTGGACCCGCGCGACCAGCTCGTCGAGCGTCGCGCCCTCGTTCATCAGCGCGACGACCTGCGCGACCAGCTCCTCGAGGAAGCTCGCGGTGTCGTCGAGCGCGCGGTGGACGGCGGCCGCGCCCCAGATCGGCACGCCGTGGCCGGGGCACAGGACGTCGGGACCGAGCGCGTCGATCGCACGCAGCGCCTGTGCCCATTGCTCGGGGTAGCGCTGCACTTTCTGCGGGTTGCCGCAGTTCGGCGACGCCCAGATGAAGAGGTCGCCGGTGCACACGACGCCGGCATCCGGCACCCACACCCAGGTGTGATCGTCGGTCTCGCCGAGCGCGTGGTGGAGCTCGAACGTGCGGCTGCCGATGACGACCGTGCGGGCCTCGGAAAACGTCTCGTCGGGTGCGCGAAACTCGGGCGGAAAGCGCGCCTCGGTCTGGAACTGGCGGGCGTTGATGCGCTGGTTCCAGCCCCGCATCCGGCGATAGCGCTCGAACCGCCGCGGGACGCCTTCGTGCGCGATCACGCGCACGCGACGCCCGGAGTCGCGCTCGTACAGCTCGACGCCGAAGCAGTGATCGACGTGGCCGTGGGTCCAGATCGCGGTGTGAACCGGCGTGCGGGTCAAGCCGCGCAGCCGCGCGCGCGTCGGCTCGGCGAGCAGGAAGCTGCCGGTGTCGACGAGCACGAGCCCGTCGTCGGTGTCGAACGCGGTGATGTTCGCGAAGCTCGACACGAAGTACGCGCCGGCCGCGACCGGCTCGGCGAGAAACCGCGGCGCCATGGGCTGCGCGGCGTCGACGGAGATCGCGCCGGAGAGCAGCTCGTCGGACAGCTGGCGGAGCGCGGTCATGTCGCGAGCCTCGCCACGGCGATCGCGAGCGCGTGGCGAGCCGCGCGCGCGGCGTCGCCGTCGAACGGCGCGAGGTGCTCGGCAGTCCACGCGGCGAGCGCGTCCGAATCGGGCGCGACCGTGCCGGCATCGCCGAGCGCGCGCAGCGGAATCGGCGAGGTCGCGGCCTGACCGAGCCCGAGGTCGAGCAGGCACAGCGCCATGTGCGAGCGCACGCGCACCTGGTCGCCCGCGAGCGTGCGCGCGTGGAGGCACACCACGAGCGCGAGCTCGGGCGCGTGGGTGTCGCCGAACAGCATCGCGAGCTCGCACCACGCGCGGCAGTCGTCCGGATCGCGCTCGAGCGCGGCGGCGAGGTCGCGTACGAAGCTCGCCCACTTCGGCGACACCCGCCACGCGCGCGCGAGCTCGTCCATCCACACCGGATCCACGCTATCACCGCGGCAGCGGCAGCGGCAGCGGCGGCAGCGGCAGCGGCGTCGGCGGCGGCAGCGGCTCGCGGCAGCGGCGGCGGCGGCGGCAGCGGCTCGCGGCAGCGGCGACGGCAGCGGCTAACGGCTCGCGGCTTCGGCGGCGGCAGCGGCTAACGGCTGCGGTAGCGGCGGCGGCATCGGCTACGGAAGCGGAAGCGGAAGCGGAAGCGGCAGCGGGATTTCGTCAGCTCGCGGTCTGCGCGCGCACGAGCGCCACCGCGACGACCGGCGCGGTCTCGGCGCGCAAGACGCGCGGCCCGAGGCCGATCGCGGTGAAGCCGGCGAGCGCGTCGAGCTCGTCGGGCGCGAAGCCGCCTTCGGGGCCGCTCACCAGCGTCAGGTCGGCCGCGGCGGGAAACGCCGCGCGCTCGGCGCGCGGATCGAGCACGACGCGCGCACCGCCCGGCGGAAGCGCGGCGAGCGCGGCCGCGAGCGAATCGGCGAACGCGACCGCCGGGATCGTCGCGCGGCCCGATTGCCGCGACGCCGCCTGCGCGATCGCCTGATAGTGCGCGAGCCGCGCGACGCGCCGCTCGCCATCGAGGCGGACGACCGCGCGCGCGGCCGGCCACACGACCACGTCGTCGGCGCCGACCTCGACCAGCTTCTCGATGCACGCGTCCATGCGATCGCCCTTGATCGCCGGCACGAGCACGCGCACGCGCGGCGGCGAGCTCGCGATCGCCTCCGCTGCTTCCGCGCGCAGCACGGTCGCCTCCGCACCGATGTTCTCGATCACCGCGCGCGCGCGTCGTCCCGCGCCGTCGACGAGCTCGACCGCGTCGCCCACCTTCGCCCGCCGTACGCGCGTCAGATAATGATGCTCGTCGCCGCGCACGGTCAGCTCGCCCGCGGCGAGCGGCGCGACGACGAGGCGAATCATCGTTCGAGCACCACCACCGACCACTCGCGGTCGGCGTCGCTCGACGGCAGCAAGCTGCCCTCGAGCGAATAGGTGACACCGGGCGCGCGCACGCGCACGAGCCGCATCCCGGCCGCGACGAACTCGTCGGCGAGCGGCGCGGCCTGCGGCGCGAGCAGGCCCGACAGGATCAACGTGCCACCGGCCGCGACGCGCGCGATCAACTCCGCGCGCAGCTCGCGCAGCACGTGGGCCTGGATGTTCGCGAGCACGAGCGGGAACTGCTCGTGGACGTCGCCGAGCGGCGTCGCGCTCGTCGCCACGCGCGCGGCCACGCCGTTGCCGGCCGCGTTGTCCGCGGTCGCCGCGACCGCGAGCGGGTCGACGTCGATCGCCAGGCACGTCGCGCCCGGCCAGCGCAGCGCCGCCGCGATCGCGAGGATCCCCGAGCCGCAGCCGACATCGAGCACGCGCCCCGGCGCGCGGCCGGCATCCGCGATCGCCTGGATCTCCTCGAGCACGAGCCGCGTGCTCGCGTGCGTGCCGGTGCCGAACGCCATGCCCGGATCGAGCGCGATCGCCACGTCGTCGCCGCCCGGCTCGAACTTCTCCCAGCTCGGCACGATCACGAACTGCCGCGTGACCCGGCTCGTCCGGAAGAACCGCTTCCACGCGTCGCGCCACTCGGCCTCGGGCACCGCTTCGGCGCTGCGCACGCGCGCCGGGTCGACCCAGCGCGCCACCGCCTCGCGCGTCTGCACGAGCGCGGCGGCCAGCGCCTCGCGCGCGACCCAGAACACGACCTCGTCGCCGCGCTGCTCGGTGCCCGCGGCAGCGGCCGGCACCTCGGCGGCGATCCATGCAGCGACGTCGTCGACGTCCGCGGCGCCTACCGGAACTACTACTTCGACCCAGTCCGTCGGCACCGCGCTAGCGGGCCGGCGGCGGCGCCACGCGGCGCTTCATCTCGCGGCGCAGGCGCTTGCGCGCCTCGCGGGTCTTGCGCTTGCGCTTGACCGAGGGCTTCTCGTAGAAGCGGCGACGCTTGAGCTCCTGCAGGATGCCCTCCTTGGACATCTTCTGCTTGAGGATCTTCATCGCCTTTTCGAGGCTGTCGCGAACTTCGACCTCGACCGGCTTTCCGAACGTGTTCTCCATGGAAGGGTGAGTGGGTACCCGATCTGGCAGGCCAGATCAAGGCATCTACGCCTTCGGACCGTGCTTGTAGAACAGCGTGATGGTCAGGCAGTGAAACTCGGAGTCCGAGGACTGCGTGACGATCTTGTCGATGATCTCGTGCTCGGGGTGGGTACGGATCCAGTCCGTGATGAGCTCGCCGAGCAGCTCGCGCTCCTTGGCCTTCGTCGCCGAAAACACCTTCACACCCGTCACGTCGATCATGCGGGCATCCTCCTGCGAAGTCTGTACACGTGCCACGTCGCTCTCCCTGCGCAAAATCGGCTGGGCGGCCGAGTTGTTAGGTACCCACTGTGACCTACGCCCTGATTTCAGTCAATCGGGATAATTCCGGTAGAGGTGAACTCCGGGTTAGTCGCCGCGCTCCCGTGCACTTCCGGCTTCTTAAGGTAGTGTCCGCGGCGCGTATGGCACGCTCACTCACCGCGCTCGCTCTCGTCGCCGCGCTTGGATCGGCTTCATTCGCCGGTCCCGGGCCGGTCTCCAAGCTGCCCTCGATCGAGACCTTCCAGCTCGACAACGGCCTTCGCGTCGCAGTCTTGAAGACCGACGCGTCGCCGGCCGTGACCGTCGGCGTCTGGTACCACGTCGGCAGCAAGGACGAGCCGCGCGACCGCCGCGGCACCGCCCGCATGTTCGAGCAGCTCATGTTCAAGGGCAGCTCGCACGTCCGCGCCGACTGGCACGCCCAGGCGATCGCCGGGCTCGGCGGCTACACCGACGCGCAGGCCGACGAGGACGCGACGCACTTCTCGGACACGCTGCCGGCGTCGTACGTCGACTTCGCGATCCAGCTCGAGGCCGAGCGGATGCGGAATCTCATGTTCCGCAAGGCCGCGGTCGACAACGAGCGCGAGCTGGTCAAGGACAAGATCCGCAAGCAGGAGGCGTCGCCGGTCGCGAAGGGGCTGCTGAAGTTCCTCGCGGTCGCGTACGCGAAGCATCCGTACGCGTGGACGGCGGCCGGCAACCCGACCGAGCTCGACGCGACGTCGATCGACGACCTCCACAAGTTCTACGACGCGTACTACCAGCCGAACAACGCGCTGCTCGTGGTGGTCGGCAATGTCTCGCTCGATCAGGTCAAGGCGTCGGCGAACAAGTGGTTCGCGCCGATCGCGCGTGCGGCCGATCCGCCGCGGCCGGCCGCGGCGGCGCCGGAGCCGGCGCAGACCGCGAAGAAGCGCGAGGTCGTGGAGCCCGGCCAGCTCGGCATCACGCTGGTCGGCTGGCACGTGCCGGCGGCCAAGGACAAGGACATCTACCCGCTGCAGATCGCGTCGAACGTGCTCGGCCGCGGCGAGGCGGCGCGCATCAAGGTGCGGCTCAAGACGCCCGATCCGAAGACCAAGCGCGCGCTCGCGCTCGACGGCGGGCTCGAGTCGTTCGTCAAGGAGGATCCGGGCGTGATGATCGCGGTCGGGCTGTACATCGAAAAGGATGCCGCCGATCCGGTCGAGGCCGCGATCCTCGACGAGGTGCAGAAGCTCGGCGCGCGCGGCCCGACGACCGACGAGCTGCGCAAGGCGAAGAACGAGCTCGAGTCGGGCTTCGTGTTCTCGCTCGAGCACGTGCAGGGCCTGGCCGACGCGCTCGGCCGGTCGTGGATCCAGTCGGGCGATCCGTCTTCGTTCGTACGCGACGTCGACGAGCTCGAGAAGGTGACGGCGGCCGACGTCGAGCGGGTCGTGAAGCAGTACATGGCGCCGGACAAGACGACGATCGTCGTCATCCCGCCGAAGGGGCTCTAGTCATGACCATGAGCAGGCTCGTTTCGCTCGTGATTCTCGTCGCCGCGTGCGCGCCCAAGCCGGTCGCGGTGCCGATCCCGAAGCTGCCCGGCGACGGCGACACCAACGTCGCCAAGCCCGCTCCGGCGCCGACCAAGACGGTCGACGATCCGTGGGCCGGCAAGACCGACCTCGTCGCCGCACCCGCGTTCGCGCCGCCGGCCAAGCTCGAGCTGCCGCACATCGACGAGCTCAAGCTGGCCAACGGGCTCGACGTCATGATCGTCAAGGACGACCGGCTGCCGGTCGTCAGCGTGCAGCTCGCGGTGCGCGCCGGCCGCCAGCTCGAGCCGCGCGCGCGGCTCGGCGTGTCGGACGCGACCGCGAACATGCTCGTGAAGGGCAGCAAGCGGCACGACGCCAGCGGGCTCGCCAAGGCGATCGACTTCGTCGGCGGCACGATCACCGCCGACGCGACGTTCGAGGCGACGATCGTGTCGTGCAGCGTGCTCGCGCGCGATCTCGCGACGTGCCTCGACCTCGTCCCCGACATCGTCGTCCAGCCCACGTTCCCCGACGCCGAGCTGAAGAAGGTGCAGGACCAGATGCTCGGCCTCGTGCGCCAGCGCGTCGAGGACTCGGGCGCGCTCGCGAACCAGCACGCGCAGAATCTCCTGTGGGGCAACGATCACGTGCGCGGCTGGATGGACAGCGAGCTGTCGGTCGGTGCGCTGCACCGCGATGACCTGATCGCGTGGCACCGCGACTGGTTCGTGCCGAACAACTCCGTGCTCGTGATCGCCGGCGACGTCGACGCGAAGAAGCTGAAGCCGCAGCTCGAGCGCGCGTTCGGCGACTGGAAGACCAAGCCGCTGCCGCCGGCGCCGAAGTATCACGAGCCCGGGCTGTCGGGCATTCGCATCCGGCTCGTCGATCGGCCCGGCGCGACGCAGACCCACATCCGCATCGGCCAGCTCGGCATCCGCCACGACGATCCGCGCTACTTCGACGCACTGGTGTGGAACTACGCGCTCGGCGGCAGCGGGCTCGGCTCGCGGCTGTCGAAGGCGCTGCACGCGTCCAACTTGAAGGCGTTCGGCGCGAGCACGAGCTTCGACCACAACTTCGAGCGCGGCTCGTTCGTCGTGCAGGCGCTCGCCCGCAGCTCGGATGCGCTCGCGAGCACGAAGGTGCTGCTCGCCGAGGTCGCGAAGATGCAGAAGGACGGCCCGACGCAGGACGAGATCGACGCCGCGATCGCGAACATCGCGGGCGGCTACGGCCTGCGCTTCGAGGCATCGTCGGATCTCGGCGCGCAGCTGCTCGGCGCCTCGCTGCACGGCTTCTCGAACGAGTACGTGACGAAGTTCCCGCAGATGGTGCAGGCGGTGACGCTGGCGTCGGCGAAGCAGTCGGCCGCGGACGTGCTCGATCCGCACGACTACGTGCTCGTGCTCGTCGGCGACGCGAAGGATCTCGAGCCGCAGCTCCAGAAGGAAGGCTGGCGCTACGAGAAGGTCGCGTTCACCGACCCGATCACGCCCGAGGTCAAGCAGCCGGAGGGTCCGGTCGATCCGAAGGTGGCTGCCGCGACGCACAAGCTGCTCGAGGAGG
>Ga0335083_10001644_pt1 | contig 30499 bp, 26 predicted proteins | sample Lox_Sample_42_FD_206716 | JGI IMG/M metagenome (GOLD analysis project Ga0335083, IMG submission 206716) | Soil microbial communities from Loxahatchee National Wildlife Refuge, Florida, United States - Lox_Sample_4.2 | ecosystem: Environmental > Terrestrial > Soil > Wetlands | place: USA...
CAGTCGCTGAGGCTTCGTCCCCCTCCGAGCTGGAAGCCGGATTCAGGCGGCACCGACGAAGTCGTGACGCAACCGCTGGCGCCTACGGCGCCGGTAGCAAGCCAATCCCTGGACCTGCCGGTCCCAACGGTGTCGGAGCCGAAAGGGATCAAGGTGCCTTACTCCGAGGCAGCGTTCGCACAGCTCACTCGGTTTCCGGACCGGCCTCCTGTGGTTGGCCCCCAGGCCGCGCAGATCGACGCCAAGCCGAACGGAACGACGCCGTCCTCGATGCCAGCTCCGTCGTCGGCACCTGTCACGAAGGCGGAGAGCAGCTCACCACCGGTGCCAAAGCCAGCGCCCAAACCAGAGCCCGCGGTGCGCGAAGGCGCGATCCAGTGGATGTGGCCCGCATCGGGGAAATTGATCCACGCCTTCAACCAGGGCCCCAATCCCAAGGGCGTTGCGATTGGTGGCACGTCCGGCGAGGCAATCGTCGCCAGTGCAACGGGCAAGGTGGTATACAGTGGTAGCGGGCTGCGCGGATACGGTAAGCTAATCATCATCAAGCACGATGACACGTACCTCAGCGTGTACGCTCACAATCGTGAGTTGCTGGTGAAGGAGGGAGAGCGCGTGAGCAGGGGACAGCGGATCGCGGAGATGGGCGCGACGACCACCGGCGTCGGCTCGGAGCGGGCCGAGCTGCACTTCGAGATCCGGCGCTTTGGCAAGCCGGTCGACCCTCTGAAGCTCCTGCCGCCGGAGGGTCCGTCATGAGCGAGGAGAACCCCGCCGCAGGCGACGAGCTCTCCGAGGAGGCCATCCTCGGTGCGGCGGAGGCCCCGCCCGAAGAGGAATACGCCAGCGCGGACCTGCTGTCGGACGTCACGCAGCTCTATTTCAACGAGATCGGACACAACCACCTGCTGTCAGTGGACGAGGAGATGTGCTACGCGCGGCTGGCGAAGGCCGGCGAGTTCGCCGCCCGCCAGAAGATGATCGAGCACAACCTGCGCCTGGTGGTCAACATCGCCAAGCACTATGCCAATCGCGGGCTCGCCCTGTTGGATCTGATCGAAGAAGGCAACCTCGGGCTGATCCACGCGATCGAGAAGTTCGACCCCGAGCGGGGTTTCCGCTTCTCCACATATGCAACGTGGTGGATCCGCCAGAGCATCGAGCGCGCGATCATGTACCAATCGCGCACGATCCGGCTCCCCGTGCACGTGATCAAGGACCTGAATACGGTGTTACGCGCGATGCGGCATCTCGAGACCCATTCGGAGACCGAGCCCACCGCCGAAGATGTGGCGCACCTGCTTGACTGGGACACCGGTGACGTGCGCCGCTTGCTCGTGCTCAACGAGCGCATGGCTTCGCTCGATGCGCCGCTCGACATCGACCCTGGCCTCTCGGTCGGCGAATCGCTGCCCGACGAGAACGGTATGACGCCCGAGGCACGTCTGGAAGTGTCGGAGATGGTGGCGCAGGTGCGCCGCTGGCTGGGCGAGCTGTCTGATCGCCAGCGCAACGTCATCGAGCGCAGATACGGCCTGAACGGCAACGAGATCTACACGCTCGAACAACTTGCCCAGGACCTCAACCTTACTCGCGAGCGGGTACGCCAGATCCAGATCGAAGCGCTGACGACGCTCCGCCGCCTCCTGCGCCGTGGCGGGGTAGCCCGCGAGATGCTGCTTTGAGCGCGCCCCGGCCGGCGCCGTGACCGACTAGAACGAACGCACGAGCTGCCGCAGCCGGTACAGATCGCCGCGAGCCTCGCGCGGACGGCGCGCGTAGCGCAGCTCGAGGTACAGCCCCGCGATGGCATCGATCCGCGGCTTCAGCGCCGGGTGTTCGGCCGAAGCCCGCCGCGCAAATTCCAGCGGACCTTCGGCAGGTCGGCGTTCGGTCCCCCTGCGCGCGAGCTTCCGGCAGAAGCTACGCCAAGCCCGCACTACAGGATCGACCGTCGTGACGCGCAGCCGACGCAGCATGCTCAGCGCCACCGCTGCCATGATCAGGCCGCCGATCCCGATCAGCAGCGCCGTCAACGCTTGCCACGACACCTGTCGGAGCCCTGCGCTCTCGAGAAACCGCGTCTGGCGCTCGGGGGTGTAGCCCAGCACCCACTGGTTCCAGGCATTGGCCACGGCATCCCAGCTGAAGCGAAGCTGCCGCATGAACTGGCCGTCGCCGCGCACCGAGAGGGCCAGCGGGTCGCTGGCCGGCACTGCTGCGCCGATCCCGGCCTGAATCCGTGACGGGGCGACGGCGGCCGTTGGATCAACCCGCACCCAACCGGCGTCCTTGAGCCACACCTCCGTCCACGCGTGCGCTTCCGCTTGACGCACGATCAGGTAATCCGCGAAAGGGTTCTCTTCCCCACCCTGGTAGCCCGTGACAACACGGGCCGGCATGCCGGCGGCCCGCATCAGGACCGCAAACGCGGAAGCAAAGTGCTCGCAAAAGCCACGGCGTGTGACGAACAGGAACTCGTCGACCGAGTTGCGTCCGAGCAGCGGTGGTTGCAACGTGTAGAAGAACGGTTGGGTGCGGAAGAAGCTGAGCGTATTCTCGATCAAGTCGCGGTCGGTTGCTGACTGTGCTCGCAGCTGCCGCGCCAGGTCCATCGACTTTGGGTTGTACCCCGAGGGCAGGCGGGTCGCGCGCTGCAGCAGCCAGGGCTTCTCGTCGCTCCCATAGCGGTAATCGGGTTCCGAAACGACGTCGTAACGCAGGCGGCTGCGGACCGGCCGCATCGACAGCAGCTCATAGTCATCGGTCAGGACGGTGTCGGGCGGCACGATCAACGGCAGGTCGATTGCGAACACCCAGCGCCTGTTGTGCGGCTCCAGGGTCACCGTGTATGCGACCGGATGCCCCGTCGCGACTTGGCGCGCCCCCCCTGCAGCGATGCCGACGGCATTGCCGGTGGACCACGTGCGGCCGTCGAAGTCCCATAGCACCGGGCCCCGCCAGTACAAACGCTGCCGCTCCGGTGCCGGAGAGCGGAATTCGACGCGGAAGGCGACCTCGCCGGAGCGTCCTAGCTTGGTGAGACTGCCTGGGGACATGGTTTCCGACAGCCCTGTGACCGCGGTCGGCGTGGCCTCAGCGAAGCCGAAGATGGGCCCCGGGACACGCGGAAACAGCAGGAACAGCGCCACCATCAGAGGAGCCGCCTGGAGCATCAGCGTCGCGGAGCGGCGCAAGATGCGTGGCAGCGACTGGGAGCCGGTGCGATCCTGGGTGCTGATCAGTGTCGCGGTCAACCACGCCACGATCACCAGCATGTATACCGCGGCGCCCATGCTCTGGAGGTAGAGGAAGTTGGTGACGATCAGGAACAGGCCGAGGCAGCTCGCGACCGTCGCATCGCGGATCGTGCGCAGCTCCAACACCTTGAGGCCCAGCATCACGGCGAGCAGCGCCACCGACGCGTCGCGTCCAAAAGTCGCGCTATAGCTCACCACCACCGCGCCCGTACACAGCACCGCCAGCGCGACGAGCATCCACTTCCGAGGCAGCAGCGCATCGCGGTGGACCGACCAGGCGCGCCAGAACAGCAGAGCCGGGACCGTGATCGAAATCCAGAGCGGAAGGTGGGGCGCGTGCGGCGCGAGCAGGGCGCCCAACGCGCCTAACAGCGAGTAGACCGTGCCGGGCCGCAAGCGATCGGCGTCGAGCCGCTCGGTCATGTCCCGAACAGCGCCAGCGCCGCGAGGCACTGTTCCTCATGCAACAGGCCAGATGCTGGCGCGATCGCGATGGATGGGATGCGCAGCCCGAACGTCTCTCCGGCGCGGCCGGCATCCAACACCCAGCGCGTCAGACGAGACAGGCGTTGCTCGGTCCCCATGCCTGGCGGTAGATCGCTCCAGTCCAGCCAGATCTCTCCGGCAGCGGGCCCGGTAAACTGCTTGGTCATCATCGGCTGCCCGCGCGCGGCCGCCTTCCATGCCACATGGCGCAGCGAATCGCCCGCGTGGTATTTGCGTAGCCCAGAGAAATCGTCTTGGCCTTGGCCGGCTTCCAGCCTCCCGCTGTCGCCAGCTTGTGCCGGCGGAAACGGCACTTGTCCAGACTCGGGCTTCGGGTACACCAGGCAATGAGAGTCCAGCTCGAAGCTGGACCAGGCTCGGAATAGACCGAGCGGAAAAGTGGTCAGCACCTCGATGCGGCCAAGCGGCAGCGAGCCGCGCCGCGTGGCCGGCAGTCGCACCTCGGCCCGCGTCGTACGCAGGGGCGGGACATCCACGAAGGCCAGGAGCTGAGCCGCCGCGCGCAGGCCGATCGCATAGCGTTGCAAAGAGCCTTGGCCACTGAGCAACACGGGAAATACGGCGTCATCTCCCGCGAACACCGCCCGCGGGCGCCCAGGTGCGATTCGCAGGCGAGCAAGGTTGCCGAAGGTATGCAGGATCGAGACGATCCCAATCGCGCTCACGAGGAAGGTGAGGACGAACCCCAGCCCGAGGTCGTAGTTGATGCAGCCGGTGAGCATCAGCACCGCAGTGCCCGCGAACACCACCCCGGCCCGGGTGGGGAGGATGTAGATCACCCGTTGGGTCAGTACCACCTCGCCGGGCGGTGCCGCAGTCGCAGGGAGATCCCGTGGGCCGAAGCGGGAGCGCAACGCGAGGCTCATCGCGTACCGGGACGCGCAGGCGCGGCGATCAAGGGATCGCCACCTCGTCGAGAAGCCGGCGGACCGCTTCTTCGCCGTCCTCCAGGTGTTGTCCTACACCGGCCTGGAGGCGGTGCGCGGCTACGCCCGGTAGCACGGCCTGAACGTCCTCGGGCAGCACGAAGTGGCGCCCCTCAAGGAAGGCCCAGGCGCGTGCGGCCTGCAGCAGGTTCAGCCCGCAGCGCGGACTCAGGCCCGAGGCGAACCGAGGAGATTGGCGTGTGTGCGTGATCAACGCCTGCAGATAGTCGTAAAGCGCATCGGATACGAAGAGATCCCGCACTCGGCGCTGCAGCAGGATCAGCTCCTCGGCGGCGAGCCGGGGTGCCAATTCTCCAACCAGTTCGCGCCGGTCGCGCCCCTCCAACAGCAAGCGTTCGGCACGCGCGTCGGGATATCCAAGCCGCAAGCACATGAGGAACCGGTCAAGCTGGGACTCGGGCAGAGGGAAGGTCCCGACCTGATAGGAGGGGTTTTGCGTCGCAATGACGAAGAAGGGGTCGCGCAGCGGCCGCGTTTCGCCCTCGGCCGTGACCTGATGCTCCTCCATCGCCTCCAGCAGTGCGCTCTGCGCCTTCGGCGTGGCCCGGTTGATCTCGTCCGCGAGGATCATCTGGGCGAAGATCGGTCCGGCGTGAAACTTGAAGGTTCCGGTTTGATTTTCAAACACCGACACCCCGATGATATCGGCCGGCAACAAGTCGCTGGTGAACTGGATGCGCTGGAAGCGGAGTCCGAGCGAGCGTGCCAAGGCATGCGCGAGCGTCGTCTTTCCCACGCCCGGCAGATCTTCGATGAGCAGATGGCCGCGCGCCAGAAGGCACACCAACGTGAGGCGGATCTGCAGCTCCTTGCCGACGATGACGGCGCCCACTTGGGCGATGACTTCTTGCAGCGCTTGTTCCGTGCCGGCGTACGCTGATTGGCCGGCCTCAAGACCGCTGCCTGCATCTGGCAAGTAGCGCCGGGTACCGGGGTCGGTGCCGAGCAATCTGGCCGCAAGAGATTCACGAAGCATCGGTGGAGTTCCTGTTCGAACGGAGTCCTGGACGAGTCAATTCAAGCTAAGGCTGGCGCGTTTCAGGAGCGGATCCGCCGGCGCGGAGTGCAGCTCGAACCCCAGCGCGGTCATCAGGCTGAGCATGCGCTGGTTGGTGGCAAGGATATCGCCCCACAGACGTTGGATGCCCAGCGCGCGCGCGGAGCGCATGAGCTCCCGCATGAGGCGGCTGCCCACGCCCCGGTTATGCCATTCGTCTCCAATGACGATCGCAAACTCCGCGCCGCCGCCTTCGGCGTCGGCCACGAAACGGGCGACACCGATCTGGCGCATGCCTGCGCCCTCTCCGACGAGCGCGACCAGGGCTACCTCGTGCTGCAGATCGGGATGGGTGAAGCGATGCAGCATCTCGGGCGAGAGCTCCCGCAGCGTGTTCATGAACCGGAAGTAGCGTGATTCGGGAGACAGTGAACGCACGAAGGCTTGCTCGCGCTCTGCATCCTCCGGGCCGATGGGGCGGATCACGATCTCCGTGCCATCCCGCAATCGGGCGCGGACCGGGTACAGTATCGCGATCGACGGCGCCCCCGGGCTCGATGACTCGGGTGACTGGCTCGACGCTGCGTGCAAGAGGTTGTGTCCGGCGGTTCTGCCCAACAGCGCTCAGCGCGAGATGCCGGCGCTCGATGCATGAAACATGCCACGGGACGTCCGCCGCTCTCGAGGCGTGATCCGCACTCTTCGGTCTGGCGGCATTGGACGGCACCGGATGGACTTCGGTTGCCGTAGACCCTAGCATGATCGGGCCCGATTGACCAACCGCACCCTACCGATCTCGATGCCTACCGCTTTCATCACCCACCGCGACTGCCAGTTGCACGACATGGGGCGCCACCACCCGGAATGTCCCGAGCGCTTGCAGGCGATCGAAGATCAGCTCATCGCCTCCGGGCTCATCGGCTGTCTGGTTGAGCACGAGGCGCCGCTCGTGGAGCTCGAACAGCTCGCGCGTGTGCATGACCTCGGCTACATCCATGCGGTCGAGGCAAGCTCGCCTAGCACCGGACTGGTCCATCTGGATCCCGACACAGCGATGAACCCGGACACGTACCGCGCGGCGCGCAGAGCGGCAGGCGCAGTGGTGCTCGCCACCGATCTCGTCCTGGGCGGCACGGCCCACAACGCGTTCTGCGCCGTGCGTCCACCCGGACACCACGCCGAGTCGCGGCGAGCGATGGGCTTCTGCCTGTTCAACAACGTGGCGGTCGGCGTCGCACACGCGCTGGACGCCTACGAGCGGGGGCGGGTCGCGGTCGTCGACTTCGACGTGCACCATGGCAACGGCACCGAAGAGATCTTTCGCCGCGACGAGCGCGTGTTGATGGTCTCGACCTTCCAGCATCCGTTCTATCCCTACAGTGGAGTGGAGGGTCGCTCCGAGCGAATGGTCAACGTTCCGCTGCCGGCTTACACCGACGGGACCGGCTTCCGGCGGGCGGTGGTCGAGGAGTGGCTCCCTGCGCTGGAGCGATTCCGTCCCGAGGCGGTGTTCATTTCGGCCGGCTTCGACGCCCACCGGGAGGACGACATGGCGTCGCTGGGGCTGGTCGAGGCCGATTACGTCTGGGTTACCGAGCGGATCCAAGAAGTCGCGGACCGCTACGCCGGAGGGCGGATCGTATCCGTCCTCGAGGGCGGCTATAACCTGAGCGCGCTGGCCCGCAGCGTCACGGCGCATCTCAAGGTGCTGGCAGGAGTTTGAGGCGGGAGCGTCACCCCGCGCTCGCGGCTCTGCGCGAAGGACCGGAGGACCCGGACAAGGCTGCTAAAGTTCGCTGGCGGCGGTTCGTTAACCAAGGCCGGTGGCAAGGCGGTGATGCCGCCAATTCCGAACTACCTGCTCTGCATTCCTTACGTCACGGGAGGAGCCGACCATGGTCGCCGGCAAAGGCGCGGTCGCACCCGATTCCAGTTCTGTCCTCCGTAAACTCCGACTGTGGGCGACGGTGGGGGTTACGCTTCTGCTGGCGTTGCTGCCATTGGCTGCCATGTACGGCGTCGCCGTAAACGCAAGTGCGTTGGCGGACGCTACGCAGGATGCACGCATGGCGGCGGCGCTTCGTTCGCTCGCTGCGCAGCAGCTGTGGATCGGCGTCGGGATGTTCGCGTCCATAGCCGTTGCATCGGCGGCGGGCTGGGCGGTCTGTCGCGCCCGCACGACCCGCATGCTGAGAAGCGCCAGGGAGATGTTCGAGGAGCTCGGTGCCGGCCGCGGCGATCTCGGCTGGACCCTGGAACTGCAGGGGAGCGCAGAGGCCGAGGAGCTGGCGGGGGCCATCAACCAGTTCGTGGGCCGCGTGCGTGAGCTGATCTCCGACGTCCGTCGCCTGTGCGTGAGCATTGCCATCGATGCTGCCAAGCTGGCTCGACGCATCGAGGAGACGTCGCACAGTGCGGTGGAGCAAGGGAGCCTGACTGGCGTCATCTTCACCTCCAGCGGCCAGGTCCAGGGCGCCATCGACAGCGTGTCGGACAACACGACGTCGATCTCGACCGCGACAGCATCTCACGTCGATGCGGCGCAGGCGTCCTATCGCGAGCTGCTCGAGGTGACAGACCGGATCGAGGAAATCGGCCAGCGGCTGGCCCAGTTCAACGCGACGGTCAACGAGCTCTCGCGCAACTCCCAGGGCATCCGCGACATCGGCATGCTCATCAACGACATCTCCGACCAGACCAATCTGCTCGCTCTGAACGCCGCGATCGAAGCGGCGCGCGCCGGAGAGGTCGGTCGGGGGTTTGCCGTGGTGGCCGACGAAGTGCGCAAGCTCGCCGAGAAGGTCAAATCCGCCACCGGCGTCATCGCCCTGAACACGGAGCGCATCATCGGCTTAGTGGGCAGCACGGAGTCGGAAACGCAGAAGATCAACGCCGACACGGAGCGTACGCGTGAAGTGGTGCAGAAGTCCTCGCGCAACTTCGAGGGCTTGGTGCAGGGCTTCGCCGTGATGAACGGCCAGCTGCGCGAAATCTCCGACGCGATGCACGGCTTGCAGTCTGCCAACGCCCACATCCACGCGCAGGTGTATCAGATCCAGGAGCTGAGCAGCAGCGTCTCGGCGCGCATGAGCGACTCCCAGACCTCGGCGCGCGACCTCGCGAGCGTGACCGAGAGCGTGTTGAGCGTGGTGTCGCGGTTCCAGATCAGCGATAGCGCGTTCGACCGCATTTTGCGCGTCACCTCCGAGTGCCGCGACCAGGTTGCCGGCTACCTCGCCGAGCAGCTGGATCAGGGCGTCGACGTGTTCGACAGGCAATACCAGCCGATTGCGAACACGAATCCGCAGAAGTACCACACCGGCTACGATCAAAGGGTCGAAGCCCGCCTGCAAGAGCTGTTCGAGCAGGCGATGCGGCGAATCGAGGACTGTGCATTCGTCATCGCGGTGGATGGCAATGGCTACGCGCCGACGCATATCAAGAGCGCCTCGCGGCCCTTGACCGGGGACGCCGCTGTGGATCTCGTGCACAGCCGCGACAAGCGCCTGTTCAACAAGCCCACAGAGCAGCGCGCGGCATCGAACACCGAACCGAGCCTGATGCAGACCTACCTTCGGGACACCGGAGAGACACTGGTAGATCTGGCCATGCCGATCTACTTGAACGGCCGTCACTGGGGCGCGATCCGTGTGGGCTTCAGCCCGCTCGCGCTGATCGGGCGGAAGGCGGCCTGAGACGCGCGCGGGCTACGCGTTGTCCAGCAGCAGGGCCGCTCCCACCCTCCGGTCCTCGGCCAAGAGGATGTTGTAGGTGCGGCAGGCAGCCTGGGTATCCATGACCTCCAGTCCGATGCGCGCGTCGGCCAGCGCCTGCGTGCGGGATGGGTGCGGAAACCGCAGGCATGTGCCGGTCCCGAGGATCAAGATCTCCACCGGCAGCTCCGCGAGTCGTGCGAACACCAGCTGGGTCAAATCGTCGAGGCGGGCCGGCTCCCACTCGAGAACGCGGTCCGGCAGGACGACCAGGCTGCGCTCGTGGCGGACGTCGTTGACCGTCACGTAGCCCGGGCCGTAGCCGGTAAAGCGATTGCGCCCGTCGGAGCGCGCCAGGTGCAGTTTCATTTGCCGCAAATTCTGCCGTCCGGTACCATCGTTTCTTTCCTATCATAGTGTTAAGCGCTCGAGGCGGTCACCCCTCGGGCACATTTCCCCGGAGCGTACTCGTCGATGGAGCAGTTCCCGCGCATCAAGCGCTTGCCGCCCTATGTGTTCAACATCACCGCCGAGCTCAAGGCGGCCGCCCGCAAACGCGGCGAGGATGTCATCGACTTCGGCATGGGCAATCCAGATCAGCCCACGCCCAAGCACATCGTGGACAAGCTGGTCGAGACCGCCCAGCGCGGCGACACTCATCGCTATTCCGTCTCGCGGGGCATCATCCGGCTGCGCAAGGCCATTTGCAACTGGTACCGGTCACGCTACGGTGTAGAGCTCGACCCGGACCGTGAGGCGATCGTCACCATCGGCTCGAAGGAAGGCATCGCGCACCTGGCCCTCGCCACGCTCGCGTCGGGCGACATCGTGCTGGTCCCCAACCCGAGCTATCCGATCCACATCTACGGCCCGGTGATCGCGGGCGCCGATATCCGCCACGTACCGATGCTTCCGGGGACGGACTTCTTCGGCGAGCTGACACAGGCGATCAGCGACTCCTATCCGCGGCCGAAGATGCTGATCCTCAACTTCCCGAGCAACCCGACCACCCAGTGCGTCGAGCTGGCGTTCTTCGAGCGCATCGTCGCGCTTGCTCGTGAGCATGGCATCTACGTCGTGCACGATTTGGCCTACGCGGACATCGTCTTCGACGGCTATCGCGCGCCCTCGATCATGCAGGTCCCGGGAGCGAAAGAGGTGGCCGTAGAGTTCTTTACTCTGTCGAAGAGCTACAACATGGCTGGGTGGCGCGTGGGTTTCATGGTCGGCAATCCCGAGCTCGTGTCGGCGCTCGCGCGCATCAAGAGCTATCACGACTATGGCACGTTTACGCCCATCCAGGTCGCGTCGATCGTGGCGCTCGAGGGGCCGCAAGAGTGTGTGGAGCAGATCCGGATGACGTATCAGAAGCGGCGAGACGTGCTGTGCGCCGGGCTAAATGCGTTAGGCTGGGCCGTGCAGGTCCCCAAGGCCACGATGTATGTCTGGGCACCGATCCCCGAAGCATACCGGGCGCTGGGGTCGCTCGAGTTTGCGAAGAAGCTTCTTGCGGATGCCCGGGTCGCCGTCTCGCCTGGAATCGGGTTCGGCCAGTATGGTGACGACCACGTCCGCTTCAGCTTGATCGAGAATGAGGCACGAACCAGACAAGCCATCCGCGGCATGAAGGAGATGTTCCGGCGCGATGGGGTATCGGCGAGTCCGTCGGTGCGCCTCGTTTCCGCGTAGCTGCTGCGCGAGATCGGCTTCGCTACTGCGTGCGGCTTGGCCTGCGATCCGCAGCGTGCGTCGCCGTTGACCCCATTGCTCGGCAGGCCACACATCACAAGGGGTACTGAACCGTCCAAGGATATGGAGATCATCCGCATCACCGACGACAACCGGCAAGTCGTCGAGCCTGCCTGGCTGGAACGTGCCGAGCGAGTTCACCGCCAGTTACGGCCGCAACTGGCGCCCGATTATGTCGGCAAGATGCAGGCCGTATTCGGGTCGGGAGGCGAGATGTGCATCGTGGCCGAAGGCGCCCTGGTAGTGGGCGTGGCGGTGTTCCGTTACTACGAGAACACGTTCTCCGGGCGCAAGTTCTATGTGGACGATCTAGTCACCGACGAGGCGTTCCGATCCGGGGGAATCGGGCACGCGATGCTCGCCTTCCTCGAGAAGCTCGCTCGCGCTCGCGGCTGCGACAGCCTGGAGCTCGACTCGGGTACACAGCGCACTCGGGCGCACAAGTTCTACTTCCGCGAAGGCTTTGTGATCCCGGCCTTCGTCTTCCGCAAGGACCTGCGATGAGACCGATCCACGTCGGCCTCCTTGGCATCGGCACGGTAGGTGGCGGCACGTTCGCCGTGCTGCGGCGGAACCAGGAAGAGATCACCCGGCGCGCCGGGCGCGCCATCACGCTCAAGGTCGTCGCCGACAAGGATCTGGAGCGAGCCAAGCGCATTGTCGGAGGCGCGGCCGAAGTCACCGCCGATGCGTACGCCGTGGTGCGCAACCCGGAGATCGATATCGTTGTCGAGCTCATCGGGGGCACCACAATCGCGAAGGACCTCATCATGCAGGCCATCGACAACGGCAAGCATGTGGTCACCGCGAACAAGGCGTTGCTGGCCCAGCATGGCACCGAGATCTTTTCCGCCGCACAGCGCAAGGGGGTGATGGTGGCGTTCGAGGCCGCCGTCGCCGGGGGCATCCCGATCATCAAGGCGCTGCGTGAAGGCCTGACGGCCAACCGGATCGAATGGATCGCCGGCATCATCAATGGCACGAGCAACTTCATCCTGTCCGAGATGCGCGACAAGGGAGCGAGCTTCGAGGAAGTGCTGCGCCAGGCGCAGGACCGGGGCTACGCGGAGGCCGACCCCACGTTCGACATCGAAGGCATCGATGCCGCCCATAAGCTCACCATCCTGTCGGCCATCGGGTTCGGCATCCCGATGCAGTTCGACAAGGCGTATACGGAGGGCATTTCCAACCTCACGCGCCAGGACATCCGCTACGCCGAAGAGCTGGGCTACCGCATCAAGCTGTTGGGGATCACGCGCCGCACTCCGCAAGGGATCGAGCTGCGCGTGCATCCGACGCTGATTCCGGCACGGCGGCTGATCGCCAACGTCGAGGGAGTGATGAACGCCATCCTGGTCAAGGGCGATGCGGTAGGGCAAACGCTGTACTACGGCGCAGGCGCGGGCGCGGAACCGACAGCTTCGGCGGTGGTGGCGGATTTGGTGGATGTCACGCGGCTGCAAACCGCGGATCCCGAACACCGGGTACCGCATCTTGCGTTTCAGCCCGAAGCGCTGTCCGACCTGCCCATCCTGCCGATGGACCAGGTGGAGACCGCCTACTACCTGCGGTTGCGCGTCCTCGACCGCCCTGGTGTGCTCGCCGATATCACGCGGATCCTGGCCGACCTGTCGATCTCCATCGACGCCATGGTGCAGAAGGAGCCGGGCGAGGGAGAAGAACAGGTCGACATCATCATGCTGACGCACCTGACGGTGGAGAAGAACATCAACGCCGGGATTGCGCGGATCGAGAAGCTGCCTGCCAACTTGGGGAAGGTGACCCGCATTCGCCTGGAGGAGTTAGCCGCGTGAGGCAGGGAGCAGGGGCCCCTCTGGGGATGCGACCGAGGCGAGCGCGGCCCAACACCGACCCCGCCAAGCCCGTGATACTCCACGACGCTACGGAGGCGTTCGCGTGAGGCAGGGGGCAGGGGCCCCTCTGGGGGTGCGACCGAGGCGAGCGCGGCCCAACACCGACCCCGCCAAGCCCGTGATACTCCACGACGCTACGGAGGCGTTCGCGTGAGGCAGGGAGCAGGGGCCCCTCTGGGGATGCGACCGGGGCGAGCTGGGTCGGACACGGGCCCCGCGGGGCGTAGCGTCTACCCCGAAGCGTGACGGCAATGCGTTACGTCAGCACGCGGGGCGGTATGCCCGCGAGGCGCTTCTGCGACATCCTGCTCGAAGGCCTTGCCCCCGATGGCGGCCTCGTCGTTCCCGAGAGCTATCCGCGGGTTGCTCCCGACGATCTCGTGCGATGGCGGGACCTGCCGTATGCGGGCCTCGCCTACCAGATTCTGCGGCGTTTTGCCGATGACATCCCGGAGGCGGACCTCAAGAGCCTAGTGGAACGAACTTATACGGCTCAGGCCTTCGGCAGCCCGGAAGTCACCCCGGTCAAGGCGCTGCAACCGGACGTCTACCTGCTCGGCTTGTCCTACGGCCCGACCCTGGCGTTCAAGGACCTGGCGATGCAGCTGTTGGGGAATTTGTTCCAGTACGTTCTGGCCAACAGCGGGAGCGAGCTCAATATCCTCGGCGCGACGTCCGGTGACACCGGCTCCGCGGCCGAATATGCCATGCGCGGGAAGCCGGGGATCCGGGTGTTCATGCTGTCGCCATACGGCAAGATGAGCCCGTTCCAGACGGCGCAGATGTACTCTCTACAGGACGCCAATATCTTCAACATCGCCATCCGTGGGGTGTTCGACGATTGCCAGGACATCGTCAAGGCAGTCAGCAACGATGCGCAGTTCAAGGCTCGCCACCGCATCGGTACGGTCAACTCGATCAACTGGGCGCGCGTGGTGGCACAAGCCGTTTACTACTTCAAGGGCTACCTCGCCGTCGCCAAGGAGCTCGGGCAACCCGTCTGCTTCTCCGTGCCTTCGGGGAACTTCGGCAACATCTTCGCCGGGCATATCGCTCGCCAGATGGGGTTGCCGATCCGATTGGTCCTCGCCACGAACGAGAACGACGTGTTGGACGAGTTCTTTCGCACCGGCCGCTACCGGGTGCGCAAGGCGGCTGAAGTGAAGCAGACTTCCAGCCCGTCGATGGACATTTCCAAGGCGTCGAACTTCGAGCGCTTCATCTACGACCTCACCGGGCGGGATGCCCCAACAGTCGTCGCGTTGTGGCGGCAGGTCGATGAGAAGGGCGGATTCGACCTGGCCGGAACGCAATACATGCGGCGGCTGCCCGACTTCGGATTCGTTTCCGGGTCCAGCAGCCACGCCGATCGCCTCGAGACGATCCGGCGTGTGTACCGGGAATCGGGCGTGATCATCGACACCCACACCGCCGACGGGCTCAAGGTAGGCTTGGAGCATCGGGAAGCCGGCGTCCCATTGTTGTCCCTGGAAACCGCACTGCCGGCCAAGTTCGCTGCCACCGTGCGTGAGGCGCTCGGGCGCGACCCGGAGGTGCCCCCGGGTTTCGAAGGTCTGGAACGCCGTCCGCAGCGGGTCGAGGTGATGGACGTGGATATCGAGTCGGTGAAAGCCTTCATCGCTCGCCACAGCGGAGGGTGACGCCTGTGGCACAGGGCTTCGACGACGCACGCGACTTCTGGAATCAGCGCTTCGCCGTGCCCGAGTATATCTTCGGCACCGAGCCGAACCTGTTTCTGACGACGCAGGCGCAGCGCTTCAGATCGGGCGATAAAGTCCTCGACGTCGCGTGCGGAGAAGGTCGCAACAGCGTCTGGCTGGCTGAACGTGGCTGCGAGGTGCTGGGGGTAGACATCTCGCCTCTGGCGCTCGAAAAGGCGCGGCATCTGGCGGCCAAGCGCGGCGTGTCCGTCACGTTCGTAGAAGCCGACATCCGGGACTGGCAGTGGCAGCCGGAGGCCTTCGATGCGGTGGTATGCCTGTTCATCCAGTTTGCCGCTCCACAGGATCGAGGCCACCTCTTCGAGGGGTTCAAGACAACGCTTAAGCCCGGCGGCGTGCTGCTGCTGCAGGGCTATACCCCCAAGCAGGTCGAATACAAGACCGGCGGGCCGCCACAGGCTGAGCATATGTACACAGAGGCGATGCTGGGGGCGGCATTCGCCGACATCGAGATCCTCCACTTGCTCGAACACGAGGACGTGCTGCATGAGGGCATCAAGCACGTCGGGCGATCGGCGCTAATCGACCTGGTGGCTCGCAAGGCGTCCTGATCAGGCGCTTCTCTTGCATGCCGCGGTCCGCTAGGCGGCCCAGTCGGGGCCAGCGAGCAGGACGTGGAGGCAGGGATGGATGGCGCAATGGGGGTAGTGGCCTACGGACTCGGCAGCCTACTCGGCTTCCTGCTGGTGGCGTTGCTCCTGTACTGGTTCGTCCAGGACATTACGCAGAAAAAGCACACCGTGCTGCGCAATTACCCGGTGATCGGGCGGCTGCGCTACGTCCTGGAGAGGCAGGGCGAATACCTGCGCCAGTACCTGTTCGCCGGGGACCGGGATGAGATGCCGTTCAACCGGGCCACCCGCAGCTGGGTCTATCGTCTGGCCAAGAACGAGGGCGGGATCATCGGGTTCGGCTCCACGAACGACCTGCGCGAGCCCGGCTCGATCATCTTCGTGAACGCGCCGTTCCCCGTACTGGAAGAAGAGCGCCTGCCCACGCCGCCGCTCGCGATCGGAGAAGGATTCTGCAAGTACCCCTTCCTGGCGCGCTCGCTGGTCAACATCAGCGGCATGAGTTTCGGCGCCATCTCTCAGCCTGCGGTGCGTGCGCTGTCGCGCGGAGCCGCACTGGCCGGATGCTGGCTGGACACCGGAGAAGGCGGGCTCGCTCCCTACCACTTGGAGGGCGGCTGCGACGTCATCATGCAGATCGGCACCGCGAAGTATGGCGTGCGCGACACGGCCGGGGACTTCTCACCGGAGCGCGCACGGCAGATCGCTCAGCGGGTCAAGGCGTTCGAGGTCAAGCTGTCGCAGGGCGCGAAGCCCGGCAAAGGCGGCGTACTGCTGGCAGCCAAAGTCACCGAGGAAATCGCCGCGATCCGAGGGATCGCACCACACCGGGATTCGATCAGCCCCAACCGCCACCGTGACATCGCGAGCGTAGACGACCTGCTGGACCGCGTGGCCTACCTGCGCGACCTCACGGGGCGGCCGGTCGGAGTCAAGACCTCTATCGGTGGCTGGCAGCTACTGAGCGATCTGGCGGACGCCGTCCTGCGCCGGGGCCTGGAGTGGGCACCCGACTTCCTGGCCATCGACGGCGGCGAGGGCGGCAGTGGAGCCGCCCCGCAGGCGCTGGCGGACCACATGAGCTTGCCGATCGCCGAGGCACTGCCACGCGCGGTGGACGCACTCGTCGAGGCGGATCTGCGCGGGCGCATCAAGGTCATCGCGGCCGGCAAGCTGGTCACGCCGGCCAAGGCTGCGTGGGCTCTGTGCGCGGGCGCGGACTTCGTCAACACCGCGCGCGGGTTCATGTTCGCGTTGGGGTGCATCCAGGCGCTGCGCTGCCATACCAACACCTGTCCGACCGGCGTCACCACGCATAACCGGCGTTTGCAGCGCGGGCTGGTGGTCGAGGAAAAATCTGAGCGCGTTGCCCACTATGCGACGAATATGAACAAGGAGATCGACATGATCGCGCATTCGTGCGGCCTTCCGCACGCGCGGGAGCTGCGGCGCGAGCACGTGCGCATCGTCGAGACTGCCGGGCGCAGCGTGGCGCTCAACATGCTCTACCCGTATCCCCGCCGGGCGGGATCCGTCAAGCTGCCCACCGCCGCGTGAGGCAGGGAGCAGGGGCCCCTTTGGGGATGCGACCGAGGCGATCGCGGCCAGACGCCGACCCCATCGGGCGTGGCATGCACCGAGACGGTACGGAGGCGGCCGCGTGAGGCAGGGAGCAGGGGCCCCTTTGGGGATGCGACCGAGGCGATCGCGGCCAGACGCCGACCCCACCAGGCGCGTCCTGTGCTGCGACGAGACTGCAGCGGCCGCCTAAGTCAATGCCGCCGGCAGCTCGTCCAGCCGGCGCAGCACCGCCGCAGGCGCAAAACCCAGTGGATCGGGCTGCCCCCCGGAGCGGTTGATCCAGAAGGTGTGGAAGCCGAACGAGCTCGCCCCCGCCACGTCCCAGAAATTGGAGGAGACAAACGCGATCGATGCAGCCGGGACGCCCAGCCGCTCAGGAGCGAGCTGGTAGACGCTGGGATGCGGCTTGTAGATCCGCCGCTCGTCTACGCTCAGCACGGCATGGAAGTAACTCGTAAGACCGGCATTACGCAACAGCGGCTCCAGCATAGCCGGGGAGCCGTTGGAGAGAATCGCGAGCTTCCGATCTTGCAGCCGCCGCAGTGCGCCGTCCACTTCGGGATAAGGAGCCAGACGCAGATACTCGTCCATCAAGCTCTGGATCCCGGCCTCGCTCACCTCCAGCGTCAGCGAGCCGCAGGCATGGCGAAGCGCTGCGCGGGTGATGGACCCGAAATCCTCGTAGCGGCCCATCAGGCTGCGCAGCCAAGTGTACTCGAGCTGCTTGGCGCGCCATAGCTGGGACAGCCGCGCGCCGCTCCCGGGGAAGAGCCCGTCGCACCGCTGAACCACCGAATGTACGTCGAACAGGGTGCCGTACGCGTCGAACACCACCGCTTGGATGCCTGGCATGCTCCTCTCCTTGTCGGTGCGGCATAGGCTGCGCGTTGTGCGCGGCGCCTCGCTGCGTGACGATGACGGCGTCCGGCAGAAGCGCTCGCTCAACCCGAGGGGGCGCACCGCATCTTGCATCGTGTAGTTCCCGAGTGATGTGCTTCTCACCCACAGCGCCCAAGCGAGAGGCTCCCCATTCGGTCTTTCGACCCGGCATCTACGGCAGCGGCTGCTTGATGGTGACCGCCCCACGGATCTGGCCCACCGCATAACCTGTGGCCCGATCATGAGGGTAGTCGGCGCGGAGTCCGGCCGCGACGCCAGGCGCGATCGCCTCGCCGTTGCCGTGGCAAGCGAGGCATAGCGGCTGCACCGGTATGGCCTTCATGTACCGGTAATAACGGCCCGCGGGCTCTTGTACCACCTCGGCGTATTCGAGCGTCTCGGGCTTCTCTCCCGAGGCAGCCCGCCAGTCGAAGTCTGCCAGCACAGCCTGCTCCCACGCGTCCGGTGTTCCGAGGAGCGGGTTGCGCGTCTTCAGGCTCACTCGCGCCACGCGCCAACCGCGCGCCCGCGACAACCGCCCCGCGATCTCCGGGGCGACGTCCCTGCACACTCCAATCGCGGCCTCGGGACCGCCCTTGGCAAGCTCAGCCTTGAGCTGCACGGCGAGCTGCTGGGTCAGCTCCGTCACCGCCTGACGGCTAGAGGACAGCAGCTCGCTGCCATCCTGCCCGAGCACAGGCCCAGGGAGCAGCACGGCAGCCGCAAGCATCGCCGCCCCGGTCCTGATCATCATCGATGCATCCACTTCTACACTGCGCACTGCGCCGTCCCCGGCTGAACGGCGCTCCCGTCGCCAATCGTTGAAAACACCTGGCTCGCCCCTATCTACGCCCAAACCCTACATTCAAGGACCAGCCACGATGCGCTTCGACAAGTTTACGACCAAGTTCCAGCAGGCGCTGGCGGACGCCCAGTCCCTGGGAGTGGGCAAGGACAACGCCTATATCGAACCGCAGCATCTACTGCTCGCCTTGATCGATCAGCAGGATGGCGCGACCGCCTCCATCCTGTCCAAAGCCGGCGTCAACCTCCAGCCGCTGCGCGAGGCGCTCAAGGAGAGCCTGGAGCGGCTGCCGAGGGTGGAGGGCACGGCCGGCGAGGTCAGCGTATCCCGGGAGCTCTCCAATCTGCTCAACCTGACCGACAAGGAAGCACAAAAGCGCGGCGACCAGTTCATTGCGTCGGAGCTGTTCCTGCTCGCGTTGACGCAGGACAAAGGCGAGACGGGCCGGTTGTTCAAACAGCATGGCGCGAACCGGCAGCACCTGGAGCGCGCCATCGAGTCGGTCCGGGGCGGCGAGGCCGTGACCAGTCCGGAGGCGGAGGGGCAACGCGAAGCGCTGGCCAAGTACACGCTAGATCTCACCGAGCGCGCGCGCCATGGCAAGCTCGATCCGGTCATCGGCCGCGATGACGAGATCCGTCGCACCATCCAGATCCTGCAGCGGCGCACGAAGAACAACCCCGTGCTCATCGGCGAGCCGGGTGTAGGCAAGACGGCTATCGTGGAGGGCTTGGCCCAGCGGATCGTCAACGGGGAGGTCCCTGACAGTCTCAAGGACAAGCGGGTTCTGGTGCTCGACATGGCCCTGCTGCTCGCCGGTGCCAAGTATCGCGGCGAGTTCGAGGAGCGCCTCAAGTCGGTGCTCAAGGAGATCGCTCAAGACGAGGGCCGCACGATCGTCTTCATCGACGAGATCCACACCATGGTGGGCGCCGGCAAGGCCGAGGGCGCCATCGACGCAGGGAACATGCTCAAACCCGCGCTGGCGCGGGGCGAGCTGCATTGCATCGGCGCCACCACGCTCGACGAATACCGCAAGTACATCGAGAAGGACGCGGCGCTGGAGCGGCGGTTCCAGAAGGTCATGGTGGACGAGCCGAGCGTCGAGGACACCATTGCGATCCTGCGCGGCCTGCAGGAGAAGTACGAGGTGCACCACGGCGTGGAGATCACCGACCCGGCGATCGTGGCTGCGGCCGAGCTGTCGCATCGTTACATCACGGACCGCTTCCTGCCGGATAAGGCGATCGATCTGATCGACGAGGCGGCCGCGCGCATCAAGATGGAAATCGACTCCAAGCCGGAGGAGATGGACAAGCTTGAGCGCCGCCTGATCCAGCTCAAGATCGAGCGTGAGGCGGTGCGCAAGGAACGCGACGAGGCCTCGAAGAAGCGGCTGAAGCTGATCGAGGAAGAGGTCGCCAAGCTCGAGCGCGAGTATTCTGACCTGGAGGATGTCTGGAAGGCGGAGAAGGCCCAGGTCCAGGGCTCGCAGCACCTCAAGGAGGAAGTCGAGAAGCTGAAGCTCGAGATGGAGGCGGCCAAGCGCAAAGGCGACTGGCAGAAGGTGTCCGAAATCCAGTACGGGAAGCTCCCGCAGTTGGAGACGCAGATCAAGCAGGCGGAGTCGGGCGAGGGAAAGAAGCCGCGGTTCCGACTTTTGCGTACCCAGGTCGGCGCAGAGGAGATCGCCGACGTCGTATCGCGCGCCACCGGGATTCCGGTGTCCAAGCTGATGCAAGGTGAGCGCGAGAAGCTGCTCCAGATGGAAGAGCGCTTGCACCAGCGCGTGGTGGGCCAGGACGAGGCGGTGCGACTGGTGTCGGATGCGATCCGCCGCTCGCGCGCGGGGCTGTCCGATCCGCGCCGGCCGTATGGCTCCTTCCTGTTCCTGGGCCCCACCGGAGTGGGCAAGACGGAGCTATGCAAGGCGCTCGCGCAGTTCCTGTTCGATTCCGAGGATCATCTGATCCGCATCGACATGTCCGAGTTCATGGAGAAGCATTCCGTGGCGCGCTTGATCGGCGCGCCACCCGGTTATGTCGGCTACGAGGAGGGCGGCTATCTCACCGAAGCGGTGCGGCGCAAACCCTACTCGGTGATCCTATTCGACGAGATCGAAAAGGCGCACCCGGACGTGTTCAACGTGCTGCTGCAGGTGCTCGATGACGGGCGCTTGACCGACGGGCAGGGCCGCACGGTGGACTTCCGCAACACCGTGATCGTGATGACCTCGAACCTCGGCTCGCAGATGATCCAGCAGATGGCGGGAGAAACCTATGACGCCGTCAAGTCGGCGGTGATGACGGAGGTCAAGAACTACTTCCGGCCCGAGTTCATCAACCGCATCGACGAGGTCGTGGTGTTCCACGGTCTGGACGAGAGGCACATCAAGTCGATCGCGAAAATCCAGCTCATCGCCCTGGAGAAGCGCTTGGCGGCCATGGAAATGCAGCTGCAGGTGGACGACTCGGTGCTGGCCGAGCTGGCGAAGGCTGGGTTCGATCCGATCTATGGCGCCCGCCCGCTCAAACGGGCGATCCAGTCGGCCATCGAGAACCCTCTAGCGAAGGAGATCTTGGAAGGTCGCTTCGGACCGAAGGACACGGTCGTGGCGGATTTCGCGGGCGGGCGCTTCAGCTTCCACAAGGCCGGCCCCGCCGTGCAGCCCAAGGCCGCTTAACGCTCGCGGTTGCGCGAACCAAGGCAGCGCGTGCGTGGCCGGCGCTTCGCCACTGGTGCGGGATCGACGGGCCGAGGCGCTCGGGCCGCTGCTAATGGCCGATCGCCTCGGCCCATACCAGGGCTTCGAGCTGCGCTCGGTTGAGCTGCTGGGCAGAGATGCCCAGCAGCTCAGCGGTCTCCAGCGCCTTCGCCCGCGCTTGCGGCTGGGAGAAGGACTCCGCTGCCTCCACGATCGACAGTAAAGGCCCATAGGGCCCCTCATGCCGGAACAGGGCCTCGAGGATGTTCTCCGACAGCGGGATCTGTTCGACGATGTCCTCCAGTGGTGCTTTCAAGATCGCGTCGAGCAGCGAGAAGGCGCCGACGATGAACAGGTTGTCGCGCTGTTGCTGGTCGAACAGGCCATCTCCGAGCAGCTCGGTCAGCCTACCGCGCATCACGGCGGTGGTGAGCAGAGCCGAGGCGGATTGGCGTGCCGCCGTGACCATCAGCAGCGCCAGCCATCGGTACAGGTTCTGGTAGCCCAGCACGGCCACGGCGTGGCGGAAGGACTGGATCTCGCAGGACAGACCGAATCCGGCGCTATTGATGTAGCGCAACAGCCGGAACGAGATCGTGGCATCGCGTTTGAGCGCTTCCTCGATCTTGGCCACCGGGGCGTTCTGCTGGGTGAGCTGCATCAGGGTGACAATCGTCGCGTAGCTCGGGCTGATGGCGTGCGATTGCTGGCCCGCCACCTTGGTGAAGTGATATCCGCGGAACAGGTCGCAACCAGCAGCGAGCGCGGTTTCGAACGCATGCAGGCTATCTACGCCGATCGCGATCTGCTTTGCGCTGTGCCGGCGCAGTTGCGTGCAGGTCTTCTCGGAGCGTGCACCGAGCTCGGCGCAATCGAGCGTCACGAAGCTCGCCTCATCCAGCACCTCCGGAGCCAGTTCCGAGGCGTACGGCCGGTGTACGCAGATGCCGAAGCCGGCCGCTCTCCATTTCTTGAGCTGCGGCACTGAAACCGGAGCTCCCGGTGCGGCGGGATCGACGGACAGGTTCAGTCGACCGGCATGCTGTTGGGCCGGAGCGGCGAGTTCACCCTGGGCACCGTCGCTGAGCACGAACCGGTTCGGCACACGTGAGAACAGGCTGCTTTGGTCGTTGGCGAGACCGAATAGCGCAGCCAACTCCTCGTTGCCGGAGGAGGCGGCTGCGGACATCCGCAGGTCGTAGCCGGCCATCTCCCGCGAGCGATTGACGACCGGGATGCGGACTAGCAGGGAAGGTTCTGGCATGGTCAGGTTCTCCAACGCAGGCTAAGCCGCGAGGCGAAACAGGTCCTCACGCGTCTCGCGCAGCGGCTCGGTCAACAGTTGTTCCAGGTCGAGCACGAGGACCACCGACCCATCTCCCGACAGCGTCGCGCCGGCTACGCCTTTGGGTTTGATGTCCTCGAGCGGCTTGATGACGACGTCGTCGCGGCCCACGAAGCCGTCCACCGCCAGCACGAATGCGCACAGGGCGCTCTGCATCAGCACACCGTAGGCGGGCGGCTTGAGCAGCGGCCAGCCCAGCATGCAGGCTAGCGAACGCACCGGCAGCATCTTGTCGCGGATCATCATCGTTGCCCGGCCAGAGACCTCCTGCACCTCTTCGGAACGGATCGGGACGATCTCGCGCACGAGCGAGAGCGGGACGGCGAAGGGCTGCTCCCCGAGCTGGATCACCAACACGGGAAGGATGGCCACCGTGAGCGGGAGATGGATCGTGAATCGGGAACCCTGACCCACGACTGAATCGATCTCGATGCGGCCGTTGAGCTTTTGGATGTTCGTCTTGACCACATCCATCCCGACGCCGCGCCCAGACAGGTCGCTGATGGTCTCTTTGGTCGAGAAGCCGGGAAGGAAGATCAGCTTGAGCGCCTCCTGGTCGGCCATGTTGGCCGCGCTATCCGCGTCGATCAGATGCTTCTGCACGGCCTTTCGGCGCAGCACGTCGGGGCGGATCCCACGCCCGTCGTCGCTGATCTGGATCACGATCTGGTCGCCCACCTGCTCGGCGGACAGCCGAAGCAGAGCGGTGTCGGGTTTGCCTTGGCTTCGGCGTTCCTCCAGCGTCTCGATGCCGTGGTCTACCGCGTTGCGCAGCAGATGGATCAACGGGTCGCTGAGGTCTTCGATCATGGTCTTGTCGAGCTCGGTGTCCTCGCCGGAGATCTCCAGCTCGACGCGTTTCCCGAGCTGCCGAGCCAGGTCGCGCGCCACTCTCGGATACCTCTGGAACAACCGTCCCACCGGCTGCATGCGCGTCTTCATCACTGCGTTCTGCAGATCCCCAACCAGCAAGTCGAGGTGGCTCACCGCCTTGTCGAGCTGCCTCACCGTGTCCGCGTCGATCTTGCCCTGGACGAGATCGGTGCGCAGGCAATTGAGCCGGTTCTTGGCGAGCCCGATCTCACCGGACAGATTCAGCACTTGATCCAGGCGTGTGGTGTCGACGCGGATGGTCGACTCCACCGGAGCGACGACGCGATCGGTCTCGCGCCGGCCCGCGCGCATCGCCTCGACGTCGGGATCGTCGCCCGCGCGACGCCCATGCAGGGCATCGCGCCGATCCGTCGCAGCTGCCGCGGCAAGGGGTGCGGGGTCGGATTGTCCTTGTGGGGCCGCTCCAGCCACCGCCTCGTACAACGCAGCCCAGTCCAGATCCTTCTCGTTCGGCGCAAAGCTTCGGCCTGAGCGCGGTGCCGGCGGCGCCGGACGGCTGACGTGGGCATTGGCAGGGCCGTGAAGCGCACTCTCCAAGCGGGCGACAATGGCCGCCTCTACGGCGGCCGGCCTGGCGCCCCGCGACAGGTCGGCAAACATCTCGCGCACCGCCGCGGCCGCCTCCAGGATGACATCCATGATCGCTGCATCGACCACCATGTCGCCGTTACGCAGCCGGTCGAGCAGGCTCTCGGCGAGATGACACAACGTGACCAGCTCCGTGACATTGACGAAGCCGGCGCCGCCTTTGATCGTGTGGAACCCGCGGAAGATGTCGTTGAGCAACGCGCGATCGCCCGGGTGTTTCTCCAGGGCGACCAACTGGTTTTCGACCTCGGAGAGAAGCTCCGAGGCCTCGGTCAGGAAGTCCTGCAGCAGCTCGTCCATATCGTGAAAAGCGCTCTCGGACATCGCGCGATCCTGGACTTGCGTTCAAAACCCAAGGCTGGCCAGCAGCGCATCGACTTGGCTCTGGCTGGTGACGATGTCATCGCGGCCGACGCCATCGATCACCGGGCCGTGTAGCAGGCCGCTCCGTTCCGCTGCCTCACGCTGCTCGAGCGGACAGTTGTCCAACAGCAGCTGCAGCAGTTGCGTCTCCAGGTCCTTCACGATGTCGGCGGTGCGCTTGATGACCTGGCCGGTGAGATCATGGAAATCCTGGGCCATCATGATGTCCGTCAGGCGGGCACTGGTGGCATCTGTCCGCGCAGGTACCGCCGACAAGAACGAGCGAGTGCGGTCGGCCAGCGCTTTGAACTCTTCGATGCCGAGCTGGCGGTTGTACAACCGGTCCCAGTCCTCGGCCAACATCGCCGCATCCGCTCGTAGCCGCTGTTGGATCGGTTTGGCGGCCTCGACTGCGGCGAGGGCCCGAACAGCGGCCTGCTCGGACATCGTCGCCACGTAGGCCAGCCGCTCTTGTGCATCGGGGATCGCCTGTGCGGCTTGGTGGACCAGCTTGTCGTATCCGAGCTCTCGCAGGGTATCGTGGAGCCTGCGCGTGAGCTGGCCGAGCTGTGAGATGACCTTCTCCGCCGGGAGCTGCTCGCGGGCCTGGCCCGACGATGCGGCGCCGGCGGAGCGCTCCCGCGCCGCACGGGCGATGGTGTCGAAAAGTGCTTCGAGCTCCGGAGAGTCCTCGGTACCCGAGGCGGATCGGGTGGCTGAGCTCACCCGGCCGCTCCGGCTTCCTGCATGCGCTGGAGGATCTTGGTGAGCTTCTCGTCCAGGGTGGCCGCGGTGAAGGGCTTGACGATGTACCCGCTCGCTCCCGACTGGGCCGCCTCGATGATGTTCTCCTTCTTTGCTTCAGCGGTGATGATCAACACTGGCAGATGCTTAAGCGCGGGATCCGCGCGGACAGCGCGCAACAACTCGATGCCGGTCATGTTGGGCATGTTCCAATCCGAGATCACGAAGTCAAACACTCCGCTTCTCAGTTTCTGCAAAGCCATCGCGCCATCATCGGCCTCATCCACGTTCATGAACCCGAGCTCCTTGAGCAGATTGCGGACGATGCGTCGCATGGTCGAGAAGTCGTCTACGACGAGGAACCTGAGATCGCTGTTAGGCATCGAGTGCTACGCGTAGGGGCACGGGTGCAAGTGCGGGTTCGGCAAACGATCGCATTCACGGCACTCCCGAGGGGTGGTCTGTCATTCGGGCCGCAGCAAGCGCCGCAGCGTCCCGGCCAGGACCACGGGGTCGAACTTGGCCACATAGGCGTCCACGCCCACACTCTCCCCCAGCGCCCGGCTGGCGGCAGACGACAGCGACGAGTGCATGACCACCGGGATGCCGCTGAACCGGCGGTCGGCCTTGATGTGGCGGGTCAGCACATAGCCGTCCATCTCCGGCATCTCGGCATCGATCAGGATGAGCCTGAGCTGCGTTGCGAGTGGCTGTCCGTCCTGTCCTGCGCGCTGAGCCATCGCCTGCAGACGCTGCCAGGCCTCTTGCCCGTTGTTGGCCTGGTGGTATCTCACTTGCAGCCGGTCTAGAACTTGCGCGATCTGCTTGCGCGCGACCAGAGAGTCGTCGGCGAACAGGACCATCGCGTCCGTCTGCTGCGCAACGGGTTGCAGGGTCGGGATCGCAGGCTCGCCGAAGGCATTCGCCAGCACCTGCTCCACGTCGAGGATGGAGATCAGCCTGCCGTCTGCGAGTTGGGTCACCGCGGTGATCAGCCCGTCGTGCCCGGTGACCGTGGACTCCGCGGCCTTCACTCGCTCCCAGTCTACGCACACGATCCGATCTACCGACTCGACCAGGAACCCCTGTGTACGCCGGCTGTACTCGGTCACCATCATGGTCTGACCGAGGCGGCCCAGATGCTTCCCTCCGTTCACGAACCAAGCCAAGCTGAGCACAGGGATGATGTTGCCGCGCAAGGAGATCACTCCTTCCACTCCGGGGGGAACATACGGCGTTCTCGTGATCGGCGGCGTGGGGGTGACTTCTCGTACCTTGAACACGTTGATGCCGAAGGTTTCGCTCTTGCCGAGAGAGAACAACAGGATCTCCAGCTTGTTCGAGCCGGCGAGCTTGGTGCGCGCGTCGACCGCTTCCAGCGGGTTGCTATCCTGAGCCAGGTGCACTCGTCGTATCGGGAGCAGGAGCTGGTGTATAAGCTAAGCGGCTAGCAGTCGGCTAAGGGCGCGTGCTAGGTCTTGCGGCTCGAACTTCGACACGTACTCGTCCACGCCCACGGAGCGCCCCAGGTGCCGGTTCTGGTCCCCCGAAAGCGACGAGTGCATGATCACGGGGATGCCAGCGAAGCGCGGGTCGGCCTTGATCCGCTTCGTGAGCATGAATCCATCCATCTCCGGCATTTCGATGTCGGTAAGCACGGCATGGACCAGGTCGGATGCCCTCCGGTGAGTCGACTCGGCGCTGTTCGCGATGCGTTCCAGCTCGCCCCAGGCTTCTCTTCCATTGAGCGTGCCCACATGGCGCAGGTGCAGCGCATCCAGCGTGCGCTCGATCTGCTTGCGGGCCACCGCGGAGTCGTCCGCGAACAGGACGGTTCGGTGCGCTCCCGCGAGAGGCTCAATGCCACGGAACCGGAACGCGTCGTCGTACTGCGTTGTCTCGGACAGCACCCGCTCGACGTCGAGCATCATGGCGAGCCTCCCGTCCGCGAGCTCCGTGACGGCAGTCACGAAGCCTCCCGTCTGCTTAACCAGCATCTCCGGGGGCATCCGCATGCTCGACCAGTCCAGCCGCAAGATGGTGTCCACTGCCTCGACGAGGAACCCCTGGGTGTGGCCGATGTATTCGGTGACGACCATGACCTTAGGCTGGCTGTTCACCGAGATCCCCACATACTTGGCGAGATCGATGACCGGAACCAGGGCGCCGCGCAGGTTCACCATTCCCTCGAGGGCCACAGGCAGCTTCGGCGGGCGGGTAATGTCCGGGGTTCGCATCACCTCGCGTACCTTGAAGACGTTGATGCCATAGATCTCGCGGCGTCCGCTCGCTGTGTCGGTTCCGAGCGAGAACAGGAGGATCTCGAGTTTGTTCGTCCCGGCGAGCTTGGTCCTCGCGTCGATCTGCCGCAGCAACTCCGACATGGGAAGGTCCTCGGTCTGTCACTCAGGCGGGCGTGCGACCAGGTGCGACTCCCCACCGTGGGAATTTACGGCAAAGCGGCGGGAAACATTAACCGGACCGGTCAGTCGGGAAATCGCAACGCTGCCTGCGGGGCGCACGCCGTCCGAGTCTAGAAACCGAGTTCGCTTTAGCGGATAATCCGCCAACCTTTTTCGGTCCAGGGTCCGTGCGGCGTCGCGATGAGGCCGGGACAACCTGAGGTAAGGCTTTCCAAAACAATGCAGTCCAGCGAGGTGGGTGCAGCGGAGAGCGAGGCGGCGCTGTATCCAGGGGGGCCCGTGGCCCGGCTGTACGGCCAACCCGTCATCGAAATCCCCGCGGATCTATTCATCCCGCCTGACGCATTGCGCGTCATCCTGGAGGCGTTTGAAGGCCCGCTGGATCTCCTGCTTTACCTGATCCGCAAGCACAATCTGGACGTGCTGGACATCCCGATGGCCCAGCTCACTGCGCAGTACATGGGATACGTCGAGGCGATGCGAGCGCACCAGCTTGAGCTGGCGGCCGAATACCTGTTGATGGCTGCGCTGCTGATCGAGATCAAGTCGCGCATGTTGCTGCCGCGGCCACGTGAGGAGACTGAAGAGCCGGAGGATCCACGCGCCGAACTGGTTCGTCGACTGCTCGAGTACGAGCAGATGAAGAAGGCCGCCGGCAGGCTCGACGAACTGCCGCAGCTCGGACGCGATTTCTCCCTGGTCTGTGTCCTGGTGGAAAAGGCGATCAGTGTGCGGCTGCCCGACGTCGATGCCGAGGACCTTCGCGCTGCCTGGCTCGTGCTGGTCGCGCGTGCCCGCGCGGCCCGCCATCACAAAGTAACTCGCGAGCAACTCTCGGTGCGCGAGCGCATGAGCACGATCTTGCGCCGCCTGCGGGGTCATGGCTTTCTCGAATTCGCGCAGCTTTTCAATCCCGCACGAGGGATCGCCGATCTGGTGGTCACCTTTCTGGCGCTGCTCGAACTGGCGAGGGAGAGCTTGGTTCAGGTTACGCAGCAAGGTAGCTTCGCACCCATTTATGTCCGAGCACTCGATGGAACAGCCGCTTGATGACCTGGGGTACGTGACGACGGTTCTGGAGGCCGCATTGCTCACCAGCGCCGAGCCGCTTGCAGTTTCGGAACTGTGCAAGCTCTTCGACGGGCACATCGACGCGGATGTGATCCGGGGGCTGCTCGAGGATCTTTCAGCGCAGTGGAACGGGCGAGGGATCGAACTGGTCTGCGTGGCGAGTGGCTGGCGCTTCCAGGCGCGCATGGAGTACCAAAAATTCCTTGACCGACTCAACCCGCAGAAGCCCCCGCGCTATTCGCGCGCCGTGATGGAGACCTTGGCCGTCATCGCCTATCGGCAGCCCGTCACACGCGGGGACATCGAAGGCATCCGCGGTGTGTCGGTGTCCCCTGGGATCCTGAAGGCGCTGGAATCGCGCGGCTGGATCGACATCGTCGGCCATCGGGAGGCGCCGGGTCGCCCGGCACTGTATTCAACGACCAAGGCGTTCCTCGACGACCTCAATCTGCGCTCCCTGCAGGAGCTGCCCCCGCTAGACGAGTTGGGCGCTCTGCTTGAGCCGGAAGCGCCCGAAGCTGGCGGGCAGCCGACGCCGGTGGCATCGTCAGAGCTGGCTGCCGGGGAGCGAACCGCGGAGGAGGCGTCCGTCAGCCCCTAGGCGGTTGGCGCCCAGAATGTCCTTGTGCGCTCCGTTCTGGTGGTAAACCCGAAAGGCGGGTCCGGCAAGACGACGGTTGCCGTCAATCTCGCCAGCGGCCTGGCTGGCAGAGGCGACGAGGTTTATCTCTGGGACCTCGATCGGCAGCAGTCGTCCCAGACCTGGCTGGGGATGCGTCCGGCGCATGTGCCGGTCGTGCACGGGCTTGCCGCTCGGGAACCGAGCGCCCGGCCGGACTTCGGGAAAGGGAGCTGGCTCATCATCGATTCGCCGGCCGGGTTTCACGGTAAAAACCTGTCGCACGCCGTCAAGCTCGCCGGTAAGATCATCGTGCCGATTCAACCGTCCGTGTTCGACATGGCGGCCACGAGCGCGTTCCTCCAGGTCCTGAGGGAAGAGAAGGCAGTGCGCAAGAGCCGAGCTTTTGTCGGCATCGTGGGCGTGCGCGTAGATGCGCGAACCAAGGCGGCGGCAACGCTGGAGGCCTTCCTGGAGCAGTTCGACCTCCCAATCTTGGGCTATCTGCGTGACAGCCAGGTCTATCCGAATGCCGCCTTCAACGGGCTGGGGGTGTTCGATCTGCCTCGCTATCTGGCCGAGCGCGATGTGGAGCAGTGGGGGCCGTTGCTCGACTGGGTGAGCGAAGAGGCTTAAGGATGTGGTTTCACTTTCTTGACTGTTTGTCCTTCCGGCTCCTATAATCGCGCTTCTCTGGAGTTCGGGCGCGGGGTGGAGCAGTCTGGCAGCTCGTCGGGCTCATAACCCGAAGGTCGTAGGTTCAAATCCTGCCCCCGCAACCACCGCTCTTTAACAACTCAACAGCCGATAGGTGTGGGCGCTTCGAAAGGGCGCGCGCCGGGTTGGTCTTCGCTTGCAGCCGGGCTTATGCCTAGTGCTCGGGCGCGATCGATCCGGAGCATGAAGGATTGAAGTGCTCGCACGGTAATTGAGGTTTCGCCTTTGGGCTCGATTGGGCCTGGAGGCTTGGGACCTTGGATTCTTGCGAGTTTTCGGATTGAACTGAAGAGTTTGATCCTGGCTCAGATTGAACGCTGGCGGCATGCCTTACACATGCAAGTCGAACGGCAGCACGGGGGCAACCCTGGTGGCGAGTGGCGAACGGGTGAGTAATACATCGGA
>Ga0335083_10001645_pt1 | contig 30488 bp, 29 predicted proteins | sample Lox_Sample_42_FD_206716 | JGI IMG/M metagenome (GOLD analysis project Ga0335083, IMG submission 206716) | Soil microbial communities from Loxahatchee National Wildlife Refuge, Florida, United States - Lox_Sample_4.2 | ecosystem: Environmental > Terrestrial > Soil > Wetlands | place: USA...
CTCGGGGCGAGGATAAAGGAGAGGGGATCCGGTTTCGCGGGGCCGTCCCCTCTCCGGCCAAGCCTTCGGCTTGGCCGCCTCTCCCCGCCTTCGCGGGGAGAGGCGCAGATACCGCGTCGGCTCAACCCGTCATCTTCTCTGTGGGGACGTACTAGTCGGCGCAGCCGGCGCATCGGGTCGACCTCATGGATTGACCCGGTGACCGCGGTCACGCGAGCCTTCTTTATGAAGAATCGGTCCTCGAGGTGGGACCAACGGGATCATGAAGGGCGCAGCGTTCTGCCGATGAGCTCCTCTCCGCGGTACACGGTCCTGAGAAAGGTCACCGACGGCGGGACGGCCGAGATCTTCCTGGCCAAGCAGCACGGCGCCGCGGGCTTCGAGAAGACCGTGGTGATCAAGCGGATCTTCACGACGCTGCTCTTCGACCTGCACTTCCGGCACCTGCTGGTCGACGAGGCGCGCGTCGCGATGTCGCTGAACCACGGCAACATCGTGCAGGTGCTGGACCTGGGCGAGGACCAGGGGCGCTACTTCCTGGTGATCGAGCTCGTCGACGGCTGGTCCCTCGGTCGCATCCTCGAGCGGGCCCGGGCTGCCCACATGCAGATGCCGCCGGCCGTGGCCCTGCACGTCATCGTCGAGGTCTGCCGGGCGCTCGCGTACGCGCACGCCAAGAAAGGTGCCGACGGCAAGCCGCTGGGCATCGTCCACTGTGACGTCAACCCCCGCAACGTCCTCATCAGCGAGCAGGGCGAGGTGAAGCTGTTCGATTTCGGACTCGCCAGGGTCCGGGGCAAGATCGTGAAGACCGACGGCAACTCGATCCAGGGGAGCGTCGATTTCATGTCGCCCGAACAGGCCTCGGGCGGCGAGCTGGATGCCCGCTCGGACCTGTTCTCGGTCGGAACGATGATGTACGCGATGCTCATTGGGCGGCACCCCTTCGGTGCGGCCGGCGGTGACACGCTGTTGACCCGGGTGAAGAGCGATGACTTCGAGCCTCCCGAGACGGCCCGCTCGGGGCTGCACCCCGAGATCTATCGCGTGATCCGGCGGGCCATGGGCAAGACGCCCGCCGGGCGCTATCAAACCGCCCAGGAGATGCTGGCCGACGTCGAGCGAGCGGCGCGCTTGGCGTTCGGGCCCGCCGGCCGGACCGAGCTGGAGCGCTGGCTGCAGGGTCTGAGCGCCCAGGATGGGGTTCCCCCGCTGACGCGCCAGGCGCCGACCGAGCCGACCGGGAACCTCTTCACGCTGGGCCGGCTCATCGGGCCGGGTCAGGAGCCGCCGCCTCCTCCGGCAGCGTCTCCGCCGGTCATCGTCCGGAGCTCGCGGCCGCCTGCTGTCGAGCCCTCCGTTCTGCCGCCCGCGCTCGCGCCGGTCGATCCCCCGTCGCGCCGGCGGTGGGTTGATCGCGTCGGGCTCGTCCTGGTGCTGCTGCTGGTGTTCGTCGCTCTGGAAGCACGGCTGATGCACAGGCGCAGCCAGTCCGCGGAGCTGCGCGCGCCACGCCGGCTCGACTCGCCCGGCCAGCCGGCTGCCCCCAGGGCGCCGCCGCCCGCAGAGTCGACCCCGCCCGCAACGCGAGCCGCCTCCCACGGCTGACAGGCCGTTCGGAATAAGTCTCGCCGGCGCGCGGTTCAAGAGGCGGGAGGTCGGAGATGAGCCACCTGCAGCTGAACGCGCGGCTCTGGCGGATGGCGGAATGGCTGGTCGTCGCGATCGGGCTTGGCTGGCTGTTCCTCTGGGTCTGGGCGAGGCCGCGTCTTTCCGCCGTCTGGTTGCGCCGCCTCGGGGCATGACGATGTCGCCCTTGCGGCGGCGTGGCTGAGAACCAGATGGTCGGCAGCGGCGGGGCGACCCGGACCGCGGCGCCGCCCCAACCGGACTGCGACGCCGGACACCCGCCGCGGATCGACGAGAAAAGCCTGGGCGAGGGCGGCGTGGACGCGTTCCTGGCCAGCGCGTCGAAGGGAACGGTGGCGGTCGATGGGGACGGCACGCGCGCCCGCGTCGCCGGCGGATGGTCATCGTCGCGGCGACGACCTGCAACCACGGCTCCTCGTCGTCCCGCCCGGGCTCGCCGATCACCTCCCGCTGTGGCGACCGCCCGCGCCAGTCGCGGCCGGCCCCGTGCTGGCCGGCGAGCAGATCTACGCCGTAATCGCCGAGACGCCGTACGCCCTCCGCGCTCCGCATCCCTGATCGCCGGCGCCGGTCCCGGTGGACCGCGTGTCGATTTTTCAAACGCGGGCCCTCCCTGTCGGGTTTCATGGCCAGCGTGAGCCGCGAAGCCCCGGTCATCCCGATTGGATCGCCCCGGTCGGCCACCGACCTCGGTGGCCGGTCGGACGACGAGCTGATGACGCTGGCCGCCGCGGGAATCCTGAGCGCCTTCGGGGAGATCGTGCGGCGGTACGAGCGGCCGGTGCGCGCGCTGTGCACGAAGATGCTCGCGAGCGCCGGGGCCGGGGACGACGCCGCCCAGGACGTCTTCCTGACGGTGTGGCGCACCTGCGCCCGCTACGAAGGGCGAGGGGAGTTTCGCTCCTTTCTCTAAACCGCGGCGCGGAACCGTTGCTTGAACGCGCATCGCCGCGGCGTCCCGACGGTGTCGCTGGACGAGTCGGGCACGGCGGCCGAGTCGATGACCGCCGCCCCCGACCAGATCGAGATGCTGCTGGCGGCGGAACGTCGGCAGCAGATGGAGCGCCTGGTGGCGCGGCTGGCCCCGAAGCTGCGGGAGGCGATCTGGCTTCGCTTCGCCGGCGAGCTCGAATATCGGGAGATCGCGGCCATCGTCGATCGCCCCGAGGAGACGGTGCGCAGCCGCGTGTTCCAGGCGCTGCGCCGCCTGCGCGATCTCATCGGGCCGGGTGGCCACCACGACAGGAGCTGGAAATGAGCTGTCCGGACGCCGATACGCTGTTGCTCGATCACCTCGGCGAGCTGCCGGTCAATCGGAGCGAGGCGCTGCGCGCGCACGTGCAGACCTGTGGGCGGTGCGCCGCCGAGCGCGCCGAGCTGGCCCGGATGATCGAGGAGCTGGCCCCCGCGAAGCAGGCGAGCGACGACGGGGCGGCGTTCACCGCCCGGGTGCTGGCGGCGGCCAGGGGCGTGCCGCAGGCGCGGCGGGAGGTCCCGGCGCGGCGGCGGTCCCGCCTGGCCTTCGCGACCGGGACGCTGGCGGCGGCCGCGGCGGCGGTCTGGCTGGTGGCCGGACCCCGCGCGCGCCCGCCTGTCTCGGGCCAGCCGGAGCCGCCGATCGCGGGGACGGTCACGGCCCGTGGCGGCGCCGCGCCTGGCGCCGAGGCAGGCGAGCGGCTGTCGGCGGAGATTCTGCTCGTGCGCGAAGGCCGGTTGCAGCCGCTCCGGGGCGCGGCGGTGCACAGGTCCGACGCCCTGGCCGTGCGCGTGACGAACCTCTCGGGAAGCGACGCCCAGCTGATGGCGTTTGCGTGGGACGCGGCCGGCGACGTGCACTGGCTCTACCCCGCGTACCTGGACGCCAGGACGAACCCCCGATCGGTCCCCATCGCGGCCGGCGCGCGGGATCGCTTGCTGAGCGACATCGTGCAACCCGACGCGCCCCACGTCGGTCCGTTGCGAATGGTGACGCTCGTGGCTCAGCGGCCGCTCACGGTGAAGGAGGTCGAGGCCCGCCTGGCCACGACTCCGCCGCGCGCGTGGCCGACAGCCGACATCGCTGCGCTGTTTCCCGGCGTGATCGCGCGCGAGTGGCCCGCGCGGTGGGAGGCCGACCGATGACCGTGCGCGGCGCCGCGCTGGGCGCGATCATCGCTGCGACCTCGGTCGCGTCGGCGGCGCGAGCCGCCTCGACGGAAGTGTTCGCCCTCGTCGTGACCAACAACCGGAGCACCCGGCTCGATCGCCCCGATCTCCAGTACGCCGACGACGACGGCGCTCGGTACTATCAGCTCTTTCGCGGGGTCGCGCCGCCCGACCAGGTCCGGCTGCTGACCCGGTTCGATCGATCGACGGCGTCGGTGCACCCCGAGCTGGTCCCCGTGGCGCGGCCCCCGCGGCGCGCCGAGTTGCTGGCCGCGCTGGGCGCCGCCGGCGCGGCGGTGGCCAATGCGCGGCGCGCCGGGAAGCACACCGAGTTCTACTTCGTCTTCGCCGGCCACGGCGACGTCGAGGCGGGGGTCGGCTACCTCGATCTGGAGGACGCGCGCATCGACCCGGCCTTCCTCGAGCACGAGGTGGTCGACCGGGTGCAGGCCGACACCTTGCACCTGGTGCTGGACAGCTGCAACTCGTTCTTCGTCGTCAACCCGCGCAAGCCGGGGGGGCGGCGGTGGGCGACGCCCCGGGACCTGGCGCTCGGCTTCGCGGCGCGCCACCCCAACGTCGGCCTGTTCCTGTCGACGAACAGCGAGGCCGAGGTCTACGAGTGGTCGGAGCTGGAGTCCGGGATCTTCAGCCACGAGGTGCGCTCGGGGCTGAGCGGCGCCGCCGACGCCGACGGGGACGGCCGCGTGAGCTACGCCGAGCTGGCCGGCTTCGTCGATCGGGCGAACGCCAAGCTGCCCAGATCCAACCTGCGGCCCCAGGTGTTCCAGCGCGGCCCCAACGGCGACGCGGGCGCGGCGCTGTTCTCGCCGGCCAGCGCCCAGGGGCGCCGGCTGATGATCGGCGGCGGCGAGCGGAGGCTCTGGATCCGCGGCGCCGGCAACGAGCGGCTGCTGGACCTGCACAAGGAGGCGGGGCCGATGACCATCGTCGTCCCCGGGCAGGCCGATCAGCCGCTCACCGTCGACGAGTGGCGCGAGCCGGACGGTCCCGCGGGCCGGCCGGCGGTCGCCGAGTACGACGTGCCGCAGGGGACCGCGCCGGTCGCGCTGGCCGCGCTGGCCGCGCGCCCCTCCGAGCAGACGGCGCGCGGCGGCGCCGCGATCTTCGGCGGCCTGTTCAAGGTCCCGTACGGCCCGCTCGCCTACGCCGCCTTCGTGGCCGAGAGCAGCCAGGGCGACGAGCCGGTGTACGGCGTCGGCGCCGCCGACGAGGCGCGCATGCGCCACTACCTCACGTTCATCGCCGAGAGCGATCGAGAGGTGTCGCGCAACCAGGGGATGACCGTGGGCGGTATGGGGGCCGTCCTGGTTGCGACGGGGCTGGCGCTGGAGGCCAACAGATCGGGGTGGAACGACCAGCGCAGCGGTGGCGTGTTGCTCGCCGGCTTGGGCCTGCCCATGCTGGCGATCGGGCTCGACGTGGCCCTGTCGAAATCGGTCGGTCAGCTCACGCTCGAGACGTTCGAGTCCGAGCTGGCGCGGCCGGGCGCCGATCGGGCGGCGGTGGTCGCGCACATCGAATCGAACCTCGATCAGCTGGCCCGCGGAGAGCGACGGAAGGCGCGATTCACCGCCGGGTACACGGGGGCATGCGCCGCTCTGGTCGCCGCCGCCGCGACCGTCGGGGTTGCGCAAGGAGGCAGCGACCGCCAGCCGGCCGCCATGGTTGCCGGCTATGGCACCGCGGCGCTGATGGGCATCGTCGCCTGGCGCGTGCTGGACACCGAGATGCCGACCGAGCGTCTGTTGCGGCTCTATCGATCCGATCCGGATCTCGAGCCGCGCGTGAGCGTCGTCCCGCCGCTGCCGGCGCCGGGCGGCGGCACACCGGCGATGCTCGCGATCTCCGGCCGCTTCTGAAACGCAGGGTGAGAGGAGAGAGAGATGCGCGTGATCGTGGGACTCCGTGGGTGGGCTCTTGTGGTGGCTTGCGCGGGATGCGGAGACGGGGGAACTGGCTCGTCCCAGGTCCCGCCGCGGTTCGCGCCGCTGGCGACCGCGGTCGAAGCCGAGCGGATCTCGCTGGGCGCGCCCGGCGTCGCCGTCGCGGTGGTGGAGAAGGGCGAGGTGACGTTCTCGAAGGGATTCGGCAGCAAGGACCCGACGGCGCCGGACGGCGCGCCGGTCGAGCCGACGACGCTGTTCCGGATCGGCTCGACGCAGAAGGCGCTGACCGCGATCGCGCTCCTGCAGAGCGTCCAGGCGGGCGCGGTCGATCTGGATCGCCCGATCGTCGACTACATCCCGGCGTTCCATCTGAGCCTGACCCCCGACCCGGTCGCGGCGATCACGCCGCGCCAGCTGCTCACGCACACGAGCGGGCTGCACGACTACCTCGAGCTGGCCGCCCCCGCCGGCGAGACGACCGACGCGGCGCTGGCCGGGTTCCTCACCGGGCGCTACGGCGACATCGGGTACGTCCAGTCTCCGCCGGGGGCGTTCTGCGCCTACTCCAACCCGGGTTACATGCTGGCCGGGCTCGTGGCCGAGACCGTCAGCGGCGTCCCGTACCGGACGCTCATGCACGACCGCGTGCTGGCGCCGCTGGGCATGGACCGGACCGTGTTCCTGCCCTCGGAGGTGATCGCCGACGGCGACTACGCGATGGGGAAGACCTGCGATCCAGCGGCGGACTCGACCTGCACGCTCCCCGCGGGCATCGGCCCCGTCATCCGCCCCGACAGCTACGACAACCCGTGGGCCCGGCCGGCCGGGTATGCCTGGTCCTCGGTGCTCGACATGGCCAAGCTGGCCGAGTTCCTGGTGCACGGCGACGACCAGGTGCTCGGTCGGGATCTCGCGACGGCCATGACGTCGCCGCAGGTGGTGATGCTCGATACGGGCGGACAATCGTCGTACGGGTTCGGGGTCGCGACCTCCCCCGGCATCTCGCTCGGGTCGGCCCAGGGCGGCGTCAAGTACTACGGGCTGACGTCCATCGGGCACGACGGCGCGCTGGCGGGCTACTCGGCGAACGTCTCTTGCCTGCCTCAGGTGGACTTCTGCTTCATCTCGTTGGCCAGCGGCGACAACGCGTTCTTCATCAACAGCCTGGTGACCGCCATCCAGACGCTCGTCGATCTTCCCGCCCCGTCCACACCGCCGGACCTGTCGCCCCGGCTCGATCGGCTCGACGCCTACGCCGGCACCTACGTCGATCCGTTCGCGCTCGGCACCGCCCAGATCACCCACACGGGCGACAGCCTGTCCGCGTTCGTTCCGACCCTGGACCCGACCAACCCGTTCCCCCTCATGCCGACCGTGGTCGATAACTTCGCCGCCGCCGACGGCACGCCGGTCACGTTCATCCAGGACGCGACGGGAACCTACACCTACCTCTACTCGCGGCCGGTCGTGGCGGTGCGGACAGGTCCCTGAATAGAGACCGGACGCCATGGTATGGTCCCGGGGCGTGGGGAGTCCGGCCGCCGTCGCCGAAACCACATCATGAAGGTCCTCGTGGTCGATGTGGGAGGCACGCACGTCAAGCTGCTGGTCACGGGGAAAACCGTGAAGCGCATGCTCGATTCGGGCCCGCGATTGACGCCCGGGAGGATGGTGACCGCCGTCGAGACGCTGGTCGCCGACTGGAAATACGAGGCGGTCTCGATCGGCGTTCCGGCGCCCGTCGTTCGGGGGCGCATCACCAGCGAGCCGGCGAACCTGGGCGGCGGCTGGAAGCGGTTCGATTTCGCGGCGGCCTTCGATCGTCCCGTCAAGCTCGTCAACGACGCCGCCATGCAGGCGCTGGGGAGCTACCGTGGGGGCCGGATGCTGTTTCTCGGCATCGGCACGGGCCTCGGCTCGGCGCTGGTCATCGACGGCGCGGTCGTACCTCTCGAGCTCGCGCACCTCCCTTATCGCAAGGGACGCACCTTCGAGGACTACGTCGGCCTGCGGGGGCTGAGGCGCCTGGGCAAGAAGCGGTGGCGTCATCACGTGCTCACCGTCGTCGAGCGCCTCCGCAACGCCATCCTTTGCGAGGACCTGGTGCTCGGTGGCGGCAACGTCCGCTTTCTGAAGAAGCTGCCCCCCGGGGCGCGCCTGGGCGGAAACAGCTACGCGTTCAAGGGTGGTTATGCGCTGTGGTCGAGGCCGGTCGAGGGCGAGGGCGCCAAGGGGCCGCCGCGCCGATGACCTCCATCCACGGCCGAGATGCTCTCCCGCCCCAGACATCACCATTCGCGATCGTCAAAAGACGACTTACGTTCCTCGGGCGGTGAATCGGCACCGGGAGGGAACGTCATGAAAACGAAGCAGCTCGAGGAGCTCATTCTGCAATCGCTGGAGCACGAGAGGGGCGGCGTGAAGGTTTACGAGATGGCGCTCACGTGCGCGGTCAACCCCGATTTGAAGGAGGAATGGGAGAAGTACCTCGCGCAGACCAAGACCCACGTCGAGATGCTCGAGGAGGTCTGCCGGGCGATGAACATCGATCCCAAGGCGGAGTCTTCGGGGCGCCGGGTGGTGCGTGCGATGGGGGCCGGCCTCCTCGAGGGGATGAAGGTCGCCAAGTCGGGGGGCGAGCCCAAGGCCGCCGAGCTCGTCGCCTGTGAGGCGGTCGTGCTGGCCGAGACCAAGGACCACCTCGACTGGGAGCTGCTGAGCAAGTGCGCGGAGCATCTGACCGGCGCCAAGGCCGATACGCTCAAGAGCGCCTGCGAGACGGTGGAGGACCAGGAAGACGAGCACCTCTATCACACCAAGGGCTGGTGCCGGGAGAGCTGGCTCGAGTCGCTGGGCCTCGAGGCCATCCTTCCGCCGCCCGAAGAGCGCCGGCACGTCAAGACGGCGATCGGGGCCGCGCGGGCCGAACAGGCCGCCCACAAGGACGGCTGATCTCGTTGGGGGTGGCGGCCTGGGCGTTCGCTCGCTCGTCGGGCACCTGGGTCTGGCGCGGATGTGTTTCGAACGCTCTTCACGCGGCTCGGCGCCTCGCCCGACGGTGGCGTGGCCCGGGCTCCCGAGGGACGGCGAAGCACCGCGCCGGAAAGAAGCCCGATCGCTGGCCGCGATCGTGGCCATCTTTCCGGTATGTCTCCCAGCAAGTCGAAGTCGGTTCTGTTCCTTCTCGCGTGCGCCGGCGCAACGGCCGTTGCGGCCGGACTGGGAGCTCGATTCACGCGGCGGGGCCGGGGAGTCTGGTACCGCGCACTTTCGAAGCCGGCGGGACAGCCGCCGCCGCAGCTGTTCGGGCCGGTCTGGACGACGCTCTATGGACTGATGTCGGTCTCGGCGTATCGCGTCTACCGAACCCCGCCGTCGCCAGAGCGCAGTCGGGCTTTGACGATCTGGTGGGGGCAGCTGGCCTTGAACGGCGCCTGGTCGCCCCTGTTCTTCGGCGCGCATCGGGCGCGGCTGGCGCTGGCCGACCTGATCGGCCTGGCGAGCGCCGTCGGCACGTACACGCGGACGGCGGCGCGGATCGATCGGCCCGCGGCCTGGCTCATGGCGCCCTATCTGGCCTGGCTCGGTTACGCGGGCTGGCTGAATCTCGGGATCGTGCGGCGCAACCCGCGCCTGGCGGGGTGAGGCTCCAGCGCAGGCAAGCCCGGGTCCTTCAACCGGACGTTGACTGCCGCCCGGGCGCTGGCGTCATGACCCGCAACAGCCTGTCTGCGGCCGCGGGGTCGAGCGTCCATCGCGGTGCGCGGTGACGTGGCACGCGATCCGGCCAGGGCGCGAACGCGGGCAAGGCGATCGAGATCGAGAATCCGCCGGGGAAGATCATCCTCAGGCCGCGATTGCGAAGGGAGATGGCTTCGAATCTGCCGCCCATGAGCAGGAAATGGAAACGCTGGACGGAGATGGCGGCCACGGGCGCGAGCGCGAGGGTCGCGCCCGATCGCATGTCCATCGCTCTGGCCTGCTGGGCGTCAATGACCAGGCGGATCAACTTCGCCGGCCGCTCGTATGAAACCATCACGCCGACGATCCCCGACATGACGATGAACAGGACCACCGGCGTCATGGCGACATTGCCGAAGCGCATTCGAGAGACCGACGGACCCAGCGTCGGACCCAGGACACCAAGGGCGAGGACAGTCAGGAAAAAGGGCTTCATGGACGCCAGAGCGCCCAACGCCGTCCGTCGAAACGGGACGAGATTCACACGAAGGCCCACGACCGGCGGAGGGGCGCCAGGCAACGCCAGCCGCGAGAGGACTTCGTCGAAGTCCAGGATCCCCATGAGCGCGTCGAGCCTCGACGCGCCGAGCTTGGCGGTTTCGCCAGGGTGAGAGGACGGCAGCCGCTTTCTCGCACCCAGGCGACAGACGTCGGCGCCGCTGTGGATCTCGAGCAAGGCGCCTTCACCCAACAACGGCCGCCTCCAGCGCCGGACGAGCAACGTCGTCGAGCGCCGCGACCATCGCCGGCGATCGAGAACGATCTCGTCGTCCGTGATCTCGAGGTTGCGCCGTCTGAGGGAGAGGGCGATGACCGCGAACATGCAGGCGACGGCCAGACCGAACCCCGCGTAGTACATCTGCAGTGGCCCGTCGCCCGCCGACCGCACATGGTGGAACGGTTGCATCCGCCAGGCGCCCACCATCTGGAGCCCCGCCGAGATCGCCGCGGTGGCCGCAACCGCGACAATGTATCGAAGCCGCACGGGACGGCGTCCGGTCCAGCTCCAGGAGGCGGTCGACATTCTATCGGCCCAAGCGCGCGTGCATCTCGCTGAGCTGTGGGAACGCCGGGTTGTCTGGATGGCGCAGGAACAGGGCCTGGCCGCGGTTCAGGCTCGTGAAGAAGGCGGGGAAGGCGAGGGCGAGCTCGGCGTCGCTCGCGTCAGGGACGGCCGCCTTCACGGCCGCGTACAGCTCTGCGATGCTGCGCTGCCCGTCGATCAATCGCAGGAAGGACGGCGTCAATCTGGTCTTCGGGATTCGCAAAGGCTTGCCGGGGCTGTCGGGGAGCCTGACGGTGAAGTCGTTCGCCTGTCGCTCGGCGTAGTCGGCGATCTGCGCGAGGGGCACACCCACGTCCATGCCCTCCCACGGAACGAGGGTCGTGTCCGTGACCTGGGCGCCGCGCCCGCCTTCACCCGCACGCACGGCGTAGAACTCGTGCATCGAGAGGCGGCCCGACATGATCTCGGCGATCGCCTGACGCCGGCGCAGCGGGTAGTGCGCGAGGCGCTCGCGGAGCGCCGGATCCCTGACGAAGGTCTCGGGCAGGTAGTGCAGCTGCTCGTAGTAGCTGCCGGGCTCGCCGGCCAGCTCGAGGCCCGAACGGTCGAGGAGCTCGTGCACCTGCGTGATCGTATAGGCGCGGTCGCGCGGGTGCAGGAACGTGTCGAACACCGCCGCGTCGCTGCTCAGATCGCCGTGCGGGAGGCCCGCGCTCTTTGCGACGTTGACCCAGTGGTAGGGCGGCAGGCTCTCCAGCACGCTGCGCGTGTTCGCGACCCGGTGGCTCGCGGTCTCTTCGGGCGCGTTCACCAGGCGCATGAGCTCCTGCACCTGGTACACGGCCGTGCGTCCATAGAGCCCGTAGACCGCCAGGTTCATCGCCCCGCCGGGCGCCAGCACGGAGACCAGCGCGTCGAGGCCCGCTTGCGGATCTTCCAGGTGGTGCAAGACCCCCGTGCAGTCGATGAAGTCGAATTGACCGAGGCCGAGCCGGGAGAGGTTCAACAGGCTGTCGTTCACCCAGCGGATGTTGTCGAGCTGCCTGATCTCCGCCCGCCGTTGCGCGATGCTCATGCTGGCGCCGCTCAGGTCCAGGTAGACGACCTCGGACGCGCCGCGCCCGCGTAGCTGCTCGCCCCAGAAGATCGTGCTGTCACCGGTGCCGCCGCCCGCCGCGAGCACACGGAACCGCCGAAAGTCCTGGCGCCCACCGTAACAATGGTGGCTCACCGAATCGAGCCGCGCGGACGTGCGGACGATCAGGTTGGCGCGCTCGTTCTCCGGCACGCGCGCGGGGTACGGGTACTCCTCGTACTGCGCGCGCATTGCGGCGTCCGTCTCGCCGGCTGCCGATTCTGATTGCGACATGGGCCTCCTCGCGGACCGTAGCATCCAGCCAGCCCGGCGCACAGGGAGGAGCCTCCGGTGCGACTTCGCGGCAGGCGCCGCCGGCGTCCTAAAAACGTGGCGTTTCGAAACCTTCCCTTAACAGGGAGGGCGATAGCTTGGCCTGAGGCGGTGATGCCATCGGAGCCTGGCAGACACTCGTCATCAACTCGGGCAGCTCGTCGCTGAAGCTCGCGCTCGTCGAGGCGCGATCGGGGCGGGTCGCGTTGCAGGGGTTGGCCGAGCGACTGGGGACCGGCCTGGCGCGTCTCCGGACCAACGCCGTGGGGGACGACGGCGTCGAGACCAAGGCGGAGAAGCCGCTGCCGGGGGCCGGACACGCCGAGGCGCTTGAGGAGATCCTGGCCGGCCTCGGCGACCGCCGCCTGGATGCGGTCGGGCACCGCGTGGTCCACGGCGGCGAAGCCTTCTCGAGCAGCGTCGTCGTGAACGACACGGTCGTCGAGCGCATTCGCGCCTGCAGCGATCTCGCGCCGCTCCACAACCCCGCCAACCTGCTGGGGATCGAGATCGCGCGCCGCAAGTTTCCGTCGCTGGGGCACGTGGCGGTCTTCGACACCGCCTTTCATCAGAAGCTGCCTCCCAGGGCCTTCATGTACGCGGTCCCCTACGACCTGTACGAGCGGCACCGCGTGCGCCGCTACGGATTCCACGGGACCAGCCACGCCTTCGTGGCGGGGGAGGCGGCCCGGCGGCTGGGCAAGCCGCTGGAAGAGCTGCAGCTCATCACCGCGCACCTCGGCAACGGCTGCAGCGCGGCGGCGATCAAGGGGGGCCGCAGCGCCGACACCACGATGGGGCTCACGCCGCTGGAGGGGTTGGTGATGGGCAGCCGCAGCGGCGACGTCGATCCCAACCTGCACCAGTTCCTGGCCGATCAGACCGGCCGCTCCCTGAGCCAGATCACCGATCTTCTCAACCGACAGAGCGGGCTGCTCGGGCTCTCGGGCGCCAGCAACGACATGCGCACGCTCCTGGAGGCGCGGGGAGGCGGCGATGCGCGGGCGGCGCTGGCCATCGACGTCTTCTGCTATCGGCTGGCCAAGGCGCTGCTCGGCCTGGGGGCGGCGCTGGACCGCGTCGACGCGCTGGTCTTCACCGGGGGCATCGGCGAGCACGCGGCGCCGATCCGCGCCGAGACGCTGGCGCACCTCCGCCTGCTCGGCCCGGTCGTCGACGGCGCGCGCAACGCCGCGCACGGCGCGGCGACCGGCGGCCGCATCACCGCCGACCACTCGCCGCTGCTGGCGCTGGTGATCCCGACCAACGAGGAGCTGGTGATCGCCCGCGAGACCGCCCACCTGCTGGACGACGCCTGATGCCGCACACGTTCTATCTGGTTCCCAGCGGCGAAGGGGTCGGCCTCACCTCGCTGGCGCTGGGCCTGGTGCGGGCGCTGGACAACCGCGGGATCCGGGTGGCCTTCTTCAAGCCGATCGGGCAGCCGGTCGGGCACGACACCGGCCCCGAGCGTTCGACCCACTTCATCCGGCGGCTCAGCCCGCTGACCCCGGCGACGCCGATCTCGCTGGAGGAGGCCGAGCGGATGATCCTGGCCCGTCGCACCGACGACCTGCTCGAGCGGATCCTGCGCGACTTTCACGCCTCGGCCGGCGGCGCGGACGTGGTGGTGGTCGAAGGTCTGGTGCCCATGCGCGGCAGCCCCGGCGCCTCCGAGCTGAACCCCCAGCTGGTCCAGACCCTGAGCGCGCAGGTGATCCTCGCCGGATCGCTGGGGAACACGCCGCTGTCGGAGTTCGAGGCGCGGCTCGAGCTGTCGGCGGCCCACTACGGCGGCTTCGGCGGCGGGCGGGTGATCGGCTGCCTGGTGAACCGGGTGCCGCCGCGGCTCGCGGGCGACGTTCGGCGCGACGTCAAACCCGAGCTGAACGTGATCGGCGCGGTGCCCGAGAACCCCGAGCTCACCGCCTGCCGCACCGCCGACATCGCCCGCCACCTTGAGGCGGAGACCGTGCACGAAGGCGAGATCGCTACACGGCGGGTCAAGAAGGTGAGCGTGCTGGCCAACACCGTCCCGAACTTGCTGGGCGCGCTGACGGCCGGCTCGCTGCTGATCACGCCCGGCGATCGCAGCGACGTGCTGCTGGCGGTGGCAATGGCCGCCGCGAACAAGATCCCCCTCTCGGGCTTGATCCTGACGGGTGGCCTCGAGCCGCCGCCCGCGCTGGTCGATCTCTGCCGGCCGGCGCTGGAGACCGGACTGCCGATCCTGAAGGTGAAATGGCCGACCCTCGAGACCGCCACCCGCCTGGGCCAGATGAGCACCGAGGTCCCGGTGGACGACCTCGAGCGGGTCCAGCGGGCGATGGACTTCGTGGCGCAGCACATCGACGCCGACTGGCTGGCGCGGCACGCGCAGGTGCCGGTCGAGACGCGGATGTCGCCGGCCGCCTTCTGCTTCCGCCTCACCGAGCTGGCGCGCGCCGCCGACAAACGGATCGTGCTGCCCGAGGGGACCGAGCCACGGACGGTGCGGGCCGCGGCCATCTGCGCCGACCGCGGCATCGCCCGCTGCGTCCTGCTGGGCCACCCCGACGAGGTGAGACGGGTGGCGGCCGCGCAAGAGGTGGCGCTGCCCGCGGGCGTCGAGATCCTCGACCCGGCCGCGATGCGCGCCAATTACGTGAACCCGCTGGTCGAGATGCGCAAGCACAAGGGCCTGACCGCGCGCGCCGCAGCCGAGCTGCTGGAGGACAACGTCTGGCTGGGCACGGTGATGCTGGCGCTCGACGAGGTGGACGGGCTGGTCTCGGGCGCCGCGCACTCGACGGCCAACACCATCCGCCCGGCGCTGCAGATCATCAAGACGCGGCCGGGCGCCCAGGCGGTCTCGTCGATCTTCTTCATGTGCCTGCCCGAGCAGGTGCTGGTGTACGGCGACTGCGCGGTGATCCCCGATCCCGACGTCGAGACCCTGGCCGACATCGCCATCCAGAGCGCCGACAGCGCCGCGCAGTTCGGGATCGAGCCCCGGGTGGCGATGATCAGCTACTCCACCGGCGAGTCGGGCTCGGGCTCCGGCGTGGACAAGGTGCGGGAGGCGACGCGGCTGGCCCACCAGCGGCGCCCCGACCTGCTCATCGACGGCCCGCTGCAGTACGACGCCGCCGCCATCGCCGAGGTGGCCGCCAGCAAGGCCCCCGGCAGCCCGGTGGCTGGCCGCGCCACGGTGTTCGTGTTCCCCGATCTCAACACCGGCAACACGACCTACAAGGCGGTGCAACGCAGCGCTCACGTCATCAGCATCGGCCCCATGCTGCAGGGGATGCGCCGCCCCGTGAACGATCTGTCGCGCGGCGCGCTGGTCGAGGACATCGTCTACACCGTCGCCCTGACGGCCATCCAGGCCGAGCAGCCCTGAGCCGGGGTCACGGAGCCGGGCACCTGGGCGACGACGGAGCGGGCTTGTCGTTGGGAACGATGACCGCCACCACCGCGCCGGCGTCGCTGAGCGCCTGGTCCGTCGGGGCCATCGCCGCGACGACGGTGCTCGACCGCATGGCGTTCGCCACCGTCTCGCAGCTCGAGGCGCTCGCCTCCGCCCGCTGAACGTGTCCGGTCTTCCACAGCGCGCCGCCCTGGAACCTGTAGCTCCGGGCGAGGTCGTTGAAATGATCCGCGCGCTGCTGCGCTTCCTCGGCCGTCTCGGGCTGCCCGGCGCGGGCCACGAGCGGCGCCCCGGCCAGGAATCCACCGAGCACCAAGGCTCCGAGCGACCAGGTCCGGCTTCTATTGGCTTTCATCACGCACATCCTTTCGAGCGGCCGAGCCCGAGCTCGAGAGCGATTTGAGGGCTCGCCTCCGGGATCGAATCTGGAGGTCCGATTGCGATCGGCAAGAGCGCCGGATCGACTCGACCGCAGCCACCGCCAGCCGGACCGTGCGCCTACACGGAGACCGCCGGCCGGGACGCCGGCTTCGGGGCCTTGCGGCGCAGCTCGTTGAGCGCGGCGTTGAGGACGATGGCGGACAGGCTGCCCATCGTGATTCCGCTCTCGCCCACGATGCGGACCCAGTCGGGGAACTTGGCGTAGAAGCCCGGGACGGCGATCGGGATGAGACCCAGCGCCAGGCTGACCGCGATGACCAGCGCGTTGTAGTTGTCCTCGAAGTCGAGGCGGCTCAGGGTCTTGATGCCGCTCGCGGCGACGCTGCCGAACATCACCAGCCCGGCCCCGCCCAGGACCGGCGTCGGGATCGCCGCCACGATCGCGGCCAGCTTGGGCAGCAGCCCGAGCAGCATCAGGATCACCCCGGCGCTGGCGACCACGTAGCGGCTCTTGACCCCGGTCAGCGCCACCAGCCCGACGTTCTGCGCGTAGGCGGTGTACGGGAACGCGTTGAACACGCCGCCCAGCAACGTCGAGAGCCCGTCGGCGCGCAGGCCGGCCGTCAGCGTCTCGGGTGTGATCGGCCGGTCGACGATCTCGCCCACCGCCACGATGTCGCCGGTCGTCTCGGTCATGACGACCAGCATCACCAGCGTCATGGACGCCACGCTGGCCAGATTCAGCGACGGCCAGCCGAAGTGAAACGGCGTCGTCAGACCCACCCAGGAGGCTCTGGAGACCCCGGAGAAGTCCGTCATCCCGAGCGGGACGGCCAGCAGCGTGCCGCAAACCAGGCCCAGCAGCACCGCCAGCCGCGCCCAGTATCCCGTGAGCAAGCGGTAGATGGCGACCACGATGGTCAACACCGCCGCCGCGAGCCCGACGATGTGCGGCGAGCCGAACTTGGGCGCGGTCGGCAGGCCACCGCCGCTCCAGCGGACCGCGACCGGGAGCAACGAGACACCGATGATCGTGATGATGGTGCCGGTGACCAGCGGCGGAAAGAAGCGCAGGAGGCGGCTGAAGTAGGGGCTCACGAAGAAGGTCAGCGCGCCGGCGACGATGACCGCGCCGTAGATCGCGGTGACCCCGTGCGACTTGCCGATCAGGATCATGGGCGCGACGGCGGCGAACGTGCAGCCCTGCACGATGGGGAGCCGGCAGCCCACCTTCCAGATCCCGATCGTCTGGATCAACGTCGCGATCCCGCAGGTGAAGAGGTCGGCGTTGATCAGATAGATGAGCTGCTCGTGCGAAAGCCCCAGCGCCCCGCCGATGATGAGAGGCACCGCCACGGCTCCGGCGTACATCGCGAGCACATGTTGCAGCCCGTAAACGAACAGCTGCGGGGCAGGCAATCGCTGGTCGACCGGGTGAACAGGCGGCGCGCTCATCCGGGAGACTCTATCGACCGGCTTGTTAACGAATGGTCGATTTTGCGGGAATTGTGGCCGATTGTTTCGAGAAGGCGAAGCCTCAGCCGCCGGCCAGCATGGCGCGGCTGATCTCATTGTGGCGTTCGATGAGAGGGGGCAGGTCGGCGGTCAAAAGCTGACCTTCGGCCACCACGACCCGTCCGTCGATCACCGACAGCCAGGCGCGGGCGGGCGAGGTGGTGACCAGCGCGGCCACCGGATCGCCGAGCGCGCCCGCCGCCTCGAGGCCATCCACCCGGAAGGCGACCAGATCGGCGGCCCTACCGGGCACCAGCGCACCGATGTCGTCGCGGCCCAGGATGGCGGCACCGCCGAGGGTCGCCAGCTCCAGCGCCTCGCGCGCCGAGAAGCGCGCCGCGCTGGACACGAACCCGGGCCAGCCCACCCGTTGCAGGAGCATGGCCTGCCGCGCCTCGCCCAGAAGATGGTTCCCGTCGTTGCTGGCCGATCCGTCGACGCCCAGGCCCACCGCGACCCCGGCATCGCGCATGCCGCGCACCGGCGCGATCCCCGAGGCCAGAATCATGTTGCTCGAGGGGCAGTGGCAAACGCCGCTGCCCGAGCGCGCCATCCGGCCGATCTCGGCCTGGTCGGGAAAAACCATGTGCGCGTACCAGACGTCGGGGCCGGACCAGCCGAGCGACTCGGCGTAGGCCACCGGGCGCATGCCGAAGCGGGCCAGGCAGAAGTCGGTCTCGTCGGCCGTCTCGGCCAGGTGAGTGTGCAGGCGAACCTCCGGGTGGCAGCGGGCCAGCCGGGCGGTCTCGCGCATCAGCGCCGGCGTCACCGAGAACGGCGAGCACGGAGCCAGCCCCAGGCGCAGCATCGATCCCGGCGCGGGGTCGTGAAACGCCGCGATCAAACGCTCGGCGTCGGCCAGCACCGCGTCCTCGCGCTCGACCAGGTCGTCGGGCGGCAGGCCCCCGGCGCTGGCCCCCAGGCTCATCGCGCCCCGGGTCGGGTGAAAGCGAACGCCCAGCCCGCGGGCCGCCTCGATCGTGTCGTCCAGGCGCGTGCCGTTCGGGAACAGGTACAGGTGATCGGCGACGGTGGTGGCTCCCGAGAGCATCAGCTCGGCCAGACCGATCGTGGCGCTGACGCGCGCCCCCTCGGGCGTGAGCCGCCCCCAGATCGGGTAGAGGCGCCGCAGCCAATCGAAGAGGGCGAGCCCCCGCGAGGTGCCGACCGCGCGGGTCAGGGTCTGGTACAGGTGGTGGTGGCCGTTCACCAGACCGGGCAGCACCACCGTTCCGCGGGCGTCGATCCGCCGCACCTCGCCCTGCGGCTCCGGGTGGGCCTGCAGATGCGCGCGCACGCCCGCTTCATCGCCCACCGCCTCGATCGTCCGCCCCCGAACCAGCACCCCGCCGCGCGGGATCTCGCGGCGGGCGCCGTCCATGGTCACCACCACCTCGGCGTCGTGGACCCAGAGTCGAGACATCGCGCCCGCCATCACCGGACGAGACTACCTCACGCGCTGCATCCCGATCGCAGCCGAGGATCCGGCTGCTTCCTCGTGCTTTGGCAGGCTCCAGCGATTTCAGGCACGAATGTTTGCCTCCATTCGAATCAAGTTGCTCTGGGATCATCGCTCTGCCCGTTGCTGCAGTCGAGAGCGCTCGGACGCGACGCCCTGCCGGAAGAACGTCACGCCGAGGGCGAGCAGCCAGGCGGGCAGCGTCACGTTGTCGACGGCGGCGACCGCTGAGACGGCGGGGGTGACGTTCCTCAGGGCCGCGACGACGACGAGCGCTGCTGCGACGGCGCCCAGTGCGGCGAGGGCGCGCCGCCCCGAGCGCGCGTGCGCAACGGCCAGCGCGGCGAACCAGGTGGCGAGCGCGACCTCTCCGACCAATTCGCCGATGAGCTTGCCGAGCACCAGGTTCGACGTCGCGAACGCGCGCGCCAGCGTGTCGCGCGCCGCCGGGCCCGCCGTCGCCCAGGCGCGCGCGAGCTCCCACTCGAGCGTGGACCAGCGAAGGAGCCCCAGCGTCATGGCGGCCCCCGCCGTGACGGCGGCGGCGACGCCGACCGTGCGCACCCGCCGCCCGCCGCGCGCCAGCATGGCGCGCGACGCGAGGCCCGCGTAGACGATCGCGCCGGGGAGCGCCGCGTAGAGCAGCCACACCGCGCGCAGCGTGTCGCCGCCCTCGGCGAGCCGGGGCAGCACCTGCGCGGCGCCGCGCGCGAGCACGCGCGGGTAGTCGAAGAGCCGCGCCAGCACGCCGAAGAGAGCGACGAAGGCCAGGCTGCCCGTGACGAGCGCGGCGCCGCCGAGGCGAAGGCGCCGCGCTTCCGTGGTGGTGTAGAGGTCCATGGTAGGTCCAGCGCGCCCGTCACCACGAATAGCCCAGGCTGAGCGTCGGGATGAAGTACGTGTCCCAGACCTTGTGGCGGCTGTTGTCGTAGGCGCGGTCGCCGATCTGCACGGGGTCGTTGTTCGGGCCCTGCGGGCTCTCGAGGTAGTAGAGGGCACCGACGCGCGGCGCGACGTAGAGGCCCTTCCAGACCTTCCAGAGGTAGCCGAGCTCCAAGCCCGCCGCCAGCGAGTCGAGGTCCTTGTGGTTGCCCGTCGCGTCGTTCGTGACGCCCTGTTGCTTGATGTGGAACATGGCCTGGACGTAGAGGCCGTCGTCGGTGTGCCGGCCGATGAAGTAGGCGGCGTTGAACCCGATGATGTAGTTCACCCGCATCGAGAAGCCCTCGGGAACGCCGCCGAAGGCCTTGTTCGAGAGGAAGGTCGAGTAGCTGAGGCCGGCGCGGAAGGGCCCGTAGACAAGGCCGCCCTGCAGACCGGCCGACTGCTTCATGGCGATCATCAGGCCGGCGTCGACGTCCAGGAAGGCGCCCAGGTGGCGACGGGTCTTGGCGGGGGCGGCGGTCTGGTTCAGTCCCAACGTCGCGGCCGGCGCTTGGGCAGGGATCTCGGCGCGCGCGGCGCGTGGCGTGGCCAGGGCGGCGGCGAGAGCGAGGGCGGCGGCGGGGAAGGCGGTGACGAGCTTGAAGTTCATCGGGATCTCCTTGGTTTCGGCCGGTGCGACGGGCACCGAGGCTTCGAGGACCAGGAATACGCGTCCATGCCGGATCCCACAGTGGCCGGGGACGACAGCTTCGTGTCCGCGCGCGACAATCGACGGGCGGCCCCGGACACGGGGTGGTAGCGTGGGCCCTTGGCCCGCCCGGACACCATCAGCTCGGTCGTCCCGTTCCTCGTCGCGACGGCGGCGACGATGGAGGGCGTCGACGTCGGCAAGGCGCTCGCCGGCGTGAAGGCCAACCTCGCGGGGCCGCCACGGCCCGACGAGCACGCCCCCCTCTCGACGTACCTCGATGTCTGGCGCCGGGTCATGGCCGCGGTGGGCGACGAGGCGTTCCCGCTGCGCGCGTCGAACGCCTTCAAGCTCGAGGACCACGAGCTCTTCGGCTTCCTGGCCATCAGCTGCGGCACCCTCGGCGAGGCGTACGAGCGCACCGCGAAGTACCGCGAGCTCTACGCCACCGGTGCGCGCTGGGAGCTGCAGACCGACGACGCCGCGACGCGCGTCATCTGGTACCCGTGGACGGGCGACCTCGCCGATGGCGGCTTTCGCGCCGCCATGGAGTACGCGGTCGTCGACATGGACAACGCGATCCGCCGCCTCGGCCGCGGCGAGCCGCGCCCGATGGCGGTGGTTCTTCGCCACGCGGCGCCCGCGACGACGGCGCCCTTCACCGCCCAGTACGGGGTGACGCCCACCTGGGACGGCCCGCTCTACGAGCTGCGCTATCCACCGCGCACGCACGAGCTGCCCGTCGCGTCGTTCAACTCGCGCCTGCGCGACTACTTCGACGAAGAGTGCCGGCGCCAGCTCGACGCGCTCGGCGGCGGCGCGCGCGTCGTCGACCAGGTCCGCAAAGCGCTCATCCGCGCCATGGACGGCGGCGACGCGACGATGGAGGGCGTCGCCAAGAAGCTGGGCCTGAGCGCGCGCAGCCTCCAGCGCCGCCTGGCCGACGAGGACGCGCGCTTCGCCGACGTCCTCTCCGACGTGCGGGCCGAGTTCGCGAAGCGCTACCTCACGCGCGGCACGCTTTCGGCCAGCGAGGTCGCCTACCTGGTGGGTTTCACCGAGCCGCCCGCCTTCTTCAAGGCGTTCAAACGTTGGACGGGCATGACGCCCGGCGAGTTCCTCTCCTCGCGCGCGGGCTAGATTCTCCGAGGCGAGACCTGATGCCGGGGACGATGATCATCACGGGGGGAGGCCGCGGGATCGGAGCAGCCACGGCGCGGTTGGCCGCGGCGCGCGGCTATGCGATCGCCGTGAATTATGCGCACGACGAACGGGCGGCCGATGCCGTCACGGCCGAGATCCGGGCGTCCGGCGGCGCCGCGATCGCCATCCAAGCCGATGTCAGTCGAGAAGCGGACGTCGAACGCCTGTTTCGCCAGGCCGCTCGCGAGCTGGGGCCCCTGTCCGTGCTGGTCAACAACGCCGGGATCGTCGACCGCCAGGCGCGCGTGGACGAGATCCACGAAGCTCGCCTGCAGCGGATGTTGGCGGTCAATGTCGTCGGCAGCTTCCTGTGCGCCGCCGCGGCGGTCCGGTCGATGTCGACACGGCATGGAGGCCGGGGGGGCAACATCGTGAACGTCTCGTCGGCGGCCGCCAAGTACGGATCGCCCGGCGAGTACGTGGACTACGCGGCGTCGAAGGCCGCCATCGACACACTCACGATCGGCCTCGCGCGCGAAGTCGCCGCCGAATCGATCCGCGTGAACGCGGTGCGTCCCGGGATCATCGACACCGAGATCCATGCGCAGAGCGGTGACCCGGGCCGCGCGCAGCGGCTGGCCCCGGCCCTTCCGATGGGCCGGCCGGGTACGGCGCAAGAGGTGGCCAACGCCATCCTCTGGCTGGTGTCGGACGAGGCCGCGTATTGCACCGGCACGATCCTCGACGTGGCCGGCGGCCGCTGACGAGTACCGGGATCGCGGTGATATTCGAAAAGAGGGAGACGGTGGCTCGAACCATGTTCGTGAACCGAGGGGCCGGCTACGGCCCCGGGGCGAGCCCCGCGCAGCGGGCATGGCTGACGGCCGGCGTGGTGTTGCTCTTGTAGGCGCCGGTGGCCACGCAGGTCATCACCGCGCCGCTGGTCATGTCGGTCGCCTGGAAAGCGTTGGCGGCGGTGGGCGTCCAGTCGAGCGCCGCGCCGCCGCCCAGCGTGTAGCGCGCGATCTGCGGCGGCACCGACGGATCCAGGTCGCTGCTGGCGACCAGGCTGGCGAGCACGTCGTCGCCGATGGCCTGCAGGTGCACCGCGACCGTCACGTGATCGGGCAGGGCGGGCAGGCTGCCCGTGCTCGGGAACTCGCGCGTCAGGTGCGTCTGATACGTGGTGGGATCGGCGGCGTTCTGGATGAGCAGGCCGGGAAGCTGGTTGCTCGCGGCCAGGAGAGCGGTCTGCCAAAAGAGGACCAGCGGGTTGCCGCCCCCGTCGTAGATGCAGTCGCGGATGAGCCACAGATCGGGGTCGGGCGAGCTCTCCTCCAGCGGCAGCGCGCCGGGGAAGGCTCCGGCCGGGTCGGTGTTGCCACTGGCGTAGATCACCTGCTCGTTCTGGTAGGCGGTCAGCTCGACCCAGGCGCGGCGGTCGGGCGTCGCGCCGCTGGGCCAGTTGTGCCCCGACGCGCCGACGTTGTCCAAGGTCAGCTGCAGGCGCCGGGTGACCGGGTTCAGGCAAAGCGACTCCTGGAGGGCCGTATCTAGAAACCCCTGCGCGGCGATCTGTTGGGCCTGGTTCTGCGGCAGCGATTCGGCGCCGCTGCCCGGCGCAGGAAAGGGGGCGGTGGCCAGATCGACGGCGGCCAGAGTGTGGTCGTGCACGCGTCGCATCTTGAAGGGGGGCGTCTCCGCCGCTTCCCCGTCACTCGCAGCCATGTGGCACTGGGCGCAGCTTTGACCGTTGGGCGTCTGTGAGAGCAGGGTCGCCTTCCACTCCGCGAACGTCCGCTCGACGTGCGCGCCCTGCAGGTTGACGATGTCGTGGCAGCTCCCGCAGGCCTGGGCCGATTCGTTCGTGGACCCGTCCAGGAATCGCGAATAGGCAGCCCCGTGCGGAACCCCGGCGACGGGATCGCCGAAGGGCCCGTACAGGGTGCCATTCGTCTCGAGCGCCAGCGGGGCGTTGTGCGTGTCGGTCACCTCGGTGATCGAATGGCAGAGGTAGCAGGTGACACCACGGAGAGAGGCCGGCAGCGCGTCCAGGTTGGTGCCGTCGGTCATCCCGGTGCGCACGGCCATCGGCGCGTGGCAGTTCACGCAGAACGTGCCCAGCGTGTTGTTGCTCTCCCGCTGCGCGCGCGCGTTCATCGCACGGAACACCGGATCGTCCGTGGCATAGGCGTGCATGCTCCCCGCCCATTGCTGGTATTGCCCCGGGTGGCAAGTCTGGCACGTCGCCGAGTCCATCACCGCGCTGGCGGGCAGGTGCGCGGTGGGCGAAGAGCCGCCGCACGCGGCCACGCCGCAGAGCAGCGCCGCAACGAGCCCGCGCGCGATTCGCGCCCCGACGGGACGGCCGGCCATCTGCGGGCAAGTATGTTCCGGAGGCCGCCGCATGTCACAACCGCCGCCGGCGCCACGCGTCCGGCAGGCAACTCTAGGGCCTCTTCCTCGCGTGGCTGATGAGCGCGGTTCGTGACCTGAGGTTGGCGGGCGTTCTCCGTCCGCCTGTCGATCCGTGAGGTTATGTTCGGAGACATCGACGGAGATGGAACCGAAGAAGCGATTCTCTTGATCGACTCGACCGGGGCGACGGGGCCTGCGATCGGTTTCGGTCGGGAACTGGCCGCAGGGTTGAAATTCCACTGACATTGCGAATACTTCTGGCGGGAGGGGCTCCACGGGAGGGACGGAGAGAAATTCTCGCGACAGCGGGGCCTCGTTGGTGGCACTCTCGCGGCCAAACCTTGGGATCCTTCCGTGGGTCGGAGATGTCGATCCTGCCACTGCCTCTCAAATTGCTCGCCGCGGCAGCTGCCACGCTCCCACTCTTCGGGTGCGGATCCGCGACCCTGAACAAGGGCACCGGTGGCACGAGCGGCATGGCGGGCTCGGCGGTCGTCAGCATGAGCGGCGCGGCAGGAACCGCGGGCAACATCGGCGCGGCCGGCACTTCCGGTGGTGCCGGCACGGGTCCGGGTAGCCCAGGCGGAGATGGATCCGGCGGTGCTCCGGCCTGCGTGCTCGACCAGACGAACATCGACATGTGCAACCTTCAGTGACGGCGAGGATTGAAGATGAAGATAAAGATGTACGTGGTCGATCTGGAGATTCCTCGCGCAATCAAGCGCCGGCTGATTTGGGTGGGAGTACCGGCCCTCGCCCTCGTCGGTGTCGCCGCCGTTGCATTGGCGGCGGTGCCGAAGACTTGGATGAAAAACGAGCCGCTCACCTCTGTCGATCTGAACGCCAACTTCTCGGCCCTCGATCAGCGCCTTTCTGCGGTCGAAACGAAGGTCGGCGCGATGCCTGCCGGCACCATTCTGGCGTTTGCCGGTTCGACATGTCCTCAAGGCACCGTCGCCGCTGATGGATCAACGGTGCAACGCGACGGGACGTACGCTGCACTCTTCGCTGCAATCGGTACAACGTATGGATCAACGGGGTCCACGAACTTCGTCCTGCCGAATGCTCGAGGAGTATTTCTCCGAGGCGTTGGCACTCAGCTCGTCGGCACCAGATCGTACACTGGCACCGCTGGTTCGTCGCAGATGGACGCCACTGCGACGAACGGACTCACCGTATCATCGACGTCGACCGGCGGCTTCAATGACTATGAGAATGGTTCCGGAAGTACGGCGGGCTGTATGGTGACCGTGAGCGGCGCGGCCTACCAGAATGTCGCGGTCAACATCACAACCTCGACAACACTAGGGCCCGGTGATTCAGAAACGCGCCCAGCCAACATCGCGGTCCTCTACTGCATCTCGTACTAATTCCTGTTCAGCCAGGGCCCCGTGGCTGACGGATCGGGCTGGCCGCCTCCGGCGAGGCGGATGCCCTTGCAGTTGCTCTCACCAGGTCCAGTAGGCGGGACCCCCTACTCGAATTATCGAAACGGGATGTGGGTGCCCGTCGAGGCGGTCATCGGGTAGGCCCAAGGCACCTGTGTGGCGTTCCTCGCGCCCTGTCGCAACGCCGTGGCCATGGGGAGCGCCGTCCTGCCGCGACCGACGCGACGTTCGGACGCGGCCGCCTATGTGACTCGAACCACGGTGATAGCGTCCTGGTTCGCCACAGCGAACATTCGTTCGGTCGGGTGGACTGCAACAGGGGGGATCTGTTCCAGGTGATGAATAATGCTGGACCTCTGCTTGCCCGTCGCGAGGTGCGGCCACTCTCCGACGACAGCTCCATCGGAGATCTGGATGAGCGTGGGATGCTCGAACAGGGAGAGCACCAGGTTCTCGTCCAGCCGATGCAGGGTTCCCGCTGGCTTCTCGAGCGTGAGCTTGCGCGGGCTGTCAGACGGGATCGGATCGAAGACGACGAGGCGATTTGGCCTCTTCTCGTCCTCCGCGTTTTCATCTCCCGTCCCTATGACGAGCCGCCGATCGTCCAGGAAGGACAGAGCCGCGACCTCGTCGTCCACTTTGAGCTCGATCTGCGATTTATCGAGCAGTCGTGGATCGTCGAGCACTGTCCGAAGGTCCCAGAGGGACGCCACGTCGAACGGGTGCCACACCCAGCCCGCCGACGCCAACCAGGTTCCCCCGGGGCTCGGTCGCAAGCGAGAATGAAACACGTCCGACGGCTTGCGCGAAGGATGGTCCGTCAGACATCGACCGGACTCCGCCAGTTCGATGTCGAGTCGGCAATACTCCCGTGGACAGTGGGCCAGTCCCTCGGAACCGTCCGGGAGTGGGACGAAAGCGATCGGATACTCATAGGCGTCCGCGCAATAGAAGCTGCGGTTGAGCTCTCGCACCAGGTGGTGATCTGCCGTTCGAATAAGGAGGCCCTTCGTGCCGAGCTTTTCGTATATGGCGACCAGTGCGCCAGAGCCTGACACCACGGCCGCATCAAAGCGGTAGGTCCAGTTGATCCCGCCGCTCTTCTTGGTCCCATCAAGCTCGTAGCGGGCGCCCCCGGCAACCCAGTCCACCAGGCTCGACTCTTCCCAGGCCAGGGACTTCACTCCCTTGGCTGGAAGGACGATTTCTTCGGAATGCAGAGTCATGAGCGTGCCGCTGCGACGATACTGCGAGTCTGCCTGCGCGGCGAGGGACCTGGTATGGCAACGCTACAGCGGCCTGGCCGCGCCGTCCCTGATCCCGAGGTGCCAGCAGTGCGGCGCCCGCTGATATGCTCAGAGTGCGAACATGGCAGTTCCGGAGATCGATCTCGACCTTTCCCTCCCGCCCGGCGAGCGCTGGCGGGGCCTGGCTGCTCATGCCGACGCTGCCGGGCGGTTGCTCGACTGCTACCTCCGCGATCTGAGCCAGCTCGGCGCGTTCGCGCCCCTGATCGAGTCGTACGCCGACGCGTTTGTCGGGCCGGAGCATCGCGCCGAGGTCGCCTCGATCGCGCACATCGTCGGACGGCCAGAGCGCGACGTGCTGCTCGGCAGCCTTTACTACGACGCCTTCCGGCAGCTCATCGGCTGCACCGCGTTTGCGTGCGACGGACCCGACGGGCCGATTCACGCGCGCAATCTCGATTGGTGGACCGAGGACAAGATGCTGGCCCGGTTGACCTGCCTCGTGAATGCGCACGGCGGGAACGCCATCGGTCCCTACCAGATGGTGAGCTGGCCTGGCTTCATTGGCGCACTGTCCGGTCTCGCTCCAGGGAGGTTCTCGGTGACCCTCAACGCGGCGATCAGCAACGAGCGGCCGTCCCTCGCGGCGCCTGTCGTCCTGGTGCTCCGCCGAGTGCTGGAGTCGTGTCGTGATTTTGGAGCGGCGGTGGATCTCCTCGAGCGCACGCCGATCGCCGCGGATTGCCTGCTACTGGTCGCTGGCACACGGCAGGGTGAGATGGCCGTGATCGAACGGACCTCCACCCGCGCGGCGGTCCGCGGTCCCGAGCGGGGCTTCGTCGCCGTGACCAACGACTACCGAAGCCTCGCCGCCGTCGGAAGCGCCAAGGTCGGCGACCGTCTTCAGGAGACGGCGTGTGCTCGTTTCGACCGGGCCGTCGCGCGGCTGAGCGAGGCTCTCCCGCAGAATCCGGCGGAGTGTCTGCAGATCCTCAGTGATCCCTCGGTGCGGATGTCGATCACCGTTCAGCAGATGGTGATGGTTCCCAGGACGGGCGAGCTCGCAGTCGAGATTCCGACGTAGCCATGAAGATCGTCACAGTTCGCGAGTTGGCCACCGGCCGCGTGCTCGATCGCGACGCGAGTCGCGATGGAGCTGCCCAGCGGTTGGCCTGATGACGCGGTTGTACTTGTTGCCGGCGACGAGGTGGAGTGGGTCCGGCCGGGCCTCGAACCAGTTACCCGGTCATCGCGCACCCGGAGACTCGAGCAATTCTTCGACGGAGAGCGCTGTCTGGTCCCATCGAAACGCGTTGCAACGGACGGTCGGACGCTTTGGCACGTCGTAGAAATCGCGATCGCGATTCACATCGGCGAGCGTCCATCGGACGAGTAGATGGCCGGCCACTTGGATTGTCGCAGCGGGGATGTAGCTGCTGCCGCCGCCTGGCGGCAGAGGCCCCGGGCCTTCCGGCATCGGGTATCCTGCTGGACGTCGTGAGTGGTGTTCCCGTGAAGGAGCTTTCATGCCCCGAATACGTCGCGGCCATGAATGGCCTAATGGCAGAGCTGATGCGCGCGCTCATGACGGCCGGCGATCCGGTGCTGGGCATGATTCAGCAGACCACGGTCGATCACGTCCCGGACGGTGACGCGGATCCCGAGGCCGCTGTGGGCGTCATGCGCTCGGTGGAGATCGCGACGACGTTCAACCTCAAGTTCGATGCCATCTTGACCACCGACGTGGATGCCTGGTCGGCGATGATGTACGAGGCGGCACAGCAGGCGCTGGCCGAGACAATGCCGCAGGTCTTCGAGGGGATGAAAGACGCGATCTCGAAGGGCGGGAACGTTGTGGACGCCAAGGGGCGGCCATTCGACTGGGACGTCTATCTCGACGCGCTGGACATGGTCGAGCTGGACTTCGACGACGAGGGAAAGCCGAAACTCCAGACCTTGGTCGTGCACCCGGACGTCCTCGAGCGCATCAAGAACCTTCCGTTCACGGACGAACAGAAGGCGCGAGGCGACGCCATCATCGCGAGGAAAAAGCTTGAGTTCGATGCTCGCCGCCGCGTTCGGAAACTGGGTTAGGCAGCTCCCCGAGCGCGGGTTCGACGAGAGCTTCATCTCGCTGCTCCGCGCGCACGGCTTCTACGACATCCACTTCCGCCATGGCCAGTTCGAGTTTGGGAAGGACTTCGTCGGGAAGCGCGACGAGGATGGGCACAAGGTGCAGTACGGCTTCCAGTCGAAAGCCGGCGACATCAACGGTTCTGACTGGGACGCCATCTACTCGCAGCTCGAGGAGCTGACGAGCGGCCAGAACGTGCCGGTCGGGTTCGACAAGACGCTGGCGCGCTGCTCGGTACTGGTGACCACAGGTCGGTTGAAGGGCAAGGCGTCGCTGTCCGCCAAGACCTTCGAGACCCGCGTCAAGGACCGGGGCGATGGCCGCTTCGAGGTCTGGGAGCAGGACACTCTGATGGAGATAGTCGAAGGCAGCGGTCGCTTCCCCGTGGCGCCTTCGCCGACGCTCACAACGCTCCTCGCCCACATCGAGGGTCCCGACTGTGGCGAGAGGAGCCTCGAATCCCAGCTCGCCGTGCTCGTTGACGCAGCCAAGGCGTCGACGTCGTCGCTTCATCGTGCCCTCGTCGACAACGCCATCTGCGCGGCGACGCTCGCCGAGAAGGGCCGGGGCATCCAGCAGCTCGCCGTAGCGCTCAATGGGGTCCGCATCGCGGCGACGCTCGCGCACAGCGACGCGGGCGAGGCCAAGCCGCTGCTGCGTATGGCCTTCGACTCGTACGTCGCCCAGGGCGAGCGCTGCTACAAGGCCTTGCTCACCGCTCCTGGCGACGAAAAGCACTGGCTGAAGTCGCTCCCGTCCTCGACCGGCCAGATGGTCATCTACCCCGTGCATTGCCTCAAGGTCTTGGAGTTCTCCGGCCTCGCGGCTCTCTGGAGCGCGGAGCAGGGGAACGAAGCCGAGGGGCAGCGCTGGGCCGACGTCTGCGGACAGGTCGTCGACGGTCAACGCGGGGCCTTCCATCCGGTCTCCGACCGATATGGGGCGTCGCTCGCGCCGCCCGTTCTAGCCCTCCACCGCTTCGGAAGAGCGGGCCAGGCTGAGCGCCTGCTGCGCGAGATCACAAAGTGGGTGTGTGACCGCTACGAAGGCGACGAGCCCGGTCTCGCAGGACCGTATTCGACGCCCACGGAGGAGACCCGAACGCTGCTCGGCGGTGCCTTCGAAGCGATCCCGCTGGTGCACCGCCGCGAGTCGCTTCTCGCCGTCGCGCTGGCCGACCTCGCCTACTGCCTCGCGTCCGGCCTCTACCCCGACATCGTCAACGACATGAAAGCAGTCGGCATCGTCCCGACGGCGATTCACGCGCTTGACCGTGCAGACGCGTACATCGTCGCGAAGCACGGCGCCACGAGGGCGTTGGTCAACATCGCTTACCCGGACGCGGTCGGGGCCACCCTCCTGCGCCATCATCAGCTCCAAGAGGGCGCACGCTCGCCCGAGACCATCGGCGGCGGCGTCGTAATGCTCGCGCTGGCCTGTGTCGCGCGGGACCGCCTGTTTAGTGACTGCTATGCGCGCGCTGCCTCAGGGCTTAAGACGTCGTAGGCCCGACGGATCATCGTCTGGCCTTCGAGCAGGTGCGGCCATATATGACGATATAGTTATCAGGTGGTGAAGCGTTCGAAGGCACGTCACAACCCCCGACAGCAGCTAATGCGCCTAGCCCAGGCACTCAGAGAGAGGGTAAAGCCGATCGCCAGCGGTGGGCTCGCTTGGGGAAGGCACAATTGAGATATCATGTCACCCATTCTCGCTAGTTACCGCACAAAGCGGAACCTGAGGAGACGCAAACGATGAAGAGAATCGGGCTCATCATGATGGCACTGTTCGGGTGTCAGACGAACCAGCCCAGATCAGCGACGCAAGAACCGCCCAAACCTGCCGTAGTTCAAGAAGTTCCCGAGAAGGTCGTTCCGGTCACAGGCTGGCGCAACCTAAGATGGGGAGACACCAGCAAGCAAGTGGCTGCGAAGTCCAAAGGGGGACGCTTAGTCTGCGGC
>Ga0335083_10001646_pt1 | contig 30481 bp, 30 predicted proteins | sample Lox_Sample_42_FD_206716 | JGI IMG/M metagenome (GOLD analysis project Ga0335083, IMG submission 206716) | Soil microbial communities from Loxahatchee National Wildlife Refuge, Florida, United States - Lox_Sample_4.2 | ecosystem: Environmental > Terrestrial > Soil > Wetlands | place: USA...
TTATCAGGGGGGTGCCGCGGCGCTGTGTCTGCTGTGGCTGGGCAGCGCGGCCGACGCCGCGCAGTTGCGTGGCGCGCGCCTCACGGCGGACGGGGACTCCGCCCAGCTGACCCTCGATCTGGATGAGACCGTCGCACCCAAGCTCTTCAGCCTCGAGAACCCCGCGCGCATCGTCATCGACCTGCGCGGCACGCAGCGTGCGGCGGGCGTGCGTGCGCCGGCGCCAGCCGGGCCGGTGACGGCCGTACGCCTGGGACCGCAGCCCGGAGGCACACTGCGCATCGTGCTCGAGGTGAAAGCCGCGCTCGCATCCCGGACCAGCTGGACCGGCGGCGCGCGCCCGCAGCTGCTGGTGAGCCTCGGTACGGGGGCAGCGGCGCCGCCGGCCGCCGCGCAGCCGGTACGTGCGGCGCACGCCCCCGACGATGGCGACCGCGACGTGATCGTGGCGGTGGATGCCGGCCACGGCGGCCAGGATCCCGGCGCCATCGGCCACGGCGGCACGCGCGAGAAGGACGTGACGCTCGCGATCGCGCGCGCGCTCAGCGAGCGCATCAACGCCGAGCCGGGCATGCGCGCCGTGCTCACCCGCGACCACGACGAGTTCCTCGAGCTGCGCGAGCGCATCCGCCGGGCGCGCGTGGCCCGCGCAGACATGTTCATCTCCGTGCACGCCGACTCCATCGCCGACCGAACCATCTCGGGCGCATCCGTATACGTGCTGTCGGTGCATGGCGCCTCGAACGAGGCGGCGCGCTGGCTGGCCGAGCGCGAGAACGCCGCCGACCTCATGGGCGGGGTGCGGCTCGATGACAAGGGCGCGCTCGCCCCGGTGCTGCTCGATGCGACCCAGAGTGAGATCATCGGTGTGAGCGCCACGGCCGCCGAGCGCGTAGTGAGCGCACTCGAGAGCGTCGGCGAGCTGCGCAAGGCCCAGGTGCAGCACGCCGGCTTCGTGGTGCTGAAGTCCCCCGACATCCCCTCCATGCTGGTCGAGACCGCCTACATCTCCAACCCGGAGGAAGAGCGGCGACTGCGCAGCACGAGCCAGCAGGCGCGCCTCGCGGAGGCGATCGCCACCGGCGTGCGCAGCTTCTTCGTGCAGAACCCGCCCGACGGCACCCGCTTCAAGCAACAGCGGCGCGACACCCTCGCAAGCGCCGGCTCGGGCGCTCCCGCCACCCCCTGAAGCGCGGGCGCGCCGCCACCGGCGGCGTGATTCGCCTGTAGACTTGCGGCCCTCTATGGGCATCCGCGTACTCTCCGGCGAGCTCGTCGACCAGATTGCCGCCGGCGAGGTGATCGAGCGGCCGGCCTCGGTCGTCAAGGAGCTGGTCGAGAACAGCCTGGACGCCGGGGCCACCCGCATCGAGATCGACATCGAGCGCGGCGGCGTCGGCCTGATACGCGTGCGCGATGACGGCCGCGGCATAGCCGCCGGGGAGCTCGCCCTCGCGCTCGCGCGCCACGCGACCAGCAAGATTGCTTCCCTCGAGGATCTCGAGGCGGTGAGCACGCTCGGCTTTCGCGGCGAGGCGCTGCCTTCCATCGGCTCGGTGGCGCGCCTGCGCATCGCCTCGCGGCCGCGCGAGGCCGCTGCCGGCGCGGAGGTCACTTGCGAGGGCGGCACCACGAGCGAGGTGCGGCCCGCGGCGCTGCCGCCCGGCACCCTCATCGAGGTACGCGACCTGTTCTTCAACGTCCCGGCGCGGCGCAAGTTCGTGCGCAGCGATGCGACGGAGACCGGCCACATCGCCACGCTCACCGAGCGCCTCGCGCTGTCGCGCTTCGACGTGGGCCTGAGGCTGCGCAGCGGCACGCGGGTGCTCCTGGAGGCCGCCGCGGTCGGCGCCGCGGGCGAGGAGCGCGAGCGGCTGCGCCAGGTGCTCGGCGAGGAGTTCACCGCCTCGGCCCTGCCGGTGCGCCATGCCGCCGGTCCCGTGCTGCTGTCGGGCTGGCTCGGGCTGCCGACGCACTCGCGCGCCCAGGCGGACCAGCAGTTCTGGTTCGTCAACGGGCGCAGCGTGCGCGACAAGCTGCTGATGAACGCCGTGCGTCTTGCATATCGCGACGTCCTGTATCACGGCCGTCATGCAGCCTACGTGCTCTACCTGACTCTCGATCCGAAGCTCGTCGACGTGAACGCGCACCCCGCCAAACTCGAGGTGCGCTTCCGGGACGGCCGCCAGGTCCACGAGTTCATCTTCCGCGCCCTGGAACGCGCCCTCGCCGCCACGCGACCCGAGGCGGGCGCCGCGGGGGCGGTGTTCCTGCCGCTCGCCGCGGCGGCCGGGGAGCAGGCTGGCCTGTCCCGGGCACCGTACGCCGCGCCGCTGCCGCTGTACCAGGCGCAACGCGACCCGTGGCGCCTCGCGGCGGCCGTCGCCGAGGAACCCGCGAGCGATCCGGTGGCATCGGAGCAGGTGCCGGCGGCGGGCGCCGCCGGCTCCCTCGGCACCGCGCTCGCGCAGCTGCACGGGGTGTACATCCTGGCGCAGAGCCCGCAGGGTCTGGTGCTGGTGGACATGCATGCCGCGCACGAGCGGGTGCTGTACGAGCAGCTGAAGGCGCAGCGCGAGCGCGACGGCATCGCCTCCCAGCACCTGCTCGAGCCGATCGTCATCGAGCTCAAGCCCCACGAGCTCTCGCAGCTCATGGAGCAGCGCGCCCAGTGGCAGGCCGCGGGCTTCGAGATCGATGCGCTCGGACCCACGCGGCTCGCGCTACGGCGGGTGCCCGCGCTGCTCGCGGCACGCGAGATCGGCGCGGTGGTGAGAGCGCTCGTCGCGGACCTCGCCCTTGGCGCCCGCACGCATCATCTGGAGGCAGCCGCGGACCGCTTCCTCGGCACGCTCGCCTGCCGCAGTGCGATCCATGCACGGCGCCGCCTGACGCTCGAGGAGATGGACGCGCTGCTGCGGCAGATGGAGGCGACCGAGCGGGCCAACCAGTGCAACCACGGCCGCCCGACCTGGACGCGACTGACACTGCAGCAGCTCGACCAGCTGTTCCTGCGGGGACGCTGAGGATGGCCGAGGCGGCTCAGAGGCTGCCGGTGCTGGTGCTCACCGGACCGACCGGCACCGGCAAGAGTGACTGGGCGATCGCGCTCGCCGGGGAGGCGCCGGTGGAGATCATCAGTGTCGATTCGGCACTGGTGTACCGGGGGCTGGACATCGGCACGGCCAAGCCGTCCGCGGCGCAGCGCGAGCGCATCCCCCACCACCTGATCGACATCTGCGACCCCGCCGAGAGGTACTCGGCCGGACGCTTCGTCCAAGATGCACTGCAAAACATCCGCGAAGTCCAGGGCCGCGGCTGCGTGCCGCTGCTCGCGGGCGGCACGATGCTCTACCTGCGCTCGCTCCTGACGGGCATCGCGCCCCTGCCGCTGGCCGCGCCCGCGCTGCGGGCTGAGCTCGATGCGCGCGCGGCCCGCGAGGGCTGGCCGGCGCTGCACCGCGAGCTCGCCCGGGTCGACCCCGTCGCCGCCGCACGCATCGCGCCGGCCGACGCGCAGCGTATTCAGCGCGCGCTCGAGGTTTACTTAACGACCGGGGAACCGATCTCGCAGCTGCAGCGCGCCACCGTGAGTCCCCTCGGGGCGGCGCCGCTTGCCCTGTGGGGGCTGGCACCGGCCGAACGCTCCGTGCTGCACGCGCGGCTCGAGCAGCGCTTCGCAGCGATGATGGCAGCCGGGTTCCTGGAAGAGGTACGGCAGCTGCACCGCCGCGGCGATCTCACCGCCCTGCACCCGGCGATGCGCGCGGTCGGCTACCGGCAGCTGTGGGCGCACCTGGATGGGGCATACGATCTGGCAGAAGCGGTCAGGCGTGGGGTTGCCGCGACGCGCCAACTGGCCAAGCGCCAGCTGACGTGGTTGCGTTCCATGCCGGGCGTGGAATGGGTCGACCCGCAGCAGGTCCCGCTCGTGTCGTGGATCCGAGACACGCGTGCGCGGCTGGCCCCGTTTGGGCTTTGACGGAAGACGCATGTTAATATGAACACGTCGGTGCCCCGCCTTTTGTGGGGCACAACCAGCTTGCATTGCGACTGCGGGGAACATGGAGCGTTCGGCCGCGGTCCCAATTGTCCGTGCCGAACAACTCGAAGCGAAAAAACAAGGAGAACACGATGGCCAAAGGCCAATCCCTGCAAGACCCCTTCCTCAACGCCTTGCGCAAGGAGCGGGTGCCGGTATCGATCTACCTCGTCAACGGTATCAAGTTGCAAGGCCAGATCGACTCCTTTGACCAGTTCGTCGTGCTCCTGAAGAACAGTGTCAGTCAGATGGTCTACAAGCACGCGATCTCGACCGTCGTGCCGGCGCGCAACGTGCGCCTCACGGCCGAGGAGGGCGGTGCCGCACCCGAGGCGCCGGCCGAGTAACCATGCCCCCCGCCAGCGGTAACCTGAGTGTTCGAACGACCCAGGACGGGTGAGCGCGCCGTACTCGTGCGCCTGGGGCTCGGTGGCCCCGTCGATCCGGAGGACCTGCAGGAATTCAACCAGCTGGCCGTCTCGGCCGGCGCGCTGCCCGTGGCGACGGTCACCGGGCGGCGCGAGCGCCCCGACCCGCGCTACTTCCTCGGCAGCGGCAAGGCCGAAGAGCTGAAGAACCTCGCCCGCGAGAGCGCGGCGGACGTGATCCTCGTCGACCACGCCCTCTCGCCAAGTCAGGAGCGCAACCTCGAGAAGCTCATCGAGCGGCGCGTCCTCGACCGCAACGGGCTGATCCTCGACATCTTCGCGCAGCGTGCCCGCAGCTTCGAGGGCAAGCTCGAAGTCGAGCTGGCGCAGCTCAGGCACATCTCCAGCCGCCTGGTGCGCGGCTGGACGCACCTCGAGCGCCAGAAGGGCGGCATCGGTCTGCGCGGCCCGGGCGAGACGCAGCTCGAGAGCGACCGGCGCATCATCGGTCAGCGGGTGCGCGTCCTCAGCAAGCGCCTGGAGAAGCTGCGCCAGCAGCGCGAGACCGGGCGGCAGATGCGCGCGGAGATCCCGGTGCCCTCGGTCGCCCTGGTTGGCTATACCAACGCCGGCAAGTCGACGCTGTTCCGTGCGCTCACCGGCGCCGATGCCTACGTGGCGGACCAGCTGTTCGCCACGCTCGATCCGACCGTGCGGCGCATGCTGCTGCCGGGCGGTACCGCGGTAGTCGTGGCCGACACCGTCGGCTTCATCCGCGAGCTGCCGCACGAGCTGGTGGCGGCCTTCCAGTCGACGCTCACCGAGGCGCGCGCGGCTACCCTGCTGCTGCACGTCGTGGATGCCAGCAACCCGCGCCGCGCCGAGCAGATCGGCTCGGTCGATGAGGTGCTGGAGGAGATCGGCGCGCGCGCCATCCCGCAGCTGCTCGTCTACAACAAGATCGACCGTCTCGAGGGCAGCGCGCGCATCGAGCGCGACGCCGACGGCCGCGCGCAGGCGGTATGGATCTCGGCGCAGCAGGGCAGCGGGCTCGAGCTGCTGCGCACGGCCATCGCCGAGCGCCTGGCGCGCCTCGCGCGCCGCGCGCTGCTGAGGATTCCGCCGAGCGCCGGCGCGCTGCGCTCGCGCCTGTACGCCGCGCAGGCGGTGCGCGCGGAGAGCGCCGCGGACGATGGCTCGATCGAGCTCGCGGTGGAGCTGCCGGACCTGGAGCTGCTGACGCTCGCGCGTACCGCGGGCGTGCAGATCCTGGAGGTGGCCGGGACCGGCATGCCTTGTGCGGCAGCGGAGCTGTACCTACAATCGTCCGCCGCTTCGGGCGCGGCCAAGTAACTCTCACACTCCCTCGCGCGCGCACCCTCCTGCCATGGCCTGGAATCAACCGAATGGTGGTCAGAACAACCCGTGGGGCCGTCGTCCCGGCGCCGGCGGGCCCGACCTCGATGAGCGCCTGAAGAGCTGGCAGCGGCGGCTCGAGTCGCTGTTCCGCCCGGGCGGTGGCGAGGGTCGCCCGGCGCTGCTCCTGGCCGCGGCGCTGGTGCTGGCCTTCTGGGTGGCGAGCGGCTTCTACCAGATCAAGCAGGCCGAGCGCGGGGTCCTGCAGCGCTTCGGGCGCTTCGTGGAGATCAAACCCCCGGGCATGGGCTGGCGGTTGCCGTGGCCGATCGAGACCGTCACCAAGGTGAACGTCGCCAAGGTGAACTCGAGTGACTTCAAGTCGCGCGTGCTCACCTCGGATGTGAATCTCGTCGATCTGCACTTCGCCGTGCAGTACCAGCTGTCCGACCCGGTCAAGGCGCTGTTCCGCGTGCGCGACCCCGAGCAGACGCTCAGCGAGGTGAGCGAGAGCGCCATCCGCGAGACCGTGGGCCGCAGCACCCTCGATGACGTGCAGGTCGGGACGACGCGCCCGGAGATCACCCGGCGCACCAAGGAGCTCATCCAGCGCACCCTCGATTACTACAACGCCGGCATCACCGTGAGCACCGTGAACCTCGAGGACGTGCAGGTGCCGGACGCGGTCATCCCCTCGCAGCGCGATGCCAACAAGGCGCAGGCGGACAAGGAGCGCTTCATCCTCGAGTCCGAGGCCTACGCCAACGGCATCATCCCGGTGGCGCAGGGCAGTGCGGCCCGCGTGCAGCAGGACGCCGAGGCCTACAAGGCGCAGGTGGTGGCGATCGCCGACGGCCAGGCGTCGCGCTTCACGCAGCTGCAGGCGGCCTACGCCGCGGCTCCCGAGGTGACGCGGCGGCGCCTGTACATGGACGCCATCGAGAGCGTGCTCGGCCGCGCCCACAAGGTGCTGATCGACGGCAAGTCGGGCAGCAACATGATCTACCTGCCGATCGACAAGCTGCTCGAGAAGAGCAACGCCGCCGAGGCGGCCGCCACACCCGCGGAGTCCGCGGCGAGCGCCGGCAAGGAGGCCGATCAGGTGACGGTCGAGGCCCGCGGCCGGGCGGAGCGCTGAGGATGAGTGCGCGCTATCTGCCGGTGTACGGCATCCTGCTGGTGCTCCTGATCCTCACCGGGCTGTCGATGTTCACGGTGAGCGAGACCCAGTACGCCATCCGCAAGGAGTTCGGGGCGATCATCGGCACGCACTACGCGCCGGGGCTGCATCCGAAGTGGCCGTGGGACACGGTGACCAAGTTCGACAGCCGCATCCTCTCGCAGTCCTATACCGGCGAGACCTTCCTCACCAACGACGGCCGCGGCCTGATCGTGGACTTCTACATCAAGTGGAAGGTCAAGGACCCGGCGCAGTTCTACACCGCCACCGGCGGCTTCGAGGAGCTCGCCGCCGACCGCCTCTCGGAGATCGTCAAGGACGGCATCAAGACCGTGGTGGCGCAGCGCACGCTGCAGCAGATCGTCTCCAGCGAGCGCGCCGCCGTTACCGGGGAGATGCTCGGGGAGGCGAGCGGCAAGGCCGGGGCCCTCGGCGTCGACCTCATCGACGTGCGCGTACAGCGCATCGACCTGCCCGACGAGGTCGCCGCGCGCGTCTACGAGAGCATGAAGCAGAGCTTCAACAAGACCGCGAGCCGGCTGCGTGCCGAGGGGCAGAAGGCGAGCGCCGAGATCCGCGCCGCCGCCGAGCGGCAGCGCACCGTGATCCTGGCGGACGCGGAGCGCGACGCGCTGCGTATCCGCGGCGAGGGCGACGCCGCCGCCGCGGCCACCTACGCGCGCGCCTATTCCCACGATCCCGAGTTCTACGCGTTCTTCCGCAGCCTGCAGGCCTACGAGCGCTCGCTGGGCAAGGACGGCGACCTGCTGGTCATCACACCGGACGGGGAGTTCTTCCGCTACCTCAAGGATGCCGGCGCGGCCAAGCCTCCCGCGCCGCATCGTTGAATTCCTCCGGCGCCGCAGTTTCCCCGGCTCGCATGCCGCTCAACCTCACGGACCTCTTGGCCGCTCTCGGGCTATTCTTCGTGATGGAGGGCATCGCTCCGTTCCTGAACCCGCAGGGCGTCAAGCGCGCGCTCGCCCGGCTCGCCGAAGTGGGTGAGCGCGAGTTGCGCATCGCCGGTCTCGGCAGCATGCTCGTCGGGCTTGTGATCCTGTTTCTCGTGCGCTGAGGGGGGCGGGGGCGGGCATGGGTAAGTTCGTCATCATCATCGGCACCCAGTGGGGCGATGAGGGCAAGGGCAAGGTAGTCGACCTGCTCACCGAGCGCGCCGCGGCCGTGGCGCGTTTCCAGGGCGGCCACAACGCCGGCCATACCCTGGTCATCGGCGGCCAGAAGACCGTCCTCTCGCTCATCCCGTCTGGAATCCTGCGCGAGCAGGTGCGCTGCTTCATCGGCAACGGCGTGGTGCTGTCGCTCGAGGCACTGCTCACCGAGAGCCGCATGCTCATGGCGCAGGGCGTGCCGGTGTTCGAGCGGCTGCGCCTGTCGCCCAACTGCCCTCTGATCCTGCCCTCGCACGTGCTGCTCGACCAGGCACGCGAGCGCGCCCGCGGCCTGAACGCGATCGGCACCACCGGGCGCGGCATCGGGCCGGCCTACGAGGACAAGGTGGCGCGGCGCGCGGTGCGGGTCGCCGACCTGTTCCAGCGCGATCGCTTCGCCGCCAAGCTCGGCGAGGTGCTGGATTTCCACAACTTCCTGCTGCAGCACTACTACCGCCTGAGCCCGGTGGACTTCCAGAAGACGCTCGATGCGCAGCTGGAATTCGCCGCGCAGATCGGGCCGCTGGTCACCGACGTCACCGGTGCGCTCAACCAGCTGCGCGGCACCGACGCCAACGTGCTCTTCGAGGGGGCGCAGGGCGCGATGCTCGACGTCGACCTCGGTACCTACCCGTTCGTCACTTCCTCGAACACCACGGCGAGCTTCGCCGGCACCGGCACCGGGCTCGGGCCGCGGGCCTTCGACGGGGTGCTCGGCATCGTCAAGGCCTACACCACGCGCGTCGGCGCGGGGCCGTTCCCGACCGAGCTGTTCGATGAGGCGGGCGAGCATCTCTCGCGCGTCGGGCACGAGTTCGGCTCGGTCACCGGCCGGCGCCGCCGCTGCGGCTGGTTCGACTCGGTGGCGCTGCGGCGCTCGCTCGTGAACTCGAGCGTCTCGGGGCTGTGCATCACCAAGCTCGACGTGCTCGACGGACTCGACACCATCCGCGTCTGCACTGGCTACCGTACGAACGGCGTCGTCACGCCCGAGCCGCCGCTGAGCGTCGAGGGCTACGGGGAGGTCGAGCCGGTGTACGAGGAGCTGCCGGGCTGGCGCGAGAACACGGTCGGCATCACCGACTACGAGGCGCTGCCTGCGAACGCACGCGGCTATCTCGAGCGGCTGCAGGCGCTGGTCGGCGTGCCGATCGACATGATCTCGACGGGACCGGACCGCGAGCAGACCATCCTGCTGCGGCACCCGTTCGGAGCCTGACCTGAGTCCCGCCGCTCCCGCGCGCTCCACCCGCGCGGTGCGCATCGTGCTCGTGCTGATCATGGCCGCGAGCTGCCTGCTGGCGGCGGGCAGCTGGGCCGTCTACAGCAACACCTGGGATGAGCCCGAGCATCTCGCCGCCGGGCTGGAGCTCCTCGACCGTGGCCACTACGAGTACGACACCGAGCACCCGCCGCTCGCGCGGGTGCTGCTGGCGCTCGGGCCGTACCTCGCCGGGGCACGCTCCTTCGGCACGCCGCCCCCCGATGGCACCCAGGAGGGGCGCGACATCCTCTACTCGGACCACAACTACACGCGCTACCTGACGCTGGCGCGTGCCGGCACGCTGCCGTTCCTGCTGCTGCTGCTGTGGGCGAGCTGGCTGTGGGCGCGGCGGCTGATGCAGTCGCAGTGGGCGGCGCTCGCGGCGGTGGCCGTGGTCGCCGCGCTGCCGCCGATCCTCGGGCACGCGGGGCTCGCGACTCTCGATATCGCCGCGGCGGCCACGCAGCTCATCGCTCTGTACGCGCTCGAGCGCTGGCTCGGTTCGGCGCGCTGGCAGGATGCAGTGTCCTTCGGCGCGAGCTCCGGGGTGGCGGTTGCCTGCAAGTTCTCCGCGGTGCCCTTCATCGGCATGTCGCTGCTGTTCCTCGGCGCGCTGCAGGGCATGAACAGCGGCCGCGCCAGCTGGCACAGCCTCGAGCACCACCCCTGGCGGGTCACGCGCGAGCGGCTGCTCGGCCTGCTGACGGCGCTGCTCGCGGCGCTGATCCCGATCCTGGCCGTCTATACCCCGCGCGCCGCGGACGTCTCGGGAGTCGAGGTGCGCTGGGACTGGGCGGTCAACTACCTGCTCTCGCAGGGCGGCTTCTCCGCCACGGTCGGGCACTGGCTCGGGGCGCTGCCACTGCCGCGCGAGTTCAAGGACCTGGTGAATGGCGTCATCGCCGTGAAGGCGCACAACGACGCGGGCCACCGCTCCTACCTCCTCGGCCAGGTGAGCCTGGATGGCTGGTGGTACTTCTACCTGGTGACGCTGGCGGTGAAGACGCCCGTGCCGCTCCTGGTGGCAGGTCCGATCGGCCTCGCCATGCTGGCGCGCCGCGGCTGGCGCGAGCGCGACGGTTGGTCACTCGCGCCGGCGGTGCTGGTGCTGTCGATCCTCGCCTTCGCGATGCTCTTCAGCCGGATCAACATCGGCATCCGCCACGTGCTGATTCTCTATCCCTTCCTCGCCCTCGGCGGCACTTACGCCGGCTGGCGCGCCTGGCGGGCGCTGGTGCGCTCGCCACCCGGGTGGCCGCGGCTTGCCGGCCGGGGGCTGCTGCTGGCGCTGGCGCTGTGGCAGGCGAGCCCGCTGTGGCGCAGCTATCCGGACTACCTCACCTACTTCAACGAGACCGTGCGCGAGCCGCGGCGCGTGCTGGTCGACTCCGACCTCGACTGGGGCCAGGACCTCAAGCGCCTGGAGGCGCGCGCCGCGGCGCTGCGCATCCCGTACCTGTACCTGGCGTACCGCGGCACGGCCGACCTGCAGCGTGAGCCGCTGCCGCCATTCGAGCCATTAAAGCCGCGCCAGCGCGTGGATGGCTGGGTGGCGATCTCCGCGCTCGCGCGCACCCGCAATACCCACGACTACGCCTGGCTCGATGCTTACGCGCCGCTCGAGCGCATCGGCAGCTCGATCGAGCTGTACTACATTCCCTGAAGGGCGCTAGGCGGCTGCGGCGCGCAGGCGCGCGATGCGCGTCAGCGGCGGCGGGTGCGAGTAGTAGAACGCGGCGTACAGCGGGTCGGGGGTGAGGGTGCTGGCGTTGTCGCGGTGCAGTTTGACCAGCGCGCTCGCGAGCTCCATGGCGCTCGCGTGGCGCGTGGCGAAGTCATCGGCCTGGAACTCGTGCCGCCGCGACCACAGCGCCGCGAGCGGCGTGACGAAGAACATGAACACCGGCACCACCAGCATGAACAGCAGCAGTGCCGCGTGCACCGAAGGCTCCGGCACCCCGAGTGCCGTGTAGAAATCGGCCCGCGCCGCCAGCCAGCCGAGCAGGGCGAGCCCGGCGAAGCTCATCGCCACCGACAGCAGCAGCCGGGCGCGCACGTGCTTCAGGCTGAAGTGGCCGAGCTCGTGGGCGAGCACCGCCTCCACCTCGGGTGCGCCCAGGCGCTCGAGCAGCGTGTCGAAGAACACGATGCGCTTGTTGCGGCCGATGCCGGTGAAGTAGGCGTTGCCGTGGCTCGAGCGGCGCGAGTTGTCGACCACGAACACGCCGCGCGCGGCAAACCCGCAGCGCTGCAGCAGTGCCTCGATACGCGCGCGCAGCGCGCCGTCGGTCAGCGGCGAGAAGCGGTTGAACAGCGGGGCGATGAAGGCCGGCCACGCCCAGGTCATGAGCAGCATGACCGCGAGCCACAGCAGCCACGCCCACAGCCACCAGCTGCGCCCGGCGCGCCCCATCAGGGTGAGGGTCGCGAGCAGCAGGGGGCCGCCGAGGACGACCGCGAGCGCCAGCGACTTGGCGAGGTCGGTGAGGTAGAGGGCCGGCGTGGTGCGGTTGAAGCCGAAGCGCGCCTCGAGCCCGAACGTGCGCCACAGCGAGAACGGCAGGCTCACGAGCTGCAGGATCACGGCGACGCTCGCGATCACCGCGAGCCCAAGCCACGGCTGGCCCCAGTGCGTGTGCCGCCACAGCGCATCGAGCGCGGCAATGCCGCCGCCGAGAGTGAGCGCGAGCACGACGGCAGCATCCACCAGCAGCGTCACGCGCCCGAGACGCGCCTTGGCGACCGTGTAGTCGGCCGCCTTGGCATGCTCTTGCGCGGTGATGGTCGCGGCGAAGGCCTCCGGCACCGCCCCGCGGTGCTTGAGGACCGTGTGTATCTGGCGCTGTGCCAGCCACAGCTCGAGCGCGCTGCCGAGCACGAGCGCGAGCACGAACAGCACGGTGAGGGCGGCCATGGGAAAAGACCGGGCGCTAGCGGCGCCGCAGGGCTCGCGGGGCGCGAAGGCGAGCCTTGAGGGTACGCCCCGCGGGGCGCGGCACGGGGGCGCGCGAAAGCGCCTGCGACTCGAGCGAGGCGAGCAGCTGCCGTGCGGCGCTCTCGAACCGCATCCGCCCGCCGGTGGCGCGCGCCACCAGCATCGCGCCCTCGAGCGCCCCGACCAGCATGCCGGCGGCTTCGTCGGCACTGACCGCGAGGCTCAGGCAGCCCGAGCGCGCGCCCTCGGCGAGGAGGGCGGCAAGCCAGGCCTCGTTGGCGGCGAAGAACCCCTGCAGGGCCTGCTGCATCGGCACCGGCAGCGTGCCGTACTCGGCGGCCACCATCCCGCACAGGCACATGCGCTCATCCGCGAGCACGTTGGCGTACAGCTGCACGTAGGCGCGCAGCCGGGCGCGGGCATCACCGCGCTGCGCTGCGATGCGCGACAGCGCGGCGCCGAAGTTGGCGCCATAGCGCTCGATCAGGGCCCGTCCGAGCTCGGCCTTGGTGGGGAAGTGGTAGTGCAGGCTCGCCTTGCTGATGCCGACCTCGGCGGCGACGTCAGCGTAGCTGAAGCCACTGAAGCCGCGCGTCTGCACCAGCCGTTCGGCCACGTCCAGGATGCGCTGCGTGGTGCTCGGCGTGACGGCGGGCTTGGCGGTGCTCATGGAGCGGTGATGATAGCAGCAGGCCTTGTATCTACCTACTAGTTGGTAGACACTGGGACGGCCGGGCGCCGCGTTCCGCGGGCGCGCGTTGCCGAAAGGGGGGCAGCCATGCAAACCACAGAGCACAAGAGCTTCGCGAGGCCCGATGAGACGCGCGACTTCCCGCGCGGTCGTGCCGAGATCCTGCGCATCGGCGAGTCCGAGGTCGGGCGGCTGGTGTTCCAGCCCGGCTGGCGCTGGTCGAGCGACGTCAAGCCGCTCGCCAAGACGCACAGCTGTACGGCGCCGCACTTCCAGTATCACGTGAGCGGCCGGCTCGCGATCCGCATGGACGACGGCACCGAGTTCATCGCCGGCCCGGGCGATATCACCTCGCTGCCAAGCGGTCACGACGCCTGGGTCGTGGGCGATGAGCCGGTGGTGGTCGTGGACTGGTTCGGCGCGAGCAACTACGCCCGCGGCTGAGGCTCAGGGCGCCGCGCCCGGGGCCGCCGCCGGGGTCGGGGGCGGCCCGCTCAGCCACAGCGCCAGCGTGCACACGAAGGCGATGAGGCTCAGGATGCCGAAGAACCACAGCATCGGTGTGTAGCCGCCGGGGTTGGCGGCGCTCGCGCCACTCGCGTCGTTGATGTAGCCGGCGGCAAGGTTGGCGACGGTGAGTCCGCCGTTCTGCAGCGCCGTCATCAGGCCATAGGCGGTGCCGAGCTGCTCCGGGGCGGCGTAGCGCGGCACGGTCGGCCAGAGCACCGCCGGCAGGAGCGAGAAAGACAGGCCGAGGAGGTCGGTGGACAACCCCGCGCCGCCCGGGACGGTGGCGAGCACCAGCAGACTCAGCGGCAGCATGACCGCGCCGACCATCAACAGCTGCGCGTTGTGGTGCACTTTGTCCAGCAGCAGCCCGAAGACCGGCGTGCCGATCACCGCCGCGAGAAAGACGTTGCTGTTGAGCGCCCCCGCCTGCGCGTTGGTGAAGCCCTGCGCCTCCTGCAGGTACTTGATGGCGAACGTGCTGCGGAACGGGAAGATTACCGAGTAGAACGCCACGCAGGTGCCGACCAGCAGCCAGTAGCCGCGCGGGAAGCCCAGCAGGTGGCTCCAGTTGATGCGCTCGGGCGGCGGCGGGGTGGCGAGCGTGCCACGCGGCTGCTCCCGGCGATCGACGTAGAAGTACAGCAGCGCCCCGGCGAAGGAGATCACGGCGAAGGCCACCGACAGCCACAGCGGCGCCTGCCAGCCCTGCGCGTAGAGGTCCGCAGCGAAGCCGGTCGAGCGGTCGGCGAGGAAGGAGCCGAGCCGTCCCAGGCTGATGTTGAGCGCGAACTGCAGCGCGAAGTACTTGCCGCCGGAGAACCACTGGAACAGCGCCACCAGCACCGCCACCGCCAGCGTCTCGGCGCCAATGCCGAACAGCAGCCGCCCGACGGCCATGACGGGAAACACCGCTCCGAGCGCGGTCACGACCGCCCCCACCAGGCAGATCGCGGTCGTCGCCAGCACCATGACGCGGGCGCTGAAGCGATCGACCAGCACGCCGCCGATGGCGACCAGGAAGATGTTCGGCAGGCTGTAGATGGCGTTCAGCGTGCCGATCTGCAGGTCACTGAAGTGCAGCTGTCGTGAGAGCAGCTCGGCCACCGGGCCGATGGCGTCGTAGACGTAGTAGTTGCCGAGCATGACCAGCGCGGCGGCGACGAAAAACAGCGACTGCGCCGCGAGCGCCGGTCGCGGGCGGGCCTCGGTTGCGAGGGTGCTCACGGTGCGAGGGCGCAGCGCCCGGACAGGACACCGGCGCGGCGGGGTACGCTCGCCACGCGCGTGAAATAAACGCGCGCGCTGCGGCCACGCGGCTCCGGCTGCACAGTCTCAACCCCCATCGGCCCTCACTGCTGCCGGTGCCGGCGCGTGCCGCGACCAGTCCGGACATGTAGATATGGAGAGGATTGTAACGAACTCGCCCCCGCGACGTGCAAGTTCGCGCGCGACTTGCCGCGCGCGCCGCGGCTGCCTACCGTGCCACGCAGGCAGAGCCGCAGCGGGCGAGGATCGTGGTCGAAGCCGAACGCATCAGCGCGCTGAACGACGCACCGGAGCGGCGCGGCGACTACGTGCTGTACTGGATGCAGCAGTCGCAGCGTGCACGTTGCAACCCGGCGCTCGAGGTGGCGGTCGCGGCCGCCAACCGCCTGCGCCTGCCGGTGCTGGTGGCGTTCGTGCTGTTCGCGCCGCCGCCGCGCGCGCAGCTGCGCCACTACGCTTTCATGTGCGAGGGCCTGGAGGAGACCGCCCGCGAGCTGCAGGAGCGCGGTTGCGGGTTCGTCCTGCGGCGCGGGGAGCCGCTCGCGCAGCTGCTCGAGCTCGCACAGGATGCGGCGCTCGTGATCTGCGACCACGGCTACCTGCAGCCCCAGCAGGCGTGGCGGGTCGCACTGGCGCGCCAGGCCGGGCGGCGCGTGCTGCGCGTGGAGGGGGACGTGGTCGTGCCCGTGCGTCTGGCCAGCACCCGTGCCGAGGTCGCCGCGCGTACGCTGCGACCGAAGCTCGCGCGCCTCAGGGACGGCTTTCTCGCGCCGCTCCCGGCGGTGCATCCCAAGATCAGCGCCGCGCGGCTGCGCCTCGGCGGCACGCCGGAGCCCGGGGAACTGCTGCGCCTGCCGGCACGGCTGGCGCTCGCCACCGAGGCCGGTGCGGTCGAGAGCTTTCACGGCGGCTACCACGAGGCCCGGCGCCGACTGCGCCAGTTCGTGAGCCGCCGGCTCCCCGGCTACCGGGCCGCGCGCCTGCTGCCGGGTGAGCCGCAGGTGTCCACGCTCTCACCCTACCTGCACTTCGGGCAGATCTCGCCCGTCGAGGTCGCGCTCACCGTGCGCGGCGCCCGGGCCGCCGCCGCCGAGCGCGGTGCCTTCCTCGAGGAGCTGATCGTGCGGCGCGAGCTGGCCGCGAACTTCGTGGACTTCAACCCGCAGTACGCGCGTTACGCCGGACTGCCGGCATGGGCGCGGCAGACCCTGGCGCAGCACGCTCAGGACGCGCGTGAGTGGTGCTACGGCTACGAGCAGCTCGCCGCGGCGCGCTCGCACGACCCGTACTGGAACGCCGCGATGCGGGAGATGCGCGCCACCGGCTTCATGCACAACTACATGCGCATGTACTGGGGCAAGAAGGTGCTGGAGTGGTCGGCTTCCCCGCCGGAGGCGCACGCGCTGCTGCTGCGCCTCAACAACAGCTACTTCCTCGACGGGCGCGATGCGAGCTCGTACGCCAACGTCGGCTGGGTGTTCGGGCTGCACGACCGCCCGTGGCCGCAACGGCCGCTCTTTGGCACGGTGCGCTACATGAACGCCGCCGGCCTCAGGCGCAAGACCGACATCGAGCGCTACGTGAGCCGCTGGGGCGGCTAGCTTAGCCGGCGGCGGCCACCGCGGGCAGTACCGTGATCGGCAGCGCTTCCTCCGGCATGCCGCCAATGGCCACTGCGGTGCGCGAGGTGAAGTTGAAGGCCAGCAGGGCGACCAGCATCGAGGCGATCTGTGCGACGGAGAATTCCGCGCTGAGCCGCGCCGCGAGCTCTGCGGAGACGCCGGCCGGGAAGCCGAGGTAGGCATCGGCGAGGGCGATGGCGCACTTCTCGCGCTCGCTCAGGGCGCTCGCGGCGTAATCCTCATCGATGAGCGCCGCGCGCGCCTCGGTGAGGCCGTCGGCGCGGGCCACTTCGTAGCGCACCGACTTGCAGAACACGCAGTTCACGGTGCGGGCGTTGCGCAGGCGCAGCACCTCGAGCAGCGTCGGTGCGACGAGGCTGCGCTGCCACACCGCGGCATTGAGGGCCACGATGTCGGCGAGAGTCTCCGGGACCTGCCCGAGGGCACTGTCGCGGATGGTGTCGCCGGTGCGCACCGGCGGCGCGCTGGCGCGGGCCTTACCCACGCGCGGCTCCGGCCGCGCCGGCGTGGCGCGCGAGATCGCGCAGGCAGCGTGCGGCACGGATGCGGCCATCGAGGCAGCCCAGGGCCTCGATGAGGAACACCAGGCCCGCCTCCCCGAGATGGCCCTTGACGGCGTCCGCGACCTCATCGGGGATCGACTGCGCATCGAGGGCATAGCACTCGGTGAATTCAAGGATGGCCTGCTCGGCAGCAGCGAGCGCGCTGCTGCCTAGTGACCCGCGCAGCACCGCCTCGCGGGCGGCGGCGGCGAGCGTGCCGGGCTCGACGTGCGGGTTGGTGGCGCTCATCTCGAGCTCATCGCGATGCAGGCGCGCCAGCGCCAGGCGGCACAGCTCGAGCGTCGCCGCGCTCACGTAGGGCTGCACCCACAGGCCCTGCCACAGCCGGGCGAAGCTCGCCGCCGGCGCCGCCGCGATCGCGAGCGCGCGATCCAGGTCGAGGCTGGTGGGCGAGGTGCTGTCTGCGGCTGCGGCGGTCATCGGGGTGTTGGGATTCTAGCAGCGCCGGCGCCGGCGCTCACTGGGCGATCCAGCCGCTGCTGATCAGGCTGTCGCGGAACTCGCGCAGCACGCGCGGGTCGGGCCGCGCGACGCGCTTGGCTTTGCGCCCGGCGGGCACGCGCCTGAGGATGTCGCGGATGACGTTGAGCCGTGCCAGGTGCTTGTCGTCGGCGCGCACCACCACCCAGGGCGCGCGCGCGTGGTGCGTGCGCCGGAACATGCTGTCGCGCGCCTCGCTGTAATCGCGCCAGTGCGCCTGGGCGGCCTCGTCGACCGGGCTGATCTTCCACTGCTTGAGCGGGTCCTTGCGCCGCTCCTTGAGCCGCCGCGCCTGCTCCTTGCGGCTGATGTCCAGGTAGTACTTGATGAGAAAGGTGCCGGAGTTGACCAGCAGCTGCTCGAAGCGTGGCGCGGCATCGAGGAACTCCTCGTGCTGCTGCGGTGTGCAGAAATTCATCACCGGCTCGACCCCGGCGCGGTTGTACCAGCTGCGGTTGAACAGCACGATCTCCTGCGCCGCCGGCAGGTGCGGCACGAAGCGCTGGAAGTACCACTCGGTCTGTTCGCGGTCGCTCGGCTTGCCCGGGGCTACCACGCGCGTCTCGCGCGGGCTGAGGTGCTCGACGATGCGCTTGATGGTGCCGTCCTTGCCGGCGCTGTCGCGGCCCTCGAGGATGACGAGGATCTTCAGGCCGCGCGAGATCACGTGGCTGTGCAGCTTCACCAGCTCGATCTGCAGCTGCCGCAGCGTGTGCTCGTACTCCTTCTTGCCGAGACGTGGGGCGCTCGGCTGACGGTGCTCGTGCTTCTTGGCCATCCAGAGACTCCCTCGGCAGCCGGGCGGGCGGGGTGCGGTTCGCGCCGGTGCATCTTGTCGATCGGGCCGTCGCGGTTCAGGCTAGCAGGGCGCGGCCCGGCTGTGCGCACAGGGCAGTCCGCCCGGGAGGTCATCATGACGAAGAACCAGCTCGAAGTTAAGGTCGTCGTAGCCAAGAACGGGCCGTACCTGGTGAGCGGCGCCGTGCCGCTCGCCAAGCAGACCATCGTCGCGGACGAGGAGGGTGGCTCGCAGTCCTGGGCTCAGGGCGAGCTCTTCCCGGCGCAGGACAGCTACGCGCTGTGCCGCTGCGGACACTCGAAGAACAAACCCTTCTGCGATGGCACCCACACCAAGGTCAAGTTCGACGGCACCGAGACCGCGAGCCGCGCCCCCTACCGCGAGCAGGCACAGGTGCTCGAAGGCCCGGCGCTGGCTCTCACGGACGCCGAGGCACTGTGTGCCTTCGCGCGTTTCTGCGACCCGAACGGTCAGGTGTGGAACCAGGTCGAGCACACCGATGAGCCGAAGGTGCGCAAGAATTTCGTGCGCCAGGTGGGCAACTGTCCCTCCGGGCGGCTGGTCGCGTGGGAGCGCTCCTCCGGCACGGCGCTCGAGCCGAAGCTGCCGGTGTCGATCGGCCTCGTCGAGGACCCGGTCGAGAAGGTGAGTGGCCCGCTGTGGCTGCGCGGGGGCATACCGGTGGTGGCGACCGACGGCTTCAGCTACGAGGTGCGCAACCGCGTCACCCTGTGCCGCTGCGGTGCCTCCAAGAACAAGCCGTTCTGCGATGGCTCACACGCCGCGGTGAAGTTCCACGACGGTCTGTGAAGGGCGGTGCCCGCCCGCCAGGCACCTACAGCGTTATCTCGCTGATCTGTACCACCGGGCTCGTGTTGGTGTAGTTCGGGATGTCGCCGAGGATCTCGCCCGCGTGCGGCCCGAAGGCCTTCTGGAACGCCTCGACCGAGTCGAACAGCAGGTGCCCGACGGCGATGTAGGGCGCCGCCGAGCCCGGCGTGCCCCCGGCCAGGCCGTTCTCGGCGGCGATCCCGCGGCACTCGAGCCCGCAGCGATCGCGCACCATCGGCATGTGGCGCGTGACGTAGTAGTGCATGTCGAACTTCGCACCCGAGCTGTTCGGGTACATGACCGAGACTTTGACCATGGAGAACTCCCTGCGGCGCCTGGCCGCATCATGAGCGGATGGCCGGCGACTAGATGACCCCGCGCACCTTGGGCGCCGGAAAGCGCTTGAGCGCGACGACCCCCACGACCACGAACAGCACCAGCAGGAGCAGCTGGGCCACGAGGAACGGCGGCTCCTTCTGCGTCGGGGCGAGGGCACGGAGGAAAGGCAGCTTCTGGAACGCCTGCACCACCCCGACGAAGCAGTTCAGGTACAGGGCAAAGAGCGCGGTGACGATGTAGATGCCGCGCCACGGACCCTTCAGGTGCTGCACGTACAGGGCGATGAGCGCGATCGCCAGCACCAAAAGTGAGATCGCCCCGACCACGTGTGGCGGCCCGACCATCCTGGAGTGGAACATGAACCCGGTGACACTCGTCAGGATCGTGGTGGTCAGAAACAGTGCATTGGATGCGGGCAGCAACAGCCCGGCACCAAGCGCCAGCGCCACGGCGATGCCGGAGACGATCCCGATCAGACTGATGAGCACGTGCAGCGTGGTGAAGGCCTCGGTCGACATCCCCAGAATCATTGATGTTCTCCTTATGTAGCGGGGCGCAGCACTACCCTAGCGCCGCGGCGGCGCTCGGACAACCGTCAGTTCGTTACCGCGGCGCGAGCCGCCAGGCGGCGAAGAGCGCGACGGCGACCGGGACTGCGAGCACCACGAGGAACACCGGCAGCTCCTCGCGCACGCCGTAGCCGGCGCTGTGCACCCCGACGTACAGGTTGAGAGCGGCTCCCAGCAGCCACAGCGGCAGGAAGGCGAGCGCGGCGCGCAGCATGCCGGGGGTCCCCCCGGCCAGCTGCCCGAGCCACAGGCAGGCCGCCAGCAGCACCAGACCCACGCCGATGACCAGCAGTGTGTGCACGAGCGCCCTAGAGCTGACCGATGTCGAGGCGGCGGATCGTGCCGCGCGCGCCGAGCGTGACGTGGAAATACGTGCGGAAGTCGGCCCAGCGGTCGGAGTGAAACCGGCCGCTGATCTCCAGGCCATCCGCATCGACCGTCTCGATCGCGACGAAGCGCTCGTGACCGAGCGCGCGGCGCGTGAACTCCCCGAAGCTGCGCGCCGCGCCGTCGTCGGTGAGCCACGCGCCGGGCTCGAACTGCTCGAGCCACGCGGCACTGTCGCCGCGCTGCAGCGCCTCGATGGCCGCTCTGACGGTCGCTTGCGTGAGCCGGCTCGTGTCCATGGCTGACCAAGGCGTGCTGCTGCAGGGTGTAGCCGCAATCCTACAGCAAATGCCCGCCGGCCCCGATCGAGGGCGCAGCCCGCGCCGCCGATACTGCCTGCTACCGGAAACGCAGGCGCGGCCTGCACACATTGAGTGAGGGTCTCATGCTTCACTACGCCGTCATCTTCTTCATCATCGCCATCATCGCCGGCGTGCTCGGCTTCGGCGGCCTCGCGGCCGGAGCCGCCGGGATTGCCAAGGTCCTGTTCGTCGTGTTCCTGATCGGCGCCGTCGTGACGCTGATCGCCGGACGCTCGAGCGTCTAGCCGCCGCGGCTCACTCGCCGCGGCGCGCCGAGCGCAACATGAGCAGCGCCGTGTATAGGACCACGACCACCACCAGCCAGCGCAGGTAGGTGAGCGGCAGGCTCTTGACGACATAGGCCGCGAGGAATACCCCGGGCAGCCCGCCGAGCGTAAGTCCCAGGGAAGCGCCGAGGCTGTAGCGGCGCAGGCGGATGAAGCGCACGCCGCCGACCGGCATGAGGAAGGCGCACGAGCCCATCATGATCGGGAAGCCGGAGATGGGATTCATGCCGAGCAGGCACACCAGCACCAGGCAGGGCGCATACAGGCCCACGCCGAGCGTCATGAGCGCGCCAAACACGAAGTTCATCGCCATGGCGAACAGCAGCACCGTAGCGCCGAGCCCGGTGGCGTTGTTGCCCCCCGGCATCCAGCCGAGCACGCTGCTCACCATGAGCACCGCCGCCACCAGCAGCGCGAGCCCCATCGACAGCTGCACCGCGCGCCGCGGCAGGCGCGCGACGACCCCGGCGCCGAAGTAAGCGCCCGCGACCGCGGCGGCGATCATCCCGACCAGGGTGAGCGGGTCGACCATGACCGCAGCGATGAAGATGAACGCCTCGGTGAGCGCGGGCAGAGCGTGCCCGACGTTGAGCGTCCCCGGGATCAGCTCATCGGGGACCATCCTCATGACCTTGAAGGTCGCGGTCGTCGGCGCGAAGCAGCCGATGCCGAGGGTGTCGAAGAAATCGGTGACGAAACCGGTGAGGAGCTCGGCGGGCGTCGGCCGCGGCAGCGGCCCCTCGAGGCGCGCGCGCTCGAGCCGCCACCAGCGCCACACGAACCACAGCGCCACCGCGACGAGGGCCGCGAGCAAGGCCTGGGTGCTGCTGATCACGGCGGTGCGGTCCTCTCGGCCGGGGGCGCGGGAGCGGCACGATAACCCAGGACGCGCGCCGCGTGCGCGCAGGAAGCTGACCCAAGGGGCCGAAAGGTCTTAAGCTTCCGCCCGCCGTGGCACCGCTTCCACCGACGGGGCGCGGCCCACCCGGCACGGAGTGCACCGCATGACCCAGGGCAGCCACCACAGCGCCGATGACCCGCGCAACCGCGACATACTCGTCTATGTCAACGGCGAGCTCTTCCCCCGCGAGCGCGCGGTGGTCTCGGTGTTCGACTCGGGGTTCATCCTCGGGGACGGCGTCTGGGAGGGGCTGCGCGTGCACCACGGCCACCCGGCCTTCCTGGAGATGCACCTGGCGCGCCTCTACGAGGCCGCCAAGGCCATCGACCTGGACATCGGGCTTACGCGCGCGGCGCTCACCGCGGCGCTCTACCGTACCCTCGAGGCCAACCGCATGACCGACGGGGTACACATGCGCCTCATGGTGACGCGTGGCCTCAAGAGCACCCCGTACCAGGATCCACGTGCCTGCATCGGCCCGGCGACGATCGTCATCATCCCGGAATACAAGCTCCCCAGGCCCGAGACCCTCACGCGCGGTCTGCGCCTCTTTACCGTGCACGTGCGTCGCGGCGCTCCCGACGTGCAGGACCCGAAGCTCAACTCGCACTCCAAGCTCAACTGCATCACCGCCTGCATTCAGGCGACCAAGGCCGGGGCGGACGAGGCCCTGATGCTCGACCCGCAGGGCTTCGTGGCCACCTGCAACTCCACCCACTTTTTCATCGTGCGCCACGGCGAGGTGTGGACCTCGAGCGGCAAGTACTGCATCGCGGGGATCACGCGCGCCAACGTGCTGCGCCTGTGCCGCGCGGCCGGCATCCCCGCCTTCGAAAAGGACTTCAGCCTCACCGACGTCTACGGCGCCGACGAGGCCTTCGTCACCGGCACCTTCGCCGGCATCGCGCCCGTCACCGAGGTCGACGGCCGCGTGCTCAGCAGCGGCCGCGGTCCGCTGGTGGAGCGGCTGCAGCGCCTGTATCTGGAGCTGATCGAGCGCGACGTGTCCGCGCGCCGTGCCCCATGAGCGCCTCGCGGGTGGCGATGTGGTCGGGCCCGCGCAACATCTCCACCGCGATGATGCGTGCCTTCGAGAACCGCGGCGACTGCGTCGTTGCCGATGAGCCGCTGTACGCGCATTACCTGGCGCACACCGGGCTCGATCACCCCGGCCGCGAGGCGGTGATCGCCGCCGGCGAGACCGACTGGCGCAAGGTGGCGGCCTACCTCACCGGGCCGATCCCGGCCGGTGCGGCGCTCATGTACCAGAAGCACATGACCCACCACTTGCTGCCACACATCGGCCGCGAGTGGCTCGCCGCGCTCACCCACGTGTTCCTGGTGCGCGACCCGCGCCGGGTACTGGTCTCCTACGTCAAGAGCCGCCCCAACGTGACCGCCGCCGACATCGGCGTGCTGCAGCAGCTGGACATCTTTGAGCACGTGCGCGCAGCCAGCGGCACGGCGCCGACGGTGATCGATGCCGGTGAGTTCCTGCGCGCGCCGGAGGCGCAGCTGCGGGCGCTGTGCGCGCAGCTCGGGATCGGGTTCACGCCGCGCATGCTCAAGTGGCCTCCCGGAGCACGGGCCTCGGACGGGGTGTGGGCGCCTTTCTGGTACGAGCAGGTGTACCGCTCGAGCGGCTTCGAGGCGCCCGCCGAGGGCCCCCTCGAGGTGCCGGCGCGTTTTGCCGCGCTGCTGGAGGAGGTGCTGCCGGCATTCGAGACCCTGTACGCGCTGAGGCTGCGCACGTGAGCGCGGCGATCGAGGCATGGCTCGCGAGCGAGCAGGCCGAGTTCGTGGCGCGGCACCCGCGCTCGCAGGCGCTGTTCGCCGCCGGCGAGCAGCATTTCCTCTACGGTGCGCCTCTGCACTGGATGCGCCGGTGGGCCGGCGGTTTCCCGCTGTACGCCGCCGCCGCGCGCGGCGCGCGCCTGTGGTGCGCGGACGGCTTCGAGTACGTCGACTTCTGCCTGGGAGACACCGGGGCGATGTGCGGGCACGCCGCCGCCCCCGTCACGACGGCCGTCGCCCGCCAGCTCGCTGACGGCGCGACCTCGATGCTGCCCACCGCGGAGTCCGGCTGGGTGGGGGAGGAGCTGGCGCGGCGCTTCGGCCTGCCGTACTGGGGCTTCACCACCTCCGCGACCGATGCCAACCGCGCCGCGATCCGCATCGCCCGCATGGTCACGGGGCGCGAGGCGGTGCTGGTGTTCAACGGCTGTTACCACGGCTCGGTGGAGGAGGCGCACGTGGGACTTGCGCCCGGCGGCCAGGTGGCGATGCGCTCGGGCGTGCATCCGAATGCCGTCGACCACGCGCGCGTGTCGCGCGTGGTGGAGTTCAACGATCCCGCCGCCCTCGAGAGCGCGCTGGCGCCGCGCGACGTGGCGCTGGTGCTGGCCGAGCCGTGCATGACCAACTACGGCATGATCGAGGCGCAGCCGGGCTTTCTCGCGCAGCTGCGTGAGCTGACGCGGCGCACCGGGACGCTGCTCCTTTACGACGAGACGCACACCTGGTCGGCGGGCCCGGGCGGCTATACCGGTCGCGATCGCCTCGACCCGGACCTGTTCAGCATCGGCAAGGCGATCGGCGGCGGGGTGCCGGTGGGACTGTATGGGGTGAGCGCGGCGGTGGCCGAGCGGCTGTGGCAGCAGGCGCCGCGCGAATCCGTGCGCCCCGGCGTGCGCCAGAGTTCGCACTTCGGCTTCGGCGGCACCCTCGCCGGCAGCGCGCTGCAGGTGGCGGCGGTGCGCGCGGTGCTCGAGCAGGTGCTCACCGCGGCGAGTTTCGCCCGCATGATCGCGCTCGCCTCGGAGCTGGCGCACCGCGCGCGTGCCATCGTCGCCGCCGCGGGCCTGCCGTGGTTCATCGCGCAGAGCGGGGCGCGGGTGGAGCCGATGTTCACGCCCAGCGCACCGCGCACGGCCTCGGAGCTCGCGCGCTGGCGCGATCCGCAGCTCGAGACCCTGCTGCACCTGCACATGCTCAACCGCGGCGTGCTGATCACGCCCTTCCACAGCATGCTGCTCGTCTGCCCGGACACCGACGCCGCCGACGTGGAGCGCTTCCTCACCGAACTGGCCGCATTCGCCGCGCGCCTCGCCGCTACACGCCCGTCTTGATGCGCGTCCACACCCGCGTGCGCAGCCGCTGGTACTTGGCGTCGAACTCCGTCGGCAGGAACAGGTGTGCACGCACCGCCGGGGGCGGGTAGACCGCCGGGTCGTTGAGGATCTGCGGATCCACCAGCGCTCGCGCGGCGAGGTTGTCGTTGCCGTAGTGGATCTCGTTGGTGATCTCGGCGATCACCTGCGGCTCGAGGATGAAGTTGATGAACTCGTGCGCCGCGCGCGGGTGCGGCGCGCCGATCGGGATGAGCAGCGCGTTGTAGGTGATGTCGGAGCCTTCGCGGGGAACGGTGAAGGCCAGCTCGAGGTTCAGGCCCGCGACCCGTGAGCGCTGCTGCGCCACCGAGTAATCGCTCGACCACGCCATCGCCACGCACAGCTCCTTGGTGGCGAGCTGGTCGAGGTAGTCGCTCGAGTCGAACAGGCGGACGTAGGGGCGCACCGCCATGATCAGCGCCTCGGCGGCGTGCAGGTCCGCCTCGCTGCGCGAGTTCGGGTCGCGCTTCAGGTACACCAGCGCCAGCTGGATGACATCGTCGGCCGAGTCGAGGAAGCTCACCCCGCAATCGGCGAAGTGCGCCACCACCTCGGGCTTGAAGAGCATGTCGAGGCTGTCGAGCGGCGCATCCGGCAGGCGCTCGCGCACCTGCGGGACGTTGTAGGCGAAGCCGTTCATCGCGTGCAGGTAGGGGGCGGCGTACCGGTTACCGGGGTCGAAGCGCGCCTGCACGGCGAGCACCTCGGGATCGAGGTTCTTCCAGTTCGGCAGCAGCCGCTTGTCGAGCGGCTCGTACAGGCCGGCGCGGATCTGGCGGCCGTAGTACTGCTCGCTGGTGCTGACGATGTCGTAGCCGGAGTCCCCGACCAGCAGCTTCCCCTCGAGCGTCTCGTTGGAGTCGAACAGGTCGTAGACGACCTTGATGCCGGTGCGGCGCTCGAACTCGGCCACGGTGTGCGAGCCGATGTAGTAATCCCAGTTGTAGATGCGCAGTACCCGCTCCTCGGCGGGTGCAGCGGCGGCGTCCGGCGGCGGCGCGCGGCTGCAGCCGCCGAGCAGCAGCGCGCCGAGCGCCACGAGTGCGGCGGCGCGGGAGCCCCGGCCGTGCCCGGGCGCCGTTAGGGTCGCGCGAGCTCGGCGCGCACCCAGTCCTGGAACTGGCGTATCGCGTACTCCTCGGGCATGAGCACGCCGCGCTCGTGCGGCAGGGAGCGCAGGCCGCGCTGGTTGAGCTCGCTGATCTCCGCGTCCTCGCTCATGACGATGTTGGTGAACTCGACCGCCGGGGTGATATCGCGACCCTCGGCGAGGGTCTGCGGCAGGAACAGGAACTCGATGCTCATCTCGGTGAGCTCCGGGGCGAGCGGCAGCAGCCGTACCACGCGCACGTAGTCGACGTGGGTGACGATGAACACCGAGGGGACGCTCGTGAGGTAGAGATGCCCGGCCCTGCGGTCCTCCTCGCTCACCTTCGGGAACGGCACGCCGACCGGCTTGCCGTCCATGGTCCAGGACTGCGCCCCGGCGCGCAGGCCGCCGGCGTACTTCGGATCCTCGTCCTGGGCGTGGTCCTGCCAGCGCGGATCGTCACGCCGTTCGAGCAGCGCGCGGCCGAAAATCGGCACCAGCGCCGAGAGCTTGGGGTGCACCCCGGGGCAATGCAGGCACTCGTTGTAGTTTTCCCAGAAGACCTTCCAGTTGCACTGGATGGTCTTCTTCAGCGTGTGCCCGACCACGAGCTGGTCCATCTCGTAATCGGCGAAGCGCGCCAGCGGCAGGTCGAAGGCCTTCTCGAACGGTGGCGGCTTGTCGGTGAAGGCGACGAACACGAACCCGGCCCACTCGGTGACCGGCACCTGGTAGAGCGGGTAGTCGGCGCGCTCGAACCCTTCCCCGGGCTGTACCGAGGACACCTGCAGCAGCTCGCCGCGCAGGCTGTAGCGCCAGGCGTGGTAGGGGCAGACGATGCCCGCGGGCCCGAAGCGCCCTTCGCTGCTGCGGCACAGGGCCGCCCCGCGGTGGCGGCAGGTGTTGAAGAAGGCCCGCGCCACCTGGTCCTCGCCGCGCACGATGACGAGCGACTGCCCGCCCACTTCCAGCGTGCGGTAGCTGCGCGGCTGCGCGATCGCGCTCGAGCGGCAGGCGTAGATCCAGTTGCGGTGCCAGATCTGCGTGAGCTCGCGCTGGTAGTGCGCCGGGTCGAAGTACCAGGGCGCCGGCAGCGCAGCCACCGCGCTCGTGAGTCCGAGGTAGCCCGGGTCGCGCCGGGCGGCAGAGGGGTTCGCGCTCACATGGGTCTCCGTCAGTAACGGCGGGGTGGGCCGGGCAACTCCCGGGAGGGGGGTAGCCGCCCCGCCGGGGTGGATTGTAGGTCAGCCGCCGGGCGGCTGCCCCGGGGTCGCCGCGACCGACCCTGCCGGGGTCGCCGCCGCCGCCGCGGGGGTCTCGGGGGGTGCCTGCCAGCCGCCCCCGAGGGCGCGGTACAGCTGCACCAGCGACAGGAGCGTATTCAGGTGGGCCGCCGACAGCGACAGCTCCGCGGAGAACAGGTCGCGGTCGGCGTCGATCACGTTGAAGTACGAGGAGTAGCCGACCCGGTAGCGGGCGAGGGCGATCTTGTTGGCGGTGCGCTGCGCCTCGACCTGCAGCTGCTGCTGCTTCTGGAACTCGGCGAGCTTCTGGCGGGTGATGAGCGCATCGGCCACTTCCTGGAAGGCGCTCTGCACGCTCTTCTGGTACTGCAGGATCGCCGCGCGCTTCTGCGCGTTGGCGAACTCGACCTGGTATTGGCTGCGCTGCGGGTCGAGCAGCGGCTGCAGCAGGCTGCCGCCGAGGCTCCAGGTGTGCGCCGGGGCGGTGAACAGGTCCGAGAGTGCGGTGCTCGCGACCCCGCCGGCGGCCGTGAGGGTGATGCTCGGGTAGAGATTGGCACGCGCCACGCCGACCTCGGCGTTGGCCGCCACCAGCTGCTGCTCGGCCTCGCGCACGTCCGGGCGGCGCTCGAGCAGGCTCGAGGGCAGCCCCGCCGGCGGCACCGGGGGGACGGTCCCCTCGGACAGCCGCTTGATGGCACCCTCGGCGTTGCGCAGCACCGGCGCCGGGGAATGCCCCAAGAGCACGCTCAGCAGGTCCTCCTGGACTGCGATCTGGCGCTCGAGGTCGGGGATGTTGGCCTCGGCGATGGCGAGCTGCGCCTGCGCGGTGGCGACGTCCAGACCCGAGACCGTGCCGCGCTCGTGTTGCGCGCGGGTGAGCTCGACGAACTTGCGGCGGCTGTCCACGGTGCGGTGGGTGATGTCGAGCTGCTCATCGAGGGACTGCAGCGTGAAGTAGGCGGTCGCGACGCTCGCCACCAGCCCCGCGGCCACATCCTCGCGCGCGTACTCGCTCGCGAGCAGCTGCGCGCGCGCCGCCTCGCTCGCGCGCCGGTACTTGCCCCAGAAGTCGAGCTCGTAGGACAGGCTTCCCTGCAGCACGAAGGCGTCGCTGATCGCCGGTGTGCCGGGCAGCAGCTCGAACTGCGACGTACGCGCGCGCTGCGCGCCGGCGGCGACCGAGACCTGCGGCAGCTGCTGCATGTGCGCGACGCCCAGATTGGCGCGCGCCTGCTCCACGCGCTCCGCGGCGATGCGTACGTCGAAATTGTTGGCGAGCGCGACGCGCAGCAGCTCGAGCAGCGTCGGGTCCTGGTAGATCTCCCACCAGCCCTGATCGGCGAAGGAGGCCGGCGCCGGCTCACTCTGGAAGCGGTAGGCAGCCGGCACTGCCTGCTGCGGGCGCTGATAGTCCGGCCCCACGGCGCAAGCGGCGGCGAGCGCCGCCACGGCGAGCCCGGCCGCGTAGCGCGCGCTCATGCGGGCGGACTCTGCGGCAGCGGCGCGGGACGGGCGCCAAAGCGCTCCGCGAGGCGCTGCACGAGCACGTAAAAGACCGGGATGAAGTAGATGCCGATCGCGGTCGCGGCGGTCATGCCGAATACCACCGCGGTGCCGAGCACCAGGCGTGCCCCCGAGCCGGCACCGGAGGCCAGCGCCAGCGGCAGCGAGCCGAGCACGAAGGCGAACGAGGTCATGAGGATCGGCCGCAGGCGCAGCCGCGCGCCGGCGACCGCCGCCTGCACGAGCGGCGTACCGCGCTCGTACTCGAGCTTGGCGAACTCGACGATCAGGATCGCGTTCTTGGCGGCGAGCCCGATCAGCATGATGAGGCCGATCTGCGCGTAGATGTCATTCGCCATGTGCCGCAGCGTGAGCCCGATGTAGGCGCCGAGTACCGCGAAGGGGATGCCGAGCAGCACGGCGAACGGCACCGCCCAGCTCTCGTAGAGTGCCGCGAGCACGAGGAACACGAACACGATCGCCATGGCGAAGATCGCGCCCGCCTCGCCGCCGGAGAGCTTCTCCTGGTAGGTGGTGCCGGTCCACTCGTAGCCGTAGCCCGGTGGCAGCTCCTCGGCCAGCTTCTCCATCGCCTGCGCCGCCTGCCCGGAGCTGAAGCCGGGTGCGGCCGAGCCGTTGATGGTGGCGGCGCGGTAGATGTTGTAGCGCTCGATGTACTCCGGCCCCTGGCGCGGCTTGATCGACACCAGGGCTGACAGCGGCACCATGTCGCCGGCCGCGGTGCGCACGTACAGGCTGTTGACGGACTCGGGCACGTTGCGCGAGCCGGCCTCCGCCTGCGCGGTCACGCGGTAGGTGCGGCCGAAGAGGTTGAAGTCGTTGATGTAGGCGCCGCCGAGGAAGGCCTGAAGCGTCGAGAACACCGCCGACAGTGGCACGCCGAGAACCTTGGCGCGATCGCGGTCGACCACGTACTCGATCTGCGGCGAGCGGGTGCTGAACTGCGTGAACACGCGCGTCAGGGCGCTCTCGTGGTTGGCCTGCCCCACGAACTCCCCGAGCGTGTTGGCGAAGCGCTGGATGTCCTCGCCGCTGCGGTTCTCGAGGATGAATTCAAAGCCGCCGGCGGTGCCGATGCCGGGGATCGGCGGCGGGTTGAGCGTGAGCACGGTTGCCGTGGTGATGCCCGCGCCGATGCCGTTGGCGCGCGCCGCGACGGCGAGCGAGCCGTGCGCGGCGCCGTGGCGCTGCGCCCAGGGCTTGAGGATCGTGAACATGGTCGCCGCGTAGGAGGAGGTCGTGCCCGTGAGCACGTTCAGCCCGGTGATGACGAAGGTGTTCTCGACCTCCGGCTGATCGCGCATCTTCTTGCTGAAGGCATCCGCGACCGCCTCGGTGCGCTGCTGCGAGGCACCGAGCGGCAGCGTGATCAGGCTGATGAGGTAGCCCTGGTCCTCATCGGGCATGAACCCCGCCGGGCGCAGGTGCAGCAGCAGGTAGGCGCCGACGCTCAGTACCGCGAAGATGATCATCGTGCGCGTGGTGCGGCTGATCGCGCGGCCCACGGTGGCGGTGTAGCGCGCCGTGAAGTCGCGGAAGCGGCGGTTGAAGACGGCGAAGGCGCGCCC